>Ga0209403_10001391_pt1 | contig 31548 bp, 28 predicted proteins | sample ArcticOcean_MG_C_8_FD_187440 | JGI IMG/M metagenome (GOLD analysis project Ga0209403, IMG submission 187440) | Marine microbial communities from western Arctic Ocean - ArcticOcean_MG_CB11_86 (SPAdes) (version 2) | ecosystem: Environmental > Aquatic > Marine > Oceanic | place: Arctic Ocean...
ACAAATCTTGCTTTATCTGAAGCCACACGAATATCAGCAGCTAAAGCTAGGGAAACGCCACCACCAGCAGCGACGCCATTAACAGCAGCAATTATTGGTTTATTGATCGAGCGAAATCGGTTTATCCATTCAAAACGAGTTTCTTCAATTTGTTTCCTCGTGTCGATTTGTTTATAACTTCCTGTGTTACCTAAATCTGCACCAGAGCAAAACCCTCTACCTTCTCCAGTGATAACCATGACTTTTGCACTATCATCATTTTCGAATTCTGATAATACACGTTTTAGTCCATGTCTAATTGGAGTAGAAAGTGCATTTAATCGATCAGGGTTATCAAGTGTGACTATCAATACCCCATTACTTAATTCAACTCTCATATCTTCATATGCTTCATAAGAAAAAACAGTGTGTTCTGTAGACATAGTAATACTCCTTGTATTATTAATATGTAATGAAGAAATAAATTTGTGAAATATTTCGTTAAACAATATATGACTAATCTTTATTCGTCTAGACGAATAAAGCTTCAATGAGTAGAATTCGATGTTAACTAAGGAGATAAATTATGACAATCAAATTTGAAAGCATCCAGACAAAAGACGAATTAGAACATATTGGGGTTTTATCAAAATCTGATTCCACAACTCATCCGGAAGAATGTTTTTTATTGATTCATGGTTCAAGTGGTAACTTTTATGGTGCAATGAACCTCGCATTAATAGACCATTTTGGTAAATCTGGATACGATGTGGCTAGCTTTAATACACGGGGGCATGATTTAATTGCAAGATACGGTGATAAATTTTATGGCAATGCATTTGATATCTTATCTGAATGTTACTATGATATAGACGCTGCAATTAAGTTTCTTGTACAAAGCGGATATAAAAAAGTTCATTTATATGGCCACAGTATGGGAGCTGTTAAAGTTTTATATTATGGGGCAAAGCATCCAAATCCTAATGTGGTTTCAATAATTTCCGCATCCCCAGTTCGACTATCGTATGATTATTTTATGAATCATCCAGATGCTGTAGAAGAATTTACTCGATGTGTAAATATAGCTAATAAACATATGCAAAATAATGAACCTAATGCTTTAATTGATGTGCAATTTCCTATGCCTCACTCTTTTGGTGCAAAAGCTTATCTTGATAAACATGGTAGCGAAAAGTACAACATGACTCTCTTTGCACAAGATGTAAAACAACCCACATTAATAATGGCAGGTTCTTTAGAAACACATCCAAGGCTGGAAAATTGCGCGATTGATACTTTTGAAATAATGAAAAATTCACATAATTACAATTCAGTCTTAATTATTGAGGGAGCAGACCATGGGTGGACAGACATGCATCATACTCATGCAGAAGAAATATTAAAATGGGTTGAAAACCTTTAGAAAGGGAATTATGGATAATATATTTAAAAATGTTCGATCTGAAGTAATGTATGAAATACATGTGGAAAAAGATATAAAAGTCACAATGAGGGATGGGATAAATCTATCAACTGATATTTTTTACCCAACCATTGACGGGAACTTTGACACATCTCCTAAGCCTGTGCTTTTACATAGGACACCTTATGATAAAGGATCACAAAGATTTGCTGAAGAGGCTGAATATTTCACTCGAAGAGGGTATATAGTTGTGATACAAGATAATCGGGGTCGTTATAATTCTGAAGGGGAATTCCACAAATATACCCAAGATGCAAATGATGGATATGATCTAACTGAATGGATTGTTGAACAAGAGTGGTGTAATGGAAAAATAGGCACTTATGGTACATCATATGGTGCTCACACCCAAGCAGCAATGGCATCAATGAATGCAAAAGGTTTGCAAGCAATGATTATCGATTGTGGAGGTTTTTCGAATGCATATATGAGTTCTGCTCGTCATAATGGTGCTTTTGAGTTACGACAATTAGGTTGGGCTATTTCACAAGCAAAATTAAGTAAAGAAGCAATTGAAAATCCAGTTGTAGCCAAATATTTAGATGAAGTAAGCCAAGAAGATTGGTTATTACGTTTACCATGGAAAAAAGGTCATTCGCCTTTGAAATGGACTCCTGCGTACGAAGATTATATTTTAGAAGAATGGAGTCGGGGTGAATATGATGATTATTGGAAGCAACCTGGGCTTGCAGGAGAACTCTTTTACGACCAGTGGTCAGATATACCGCAAATACATACTGGCGGATGGTATGACTCTTATACACGAACAACTTTTGAAAACTATATTGGATTGTCTGAGAAGAAAAAATCTCCAGTGCGCCTATTGATGGGGCCATGGACACACGGCCAAAGATCAGTATCATATGCAGGTGAAGTTGATTTTGGTGAAAATGCAAGTATCGATTCTCTAGCTGAGAACTGGGATGATTATAGACTATTGTGGTTTGATGCATGGATGAAAGATTTAGATAATGGTTTTCAAGATCAAAAATCTCTCCTTTTGTTCATCATGGGAGGTGGAAATGGTTTAAAAAATAATCAAGAACGAATGCAACACGGTGGCCATTGGCGTTTTGAAAATGAATGGCCATTAGCTAGAACTAAATTCACACCGTACTATTTCCATAAAGATGGTACTTTATCAAACAGTAAACCTGTCTCAAAAGACGATTCCACTACCTACAAATTTGATCCTGACAACCCTATTCCTACAATAGGCGGAGGACTATCTGGTGGAATAATAGCGCTAGCTGGTGCATTTCATCAGATTGAAAAACCAGAGTTTTTTGGATCTAAATCACCATATCTTCCACTTGAATCCAGATCAGATATTTTGTGTTTTGAAACATCTGCATTAACTAATAATATTGAAGTCACCGGACCTGTAAGTGTTCATTTAGAGATATCATCTTCATCGAAAGATACTGATTTCACTGCAAAACTTATCGATGTGTGTCCTCCGAATAATGATTATCCAGATGGATTCCATATGAATCTGACTGACAGTATCATGAGAGCACGATACAGGAATTCTTGGGAAAAAGAAGAATTGATGAATCCTGGCGAAATATATTCGTTAGATTTCCAACTATACCCAACTGGTAATTTATTTAAGGCCGGACATAAAATAAGAGTAGATATCTCGAGTTCTAATTTCCCGAGATTTGATGTTAATCCAAATACAGGTGGACCTTTAGGAACTGACCAGGTAAAGATTATTGCTTTTAATACGATTCATCAATCAGATATTAATGCGTCATATGTAACATTGCCGATTATTCCTCAATAGTAACGCCTAGGTTAAGAACAGAATTTCCAAAATCTATATATGATAGATTTTCTATCTTAATCCGATAATGTATATACGCTAAAGATGAAACTATTGGTACAATAGGCGCAAAAACTAACGAAATTAGTTGAGTGATAAAGGGGGCTATAGATGTAGTAACATATGTTGTTACTACCAATTGTATAATTATTACCATTAATAAAGGAATCCAAAACTTGAATAAATCTTTCCAAGAACGTACAAGTAGTTGAATACTTCTAAAAAGAGCGAAACCAGGACCTGAATTTTCAAAATAGATTGCATGGGGATAAATAATCGTTGCAATAAGCCAAATAATTAGTAATGGGGCTCCTATTAAATAAAGAGATAAAAATCCAAATAATAGAATGAAGAAATAAAAAATAACAACATTTAATATTAAGGAATACCCTCGAGTTAAAGCTAAATAATATGCAGTAATAATATTAGTGTCTTGAACAATTAGAATTCTACCTAATGCAATAATCATAGCTGCTAAAGCTAATGGGTCTAATAATAGTTGAAACAAAAGTAGTATATATACCATAAATGAGACATTAGGAAACTGTGTAGTCTCTAATGAATCCCCAGATAGAAAAAAACTTAGTAAGGAGTTAAGTTCATTATTGTAAAAGATTTCTAATATAAGTGCAGGGATAAAAGGGATTATAGAAATCAACAAAAGCTGTGCGTATTTGCTTTTATATATATGTAATGTTTTGGAGATAATGGAGGTGATGGATTTGTAGGTTGCAAAAGAATTCAAAAATCCATCTTTTGATATATTTTGTTCTGGTTCTGAATATGGATTAATAAACATTAGATTAGGAATTTAGCAATTAATTCATATCCTGGCCAAAGGACTAATGGCACTATCAAAAACCCCCCTAATGTAAGAAAAAATGCATTATATAAAGAGTCATAATTCAGAACATATTTAACTGCAACCACCATGGCCATAAACCACCATAAAGAACCTATTAATAACATTGTATTAAGATCAAAAAATGGTAAAAGGCCGAAAAGAACAACGAGATTGGGAGTTTGTGCAAAACCTGTTGCCCGAACTAATTCACCAAAAGAGGCATGTTTCGTAGATGTAGATAATAAGTTGATTCCAATGAAGTAGCAACCAAATGTCCATAAAATCCATATAGTCATTTGTGCAATAACGCCTATGAGAAAAATCCAAAGATCATTTATACTATTATATGATTCAATAACATTTTCAGGATCATAGCCAGTTACTGTTACACCTCTGATTATAGCAATTAAAAAAGGAATAAATAATGCCTGTAATAATGCAGATGAATAGATTTCAGCCTCAGCATAAACTCGAGAACGTAACAGTAACGTGTCTATAATACGTTTAAAAAACGGTGATTTTTTCATAATAGAAGTTAAATTATTGTAATTAAGCATTATTTATAACCATTGTTTAAAATGTGGAATTATCTCTGTGCGAAACAGTTCAATCTGTTCTAGTACTTCACTGTGAGGCAAACCTGCCCATTGCATACGAAAAAACATATGTGTTATTCCTAGGGTTTCTTCATACCTCTTGATTTCCTCAACTATTTCTTCTGGATTGCCTAACATAAATCTATCTTTAGCAAGTTGTTCAAATGGAATTTTAAACGTCTCATTATTAGGCAAAACTTCATCTTGTCCCCATGTAGCATATGCAGCATATTTAGGTTCTAAAAATGGTTGCGCCTTTGAGTATGCCAAAGAACTATCTTTATGTACATATAATTCTTTTAACATTGGTAGATCAGGGACAAATCCATTAGTTTTCATTGCAACGTCTTTATATATTTGGATCTGAGGTATAAGGCTTGTAGTAGTTGCATGTGGGTTTATCAACCAAGGATAACCATTTCTTGCAGCTCTTTTTACAGCTACGTCAAGATTAGCTGCCATCCAAATTGGTGGGTGGGGTTTACTAATAGGGTGTGTGGCAATCTTAGAATAAGGAACAGTGTAAAATTTTCCATCAAATTCAATTTCTTCTTGAGTCCATAATTGCTTTATTAAATCTAGTGATTCAAGTAATCTAGGTATTCTTTCTTTAGTCTTCACATTGAATGAAATGAATTCCTCATCTCTATAACCAATACCAACACCCATAATAAATTTACCATTAGTCATTGCATCCAAGGAGGCTGTAGCCTCTGCTGTTTCAACAGGATTTAACAGTGGAAGTAATAATACACCCGCTACTACTTCCATATCACCAGATTCTTGGGCTAATCTAGCCAAATAGGGTAATGTAGATACCATTTGAAAAGGATATGAAAGGAAATGTTGGCCTGTACCAATAAAATCAAACCCAGCTTCTCGAGCGAATTTAACTTGCTCAACACCTTCGTTGATTTTTTGAGTCATATTGTCAGCTTTATCCCATTGATTTAAAACCCAAAAGCCAAACTTCATAAATATCCTTATATATTGTAAATATTAATACAGTATAAATTATATCATGTATAATCTCTATAAAAAATTCAAATTAATTTTAACTTGAACCAAGTAAAGGATAGAGACCTTCTAGTGGAAAATATTATTAATGATCAATTTGTTTTAGGAATTGATATTGGGGGTAGTAAAATTCGTTTAGGCTTAGTTGATGTAAATGGTGAAGTTGCATGGAGTATCACTAAACCCAATTTTAATTTCGAAACTATTTCCGAATGGATAGAATATTTCAAAAACGAAATCATGAACCAAATACCGCCTAAATTAATATATTCTTATTCGAAAATTGGAATAGGTGCAGCAGGTTGGATAGATCAAACCACCCATATTATAATTCACTCACCTAACACTAATTGGACAAACATTAATTTAAAAATGTTATTAGAAAATGAACTAAACATCCCAATAACTATTATTAATGATTGCACAGCTGCTGTTATTGGAGAGCATACATACGGAGCAATCATTAAATGTACAAATGCTTTAGGTATATTCATTGGCACTGGAGTCGGTGGAGGACTTATTCTTAATAACTGTATATACGAAGGCTCAGATGGCTTTGCTGGAGAAATTGGACATACAATAATTATAGAAAATGGAAAACTTTGTGAATGTGGAAGAAGAGGCTGTTTAGAAGCATATTCAGGTGGAAAAGCTATGGGTAAAATTGCTGAAATATTGGCTTTAAAAGACAAACATACTTCCTTGATAAAATTCTCAGCAAACACAAATAATGTTATTAGTGCTGAAACTGTCAGTATGGCTTTCTATAATAACGATAAAGTAGCCATCAAAATAGTAAAAGACACATCAAGTAAGTTAGCTACAGCCATAAGTAACTTTTCCAATATATTTGACCCTGATGGAATAGTAATTGGTGGTGGAGTCATCGATGGTATCCCAGAAATTGTTCAGTATATAGAAGATTCTTATAAGAATAAATCCATTACTAAAAAACCAGAGGGTAAAATCAGAAAATCTAAACTAGGGAAAGATATGGTTGTAATTGGTGCTGCAACCGTCGCTCGTAGATCTTTTAAAACAAAGTAATTTAGCCATGTATCATATTGGAGAATAATTGGATAATAAAAATACCTAAACAGATGAATATGACACCCAAAATAGCTGGTGTATCGGGAATTTGTTTATATATTAATGCACTAAAAACAACAACTAATAATAAACCCAAACCTGCCCAAATAGCATAAGTTATACCAACAGGGATCGATTTCATAGCTAAAGCCATAAGATAGGCTGTAATTAAGTAACAAATCAATACAACAAAACTAGGTGTAATTTTAGTAAAGCCTTCAGTAGCTTTTAAAGTAATAGTTCCAATAACTTCAAATATAATAGCTACTGCGAGGTATATATAGGCGATAATACTACTCAGATGCTTCTATATCTAAAAGTTTTTGCAAACGCCTCGAATGTCGTTCTTCACCACTAAATTTTGCATTTATAAAAGATGTTATTATTTCTTTAATAAGTTCAATGCCTATAATTCTAGACCCAATGCATAAAACATTCATATCATCATGCTCAACGCCTTGGTGAGCTGAGTAACTATCGTGACATAACCCTGCACGAACTCCCTTAATTTTATTTGCTGTGATTGAGGCACCAACACCGCTACCACACACAAGTATTCCTTTAGAAACTTCGCTATTTCGTACAGCATATCCAACTGCTTTTGCAAAATCAGGATAATCATCTAGGGAATCAAATTTATGAGCCCCCAAATCAATGAAATCTAAATTTAATGATTTAAGAAACGATATTATTTCTTCTTTAATTTCAAATCCAGCATGATCAGAACCGATGGCAATTTTCACGATAACCCCATTGTATTAATTCTAAGTACAGTCAAAAACATGATGCGAGTAAAAGTATATCAAAAAACTCACATTACGTGGAGTGCTGGTATATAGTTTTGCTTGACGATAAAGAGGAGTTATGTGTAACCTGAACAAAATTACCTAATAGGAGGAATTATGAAGGGCGAACTTGCTATTGCAAATATCTTAAAAAAAGAAGAAACAGATTATTTATTTTGTTATCCAGCAAATACACTCATTGAAGCTGCTGCTAGTGTTGGAATTCAACCCATCATGTCTCGTACAGAAAGAGCAAGTGTGAATATGGCAGATGGTTACACACGTACTATGAGTGGAAAAAAGAATGGCATTGTCGTAACACAAACTGGACCTGGTATAGAAAATGCCTTTAGTGGAGTTGCTCAGGCCTTTGCAGAGTCGGTTCCTATATTCGTCATTCCTGGTGGTACAGCTAATGCAAGATTGGGACAATCTCCGGATTTCCGATCAAGTGAAGTATACAGACCAATTACTAAATGGTCCGATAGAATTAACCAGATTGATCGTATACCTGAAATGATGAGAAGAGGCTTTACTTACATGAGATCAGGTCGTGGACGTCCAGTTTTACTGGAAGTCGCTCAAGATGTAGCTCAAGGAGAATTTGACGACGATAAATTAAACTATGAGCGTGTTAAATTTAATAAAACTGCTGCCGATCCAAGTGACATAAGAAAAGCGATAGAATTATTGTTAAAAGCAAAAAATCCAGTATTATATGCTGGCGCAGGGATATTATGGGCAGAAGCAACTGATCAACTAATTGAATTTGCAGAACTTCTTAATGCTCCAGTTTTAACAAGTAATACTGGTAAGAGTGGATTCCCTGAAGATCATCCTTTGTCACTAGGTACTGGTGGTAACACGTACACCAAAGCAGTAAAAATATTTTTAGATAAATCAGATCTAATATTTGGTTTAGGCTGTAGTTTTACTACCAACTTAGCTTCAATAGGAGTTCCTACAGGAAAAACACTGATGCAAGCTAATGTTGATGAAATAGACTTTAATAAAGAGCAACAATTAGATCATTCATTAATGGGTGATCTCTCTCTTGTTTTACCTCAGCTTATTGAAGAATTAAAGAAACAAGCAGGGAATGAAGCTCGGAAAGGTACAGGAAATGTAGAAAAAGAAATTCAAAAAGTCAAAGAAGAATGGCTTGATGAATGGATGCCTTTATTAACTTCTAATGAAGCCCCTATTAATCCCTACAGGATTATTTGGGATTTTATGAACACAGTTGATCGTTCAAATACTATTTTAACACATGAATCTGGTCACCCAAGAGATCAAACAATACCTTTTTACCAAACGGTAACACCACGATCCTATATGGGTTGGGCTAATTCAAGCCAATTAGGCTACTCACTAGGCATTTCTATGGGAGCTAAATTAGCTGCTCCTGAAAAAACAGTTGCTGCAATAATGGGAGATGCCTCTATAGGCATGTGCGGAATGGATATTGAAACTGCAGTGCGACACAAAATACCAGTTTTATTAATTGTTTTTAACAACCATGTTTTAAGTGGATACTCTGTCAATTATCCAAAAGCAACAGAAAATTTTGGATTTACTAATCTCTATGGAGAATATGCAAAATTAGCCACAGCCCTTGGAGCTCATGGAGAACGTGTTGATGACCCTTCAGAAATTATTCCTTCAATAAAACGAGCACAAGAAGTTATGAATACAGGGAAACCTGTTTTACTAGAATTCATGACCAAAGAAGAAAATAGATTATGTCGTGGATAAGCTAAGTTAGGGCTTGAATATTTTTTTGTTATCCACTTTTTACTATATTACTTATAAAAGCAATTCAACTATTCGAATTGCTTTTATAAGTAAATCCAAGGATAAGTAAAAATAAACTTAGTACAAAATAATAAGTACTATTGAACTAATGAGAAATAATAGACATATGTAAAAATTTAGGTTATTAATGACACTATTTGAACACAATATACTAAAACAAATAAATTCAACAGCTCCATTGTCTTCAAGAATGAGACCTAATAGCTTGGATAGTTTTATAGGTCAAGAACATATACTCGGAGAAGGTAAGATTTTACGTAATCTTATTAAAAATAAAACTATCCCTTCTATGATATTTTGGGGGCCACCTGGTACAGGAAAAACATCTCTTGCTAAAATAATTGCAGAAGAAGTTAATATGAATTTTACTGCATTATCAGCAGTTTCTTCAGGTATTACAGATATCAGAAAAATTACTGATGATATATTATCGAATACAAATCTAAACAAAGTTAAAACTATACTTTTTTTGGATGAAATACACCGGTTTTCTAAAAGTCAACAAGACTCACTTTTGCCATTAATTGAAAACGGGATAATTATTTTAATTGGCGCCACTACTGAACATCCGGGATTTTCGATTATCAATCCCTTAATCTCCAGAGTGAAGATATTCAAATTTAATACGCATGATGAAAAGACCTTGAATACAATATTGCAAAAGGTTTTAATTAATACACAAGAATTTCTAAAAATTGATGAAAAAATAAATATTGATAATGATGTGTTAGATATTTTAATCACGGGTTCATCAGGAGATGCAAGAAAAGCCTTAGATACTTTTGAATTAGCAGTCAATTCTACAATAAATATTAATGGTGAAAAAACATTAACCGAAAGTATTATTCGAGAACTACTTGAAAATAATGCACTTTATGATCGAAAAAATGACAATCATTACAATACTATATCAGCGTTTATTAAATCTATACGTGGTTCGGATCCAAATGCAGCGATATATTATTTAGCGAGAATGTTAAAAAATGGAGAAGATCCATTATTCATAGGTCGTAGATTGGTTATAAGTGCTTCAGAAGATATCGGATTAGCCAATCCAAATGCTATGGTGTTAGCAAATTCCACCTTCGACACTGTATATAAACTTGGTATGCCAGAGTGTAGAATACCTCTAGCAAATGCCACCATTTATTTAGCATTATCTGAAAAAAGTAATTCTTCATATAAAGCTATAAACCATGCATTCAAAGAAGTAAGTGATAATCCAATTACAGAAATACCTAATCATTTAATCAATGCTGAAACATCTGTAGATAGCGAATTTCATATTGGAGAAGGGTATACATACGACCACGACTCAAAGGATGGTTTTATTAAAAAAAATAATTTTCCAAATAATATAAAAAATAAAAGTTTTTATATTCCAAAAGAAAATGGGGTGGAGAAAACTCTCAAAGAGAGATTTGAAAAACTATGGGGTGATTTGTAAATTTAATATTTGTATATTTACTTAACTACGCAAGATTAAGCAATGACCTTTTTCCATAGCAAAAAATTATTGCTGCAGGAATTAATAAAATTGCAGCGATACCCATAGTTAATTGAATTCCAAATCCAGGGTCGAAAACATTAGAGACATCAATTACACCAGCCATAGTTGCAACAAGAAATGTACTAAAACTTGTCATTCCGAATTCCATCATATAAACAGACATAACTCGGCCTCTAAATTCATCACTAACATAACTTTGCACTAAAGCATTACTAAGTGATAAGCGTAAAGATTGGAAAAACCCAACAAACATCATTGTAAGACAACCAATTATAAATGATCTTGTGAAAGAAAATATAGTAAGAGTAACTCCAAGTGCAAAAACACTATAAATAAATATTCTACCCCTATTAGTATCGGACAAAACAGTCACTATAAGAGAGCCGATTAAAGCACCAATTCCTGAAATACTCATCAAACATCCAAGTCGAAAACTTGAATATGTAAGAAGCTCGGGTAAATTAAATGAACTAATAATTGGTGTCGAATTCATCCAGGCGAAATCAGAAGCTACTACAAGTTGTATATCTTTGGCAAAAATTGGCATAAGTCCCATGTAAGGCATTGATAAAACTACACTAAATAAGGTAGCTAGTAATAAATAAAATATGACAGAATTATTAAAAATATATTTAAAACCATCTATTAAATCTGTTAATGGAGTCTTTTGTTTGGCATTAGGATTCAAACTTTTCGTTATAGGTAAAAAAGAAATAATTATCGTAGCTAAAACATATAAAAAGGTCATAAAGTAATACACTGTAGTAATCCCTAGTAAAGCTATCATTACACCTGCAACTCCTGGTGCAGCAAGTCGATTTAAATTCATTCCTGATTGATTCAAAGCAATTGCATTAGTTAAATTTTCTCTACCAACTATTTCAGGTATGACAGCCTGCCTAGAAGGCATAGTAAACCCCATAATAGTTCCTTGAAAAACAGAAGCCATCATAACATATGAAACACCTACTCCTGTGGAAAGAACAATCAAATCATAAGAAAGACATAATGCTACAAAAAATGATGTGAATGCTAATAAAATCTGTCCACTTTGCATAAGTCGTTTTTTTAGAAATCTATCTGCTAGAACACCACCAAACATTGAAGTAACTAGCATTGGCAGGGCATGTGCTACTGTCATGGCTCCTAAAATTGTATAAGAACCAGATAGTTCATATATTAACCATGCTCGGGAAACCATTTGCATATTGAGTCCAGCCATTTGAGCCATCATTGCAAACCAATAAGTTGGATAACCTGTAATTTTAAAAGAACGAAAAATACTTGGTTTGTATGGTTCTTTGGACGAATTTATAGTCAAATCACTCATTTCTTACGAATTAAAAATAGATATAAGAAGGAAGGCGCTTGAACAAAATATCACATTTGACTTAATAAAAGCAACTAACTCATAGAAATAGTCGAATAATTTGATATTTTCACATCTCGAAGATCAAGCATTCCATATGGAGTAAAGTTTATGTCAGTTACGTGGTCTTTTATTAAAGCAAATGTTGCACCATGATATAGAGGTATTAAAATACTATCATTAAGGAGTTTGTCTTCAGCTTGTTTATAATATTGAATTCTTACATCTTGATCATTTTCGTTTGATGACTTATCAATAATTGAATCATAAAATGGATCATTTAACTTAGATTTATTGTTACCAGCATTTGAATGAAATAATGAATATAGAAAGTTTTGAGGATCCGGATAATCAGCGATCCAACCATAATCATACATATCATACGATTGATTTTCAAAAGAAGAATAATATAGGTCAGGTGGAAATACATTTATAGCAATATTGACTCCTAGATTAAGTATCCACGAATCAATTAATCCTTTGATTAATTGATTCGGACCACCATAACCCGGAGTACTATAAAATATATCAGGAAGGGTACCTTCTTTGTAATACTTAGATTTAGATAAGTATTCTATTGCTAAATCAGTATCATATTTATAGTCCTTCTTTGACAAATTTGATTGATAATGGGGCATTTCTGGAGGAATAAGTCCGTAAGCAGTTTCATGAACACCCCCAAAGTATTCTTGGACTAATTGTTCTGAATTGCTAGCCAATGCAAAAGCTTTTCTGACATTCATATCATCAAAAGGAATAGATTGAGTATTAAAACCTATGTAATAAGTACTCATTTCAGTTGATTTGATTAGGTTACTTTCCTTGATTGGAGATCCTCCATATAACAAATCAGAGTTGTATATGCTCATAACTTCATCAGAATAAAGAGTTGTAGCATCTATCTCTCCAGATTGATACATTAATGCAGGTTGGCCAGCATAAAGTCTAAATATAAGGCTATTAATTTGAGGTTTATTCAAATGGTAGTTTTGATGAGGGTATAAATACATAATCAACCCAGGAATCCAATCTCCAATAATAAAAGGACCAGTCCCTATGGCGTTTATTTCCCATGCCCTGTTATTAGTGCTGTACCTCTCTATTTGCTCTAAATCTACAAGAAAAGTATGAGAATGAGATAGTTTAGACAGAAAATAGGGAGTTGAGTTGTTTAGTTCAATTTGAAATTGTTGATCATTAATAATTTTAAAACCTTCTAAATAAGTAATAATCCCTTCACTAAATTCGTTAGCACCTGCAATATCGCCTAAATAATTTAATACATTTTTTTTATTTTCTGATTTAAGTGCTCTTTCCCATGAATATTGAACATCTATACTTTTAACTTGTCTGCCAGAATGGTATTGTGCGTTCTCTTTTATGTAAAAAATATAAGTTTTTCCGTCTTTTGATACTGACCAACTCTCAGCTAAGTCAGGCTGTAATAAGCCTTGTTTGTTAAAACCAGTTAACCCACTAAATATTTGTTGAATATATTGAATTGATTTCGCACCTGTAGCAAATGCAGGATCTAAGCTCACCGGACCGTTATCAAGATGTAGAACCAAACTTTCGTAACGAGGAATATCGTAGGGTTGAGGTTCAAAAACATCGAATGAGTCAAAAAGCAGGTTAATACTTTCAAAGTATTGATTAAAAATATTAGAGTCAGTTTCAAATAGAATTATATAATTCTTAATTTTATCTGAACTAGATTGGATAAAACCTGTTTGTGGGTTTTCAGAATCACCCCATTGATACAGTAATCGAAAAGCGTTATTTCCATTATTTAATTGCAGTTTAACTTCGGAATTGATTGTAAAATTTGCTTGTTGTTTTATTGGTTTTATGAATTCATTGAGAATATCTCTATCTGCTGTATCACCATCTGAGTAGACAAGATAAACATCTCCAATACCATTTTGAGAATCAAGTGTAATTTCAGCAATAGAAGGCACACTTCCAGTAGAATTTACTTGCCAATTTACTGGATAATTCATTGAAAAGCCAAAAATATTATCTATATACAAATCATCTAGAGTGTTACCATACGTTTGCACTATTTCGACTTCTGTATTCTCCTCCTTAGTCTTGTCTGCTTCATAATTTTCTTCTTTTGCCACTTCATTATCTTGAGGAACAGAAGGTGTTGGTAATGGAGGTGAAACTTCAATATTCTTTATTTCCTTATCTTGAATTCTAGGTATATTAAATCTGTTACAAGATATAGAAGTTAAAATAAATATAATTGATATTACAATGTAAATAATTACCATATATGAAAATTTAGGTCGTGATATAATAATGTCCATAGTTAATTATACATTAATTTGACTTTTTATAACGAATGATAGATGAAGGTGATAAATGAAAATTGTATTATATAAAACCGAGAATAATATAATCAATCCTGGAATTCTTCTTGATTCAGGCGTAGTAAATATAGGTGGTTTATTTAATCTTGATGGTCTATCAGGGCAAGATATTATAGTTTCAGTGATTAATTCTTTTGATTCAAAAATAAATGAAATCAATGAATTTGTAGAGTCAAACGAACCTATTTCTTTTGATGCTATTACTTTGTTAGCCCCATTACCACGCCCAAGTAAAATACTATGTTGTATCGGCAATTATTGGGAACATGCTCAAAGAGAAGCTAGACCACTTAATATGTTTCTAAAGTCCCCAGAAACAATTATTGGGCCTAACGATACTGTAATATTGCCCAACAACACTAGTCCTTATGTTTTTCATCACGAAGCTGAATTAGCAATAGTGATCAAAGGTCCAGTAAAAGACATAGCACAAACAAACTACTTAGATGCCATATTTGGCTATACTTGCTTCGTGGATGTGTCAGGGAGAGGTGAAGGAAGAAGTACATGGAGATCAGGTAGCTGGATGGGGAAATCGTTTGATACTTTTGGACCAATAGGTCCATGTATTGTGACTCAAGATGAAATTCGAAATCCAAATAATTTAAATGTAACACTAAAAAACAATGGTGCTGTAATGCATAGATATAACACTGACGATATGGAACATCGTGTACCTGAGTTAATAGAGTTTGCAACAAATATAATGACTTTAAATTCCGGGGATGTATTAAGTTGCGGTACTAACCATGAAGGATTAGGTCCCCTCCAAGATAATGACATTCTTGAATTAACAATAGAGTCTATAGGAACACTCAAAGTAAATATTAAAGACCCACTCAAAAGAGAATGGGAAAGAAATGTATACCTTGGTGAAAATACTACATTCCGAGGCAATGTAAATTAAAGGAATAATTATGCAAGAAGATTATATTAATAAATTAAAAACAATATTGAATTCACCTAACACAGCAGAGTTTGGTAAACTAAAATATTTAACAGCAATTAATGATGAAAGTATACTTTCTCAATTTTTATCTGAAATTTATTTAGCTTCTGTTGATAGTAGATCAAATAATGACTTAGAAATACTGAATGAAATACTAGAAAAATGGGAAAACAAAATCACCTCATTATGGAATGGTCCTCATATGAGATCAAAGGTTCAAGAAGGTATACCTTGGACCCCAGTAACTAAGCCAATTTCTCAGTCTAAAATAGCTTTAGTTACTACTGGTGGTTTTTACACTTCGCAACAAAGTCCATTTGAAACTGATGGCCCTGAAAATCTTGGAGATTGGTCTTATCGTGCAATACCTAGAAATATTCCAACAAACACATTAAATGTGAGCCATATACACTATGATATATCTGGCCCTCAAGAGGATATTAATTGTGTATTTCCTCTTGATATTTTAAGCGAATTAGAGAAGTCCGGATTTATTGGTAGCATGGCTGATACCAATTATTCATTTATGGGATTTATTCAAAAGCCTGATTTACTTTCAGAGACAACGGCTATAGAGGTTGCAGCTAAATTAAAAGCTGATAACGTAGATGCGGTATTATTGACGTCAACCTGACCAGTTTGCAATAGGTCTGGAGGACTTATAGCTAGAGCTATTGAATCAATAGGTATACCTACGGTACTAATAGGAATGTATAAAGAAATGGCAGATGTGATAAAGCCTCCTAGAACAGTTCATGTGAAGTTTCCTTTTGGTCGTCCAATGGGCGAACCAAATAACAAAGAGCAACAAAAAGTAATTACTATAGATGCTTTAAATATCTTATCCTCATCTAACACACCAGGCCAAATTACCGAATTACCTTATAAGTGGAGACGAGAAGACTATATTGAAATTGCAAAAGATAAAATGTATACATTATAAATTAATAACTATTTATCTCAATAAATTTATTTAAACAATCTAATAAACTATTATTGTAAGTACGTACTATGAAATTCAATGTCTCTTTTGGTTCCATTACATGTAGATCAGTTAAACTTAATATTTTTTTTTCATTCTTATCTCTATATGCATTTTCTAAAAATTTATTACTAATATTACCTTCAGCAAAAGCATCAATTTTATTATCCATAAGCTGATTCACTATTTCATCTTGAGATGGAACAAAAGGGAGAATAATGGCACCTATTGATTGATACCTTTGTATAGCATCAATATGAGCAGTAGAATCTGGGGTTACAACAATTTTTTTATGAATAAAATCTGAAGGTATTTGAAATCGATTAATATCCTCATATCTTATTAACAATGATCGAATAACTTCCATATATGAATTACTCCATTGAGCACCGTAACCAATATAACGATCCTTTCGGGCCATAATCCCTGAAGCTGCTATATCACATTCGTTATTACCTGGTGCACCCCAAAGTTTTGAAAAAGGTTTTGTGATGATATTAACATCTAGGTTTAAATAATTAGCAAAACTTTTGAGATAGTTAATATCACTTCCAACAATTTTACCATTTATTTCATATGAAAATGGTGCAAATTCCGTGTAAGTGCATATAGTAAGCACACGAGGGTATAAAGTAGTAATATTAGAAGAATTTCTTTGCATATCTACTTGTGTTGGCTACCTAATGATATTAATAAAAGAAGAATTATCGTATAACAAAACCTTTAAAATGTTCTGCATATTGAACACCATAAAGTTCACCTAGTTCACGTTTGCGTTCTCTTGTTCTGTCAGCAGCTTCTTGACCTAATTGACTTACATGTGCAAGCAATCCTTTTTCTGCAGTATCAATAGAACTAGTTATATCAAACCATCTATTAGGACTATCATGACCAATAATTAATACTTCTCGAACTTTATGTGGATAATGCCCTTGCTCCTGAAGTTCAGGAAATGTTAAATGATCTCTAGCAGCTGGATAAACTGCAGACAAGGCTGCTTCTCCTGCTGCAAAATGGTCAGGGTGACCAATATAGTTATCACCAGTTAATGTTCTATTGGGGTTTGTTGTGATCAGAATTTGTGGTTTATGAATACGGATTTGTTTTGAAATATCTCTACGTACATCTAACGTTGGTTCTAGGTAACCATCAGGATAATTTAAGAAAACAACATCTTTTAATCCTAATAATTTGCCGGCTTCAATTTGCTCTTTTCTTCTGATTTCAGCAAGTCGTTCAGGTGAGATAGATCTATCTTCAGTACCTTTACTTCCGTCGGTCACTAATACATAAACTACTTCTGTGCCTTCAGAAATCCATCGTGCTACTGTCCCAGAACATCCATATTCCGCATCATCTGGGTGAGCTGTTACAACCATTGCAGTTTCATATTTTTCTAAGGGTTCAAGCATTCAAATCTCCTTTATTACTCTTCTGGGGCGAAATATCCACTTGGCACAATAACACTTCCTTTGCCAACACCAGTTAGGTTTCCTTCATCATTTGTAGCATTAATTTCAACTGTAATTTTATTACCGTTCGCTTCACGGGATATATCAATTATTTTTCCTGTGAAAGTAATAGTATTACCCGGTCGTACAGGTCGTAAGTTTCGTAAATCAACCATTCCAGTACGATTGAAGGAATCATCTCCAAAATTACGGCGCATTAATTCTAAACAAAAAGTAACAGACATACGACCTGATGCAATTGTTCCAGCAGTTCCCAATCTTTCTTGAGCAAATTCTGTATCTGTGAACTGTGTAGGGTGTTTAACTCCCGCGCTTCCTTCAAAGTTATTTATAGCTTCTTGAGACATTGATTTTACTAATGGAGTAATGTCATCTCCAAGGTTATAATTTCTATATTCTACCCCCATTTTTTTCCTACTTCCCCTGGTTGTTTCATTTCATGAGTGATAACCCTATCGATTAATCGACCATCTTCGTCAACAGTAACAGCCTCAGTAACAATATAGTTTTTGCCTCTTTTTAAATACTTGTCTGCAATCCAAGCTGTCACAAAAAGTTTTTTTCCTGGAATAGGAGGGTTGTAACAAAAGAAAGAACATCGAGCATTTACTGAACCGCTATCTGTATATTTTTTATCATACTGACGAACATCTACTTTGTGAGAGATTGTAGGGAATGAAGCACCTTCATCCATAACACCTTCACGAAATTGTTCTATGTTTTCTTTTTGGATTTTATATTCGTAAACTGGAAATGTTTCGCCTATTTCTAAAGCTTCCCAATCTAATAAAACTTTACCTTCTTCAGCAACCATAATTAATTCCTTTCTCCAAATCCTCCAGAAGTGGTCCTTCCAGCAGCACGATCAGCAGTAGCTTGATCGATACCTTTAGGCCATTCCCTTTTTAGGTCATCTTTAACGTAGACTGTTAATCGATTAAGATTTTGAATTTCAATTTCAATCTTGTCACCATCTTGAATTGCTCCTAATCCCTGATGATTAGTACCCGTAACAATAATGTCACCAGGCTCTAATGGGGTAGTTTGAGAAACCCATTCAATACATCGAGCTATATTGTGACCCATATCATTTGAATTAAAATCTTGTCGCAAGGTATCATTTACCCAGAGTTTTATATCTAAATTCTGGGGGTCAGAGATTTCATCCACTGTAGTTATACAGGGTCCCATAGGGCCAAATGTATCCCAAGATTTGCCCCAATAAAAACTTCCATTACCTAATCCTCTTGCTGATACATCTATAAAGTTCACGTAACCAAAAATATAGTCATATGCGTTTTTAGCATCAATTTTATACCCTTTTTTTCCAATAACTATGCCTAATTCAGCTTCATGATGAAAAATTGCAGCGTCTGCTGCAGGTAAAACTACGGTGTCACCATTACCTATTACTGAATCTGGTGATTTCAAAAAAGCGTTAATAGGGGCTGGGGCAGATCTTGCTCCAAATTCCATGTAATTTACAGCCATAGCTACAAGTTGGTTAGGATACGGTAATGGTGCATTGATTTTAATTGAGTCAGCTGAGACACCTTCGTTAGCATCAACAATATCTTGTAATTTTGACTTATAATTTTCAAAATTGGCTATTATTTCATTCATCATATCTTGTGATGAATAAAATTTAGTGTGACTGAGAGCACTCGAGACATCTACAATTTTATCGCCTTTATAGACACCTAATTTATCATTATTAAATAATAAAAGTTTCATGTTTTAGACTCCAATTTATTATAAATATATATCTTTACTTAATACGAGGAGCCATTGTTACTTCTTCTCCTCTTTCTTGTCTTTCCAGCCTTGTTTCATCAGCCCATTTTCGTTTAAGCGGATCTTTAACAAAAACTGTAAGCTTACCCAAGTTTTCGATTTCCATTTCAATTTTATCTCCATCATGAATAGGACCTAATCCTCGATGATTCGTACCTGTTGGTACAATATCTCCTGGATTAAGTTTAGTTATTGATGAAGCCCATTCAATACATCGAGGAATTTTATGCGCCATATCACTTGTGTGATATTCTTGCCTGATTTTACCGTTAACCCACAACTTAACATCCAAATTTAATGGATCAGGGATTTCATCGGCAGTAACTATAAATGGTCCCATCGGGGCGGATGTATGGGGTGATTTCATAGCAAAAAAGCTATCCATCGGTGGGGCACCAAGACCTCTAGATGAAACATCAATAAAATTCATGTATCCAAAAATGTAATCTCGCCAATCGGCGGAATTTGCATTTTTAGCTTGTTTTCCAATAATCAATGCTAATTCAGCTTCATGTTCAAATACAATTGCATCTTGTTCTGACATAATGATTGTATCACCTTCACCAATTACTGAATTTGATGATTTCAGAAATGCATTAATTGGAGCTGGTTCGCTTCTTGTCCCATTTTCCATGTAATTAACAGCCATACAGACCATTTTGCCTGGTTTAGGAAGCGGCGGTAATATTTTATGACCAGCTAAATCAGAGCCATCGTCATTTTCAATCGAATTAGAAAATACTGGTTGGTATTTAGACCAGTTATTTATTACTTCTACAACTCTTCTATTAGGAGGCATGTCATTAAAGTTTTCAATATTTGAAGAAACATCTACAACTTTCCCTTCCTTATTCAAAACACCCAATCGATAATCGTCAAACAATAATAATTTCATATATCCTCCTTAAATTTCATTCACAAAACTTTGGACTAAAACAGTCTGTTCTCTTTGAGGGCCAGTTGAAATAATTTTTATAGGAACTCCTATGTAATCTTCTAGTTTTTTTACGTATTCTAAGGCCTTAGTAGGAAATGTGTCTAAACAGGTCATTGACGCAGTAGGGTCATGCCAACCTTGTAAAGTTTCATATAATGGCTCACACTTACTTAATGTAGCATTATCTGTTGGGAAATCAGATATTATTTTATCTCCAAAAGAATATTTGTTGCAAATTTTGAGTTCATCAAAACCATCAAGTACATCTAAACGAGTTAATACAATTGAAGTAAATCCATTTATTTGTGCTGAATACCTTGCGGCGACTGCATCAAACCAACCAACTCTTCTTGCTCTCCCTGTAGTGGTGCCATATTCTTTAGCGGTTTCTCGTATAAACTCAGCGACTTCGTCGTGTAACTCAGTAACCATCGGGCCAGAGCCAACTCTTGAACAGTAAGCTTTGAAAACTCCTACAACTTCGTTTATAGCGTTAAAGGGAACACCAGTCCCAGTAAAAACACCACCTATCGTTGGTGAGGAAGATGTGACAAATGGATAGGTGCCATGGTCTATATCTAATAATGCTCCCTGAGCTCCTTCGAATAGAACATTTTCTCCACGTTCTAACGCATCGTGTAATATGTGATCAGTTTGATATACGTATTTAGAAAGTTTAGCACCCCAAACTTTACATTGTTCTATGAGAGGTTCTAATTCGATGGGATTTGAGTTATAGATTTTTGTTATAATATTATTTTTGATATATAAGATACTTGTTAATTTTTCAACAAATCCTTCAATTGAAGATGGGTCTTTGTGTAAATTAGCTATTTCTCCCATACGAATCCCTATACGAGAGATTTTATCAACATAAGCAGGACCAACGCCTTTACCAGTAGTACCAATAGCATCATTACCTTTGGATTCTTCTTCAAGGAGATCGAGTAAGATGTGATAAGGCATTATTGCATGACTTCGGTCACTTATGATTAGTCTTTCGGTGTCAATGCCTCGTTCTTGCAGGGCAAATATTTCAGTAGTGACAACTTCAGGATCTACAACTAAACCATTACCAATAACTGGTGTAACATTGTTCCAAAATATGCCAGATGGAATTAAATTTAAAGCAAATTCGCCTTTAGAGTTGATAACTGTATGCCCAGCATTATTTCCGCCTGAATAACGAACAACGTATTGAGTTTTTTCAGCTAAATAATCTATAATTTTGCCTTTGCCTTCATCTCCCCATTGTCCTCCGATAACTGCAATTCCGGGCATAGGTCTCCTATCGTTTATGTTGAATTTTGTAGACGCTTGGAGAGTATATCAGAGGGAATAAATTAATTAAAGTATATACTTTTGTTATAATCGGGGGAATGGTTGATTAGTATTCTTTTTGATGATAAATTTTGATATATAAAAAAAATTGAGATATTATGAATTACGTTTCAAAAAAAATACAGAAATTTGTTCAACAAGGTTCGGAAATCAGAAAGATGTTCGAAGAAGGAGCTATATTAAAAAAACAATATGGCGTTGATAATGTTTTTGATCTTTCTTTAGGAAACCCAATCATGGAACCTCCAAAAGAGTTTTATGAATCTCTAAAAGATATAGCTATAAATCAACCTGTAGGGATACATCGTTACATGTCAAACTCAGGATATCCGTCAACTAGACAAGCTATTGCTAACAATCTGAGTACAGAAACGGAAATGAATTTTTCAGAAAACCACATTATTATGACATGTGGAGCAGGTGGTGCTCTTAATGTCGTACTCAAAACATTGCTTAATTCTGGTGACAATGTGATTATTCTTAGTCCATATTTTGTTGAATATCGTTTTTATATTGATAATCATAATGGGAAATCTCTAGTGGTTGATTGTGATGAGAACTTTCATCCAAATATTAATGAGCTTAAAGAAACCATAACAGCAACTACTAAAGCAATCATTATTAATTCACCGAATAACCCAACTGGTGTAGTTTATCCAATCGAAGTTCTAAACAGTATTGCCAATGTAATCAAAGAGAAAGAAAAAGAATTTAACACAAGTATATTTATTATAAGCGACGAACCATACAGAAAAATAATCTATGATGGCAATGAATATCCTTTTTTATACAAATTTCATGATAGAACAATAATTGCAACATCACATTCTAAGGACCTAGGATTGGCTGGAGAACGTATCGGCTATATTGCAGTGAATCCACTACTAAGTAATTCACAAGATTTAATTGATGCTATGATTTTTTGCAACCGAACACTTGGATTTGTTAATGCGCCTGCTTTAATGCAGAATATCATAGGTGAATTACAAGACATTACTGTTGATATAAAAGAATATACAAAAAAACGTGATTTTTTATATACTGAATTATCAAATATTGGATACGAAATAAAAAAACCTGAAGGGGCATTTTACATGTTTCCAAAATCACCTTTAGTAAATGACAGAGATTTCACTCAATTGTTAAAAAAACAAAACGTTCTAGTAGTTCCTGGCTCTGCTTTTGGGAAACAGGGCTATTTTAGAATTTCATACTGTGTTACTGATGAGGAGCTAAAAGGCTCAATACGTGGTTTTGATAAAGCTTATCAAGAAACAGTTAAATAAATACCAATTAAGATCATCTTAGGCATATTTATCGAGATTGGGGACTTAGTCTCTGCTAATACATATGAGCTAGGGATGCATCATCGGAAATATTGAAGCTATATTATCTAATTCTTCAAGATTCCAAAGCGTGGAAAGCAATTCTTCAGTTCGTTGTTCACCAAGAATTCCTTGAACTAATATATTGAACTTATCAATCAATTGTTTGTCTGTTAAAGGGTTATTAGGAGAGCCTGAACAGTTTTCGATTTCAACTTTTACACTAGAGTTGTCTGTATATGTTATCTCAACAATTGCATGTTCTTCATCAAAGTCTTCACGAATCTCACACTCGATTATATTTCTTAATTTCTCTACATTAGGATCTTTTACGATAGTGTCAGTATATTCTAGCGGAGTAGCTCTGCCATACAATAAACCGACAGCCATACTATGATGAAAAGAAAATTTACCTTCTAAACCTATAGCTGGATGTTGTTTATGTCCAACTAATTCAGGAACTAAATAGTGAACATATGCTTTAATACTTTTAATGTTGTCTGTATCAAATTGATTTTCATTTTTGAATCTTATCATTGCATCTATTAGCGGATGATTTACAACCCCACAAGCGTATGGTTTAAGGCCGTTTTGAAAAATCTCCCAGTCACTACCTAAATTATCAGTTAAAATACTGAGATCATATTCAGGAGCAAGAACATCAAAAAAACCTCTTCTACCTTCAAAAATATTTATAGCTGATGTAAATCCTTTATCTGCGAGTTTAGCAGCAAGCAATCCTGATTGAGCAGACCTTCCTGCGTGAAAAGGTTTAGACATAGTCCCAAAAACTTCTCTTACTCCGGCTGCTTGAGTGCCAGCAATTCCTAAACAATTTTTCAATTGCAAATCGTCTAGATCTAATAATATGGCTGAAGCAATTGCAGATCCAAAGACTCCCGTAGTCCCTGTAATATGCCAGCCTTGGTCATAATGAGAAGGGTGCATTGCAAGCCCTATGCGACAACAAATCTCTATACCTAGTATAGATGCAAGTAAAAAATCCTTGCCACTTTTTTCAAGACTTTCTGCTAAAGCTAAAGCAGAAGGAAAAGTGGGGGAAGAAGGATGTATGATCGTAGGAAAATGTGTATCATCAAAATCTTCTAAGTGTCCAAGATAGCCATTAGCTAATGTAGCATTTTCCAAATTGGTTTTGATATTCTTGCCTATAATAGATGCCAGTTGTTTGTCTGTGTTTTCTGCAAAAAGATCCGTCATTATTTTTAAAGAAGGATCTTTAGATGAATATATTGAAACAGCTAAATAATTAATAAATGCCTTTTTCCCTGCATGTATAACATCATCATGCAAGAAATCGAATTTCATATCCAATACAAATTTAGAAACCTCGTTCGTTGTACTCATTTTTTCCCAAATTAATTTATACGTTCAAAAATAGTTGCACAACCTTGACCTCCACCTACGCACATAGTAGCAAGCCCAAGGTTGATATCACGATATTCCATTTCTTCCATTAATTTAACAGTCATAATAGCTCCTGTCGCACCAACTGGATGACCAAGAGAAATACCGCTACCATTTACATTTGTTATGTCAATATCTAAATTTAATTCTCTCATACAATATAATGATTGGGATGCAAAAGCTTCATTTAATTCAATCAATTCAATGTCACGTATGTTAATTCCAGTCTTTTTCATCAGTTTTTGTACAGCTGGAACCGGGCCTGTACCCATTAAAGAAGGTTCAACGCCAGCAACTGAACGGTTAACCCATTTCATAATTGGTTTCAATCCCAATTCTTTAGCTTTTGATTCAGACATGATCACTACTGCGGCTGCACCATCATTGATACCTGAAGAATTACCAGCAGTAACTGTGCCATTTTCACGAAAAACTGGTTTTAACGTAGACAGAGACTCAATAGTTGCATCAGGTCTAGGTTGTTCATCAGAAGAAACTAGTATAGGATCACCTCTTCTTTGAGGAACATCAACAGGAATTAAATATTTACCAAATCGACCATTTTCAGTAGCTTTAACGGCTCGTTGATGACTTAACGCGGCTAATTCATCTTGATCTACACGTGAAACTTGAAACTCTTGAGCAACATTTTCAGCTGTAACACCCATATGATATTGATTAGCAGGACAATTTAAAGCTTCTATAAGAGAATCTTGAAGTTTAGCATCACCCATTCTTAAGCCATCCCAACGAATATTCCTCATCAGGTAGGGGGCTCCAGACATATGCTCGATGCCACCTGCAACAGCAATATCAATAGCACCAGATAAAATCATTTGCGCAGCAATGTTAATTGCCTCTAAACCTGACGAGCATTGTCGATTTATAGCAATTGTAGGTACTTCATGTGAAAGACCTGATTTTAATGATGCCATTCTAGCAGCATAACCAGCTTCATCAGTTTGTAGTGCATTGCCCAATATAACTTCTTCTATTTCAGTGGGATTTATACCTGAACGTTCGATAGCACTTTTGATAACAATCGCTCCTAGGTCAGAAGCTTTAAGTGATTTAAAGGCACCTCCATAACGACCAATGGGAGTTCTTGCGCCACTAACAATAACTGCATTATTCATGTAGATTCTCCTATAAATTAATAAATATATGAAAACACATATAGATGATCAATTCAAGTATAAATAAGCTTAATGTATTTAAGAGTGCATTTCTATATATATTTATTTGGTCACCAAAGTGCGCCTTTATCGGAATATTTATTGAGATATTTGTGGTTTATGACCATGCAATTAGTAATTTTTAACACACATAAATTAAAATCTATATTAAAGTAGTTTAACTAAACAATTTATAGAACTACATAGTGAAAACGAAAAAAAACAGATACCAAATAATTGATAGTAAAACTCCTTTCTTTTATGGATGGATTATAGTTCTAGGTGCCTTTCTAGGCTCATTTGCTGGGGGAGGAATGCAAAGTTTTACATTTGGGGTTTTCTTAAAACCCATGTCCGAAGACCTTGGCTGGAGTCGTTCAACCATAATTGGAGCACTAACACTTAGAACTTTTGTAACAGCAGCAATCGCTCCTTTCCTAGGGAAATACGTTGACAACAAAGGTCCTCAATTAATCATGGTGTGTTCCGCAATCGCTGGAGGTATTGCTTGCATATTATTAACTCAAGTAACAACAATTTTGCAGTTTTATCTCGCATTTATGATTGTTGGTTTTGCCGGAGGAGCCGGTATGGGTGGGGTCGTTGCTAATGCAACCGTACTAAAGTGGTTTATTAAGTATAGAGGCAGGGCTACTGCATTTAGCACTATGGGAAATACAGCAGCCGGAGCCATACTTGCCCCTGCAGTAGGATTTGTTATCTTATCATCAAATTGGAGAATGGGCTGGATATTAATAGCTATAATATTTTTCTTTTTACTTTTCCCCGTTTCCACATTAATGGTGAGAAAACCTGAAGATATTGGCCTTTTACCAGATGGTGCACAAGATGAGTCAGAATTGGAAACTAATCTATCTAGCAATAGAAAAAATATTACAAATGAATCTTGGACATTAAATGAGGCTCTTAAAACTTCTACTTTATGGATACTAACACTTTCCATGCTCATAGGGGGAATTGGAGTGGCCTCAGTTGTAGTACATGAATTTAGCTATATTACAGATTTAGGATTTTCAAACAATATTGCGGCATTAATACTTAGTGTCCACGCAATAACAGCATCGATTGGAAGACTAATATGGGGATTCTTAGTTGAAAAAATAGATGTTAAATATTGTATGGCAGTCTTGTATATAGGATGTGCAATAGGTTTAAGTATTTTACAATTTATAGCTATGTCTGGGTCTACAAATATATTTTTCCTTTTTTTATTCGCTATAATTTATGGAATTTGTGTTGGTGGGCATATAGTTCTCAGTAATGTTGCATGGGCAGATTATTTTGGAAGGGAATTTATTGGTTCGATTCGAGGCTTTTTAACACCAATAACAATAGGAGCAACCGCTTTAGGTCCAATAGTTATCGGATTAGCTTATGATCACATGAAATCTTACACACTGGCATTTAACGGATTATTAGTAATGTTTTTATTAGGAACAATTGTAGTATTATTTGCCAAATCCCCTGGTAAGATTTGATACCTGTTACAGTAATTTTGAAAACAGTATCTGATTGATTTACAGATTTAACCACTGTAGAATATATTGGTTCTATATAATTATTTTCCAATATATAAGGATCTTTACAAATGGCTGATTATAAAAATATTTCACTGGAAGTACACCCAGAAACTAAAATTGCAAAACTAACACTTCGTCGTCCAGAAAAACTAAATGCAATTAGCCATGAAATGGGTCTTGAATTGGTAGATGCTATTGAAAAAGTTTCTAATAATGATGATGCTAGAGTTTTAATTTTGACAGGTGAAGGCAAAGGATTTTGCTCAGGAGCTGATACTCGTGGTATGGCAGGTGGTGAACACCAAGGTCCACATTCTGGGGAAAGAGGTGCTGAAGAAATACGAAGAGGTTTCAAAACAGCACAAGCTATGATATTGGGACTGCAGCGAATGGAAAAGCCCACAATAGCTATGGTAAACGGAGCAGCTGTTGGTGCTGGATTTGACCTCGCGTGCGCATGCGACATTAGAATTGGTACTGCTAAATCACGCTTTATGGTCGCTTTTGTTAGAATTGGTCTGTTCCCAGGATACGGAGGTACGTGGTTATACGCTAAAGCTTTGGGAAGTATATCTAAAGCAGCTGAATTATTATTTACTGGTGATTTTTTGGAAGCGGAAGATGCTAAACATCATGGACTACTTAATCATTTAGTAGAAGAAAATGAATTAGAAAATTTTACAATGGATATGGCTAGTAGAATTGCAAGTGGGCCGCCCATAGCAATACGTATCGCCAAATTAATGTTATATAAAGGCTTGGAATTTGATTTAGAAACAGCTATGCAAATGGCTGCAGCCGCAGAGACTATTACCTTGACATCACAAGACCACCGTGAAGGAGTACAGGCATTTCGTGAAAAAAGAAAACCTACATACGAGGGAAAGTAATGGCAGACTATAAAGAATTACGAGTATTAAGTGGAACTTCTCATATAAAACTTACAGATTCTATTTGTGCATACCTAGGCATCTCAAACGGGCGAATAAACATACATAAGTTTGCAAATGATAATACATTTGTACAAATAGAAGAAAACATCCGCGAAAGAGATGTATTCATAGTTCAACCATTTAGCAACCCTGTTAATGACAAAATAATGGAAACCTTAATTATGATAGATGCAGCAAAAAGAGCATCTGCTGGACGAATAACTACAGTAATTCCATATTTTGCTTACGGTAGGACTGATAAAAAGGATCAACCGAGAGTTCCAATTACTGCCAGATTGATTGCTGATCTTATTTCTACTGCTGGGGCAAATAGAGTATTAACAATTGATTTACACGCAGGTCAAATACAAGGATTTTTCAACATACCCGTTGACGAACTTACTGCGGTCCCTATATTAATCAGGTATATAAAACAAAAAAACCTATCTAATTTAGTTGTAGTTGCTGTCGACATGGGCGCTACTAAAAGAGCAAGAAACGTTGCTGCTGGATTAAATGTTCCTTTAGCAATTATGGAAAAGCGAAGAATCGGAAATGACGATACAACTGAGGCTTTGAATATAATAGGGGAGGTAGAAGGTAAAATCGCATTAACTGTAGATGATGAATTAGACACAGGTGGATCTTTAATTGCAACTATTAACGCTCTGAAAAATAAAGGAGTCACGGAAATATATTCATGTGTTACTCATGGAGTCCTATCAGGTTCCGCTACTTCAAAAATAGCAGATAGTTCGTTAAGAGAATTAATAATTACTGACACATTGCCGTTAGATGACAAAAACCCTTCTGAAAAAATAACAGTCCTTTCTGTTGCCCCATTATTAGGAGAAGCGATACATAGAATACATAATGGCCTTTCCGTTGGAGCCATGTTCAATGAAGAATAATATAGAAGAGAGTATTAATGTTTACAAAATTGTTGAATATATTTTCTGACTCTAATGAAAAAATTATAGACCAACTTCAAACAAAAATAGATCTAATAAATTCTTTTGAAGATTCTTTAATTAATCTAACCAATGAAGAGTTGACTAATAAGACAGAATATTTTCGTAATAAACTTTCTGATAATATTTCCTTAGACGAAATTATGCCTGAAGCATTTGCAGTAGTACGAGAGGCTTCCAAACGAATCTTGGGACAACGTCATTATGATGTCCAAATTATGGGAGGTATTGTTTTATACCAAGGATCTATTTCAGAAATGAAAACAGGAGAAGGTAAAACTCTTACAGCAACACTTCCACTCTATTTAAATGCATTAGAAGGAGGAAGTGTCCATTTAGTAACGGTTAATGACTATCTATCACGAAGAGATTGTTCTTGGATGGGTCCAGTATTTAACTTTTTAGGGATATCTGTAGCATGCCTGCAATATAACGGAAAAGCATTTATTTATAATGAAAATTTCGATGCACAAAATAAATCATCCCAACAATTGATAGAATCATCCCGAAAAGATGCGTATTTGGCTGACATAACCTATGGCACCAACAATGAATTTGGATTTGATTATCTGCGTGACAATATGGTTATTCAAAGTGGACAATTATCCCAACGTAGCCGAAACTTTGCTATTGTTGACGAAGTCGATAATATACTGATAGATGAAGCGAGAACCCCTTTAATAATTAGCGGCCCTTCACAGCAACCAACTGATCTTTATAAAAAAGTTAATCAGGCTGTAAAACAACTTCAAATACAGGAAGATTTTGAAATTAGCGAAAAAGAACGAACTGCATTGCTTACAGAAGATGGTATTTCTAAATTAGAAACCCTTTTGAATGTTGAAAACATGTATTCTCAAGAAAATTACTTGCTAGCACATTATGTTGAAAACAGCTTAAAAGCTCACTATATATTTGCCAAAGATGTTGATTATGTTCTATCAAATGGCGAAGTAGTTATTGTTGATGAATTTACTGGAAGGTTGATGCCAGGAAGAAGGTATTCAGAAGGATTACACCAGTCTCTAGAAGCTAAGGAACAAGTTAGGATACAACAGGAAAGTATCACATATGCCACTATTACTCTTCAAAATTACTTTCGGCTTTATAATAAATTATCTGGGATGACAGGAACCGCTGCAACCGAAGCTGAAGAGTTTTTCAAAATCTATAAATTAGAATCTGTGAGTATCCCGACTCACAAACCAATGTTGAGAGAAGACTTAAACGACCTGATATTTCTTAATGAAAGTTATAAGTTTAATGCAGTTGTCGAACATATAAATAAGTTATATAACACAAAAAGACCTGTTCTAATTGGAACAGGTTCTATAGAAAAATCCGAACAACTAAGCTTATTATTGAAAAAACAGCGTATCCCTCACCAAATTTTAAATGCTAAACAACATGAAAAAGAGGCGACAATAGTTGCTCAAGCAGGACGATTAGGATCTGTTACTGTTTCAACTAATATGGCAGGTCGAGGAACAGATATTGTTCTTGGGGGCAACCCTGAAGATCGGGATTCCAATGAATGGCAAAAAGAACATGATAAAGTTATCGAGCTCGGTGGTTTATATATAATAGGCACCGAACGTCATGAAGCTCGCAGAATTGATAATCAGTTGAGAGGACGATCAGGCCGCCAAGGGGATCCTGGTACTACTCAATTTTATGTATCATTACAAGATGACCAAATGAGAAGATTTGGAGGAGAAAGAATACAGGGAATTATGAATAAAGTAGGTATGGATGACAAACCTGTGACAAATTCTTGGGTAACTCGGGCAATCAATCAAACTCAAATCAAAATGGAAGGTCACAACTTTGATATACGTAAACATTTAGTTGAATATGATGATGTTATGAATATTCAACGATCTATTATTTATGAAAAAAGGATGAATATTCTCAGTAACAATAGTTTAAAAATAATATTAGAAGAAATGTTCACGAAAGAACTTGAAAATATAGTTGATACATTGTATGAAGAACAATCCTATAACAATTC
>Ga0209403_10001395_pt1 | contig 31489 bp, 28 predicted proteins | sample ArcticOcean_MG_C_8_FD_187440 | JGI IMG/M metagenome (GOLD analysis project Ga0209403, IMG submission 187440) | Marine microbial communities from western Arctic Ocean - ArcticOcean_MG_CB11_86 (SPAdes) (version 2) | ecosystem: Environmental > Aquatic > Marine > Oceanic | place: Arctic Ocean...
AACTCAGAGGATTAGTGTTGAGGGTAAGATAGGGGAACGTGTTTCTGTCAATGTAGATCATGACTCAGAACGTGATTTTAATTGGGAAAATAATATTCGAATTAACTATAAAGGGGAAGAGGATGATATTATACAGACTGTAGATGCAGGAAATGTTTCTTTAAGTCTTCCTGGTTCTCAATCTTTAATGGGCTCAGCTAGCCACCAAGGTTTATTTGGAATAAAAACGATGTCAAAGTTGGGTCCGATGAATATTACGGCTATTGCATCTGTTGTTAATACAGAGAAGAAGTCTCAAGAATATAAAGGTAAAAGCGAAGCGCAAACTTTTCAGATTAAAGATCACAATTATGTAAAAAATAAATACTTTTATATACATGAGTGGTTTCGGGATGGTGTAAATACATCGCTTCAAGGTAATTTTGTTGTTGTCCCATCTTTTTATCCATTGAAAGAAGGTTTACATCAGATAGGTAATGTTGTAGTCAGGAATTTTGAATTGTATCAATTAGATCAATCAACAAACTCAGAAACTAATCCAGGCACTGCCTATGCAGATCTTTTATTTCCCTCAGAAAGCAATGATCAAACAGGTAATTATAAACGATTAGAGCAAGGACAAGACTATATTTTAAGTGAAGACCTTGGATTCATCCGCCTTAGACAAAAAGCAAGTGATGAGGTCTTAGGTTGTACTTTTGTAATCGCAGATAGAACTACTGGAGACACTCTTTTAGTTGTTGGTGAAGGGATATCAACAAATAATGATTATCTAAAAATGAAAATGTTAAAACCAAAAAATTTGAACCCCTCTCATCCTGTCTGGCCGCTCATGTTTAAAAATGTATATTATCTTGGGACAACAAATATTAATAGGGAGGGGTTTGAACTACGAATCGTAAATGATCGATTACCAGTTCCTAGTCATTTAGATCCACAGGGAAATCCTTACATAACGCAATTTGGATTAGATAGTTTAAATGAAAGTGGAGTAAGGTCTTCTGATCAAAAAATTGATCTAGCTAATCCAAATATATTAAGTATAAATGATGGAGAATTGTTTTTTCCAAATTATCATCCTTTTGCAGCTGATTCACTCCCAGATGGAAATGAATCACCAGGTTTAAAGGGTTCTTTAGGTGAAGGTAAAATGTATTTTTCAACTCAGCGAACACAGATAACTAATGATAGTCGATTTACTATTGAAGTTGATTATTCAAATCAAAGTGCAACCATCAATCTTGGTTTTATGATTGTTGAAGGCAGTGAACAAGTATATAAAGGTGGTGTCCCTTTGAAAAGAAGTATCGATTATCAAGTTGATTACTTTAGTGGAACCATTGTTTTAGCTGATGATGTGGACCCGAATGCTGAAATTAAAGTGATATATGATAAACATCAGCTGGTATCATTTGATAAAAAGACAATTCTTGGCGTCCGCTCACAAATGGATTTTGGAAAAAATTCATTTATTGGAGGAACGGCGCTTTATTATAACCAATCTGTTATTAATGAAAAAGTTGAAGTTGGCTATGAGCCAATGAAAAATTTCATTTGGGGATTAAATGGCAGGTATGAACAAGATCTACCTATAATTACTCGAACCTTAGATAAGATGCCAGGAATTGAGACTGATAAGCCATCTAATATTTCAGTTGAAGGTGAATTTGCCCAAATATTACCCAACCCAAACCCAATCAATAACAATGCCACAGGAGATCCAAATGGTGTTGCTTTCATTGATGATTTTGAAGGGTCTAAACGAACCACATCTATACCTATTTTACGTCGTTTTTGGAGAGAATCTTCAGCCCCAATTGATTTGAAATCAGGCAAGACTTTGAGTCAAAGAAAAAGAGGTAAACTAAAATGGTACAATCCATTTGTTCAGATTCGGACAAAGGATATTTGGCCAAACTTATCTACTTCTATCCAAGCACAAAATGAAACCACTGATATTATGGTGCTTGAGTTTGATAAACGAGATCATCAAGCAAATGTACCTGATGATTCAGTATGGGGTGGAATAATTACCCCTTTTTATTCAGGTGATTATGACCAAACTCAAACTAAGTTTTTTGAAATTTGGCTTAATGGTGAAAACGGTACAATAACAGTTGATTTAGGTCAAATTAGTGAAGATAGAGACGGGAATGGTTTATTAAACACTGAAGATATACCAGTTGGAGGTCTTATTGGCGATGGTATACTTGATGATGCTGAAGATATTGGTTTGGATGGGTGCTCTGATAATTATGAAAATGGTTGGGGGGATTGTCTTGATCCAAATGGACTTTCTTATTCTGATTTCATTGGTTTGAATGAGATGATATTGATAAATACGTCAAATGATGTAAACCCAGAAGATCCTAATGGAGATAACTGGGAGTACTCTGAAGGAAGTAATGATTATTCAAAGATTAATGGTACAGAAAAAAATGCACTTGATGCAGGACGGTACCCAGATACTGAAGATCTTGATAGGACAGGATTTTTAGATAGGACCAATGATTATTTTACTAAATCTTTTTCTCTAAAAGATTCGACTTACCTAGAAGGAGAGACTCAACTAAACGGTATCCCAACCGGTTGGAGATTATTTCGAATACCACTTACAGACTTTGACGTTAGCAATCCTGGTCAAGATAGAGAATGGAATAATATTAATCATTTAAGGATTGGTTTAAGCAATGTTAGTCAAAAATCATATGTTGAAGTTGCCAAGATTGAACTTGTTGGAAATGAATGGCAAGAATTAGGAATCGCTTCTGAATCAACTAACAAATTTTCCAAAGAAAATGCAGATTCAATTTTTGCAGTTTCAGTTATAAATACAGATGACAATGCAAGTTATAGGCCCCCTGAAGGTGTCCAGGGTGAATATGATCGTATTAATCAGATTCGTTCTAAAGAGCAATCATTAGTTATGAAATTTACTGATTTACCTGGTCGAGCCAGTGGGGCTGCAATGAAGTCACTTTTTTCTTTAAGTGGGGAAAAAGCCCAAAGTTATCTTTCTTACGAAAAAATGAAAATGTATGTATATGGATCTAGTCCATGGATTACGCCTGAAAATACAAAGGTAGATATGTTTATTCGTTTTGGCTTTGGAGATAATTATTATGAATTAACTCAGCCAGTTTATGATGATTGGGATGACGGAGTTGGAAGAAATGCTCTTGAAATAGATCTAGAGTGGCTAACAAGCCTGAAACTCAGAGATTCATCTTCAGTAAAAAAGTATAGAGAGACAGATATCTTTAGGGATTCAACTAATTATAAAGAATATCGATTTACAGATGAAATGGGTATAGAAACAAAAAAAGTAATTCGAATAAAAGGTCAACCTGCCTTAAATCGAATTCAATTCTTTATAGTTGGGGTTAAAAACTTGTCTGAAACACCAATCACTGGAGAAGTATGGCTAGATGAATTGCGTCTTAGTGGGGTAAACAAAGATAAGGGAATATCAATGCGCGTACAATCTAGGTTTAACCTAGCTGATGTATTGAATACTTCAATTGCTTATCGTAGGCAAGATGCGGATTTTCATATGCTTCAACGTCGATTAGGCTCTAATCAATCCAGTGAAACTATAAATATAAATTCAGGTATTAATATTGATAAAATTTTGCCATTGCATTGGGGATTAAAGATTCCAGTTTCAACAACTTTTTCAAATTCACTTAGCCGACCAAAATATTCTCCTGGTCAAGATATTTTAGTGGATAAATCAAATACACCTGATTCAATCTTAGTCACTTCAAATGCAATAACATTTACGGTAGCAGCTTCAAAATCATCTAAGTCGGATAATAAATTATTAAAATACACAATTGATAAAATGAATACTCGTTTTTCAGTTAATCAGCGTTCAATGTCAAACGAAATACAAAAAGAAGTACTCAATCAAACTTATCAAGGTCAAGTTAGTTATGCTCTTCCTTTTGGTAGAAATAATTATTTCATGCCATTTAAATGGATATCCAGCGTTCCATTTATTGGTGAAAAAATGAGTAAAACTCATCTATATTATAGTCCAGCAGCTGTAAATGCTTCTATGAATTTTAGTGAAAGACTTACACAAAAAACACCTCGTCGTGGTCAAAAATCCCCAGATGACTACAACTTTGGTCTAAATCAGAGTTATGCATTCGATTATAAGATGACAGAAACGATAAATGCAAAGTTTAGCCGAGGAATACAAAGTAATTTAAATGATTATCGAGGATATATGTCCAACGCTCTAAAAAATAGAGATCCTGGAGTAGTAACCAATATAACAGAAAGTTTTACTTCATCATTTTCACCTGTTATTATGGATTGGTTAAAGCCAACATTTAATTATGCAGCTAATTACCGATGGAATAAAGCTAGAGATTCTAGTGTTGACGGAGCAAATATTGGAAACCAACTAAGATTTTCTTCAGGAATAAGTTTATCTCCAATAAAATTAGTCGAATTACTATACAAACCATCAAAAGGTAGCTCGACGGTTCCTCAGCGTCAGACAACTCGCGAGGCGCCAACTCGAAGTAGAAGACGTACACCAGGAAAACGATTTGGTGAAGAAGAAGAAATTTTAGGTAAAGAGAGTGTTAATAGGGAAGAGTTAAGCAAGCAGAAAGAAAATAAAGAAAAGAAAAATCGATTTGCAGATAGTAAAGTATTAAAAAAAGTTCATGGTTTTGCCAGAAAAGTAAATCCAATAAATATTTCTTATACTGAGAATGTTAATAAGACTGGAATGGGAGTCTTGGGAGAGGTCCCCTTGGGTTATAGATTAGGATTATCACAAGATCATGGTTTAGACTATTCAAAACAAGTAGGTTCTAATACTGGAAACTTCGATCATAAGCGTGACTTTTCTCTAAGGTCTGGATTGAATTTGACGCGTACTTTGTCCATCTCATTTAATTATGCACAAAATGTTTCAAGCAACTTAAGAGGGTCTGGTCTAGAGCAAAGATCGATGTCAAGAGACTACCTTTCATATGGTAGCTATTTAGAAGAAGGATTCCCTTTTATGGGATGGTCAATACGATTGAGTGGGCTAGAAAGAAATAAATTTATAGGAAAATTTGTGCGAACTTTAAGTCTTGACCATGTTACTAATGGAAAAGAGTCAAGAGCTTGGCAGTTTGATCAAGCTGGTGGGCCTAAGATGTCATTTTTTGATATAGATGATTTTATATCTAATTATCAAGATAATGAAAGATCATCAAGAGTGAACATGAATTTTGCACCTCTAATTGGCGCAACATTCTCTTTTAAAAAAGGTGTTGCAGTTACAATGCGCCATAACAGAACATTATCAAGGGAAATAACAGCGAATGGTGGTCAAAAAGTTTTTAATGATCAATCTTACTTAATCACAGCCAATTATGCCCACCGAGGCGGGTTTACAATACCTCTTCCATTTATTGATAATTATAAAATTAATAATCAAATTAACTTTACCTTCAATTTTGATATGAACAAAAACAGGACATTACAAAAAGCTCAAGAAGCAACTAAATTTGCGGAGACCGCTTTTACATCTGGTTGGAAAACAGGGATTCGATTAACTTACACATTCTCTAAATCTGTAAGTGGGAGTATGATCTGGGAATATAGAGAAAGCGACTCTAAACATACTGGTAAGAAGATAGATAGAGACTTTGGTTTTGATGTAAACTTAGCAATAAGAGGATAATGAAAAATTCAATTTATATAACACTATTGTTCATAACAACCACGGTAAGTTGTCAAAAAAATGTGCCGATATTTAATGGGGAAAATGCATTTAATCATCTGATTAAACAATGCGAATTGGGGCCTAGAAATCCTGGGTCCAATGGGCATAAAAAAGCATTGGCGTATTTTTTAGAAATACTTAACCCCTTAGCAGATACACTTTTTACGCAATCTTACATTGAAACTATGCCAAGAACGGGGAAAAAAGTTGATATGAATAATGTAATTGCACGTTTTAATACTTCAGCCTCAAAGCAGATAATGATTTCTGCCCATTGGGATACAAGACCTTGGGGCGATAGAGGCTCAAGCATTATGGAAAAAAATCAACCAATCCTTGGAGCAAATGACGGAGCAAGTGGTGTTGCAGTGTTACTTGAATTAGCAAGAATACTTAAAGCGATTCCACCAAAAATTGGAGTTAGTCTTGTCTTATTTGATGCAGAAGATTATGGTTCAAGTGGTAATACATGGACTTATTGTAAAGGATCTCAATATTTTGCGAAGAACCTACCAATCCCTTACCCTGCATACGCTATTAACCTAGATATGATAGCTGATAAATTTCCTGAATTTTATATTGAAAGATACTCTTATCAGCAAAATCCTAGTTTGGTTTTAGAATTATGGGAAAAAGCTGAAAAACTTGGATTAACTGCATTTAAAAAACAGGCTTATCACATGATCTTTGATGATCATGTACCTTTATATGAAATTGCAGGGATACCCGCAATTGATATTATTGACTTTGATTATCCAAATGAAAAAACTAATTACCATCATACAAAAAATGATATTGTTGCAAATTGTTCGCCAGAAGGTCTATCGCAGGTTGGGACATTAATGGTTCATCATATTTACGAGCAATAATGAGAATATTTAATATTAGGCCCGCCGCCTTTATTTTTGTTCTAGGTATTGTAATCAGCTGCGAAAAAGTTGAAACTGTAACTGAGCCATTTCCTCTTTCAGAGATTGATTTTAGTTTTCTTCAAGCATCAAATAAACTACATATTTCAACCAAGGCCTTAAAAGAGTATCAAGGCTCATTGCTTGATTCCATAATGGTGTTGTGGCAAGGGACTAGTATTTCAAATACAGCAGATACAATTAGGCTTTTGGATGATGGAACATATGGAGATCTAATTGCTAAAGATGAATTATTTTCTCGAAAAATAAACAACTCAAGTATATATCTAAAAAATGTTATTCCTTCTTCTGCAAAAGATTCAGTTTTCTTGAGGATCTTAGGACAATATGACAATAAGGAATTAGTGTTATCTGAAACTTTTATTCTAGGAAATATTAGACCAAAACTTGGTTCTATATTTGTACCAGATACAGTTATTAGACCTTTACCTAATCAAGACCCAAATATTATAAATACTGTCAAGTTTTCTATTACTGCTTCGGTATCAGACCCTAATGGATTAGATGATGTTAAGCGTGTTTTTTTTAGATCATATCATGTAGGGCTAGATTCAATGATGTATGATGGTAATCCAATATTGCTTTATGACGATGGAACTGGAGCTGATGGTTCCGGTGACCTACAGAAAGGTGATGGAACTTTTACTCGTACAATTTCGATGACTGAAAATGCTACTACAGGTACGTATAACTGGTCTTTTGAAGCGCAAGATTTTTCTAATGCTTATAGTGATACAATTAAGCAGGTATTATTAGTTAAATGATAAAATTAATTATACTCTTTGTAGGTGTAAATATTGCTTTAGCGCAAGGATTACTTCCGGGCTCTTATAAATTAGATATTTCTGATTTTGATTCCTCAGCTTATAAAGGGCTTAAAAGTAATATGATTAGTGATATTATTCCTCAAGAAGATAATTTAGTTTGGCTAGGTACTGGTTCAGGGTTAGCTGTTCTAAGAGACACTTCATCTATTTTTACAATATCAAGTAATCTAGATATATCACCAGGTACATTAACAAATATTACACCTAAAGGTGGAGTCGTTGCTTTAACATCTTATAGGAAAACATTGTTTGCAGCCTTTGCTACTAGTGGAGAAGATATCACTATTGGAAATGGGTTGATTTATAGTAATGATGCAACTGGAAATTCAATAGATTGGACCTACTTTGAGCAACCAATTGATACTGAGGCTGATTCTTTAGCACCTTTTGCTAAACGTTTTTTTAAAGGATTGCCAATTACTGTAAAAGAAGCAAACGTAACATATGATGCAGCTATTTCTGGAAACTATATTTGGATCACTAGTTGGGCAGGTGGCTTACGGAGATATAACATTTCACAGAAAGTTTGGGAACGAGTACCTCTACCACTAGATAGTGACCAAATTCTTAATACCTGTGAGTCAGCAAGTTATAATGATACTTCAGTTGGATATATTTTAAAAGATTTCTATTTAAATCCTAGGGATCCATGGGATGGTTCTTCAATTAAAAATAGTGACACAAAATTATATGGCAATCATAATCATAAAGCATTTTCTGTAATAGCATTTGGTAATACAGTTTGGGTTGGAACTGCTAATGGTATAAACCGTGGATTGATTGGAGAAAGTGGTTGTGTAAATTGGACTCATTATACTGTAAATGATGGTTTATCAGGTGGATTTGTAGTTGATCTAGAAAGGCAAGTGCTAAATGGTCATAACGTTATTTGGGCGGCTAGTGTAACCGCAGGGCAAGGTGAAAAAAGTGCAGTAAGTTTCTCAAATGATAATGGAGAAAGCTGGCACTCGACTCTAATTAATGAAAGAGTTTATAATATAACAGCTGCGGATTCAATTGTGCTTGTAGCAAGTAAATCTGGTCTTTGGAAAACTGTCACAGATAACCCACTTGATATTGCAAAACCATGGGCAAAATATAACCCAGCAAAACAAACCATTCAAATTGGCTCTACAGGTACATATGACATGGATGAGATATTAACCGATGAAGTTGTTGGGGTTTCTTACGATAAGCGACCTTACTTTTCCTCATCTGCAACTATATGGATTGGCTCATGGGATGGGCTAGCTCGCACTCTAGATTCAAAAGGTGACAATTGGGATATATATAGAGCTAATTTTGATATGGAAAAGGTTTATGCCTATCCAAACCCTTTTTCACCTTACGAGCATAATCAATTAGCTGGAGATGGCTATGTGCATATTCATGCAAGTGTTAAAACATCATTCGTTGTTAAGATGGATATATATAATTTTGCTATGGAGCCAGTTCTAGAAACCGAATTTGATCGACGTCAGGCTAATACGGGCTCAATAAAATGGAATGGTAAAGATAAAAATGGTCGCTTAGTTGACAATGGAACTTATTTTATTAGACTGGAATATGATCAAAAAACTAAATGGATAAAATTGATTGTAATTAAATGATATCATATTTTAGGCCATATTTAATATTTTGTTTGTTTAGTCTAACTGTGTTATTTGGACAAAATTATGCATCATTTGCTGGTGGATTTTTAAGAATGGGTTCTTCAGCAAGATCAATGGCTATGGGTAGTGGGTTTACAGCAGAAATTGATGCAGGCTTTTCTGCTTACCATAATCCAGCTTCAATGGTTTTTCTTAATAAACGGCAACTGGGATTTAGTCATCATTTTTTACCACTTGACCGAAGGTTTATGGCTGCAAACTTATCAGTGCCTCTGCCACCGACTGCAAGCGTTGGTTTGGCATGGGTGAGTGCAGGCGTAGATAAGATTGATGGCCGTAATGGCGCAGGAGAACACACACAATATTTATCTACTTCAGAAGATGCTTTTATCATTTCATTTGCGCAAAAAATACTTCCTTGGTTCTCGGCTGGTTTAAATGTCAAAATTTTGAAACACCAATTGCCAATGAATACAATGAATCTTTCAGGTAAAGGAGTGGGTATGGACTTTGGTGTTTTTATCCATACAGAAAATGGACCAAATCTAGCATTTATGGTTCAAGATTTAAATTCTAGATATCAATGGAAAACTGATAAAATATTTGAAAGAGGAAAGAATTATGTTGAACAATTTCCAACACTTTATCGTGCAGGATCATCATTCATTTATAATAGTATTTATATGACATTAGATGCTGGGGTTGTTATGAATGGAAAAGAATTGCTTGGATATACGATGCGAGTTGGAGGTGAGTATTCTTATCTTGATAATTATTATTTACGTGGGGGTTTAGGAAATGGTCGCATGTCTATAGGGGTAGGACTTGACTGGTCCTTATTGAAGGAAAATGATGCACGATTAGATTATGCATTTGTTTTTGAAAATCCAGCTGGCGCTGCACACATTTTTACATATGCCTTCACATTCTAAGTTAATATTAATTAGTGTTTTTGTATCTCAAGTTTTATTTGCAGGAACGCAGTTTTTATCAATTCCAGCATCAGCCTATGATTTGGTTTATTTTAATTCACCTTGGCGTAATCCAGCTGTATTAAATCACATTAATAAAGTTCCTGAGCTAGGATTAGCTTATGGAAATTGGTTGGCGGGAATTCAAAATGTAGGTTTTAAATGGCGTGGTCAAGTAGGCCAAAATAGTGGTGGTTTAGATTTAAGATATGTTGGTTTGAGTGATATTGAACTACGTTCAAATACACCGACTTCAAAGCCCCTAGGGTATTATAGCGCTTATGGTATTTCTGCGCGTGGTATAACCAGTCGAGAAATTGGAGCTATTAAGTTTGGTTTAGCACTCCAATTAATTAAACTTGAAATTTATCAGGAAAGTGCAAACGGTTTTGCATTTGATTTTGGTGCAACTTGGTCGGTTAACGAATACTTTAAATTTAATATATCTGCATTAAACCTTGGTCGAATGAATAAGCTACAAACCTCTTCTCCTAAATTACCAAAGCGTTTAATAAGCTCAGTCAGTTTTGAACAAAAAAGTTCTTCACTTATTTTTGGTATAGAATCAAACAGCTTATTAAATAATATGGTTTATTATGCTGGTGGAAATTCACAATATAAAAATTTAATTTTTGGTGGAACAGCTACAATGACAAAAGGAATGAAAAGTATATCGGGCGGGATAGGTTTTCTACTAGGTATTTATACAATCACGTATGGATTCCAATGGGGTGATCATCATTTAGGAAGACCTCAGATGTTAGATATCTCAATTCGGTTACCATGATGGATAAGAACATGTATAAACGAATGACTATTTTTCTATCTATTGCTGTAATCTTTCTTTTGATAAGTAATTTTTCTGCTTTGAGAAAACTTGATTTAGCTGATGAAAAAAAAGAGTTAATCCCTGTTAAAATTGAAGAACTTAATTCAAGTTTAACTGAACCTGAACGATCAAAAGAAACTATCGGTACAATTGTACTTATTATAGATGATTTTGGTTATCGAAATGATTTGATCTCTGATGGCTTTTTAAAACTAGAGGTTCCTATTACATGCGCAATTATTCCTGGACACTCTCAAAGTCGAATATTTGCTGAAAAAGCGGTGGCTGCAGGTCAAGAAGTAATTATTCATATGCCGATGGAATCAAGTGTTGTAACTGCTGGTGAAGAAGAATATAAAATAAAAATAGGTATGACTAGTGAAGAAATTGAATGGCGAATTAATGAGGTTCTTAAAGAAATTCCTGAAGCGGTAGGTATGAACAATCATCAAGGTTCAAGAGCTACGACAGATGGTAAAATAATGAGTGTTGTTGCCTCGGTTTTAAAAAAGAGAGATAAATATTTTTTAGATAGTCGTACAGCATCAAACACAGTAGGTGAAGAATCGATGAGATCAATAGGCGTTCCTACTGCAAGGCGCCATGTGTTTCTAGATAATAATCCATCAATTGAGGAAATATCATCACAATTAGATGAATTAGTTGCCTTTGCAAAAAAAAGAGGGATTGGGATTGGTATTGGACATGCGAAACCAAATACTTTAAAAGTTTTACAAGCTAAAATCCCTGAATTATTAAAAGCTGGATTCAAATTTGAATTTGGATCATACGCGGTAAATTGAAATGAATGAAGTAAAAGTAAGAGTAGTGGATTGTTATATTTATCGCCATACAACAGATGGAATTCGTTTTTTACTCATGAAACGGAACCTAAACAAGATTTATGAGCATCTATGGCAAGGAGTCGCAGGAAAAATAGAGAAGGGGGAAACTTCATCAGAAGCAGCTGTTCGCGAATTAAAAGAAGAAACCGGCTTAAGTCCTGTAAATATTTTTGTCGCAGACCATGTTAGTAGATTTTATGAAGTTCACGGCGATCGTATCAACCTTGTTCCTGTATTTGGAATTGAAGTAGATTCAGAAAACGTTATTCTATCGGAAGAACATATATCTTATAAATGGGCTGATATTGATGAAGCTCTAAATACATTAGTTTGGAATGGGCAAAAAAAAGGGATTCAAACTGTTCATGATATGGTCATTAATAATGATGATCGTATGATCTGGTCAAAAGTTGAATTGAAAAAATAAGGAGTCTATATGTTAGATATTGGTACAAAAGCACCGGAGTTTACCCTCCCTGATCAAAACGGGGAAGAAGTGTCACTCGGTGATTTTTTGGGAAAGAAAGTAGTGCTTTGGTTTTTTCCTAAAGCAAGCACACCTGGATGAACAATCGAAGGTCAAGGGTTCCGTGATGAACTCAAAAAATTTGAAGATAAAAATACGATTATTATTGGAATGAGTGCAGACTCCTCAAAAAAACAAAAAAACTTTTGTGATAAGCAGGAATTTCAATATCTGATGCTTTGCGATGAACAAAAAGATACATTAAAAGCTTATAAGACGTGGGTGCCTAAGAAAATGTATGGTCGAGAGTATGAAGGAATTGCTCGATGCACTTATGTTATTGATGAAGCTGGAACAATTGAGAAAGCTTATCAAAAAGTTAATGTCCAAACCCATGCAATAGATATTTTAGCCGAATTATAATTCTTTTGACGATTCTCATTAATAGGTTAATATGAAATCACCTATTGAGGTTTTTACAAAATGGGCAGATGAAGGGCGAGATGAAGCTATGGCTAAAGGGCATGCCAACTCGGTTAATGCTATGCTTGATTTTGCCTACAAAGACTTAAAAGATACATTTACATTTATTGATTCTGGATGTGGAAATGGTTGGGTAGTCAGGATGGTTGGCAAGCATCCGCTTTGCAATAAAGCGATTGGTGTAGATGGATCTAGATCAATGATAAACAAGTCAACTTCAATGGATACCAATAATATCTATGAATGTGCAAGCTTACTTGATTGGGTTCCTGATGAAAAAGCCGATCTGGTCCTTTCAATGGAAGTATTTTATTATGTAAATGATCCTATAAAGTTAATCAATCATGTGGTGAAAAATTGGCTCAAGCCCTTAGGCAGATTAATTATAGGTATTGATTATTACAAAGAGAATAAGGCAAGTGAATCTTGGCCTTTAGATTGTGGGATATCAATAATGACCAGGCTATCTGAGAAAGAATGGACTGAGGGTTTTATTAAATCTGGATTAGCTAATGTTATAACTTGGAGAGAAGGTCAAAAAGATAATTGGGCAGGTACTCTAGTCCTAACTGGAAAGAAACCTAGAGACTAATTAACGACGGGTAAGTTTTGATCCAAGAAAAGGCCTTGGTTCATTCCGGCAAAGAACTTTTGAAAAAATTCAAGTTCGTGGACACCTCCAGTAGATAAAATATTACTATCCTGCTCAACTTCCCCACTGGCACTTACGCGAACATTTGTTTCCCCATTCGTAAGTTCAGTTAAATTAATTGTCACACGATATCGGTAGATTTTTGGGCCTTCAGGTCCATCATCGCTATCATTAAAGATCATTGGACTTGAATCATTATCATCACCATCTCCATCAAATATCGATGTAAATATTATTGCAACTAAAGCAATAGCGCCAACTGCTAAACATGCTTTTTGTCCATCTGACATTCCTTCTTCAGTCTGTTCACTGGCTAGTTCTGTTTTTTTATATTCAGTAGTTCTATTTGCAGTAATTAGACCAATATCTGAGTTTAACACAGAAATGGTATAGTCCATATCTTGCAGTGAATTAATGGATGCTTTTAATACTGTTTTCAAGTCACCAGGGAAAGATTTTGTTTCCATAGCTCTTGCAATAGAGGCGGGAGGTTTTTCAAGTCGAGGTGAATTAGCACATCCTGAAATACCTAATATAAGGTAACCTATTAAACATATAAATAAGGAGCGTCCAACCTTTGATTTAGGTTTACTAATGCTGGTTAGCATTTAAAATTCTAATCCTTGATAGGCATAGTCTAAAACATTTTTATTATCATCAAAGGTAATAATAACTGTTAGAGATTTTGACGATGAGCTATCCGATGATCTGGAACCACCGCCAGCACCCATCCAAGCCCCTATTGGACCAAAACCGAAACCGGCTATACTGTTTGATTTTCTTTCTCGAGAAATACGATCATAGATCCAAGTCTCGTTGCCTTGTTTATCCTTAGAAATAATATTTGGAGCACCTAAGACTTTAGTGATATCTGTTTGATTGGCTCCTTTTGTTACTGAAGACTGAACCAAGCCTAAAGTGAGATTACTACTATTTTGTTGAGGGCGGTTGCTGCAACCAGTCATAAATATTATTGCGCATATAGGTAAGATATATTTTTTCATGATATTCTCCTTTTATAACATAAACGATTAAATAATAGAGTTGGTTCCAAATTCTAATAATTTTGTGGATTAGTATCAAAATTTACTAATTCATTATATAACTGGAATCTAAATCTGAATCAATAGGTTTTGCAATTATCTCTACTTGATTCTTCTCGACATTAATATACCAAACCATGCTTAGCATAATATATGTTCCTTTTTTTCCATGTTTCCATCTTCTTATGGTACTAAATCTTGATTCTTTAATGCCAGTTGATTTGAGGATGTTCATTTGATTATTCTTAATTTTTACTTGATCCTCAGGATGGATAAATCCATCATCATATTTATGGTTAATTAAATCAGTTTCCAAGTAACCCATTGATTCATACCAATTTCCAGAAGCTTCTGTAATCATCCCATCAGAAAGACGACCAACAAGAATAAGCGACCTAGAATTAATTCGTTCAAAAAGATCATCTTTCGTTTTTTCTGATTGGATGTTGTAGATATTAGCATTGAGCTTTGCTATTTTATTTTTTAAACGAACATTTTCATTAATTAAATAATCAATTACAGTTTTATTCTCTTCAATGGATGAACCAGTAGGCTCTGGTAATTCAGATTCTTGAATCTCTGAACGAACTTTTAAAATATGCCTTGAAGGTATTTTCCCAGTGGTAAGCCAAGTACTAAGCGCTTGAGGTGAAACGCCAAAATATTTTGCAACTTGGTATTTGTGGCGAAATCCATAATGGCTCATTACTTGAGATATTATTTTTTGTACTGAATGCATAATTATAAATATTACTTGAATAATCTAAACTAAATAGTTAATATTATTCAAGTAATATGAATAATATTATTTATTAATATTTATATTAATAGATATTTTAGTTAGTATTAATAGATATTTTAGTTAGTAATTTTTTTATAGACTTCCACACAATGAAAGCAAGAAATGAAATACCTTAAATCTTCAAGTATAATTACTGTATTAATGCTTTGTTCATTGCTTTATGCCCAATCAGAGCAAATATACTTTGGCCAACAAAAAGCAATTAAAAGTTTATCAGAACAATCAGGAATGTCTGAAGCTGATCTTGATACTTATATTCAACAACGCTATGGTGTGCCTATTCACAAACTAACACAAACACAAGGTGCCTCATTAATTACTGACTTTCAAAATGGTTCAATTTCAAAAGCTTCAATTGTATCAAAACCAGCTGTTCAAAAAGAAGTCCAATTAACAGCTGCTGATAAAAAAGCATTATTAACAGCTGCAAGTGTCTTAGAGATAGGAATGAAAAAGCGATTTCATTTTAGAGATGGGTCAATAAATGAAGGTGAAATAGCAAATGTAGATGATGAAGTGGTTACACTTTTAACTGAATCGGGGGAATTCAAAATTCCTAAAACTGAATTTTTAGCAGAAACTGCTGAGATCACTAATAAGAAAGGTGAAAAGTTTGTTGGTCACGTTCTTTCGGAAGATGAAGAAGAATTTAAAATTAGAACTCAATATGGTGATGCGACCATCCATAAAAGAAATATAGAAAAGATGAGTCGATTCCATGGTGGAATATTGGATAAAAAAACAGAAGAGCGGAAAAGGTTTTATACCGGTGAAGCTGTTCTGCTCAGTGTATTTTTAGATCCAACGGCCACTCCTTTAAGCCCCAATACATTCTATATTAGTGGCATGTCATTAGGATATGGATTAACAGATCGTTTTATGTTAACAACAAAATATGCTTCAAATTTTGGTGGGGATCTCAACTTGCATCCTAAGATGCGTTTTTATCACAAGAAAACAGCTGACTCTGAGAGAAGTTTGGCTTTTGGGCTTGGTTTCCATCGGTCTTATCCTGTTGAGTCAATCATTGGTAAATATTCACATGGAATTAAAGTTAATGGAGATTCAACCTTGAACCAATTTGATTCGATGGACGCAAAAGATGTAAAGAAAGACAATGCTAAAGACCCTATGTATGCAGAAGCTTACTTAGTTTTAACATCTAGCCGTATTAACCCTTCAGGTCGAGGGAAAGTTGGCTGGAATTTAGGAGCAAAAGTAACCAATGCTTTTGCTAATAAAGATGATCTCTTAAAAGCGGAGTATTCATGGGATAAGAAATTCAAAGTGCCTTATAGAATTTGGGCGAGCTTAGACTATGATTTAAGGAAAGACTTAAAGTTTGTAGCATCTATGTGGGCCGACAATGGGTATAAAACCATGGATGCGGGTACTGCTTTTAGAGATTATATTGGTTCTGATGGTTCTCCACCACTTTCAATTGATTCAATTACAGGTGAAGAAAGTTTAGTTGATTTTGATTTTGGCATACTGTATGCAGTTAATGAAAATTTTCGCGTCGGCGTTCATTTTCAACAGCCTTTCTTAGACTTTTATTGGGAATTCTTTGAATTTTAAAAAAGCTATTATGAAATTATCAAAATATTTATTGATCTTGCTCATTTGCTCCATTGGGTTTTCACAAAAATATGATCCAAGGACAGGTGAATTAATCCAAGAACAAAAGTATGATCCTGTTACGGGTGAGTTAATAAAAACAATTCAGTACGATCCCGTTACTGGAGATCTAATTGATGAGAATACCAAAAAGATACCTTCTAAAACATCACCTATAATGAATAATGTTAGTAAAGGCCCTAGTTATTTATCAATAATTACAGCAGCTAAAGCTGAGGCTAAACTAAAAAATAAAAGTCAAGAACTAGTAAATATAGGCGTAGGAGGGTTTGGTTGCTTATTTCACATATTTGGAGTCCCATTAGCTAGTTTGTATGCTTTGTCAAGTACAAGTCAAGAGGCGAATACTAATTATTACAATAATTTAAGTAATGAAAATAAAACAATATATAGATCAGCTTATAAATCAGAAGTTAATAGATTAAAAAGAAATACTGTCTTTGGTACAATGGGTGCTGGTCTTGTACTCTTTTTCTTCATGATAATAGGAGTAGGACCTTAATGATAACACAAAAAAAATTAATTCTTTTTATTTCAATTCTTTTAATCTTTGCGTGTGAAGATAAGGAAGATGGAGTCAATCCACTAGTTGGCCAATGGAACATGACCAATTTTAGTAGTGGTACATACATGAGAGTAAATAAGACTCAAGAAATATTTATGGGTGAAACTGAAGGAAGCATTGAAGCAAAAACCATATCAAACGAGATTCTCACTGATACTTATAACTTAACAGAAGTCAGAATTGATAATAATGATGATGGAACATTTATTGATGTTTCTGAATATGCTAATAATTATTCAGTTGATTATAATATACGCGACTTTATAGGATCTCTTGATGCATATGATGAATCAAGCCTTTATATCTATTCTAATAATATTAATGGAGATTATTATGGTACTAATTTTGATTATACAATCTCTACTAATTCTTTAAAAGTTTTTCCGGATACGCTCTATCGCAAACTTTATATAAATGGTAATGAAGTTTGGGATTCAACGCGATATGCTGTAGTTGAAGGTTCAATAACACAGTTAACCACTCTAGTCGAAGCTGGGCAAAACTTTTTAATGGAAAGCGATATCTTTGGTCCAATGGAATTTCCAGATGAGTTAACGTTTATTTTAGATGAAGATGGAACTGGTCGTATTATTGAAAAAATGTGGGGTCAAACAGAAGAAATTGAAATTAAATGGGAGGCCACAGATAGCACTTTATCTTGGAATGAAGAATGTAATGATGATGATTGTGATAGTGAAGTAGTCGATTTTACCTTTGAAATTTCGAGTACAGGTTTATTATTATCTAATTATCAAGATATGTGTGAATTTGTTAATGCAATGGCGGGTGAAGGTGCCTGCGATCTAATGATGAATGATGAATTTGGTGTTGAAATGGGTACTTTAGAAGCATTTTGGATGGAAATGAATGTTTCATTGTCCTCAACTCAAGCATCAAAAAAAGCAGTTAATAAAATTTATCATAATAAAAGATCCAAGTGGGGAGATTATTCATTTATTAATGGCTATGCACCACCTAAAAAGTTTAATCGATAGATAAAACTCAAATCAAATTTTTAGATGTTTAAGCTTTTTCTTTTAGCTAGTATATATATTTTTGCAGTAAGCCAAAACGATAAAGCACAAATAGCGAGTATTCAGTTTAAAGTTATTCAAAATGGAGATTCAGATCGTCGATATATATGGTTGCACGGCGATGAACAGACTGCTCGCATGGCCTTAGAAAATCATATGAAAAGATATAAAGGCAAAGCCTTTCTTGTTGAAGGAATTTTACGTGAGTCTGAATTTTTTGGTGGAATCATTGATCCAAATAGAATTTTTTCATCTGATGGAGCACAAGCCAATATTCAGAAATATAATCCTAAATGGACACAGAGAAAAAAGAGAGAATCTTTATTAGCAATTAATAAAGATAGAAATTTTTTTTTTGAAAATATCTTTCCTCCAAATGGAGAACTTTTGGTAGCCCTTCACAATAATTATAAAGGTTATAACATTCATAAAGAATTAAGTAGTAGTGATGCTAATTCAATAAAAAAAGATCAAAATCCTAGAGACTTCTTCATTTGTACAAATCGCTCGGATTTTGAAATACTCGCACGGTCACCATTTAATGTAGTCTTACAGGAAAAACCTCCAAATATAGATGATGGTTCCCTATCTTGGGCAGCCAATCGAAATGAAATAAGATATGTTAATATTGAAACACGCCTGGGATGGTTAAGTCAGCAGAAAAAAATGTTAAATTTTATTGAAAATAATTTATAGAAATATAATTAGATAATATAATAATCAATTGATACTTTCTTTTTGAATGAAGTTTGATGGAACTACCCTTACCAATTTTATTATTGGATCATTATATTTTTATTTATTTATCCTTTTTCTTTTTACTCTATATCTTGGTTGGAGATCATTTAATGAAAAAAGGATGAACAAACAAAAATCTGTTCAAATAGAGCCTAAAGTAGCAAAAGAAATGGCAAAAAAAATAACGGAAGAGGCTGCGATGCATAGAAAAGAAAGGCAGGAAGAAAAAAATTAATAAAAAATTATCTTATTTATTGTACCTGATTCTTCTATTATTTCTAGGTTGCATCAATGATAAAAGTACAAAGCCAAATATTATTATTATTTTTACAGATGATCAAGGTTATGCCGATCTAGGGAGTTATGGAGCTGTTGGTTTTGAAACTCCCAATATAGATCGTCTTGCAAAAGAAGGCATTCGATTTACTGATTTTCAAGTTTCACAAGCAGTTTGCAGCGCCTCACGTGCAGCCTTATTAACCGGCGCTTACTCAGAAAGGGTTAGCGTTAGGGGAGCGTATAATCACACTTCTAGAATAGGTCTCAATCCAAATGAAACAACAATAGCTGAAATACTTAAGCCATTAGGATATGCTACTAGTATAGTTGGCAAATGGCATTTGGGTCATCATGAGATGTTTTTACCCTTACAACAAGGTTTTGATGAATATATGGGTATTCCATATTCTAATGATATGTGGCCAGTAGACTATGATGGAACACCCATCGAAAATACTGACCATCCGCTCAGTTTTTATCCGCAGCTTCCTTTTTATGAAGGCAATAATAAAGTAGAAGAAATTCACACTCTATCTGATCAGAATGAACTCACTAAACGTTATACTGAAAGAGCAGTTGATTTTATTAATAGGAATAAAAACAAACCTTTCTTCTTGTATCTACCGCATTCTATGCCGCACGTCCCTCTAGGTGTTTCTAGTCAATTTAAAGGGAAGAGCAAACAAGGAATGTATGGTGATGTAATGATGGAGATTGATTGGTCAGTTGGCCAAATTATGAAAGCGTTATCAGAAAATAATCTCGATGATAATACATTAGTTATTTTTACCAGCGATAATGGACCATGGTTGAATTATGGTAATCATGCAGGTTCTGTAGGTAATCTCAGAGAAGGAAAAGGAACCATGTGGGAAGGGGGATCACGCGTACCTTGTATTATAAGATGGCCAGAAAAAATTCCTAAAGGTCTTGTTTCAAATCAACTAGCAGCGACGATAGATATTTTACCTACTATTGCAGCAGTTACCGGTGCGCAATTACCTGAATATCCTATTGATGGAATAAATATTGAATCTATTATGTATGGCGACAGTATTAATAATCCTAGAAAGGAATATTACTATTATTATTCGGGAGAATTGATTGCTGTCCGCAGTGGAAAAATGAAATTAGTTTTTCCTCATACGTATAGATCGTATGAAGGGTATACTCCAGGGAGTGATGGTTATCCCGCTATTTATGAAGGTGTATTAGGTCGTTATGCCTTAGGAAAGAGTGAGTTAGCACTTTATGATCTAAATATAGATCGTAGTGAAGAAAAAAATATAATATCACAATATCCTAAAATTGTAAAACAACTTCAACTTCTTGGGAAAAAAGCTCGATTATCATTTGGAGATAAACTTAAAGGAGTGAAAGGGAAAGAGGTAAGGTCTATTGGTCAGCTGGATATAGATAGATCTAAATCAGAATTAAAGGTTAATCATATAGGTGTTGGAAAAAGTATAAAGCTTAAAAAATCCTATAGTGCTAAATATTCTGGAAATGGAAATAATACAGTATCAAATGGAATGCTTGGTACTTTAGATCATAATGATGGGAATTGGCAAGGTTATAAAGAAAATGACTTTGAAGCAGTTATTGATTTAGGTGAATTAGTAAACATTAATCAAATAAGTTGTAGCTTTTTACAAAGACAATCATCCTGGATTTTTTCACCAACTGAAGTAAATATATCTATATCTAATGATGGCCTTTCATTTGCACCAGTGAAAAACTTTTATGATTCAACTGAAAAAAATCCTGCATACCAGATAAAGACGTTCTCACAAAATTTTGAAAAATTTAAAACTCGGTATATTAAAGTAAATGCTAAAAATGTAAAAGTTTGTCCAGATTGGCACCCGGGTAGAGGTGGAAAAGCTTGGTTATTTATCGATGAAATAGTAATTAAATAATATTTAAACTATCATTTTTAAAAACTTTTTTATTTAATTCATCATCTAAATATCCCATCATAACAGAGTGCCCTGTAATCTCTGTGGGCTTATCAGTATTGTTCATACCTGATAAATGAACTGGAGTTTTATTCATTGAAATAAATGCAGTGTTTTCATTTAGGACAAAAAGAGAAGGCGGATTGGTCTCTTCTAGCTCTTCCCAGTGGAATTTAATAAGAAAGTTTCCCTCATTTTCGCCTAACAGAATATCTGGATTCTTTGATGTCAATGGAGCGCCTGAATAAAGGGGTAAAATTGCCTGTAAAATAACCCATGCCATAGATTTGGGTTCTAAATTTACTTGGAAGGTTTGATCCTCAAAAAGATCAATAGCATGCTGAATTCCATTAGCATTCACTAATAGATTATAATGACTGAGCTTGATACCTTTTCCATCATTCCAAAAGACCATTGCTTCATCAGCAAGAAGGGGCTTATAAGTTGGATTATAATCTTTTGAAAAAGTTTTTATCTTTTCAAAATAATTTACATCAGCATTAATAATTAAAGATGGAGATGCATATTTAGTTGCATCTTCAATATTAGAATCCCCTGTTAGCACCATGGATGCGCCTAAGGTCCAGATTCCAAATGCCAGAATTTCATTTTGCGGGAATGGAAGTTGTTCTACTAGAATTCGATCTTTTGGAGAGATGTCCATTGATACAAGCCAGTTAGCGGTTTGTTGTGCCATTGAGTATACTTTATCTGAAGTGAGTTTATGTTCTGCGTAAACTAATTTTTCGCCGTATTTAATATTTTGGCCATCAACTAAGGCTCTTAAGTTTGGATATGGTACCATATGCTCTATTGGTTGAACATTTCCTAAGCATTGAGCTTGATAGATTCTCTCTTTTAAATCAGAAGGCATTGGTTAAAATTATATTTTAATCTGGTTTGGTCTGCCGGATAACTTTGAAGTTATCAAAAACGCGGGTATAACTATTGCCAGCTAAACGTCCTATAGGATTTAATGCTTTTAAATCAATTCGCCCATCCTTGTATACATCATCTTCAATGTGAAACATCACAATTGTTCCAATAACTACAAACCCGGCGCCAGGCTCAGCTTTTCCAATTTCAACTATGGTATGTAATTCACACTCATAACTCACTTTTGATTCTTTCACTCGTGGTGACGATATTTTATGTGAATCTACAGGTGTAAGTTTAGAAATTTTAAATTCATCAATTTCTTTATCATAGTCTGTAGCGCATGCCACCATGGGCTCTACAATTTCTTCAGATACTAAGTTCACTACAAATTCTTTAGTATCACGAATATTATTGAGGGTATCTTTAGTTAATCCATCATAGCCACGTCTTGCAGGTGCAAACATTATTGTTGGGGGCTTTGAGCAAACCCCGTTAAAATAAGAAAATGGTGCTAGATTTAAAATTCCATTAGTTGACTTTGTAGAGACAAAAGCAATCGGCCTTGGTACAATTGAACCAATCATTAATTTATGATTATCTTGAAAAGACTGCCCTTTTGGATCAATATGCATTATTTGTCCATCCATGATAGCGCATACTCTTTGTCATCTATATTATCTGCCGAACTCGTCATTTCTAACGGTTTAAAAGTATCGATCATAACTGCAATTTCATTTGCTTCTTTCAAGTTTAATGAAGCTTCAATTTTTCCAGGTTGGGGTCCATGTGGTAATCCAGCAGGGTGAAAAGTAATTGAGCCAGGCTCAACACCTTTTCGACTCATAAAATCCCCAGATACATAATAGAGGATTTCATCAGAGTCAACATTACTATGAGCATAAGGTGCTGGTACAGCTTCTGGATGGTAGTCAAATAATCTAGGTACAAAATTACATATCACTAATCCCGGTGCTTGTAATACTTGGTGCACTGGTGGAGGTTGATGAACTTTACCAGTTATAGGCATGAAGTCATTTAAATTAAAAACCCATGGAAAAAGATATCCGTCCCATCCTACTATATCAAAAGGATGATGTTTATACTCGTAAGTTTGAATACCTTTCCTCAGTTTTACTTTAATATTGACAGGTCCATCATTAATTGGTGAAGCGAGCTTTGGGACCTTAAAATCGCGTTCACTAAAAGGTGCAAATTCTAATAATTGGCCAGCATCATTTCTATAACGTTTTGGTGTTTTAATAGGGCCAGCAGTCTCAATAACTAGTATTTCTAATGTGTCTTTTACCTCAATTTGCCAGATAACACCACGAGGTATAACAGCATAATCTCCAGGATTTAATTCAAGTGTCCCAAAATTTGTTAAGAGTTTCCCTCTACCTTCGTGAATAAATAAACATTCATCATGATGACCATTTCGGTAATAATAATCCATATTCTTTGATACCATAGCTTTGGATAATATTACGTCTGAATTAAAAAATAATGGTTCACGAGACTCAATTGCATCGCCCTTTAAATTTAGAGTTCGAGTTTTAATATGATGATGTCGGTGTTCTTTATTATTTGCTTCAAATGAAGATAAAATAATATCTCCAACTTTTTTAATAGCTGTTGGTGGATTTAAGTGATATACATTAGAGTAAATATCGCTAAACCCTTCACGGCTTATAAGCTCTTCCCAATGAAGGCCTCCATCTTTATCTCTAAATTGTATATGACGTTTGTCTGGAAGTTTTCCGTTTTTTTGGTAGAATGGCATGATGGATTATATGATTTTGTTTTCTAGAATTCCCAGTCGTTCTATTTCCAGGGTCACAATGTCTCCTTTATTAAGCCAACCGCCCGCATTCTCTGGTCGTAATTCTAATATGCAGCCAGTACCTACTGTGCCTGAGCCTATATATTCACCTGGCATTAGTTTAGTATTCATGCTCGCGCGTTCGATCATTGTTCCAAATGAATGATAAAGATCATTTGTATTTCCATCTGAAACTTTTTTACCATTTATATGGCATGTCATTCGAAGATGTAATTTGCCATCTTTTTCCCATGCAGATTCAAGTTCATCTGGAGTAACCATATAAGGCCCAAAACTAGAAGCGAAATCTTTACCTTTAGCAGGGCCAAGGCTCAACGGCATTTCTTCTCTTTGAAGATTGCGAGATGACCAGTCATTTAAAATCGTGTATCCTGCAATAACTCTATCAGCTTCATTGGATTTAAGGTTTGAACCACCATTTCCAATAATAATAGCAAATTCAAGTTCGAAATCAAGTTCAGTGGTATTATTTGGGTAAGAAATATCTTCACCGTGACCATAACAGCAATTAGGGTTTGAAAAATAAAAAATAGGAATCTTATACCAATCTGGATGCATTTCTAGATTTCTCAATTTCCTTGCCGCCTTAACATGTTGTTCAAAAGCATAGAAATCTCGAAATGCTGGCGGGTTAATTATTGGTGGTAGAATTATTAATTCCGATTCTTTTTGGGAAAAAGAGTTTAGATTCTCTTTGGTAGTTAAAGATTCAAGAATTTTTAATAAACTAAAGTTTTCATCCCAATTTTCAAGAGCTTTATGCAAGGAGGTTGGAATATTAAGAAACCTATCATCATTATTTTTTTCATGTAGCCATTTAGCTGCCAGTCCAATATCTATAATTCTTTCAGAAGATTTAAATCCAAATCTGATTTCATTCTTATCTGTTGTTTTAAATGTTAAAAATTTCATTTATAAATTTCCTCGTAATGCTTGCTCTCCTTCAATGGATTCAAAAAGAGCTCTAAAATTACCTTTTCCAAAACTATTTGAACCCTTTCTTTGAATGATCTCATAGAAAAGGGTAGGTCGATCTTGGATGGGTTTTGTAAAAATCTGAAGCATATAACCGTTCTCATCGCAATCCACTAATATCCCAAGTTCCGATAAAATGTTAATATCTTCTTCAAATTTACTAACTCTACTTTTAAGCGTTTCATAATACGTTTTAGGAGTAGCTAAAAACTCTACTCCATTGTTTCGGAGTTTAGTAACGGTTGCTATAATATCTTTTGTTGACATGGCAATATGCTGAATTCCAGGTCCAACATATGATTCTATAAATTCTTGAATTTGTGATTTCTTTAACCCCTCGGCTGGCTCATTAATTGGCATTTTAATTTTTTCATTATCATTTGCCATCACAGTAGATTGAAGAGAACTATATTTGGTAGATACATCCTTATCATCAACAGACCAAAAACGATGCCAACCAAAAACTTTTTCATAGAAATCGCATACGGAGTTCATTTCACCTTTAGGCTGGTTACCGACCACATGATCAATATGAACAATCCCTGTAGGTTCAGCAACGGTATTTATATCCATAACTTGATAGCCAGGAAGAAAAACCCCTCTATAATTACTACGCTCAATAAATGTGTGGGTAGTGTCTCCATAAGTTTTAATTGTGGCAATAATAGCTTCACCTTTTTCATCCTCAACTAATGTTGGCTTAAGAATACTTTCTGCCCCATTTTGAGTTGTTGATTTCCATGCATTTTCAGCATTATCAACTGAAAAAGAGATATCCTTTACCCCATCTCCATGCTCTTCAATATGGTTACCTATTTTTGTTCCGGGTATCAATGGTGAGCTTAATACAAACCATACTTGATTTTGCTTTAAAACATAGCTGACTTTTTCACGATTACCTGTTTCAAGTCCTTGATATGCGATAGGTTGGAAGCCGAGGCAACTTTGATAATAATGAGCTGCTTGTTTCGCATTACCCACGTATAATTCGCAATGATCAAATGAGTTTATCTTATAGTCATTCATTGATTTATTAAGCTAGCAATTCTCTTAAATTAGCAATTACCTTTTGATTCTCATAATCTGTTCCAATCGAAATTCGAATACATTTTGGCCAGCCGAATGCATGCAAATTTCGAACTATAATTCCTTTTTTTAACAAACTTGCTGTTATTTTTTCTGCCCGATCTTCAGTATCCCAAATAGTTGTAATAAAATTAGCAACACTAGGTATAGTTTTTATACCTAATCCCTCTAGTTCTTTTTTGAAGTAAATATATCCAGCTTTATTCATCAATAGAGTGTCTTTAAGAAACATATGATCATCCATTGCAGCCATTCCTCCGGTAAGTGCAATTAGCGATGGCTCAAATGGTTCTTTTACTTTCATCAAATTACTTATCAGTGTATCGTGAGCAAATCCATACCCAATCCTCAAACCAGCAAGTCCGTAAGCTTTTGAAAATGTCCGCAGGGTAATTACGTTGTCATAACGATATGTCATAGAGTCAGGATAATCAGATTCATATTCAGCAAATTCAAAATATGCTTCATCTAATATGATTAAAACTCTCTCAGGTATGTGTTTATAAAATGCGTCAAAATCTTTTCTATTTATATAAGTTCCCATAGGATTATCGGGGTTAGCAATATAGATAATTTTAGTGTATTCTGTTACTTTTTCTGCCATTGCTTCAAGATCATATTTATAATTATTCATAGGAACCCAGTTAACTTTTTTACCTGATGCGTTTGCTAAAACTCTAAATCCTATAAATGAATTTTCAGCTGATATTAGCTCATCATCATTAAGTAAAAAAGTTCTCATAATTGTTGACATTATTCCTTCACTGCCGGCGCCTAAAATAACGTTATTCATTTTAACATTAAATTTTTTAGCAAGTTTTGTTCTTAAATCATAACCTACCATATCAGGATAACGATGAATATCCTTCAAACTTTTTTTAATTGCTTCAATAGCCTTTGGGGAAGGCCCAAGTGAATTTTCATTCGATGCTAATTTATATATATTTTTAATTCCCTCACGCTCAAGTTGGTCAATTGATTTTCCAGGAACATAAATTGATAAATTTTGAATATAGGATGGTACTAAAGGCATTAGACGGTCAATTTAGTTTTGTACTTGAAAGTTGAAAGAACAACGGATGTTTTTAGATGTTGAACATTTGAAAGGGCGGATAAGCTATGAAGTACAAGTTGATCATAGTGTGCAATGTCACGTGTTGCAATTTTTAAAAGAAAATCGCCTTTTCCTGTAATATGGTAACATTCAAGAACTTCATCCATTATTGAAATTGACTTGTAAAAGTTTTCAACTGGAGTTTCACCATGTCTTGCTAATGCGACTTCGACAAAGGTGATGCATGTATAACCTGCTTTTTGCGTATTTAGAAGAGTAACATATTGTTGAATTAAGCCACTTGCTTCTAATTTTTTTACACGTTCTAATGTGCTTGATGGTGATAAATTTATTCGCTTGGATAAATCAGAATTAGTGATTCTAGCATTAAGCTGAAGTTCATCCAGGATTCCTTTGTCTATATTATCTAATTGCACAAGATTATCTGTTTATTAACTTCATTTGCCAAATAATATATTGAAAAATATTTAAAAAACAAAATAAAATACTTCTACACCTAATCTTATAAGAATATTATGTTATGAATATTAGATTCTATCTTATATGTTTTATATTAAATGATTATTGAAGGTCCATTGATCCCAGGTGTTTTCATTGAACGACCTAACCGTTTTATTACTAAAATTTTAGTAAATGGTAAAATAGTGAAGTCTCATTTACCAGACCCAGGGCGTTTAAAAGAACTACTTTTTGAAGGTGCTAAGGTTCTATTGCGTCCAGCACCAAAAAATTCGAAAAGAAAAACTAAATATTCTACGGTAATGGTTAATCATAAAGGCCAATTAATTTCATTGGTATCAGCTTTACCAAATAAATTTGTTTTAGAATCATTAATGAATAAAACATTACCTATGTTTAAAAATTTTAAATTAGTAAAGCCTGAAGTGGTTTATGGGAAACATCGATTTGATTTTTTATTAAAAGATAAAGATGGTAAACATTTCTATCTAGAGGTCAAGTCAGTAACCTTTGTTGAAAATAGATTAGCTAAATTTCCTGATGCAATTACTGAGCGAGGAACAAAGCATGCAAAAACATTAACCGAATTGAGCTGTGAAGGATATGGCACGGGGATACTTTTTGTATGTCAAAGGCCAGATGCTGATAGATTCATACCAATGTGGGAAAGAGATTATAAATTTGGAAGCGCATTATTTGAGGCAAATAAAGCGGGTGTAAATGTCTGGTGTATTACTACAAACTTAAGTGAGACTGAGATGACATTAAATAATGTAATTCCTGTAGATTTAAGTCACCCAAGTCAAAAGAAAAATATAATTTGAAATTATTTAACAATATTAAACTTGTCTTAACCTTTGTGAGTGTATCCATTCTACTATATTCATGCGCTGCAGTTTCGGCACCAGAAGGTGGACCAGAAGATAAGATTTCGCCACAATTAATCTCTTCAAATCCTGAATCAGGTTCTATACAATTTAAAGGTGGCGAGGTTACTCTTTCATTCTCAGAGTATATTGATGAAAAATCAGTTTCAAATTCAATAAGTATTGCACCGAGGTTAGAACGTTCTCCTGATATAACCTATGAGGATGATAAACTCATTTTAAATTTTCCAGATACGTTACTTAATGATCAAACGTATGTAGTTACAATTAATAGAAATTTAAAAGATGAACGTAAAGTAGCAATTGCTCAATCTATTCAAGTAGCATTTACTACAGGAAATGTTATTGATGAGAGTATTATTTCAGGTCGGGTATATGGTAGCGAAGAATATGCTGTACATCTATGGAAAGTAACGGCAGAATTATCTGACTCAATATTTTTCACAGATCCACTTTATATAACGGAAGCTGATAAGGAAGGTAATTTTGAATTTAAATATTTAGCTGCGGGAGATTATGTATTATTAGGAGTAGACCGTAGTTCATCAGGCAATAAATTAATACCAGAGCGTATGCCATATGGAGTAAGCTCAAAAAAAGTGTTTAGATTAGAAGAAAAAAGTCAAATTGATGATATTCCACTTCGTATACGTAAACAGATTCCACCTGTAAAATTAACCCATGGGGAATGGGTGGGCCAAAAGTGGGGTTGGATATATTTTAACCAAGAAATAGATAGTCTTAATGTTGACAATATTATGTTGACTGATGAATCTAAAAAACAATTTTATCCATCGATCTTTAGAGATATGCAAGATAAAACACGTGCATTATTAATTGTAGAGGATACTTTATCAAAAGGTAAAGCAGAAATAGCTATCTTTTCTAAGGAAGAGAGTCTAAACAGGAAAAAAATTAATTTTAGGGTTTCAGGAAAAAGAGATACTACAAATATTAAAAAGCTTAAACCTGAAAGATTGGAAAAGATTAGGCTCGAAAGACAAGGAGGACCTTCAATAGCAATAGTTTTTTCCAAACCAATAATTCAAATAGGAGATAGTGCAATCATAATGACTACAGATTCAGATACTTTAATACAGCTGGTCAATATGATCAACCCGATTGAGATTAATTTTACTCCTTCAATTGGATGGGTTGAAAAAACAAATTATAATATTACAATTATTTCAGATAAACTAAAACCTATAGAAGGAAAGTTTTTTTCTGACTCTACAATAAACATAACTATTAAATCTGAAAAAGCATTAGGGTATGGAGGAGTTACAGGATATATAAATGAAAACTATAACAAGACATTGTTAAAGTTGACATCTTTAAATGATGAATCAAGATTTTTCTATTCTTCTATTGATACTAACCTTAAATTTATTTTCAAAAATATTCCAGAAGGAGCTTACAGCTTAACATTAATAAATGATGAAGATGACAGCGGGTCATTTACCTATGGTAAAGTAATCCCTTTTCAACCTAGTGAATGGTTTTATATCCATCCCGACACCTTTAATATCCGATCAAATTGGGACCAAGATATTGGTACTGTAAAAATAGGAGGAAAATAATAATAATATGTACTGTGTAATAATGGCTGGTGGTCGAGGTACTCGATTTTGGCCTGCTAGCAGAAAAAATAATCCTAAGCAACTATTAAATATTGTTGGGAAGACAACAATGTTGCAAATGACTGTGGATCGATTCCAAAAAATGAAGAACGTTGAAGATATCTTTATTGTAACAAGCAAAGATTTGGCTCCAAAAATTAAAAAAATGATTAATGGGGTAAAGCAAAAAAATATCATTATTGAACCAAGCGGAAAAAATACTGCACCCGCTATTGGCTTAGCAGCTTTAAGAATAAAATCAATAAGAGAAGATGCGGTTATGGGAGTCTTTCCGGCAGATCACTTAGTTATTGGAGCTCAAAAATTTGCAAAAACTGTTCGTTCTGCAATTCAAATTTCAAATAAAAGTAATGGTTTAGTTACAATTGGGATTGAACCAAAGTTTGCTTCTACAGGCTACGGATACATTCAATTTGACACTCAAAGCCCCTTAGATTATTTAGCTGGTTTTAAAGTAAAAACATTTGCCGAAAAACCTCATAAAAAATTAGCAGAAAGATTCATTTCTAGTGGTGATTTTCTATGGAACGGAGGAATGTTTATATGGAAAGTGAGCTCTTTTTTCAATGAATTACAAACTCATATGACAGAATTTAATAGCCAGCTTAAAAAAATTGAAAAAAAAGTTAGTTTGAATCAAGATTTTTCTCGTTTATGGCAAAAAATTAAACCAGAATCTATTGACTACGGCCTGATGGAAAAGTCAGATAATATATATGTGGTTAAATCTGAATTTGAGTGGAATGATCTAGGATCTTGGGATGCTGTTTTTGATGTTTCTCCAAAAAGCAAAGATCAAAATGTAATTCGTGGTGAAGGTTTAGTTATTGACGGAAAGAATAACTTAATTGAATCAAATAATCATTTTACTGCCGTAGTTGGCGTTGATAATATTGTTGTTGTAAATACACCTGATGCAACACTTGTGATTCCTAGAGATCAAGTAGAAAACATAAAAGAATTAGTAACATATCTTGAAAAGAATAAAAAATCAGAACTACTTTAATTCATGGGAAAAATAAAACCAGAAAAACTATTTATTCTTTTTGAAGAATTAGCAGAAAAAATGAATATAAATATTGTTCAGGGTAAGGGTGATTTTCTTGGCGGAATGTGTTCTGTAAATGATGAATCCTATATCGTAATTAATAAAGTCAAACCAATTACTCAAAGATTAAATATTCTTGGAGCTGAATTTTCTAAATTAAATTTAAATAATATTTTTGTTCCCCCAGCACT
>Ga0209403_10001398_pt1 | contig 31475 bp, 28 predicted proteins | sample ArcticOcean_MG_C_8_FD_187440 | JGI IMG/M metagenome (GOLD analysis project Ga0209403, IMG submission 187440) | Marine microbial communities from western Arctic Ocean - ArcticOcean_MG_CB11_86 (SPAdes) (version 2) | ecosystem: Environmental > Aquatic > Marine > Oceanic | place: Arctic Ocean...
GAGGGCTCTCTTTTTAGTTGGCTGCGCAGTGGAGAGGTTTTGCAAATTGTGTTTGTAGAGGAAATCAATATTTTGATAGCAAGGTTTTCTATCACGCCTAGATAATATTAATAATTTATATCTCTCAGGATGAGATACAGCTAAGGACGATTTGGTTATGACTTATGAAAACATTAAAATTGAAACACAAGGCTCTGTTGGGATTATAACATTGAATAGGCCAAAGGCGCTGAATGCACTTTGTGCTGCTTTAGTTTCTGAATTAGGAACTGCGTTAGATAATTTCGAAGCGAACGATGATATCGGTTGTATAGTGCTAGCAGGTTCTGAGAGGGCATTTGCTGCTGGAGCAGATATTAAAGAAATGGAAAAGAAGACCTTCATTAGTGCCTATATGGAAGATTTTATTACTGGTGATTGGGAGAAAGTAAGTAATTGTCGTAAACCAGTTGTGGCTGCGGTGGCTGGTTTTGCTCTGGGTGGCGGTTGTGAGCTTGCTATGATGTGTGATTTTATAATTGCTGCGGATAACGCTAAGTTTGGACAGCCGGAAATAACCCTTGGAACAATACCTGGAGCTGGCGGCACTCAGAGGCTTACTCGTCTAGTAGGTAAGTCTAAAGCTATGGAAATGGTCTTAACTGGTCGAATGATTGGTGCTGAAGAGGCTGAACGGTCTGGTTTAGTTAGCCGTGTGGTTCCTTTAGCGGATTTAATTGATGATGCGGTTAAAACAGCAGGGATTATTGCTGGCATGTCTCGACCTATAGCCTACTTAGCGAAAGAGTCTGTTAATCAAGCCTATGAAGTAGCTTTGTCTGCGGGAATTCGTTATGAGCGCCGCTTATTCCACTCAACTTTTGCATCTAAAGATCAAAAAGAGGGTATGGCGGCTTTTATTGCAAAAAAACAACCAGATTTTAAAAACAACTAGAAATAAAAGGTTTGTATTTACACTAGTGGTCTTGACGCGATAGAGTTGCCCCGTTATAAGCCGCGCCGCAGTCTATAGAAAAGAAGAATTAAAATTATGGCCCAACATGCATCGGCGAAACAGAGAATTCGTCGCAATGAGCGACGTACATTAATAAACCGGAACCGTGTTAGCCGTATACGGACGCATGTTAAAAAGGTTGAACAAGCCATAGAAAGCGGTAACCGTTCGGATGCTGTCGAGGCATTTCGTGCAGCTCAACCTGAATTACAGCGCGGCGTGACAAAAGGTGTCCTTAAAAAAAATACTGTTAGCCGACGTCTATCTAGGTTATCGGCTCGTATTAAGGTAATGTCGTAAGCAATTGTAGATTATGTATTTTGTTTGTAGCCGCGCTATTGAAGCGCGGTTTTTTTTTACCAAAAATAAAAAAATAGTAATTATTTTAATCAAATCTTGCTTAGAGTTGTTGCGGCCTGGGCTTGTGGTATGTATGGTAGTCCTTGCTCTTGGGCCAATAAATATAATAATTATATAATATTCATTAGGTATGCGATTCACTTATTAATTATGACGATGAGAATATATAATAAATTAAAGTAATAAAACTTACTGTGACGTAAAAAGTAAGTAAAAATAATTAAAAAGTAAGTAAAAGTTAAGTAAAGAAGTCTAGTAATTATAACTTAAATTTTGTTGGTTTATTTGGAAGGCTGTTCACCAATTTTTATCGACTGTTGAACGAGTGACCTGCCAACTTAGGGTAAGCTAGGGACAATTAGTCTTTCACTTGCTGGCAGAAGTTTTTTTTGGGAGAGAGCATTTGAAAGCTAGATATCATCGACATGTAAGGTTTTTCCTAGGCAAGCTCAATAAAGTTGTATCTGCTAACTATATAGTTATCATTAAAGATGGTTTTATGAATTATTTTAAAAACAGTTGGCTTAACCAACACTCTCAGTATTTGACGACATGAGGGATCATTGGGATAATTCTAATGCCACTTTGGCTGAGCAGTGGGCTAGTGTAAGAGGACAACTTCGTGCCGAGGCAGGAGAAGCCGCTTTTAACAGTTGGTTAAAGCCCCTAACTTTGGGTGAAATTCTTGGTAGCCGCTTGCGAATTACTGTTCCGACTAGGTTTATGCGCGACTGGATAGAGCAGAATTATGGAGATAGATTAACAGAGCTCTGGCAGGAAGAAAACTCTAACGTAACTGAAGTGGAAATAATTGTTGAGCCGATTAGCTCTTTGATAAAATCACCTAGCATGTCTGGCCGAAATAAGGGTGAGAGCCAACATAATCCATCAGCGATTCCACTGGCAGATCAAAGGATTGACCGCAGAGAAAGTAACTCAGATCAGTCTGGTACGAAAAACGTTACTGATTTATTGGATAAGCGTTTTATTTTCAAAAACTTTATTGTTGGACGCACGAATGAATTAGCACATGCTGCAGCGCGTAGAGCAGCGGAATCTGATAGTGTACAATTTAATCCATTGTTTTTGTTTGGGGGCGTGGGATTAGGTAAAACTCATTTAATGCACGCTATAGCTTGGCATATAACCAGTCAAAATCCGGAGCGCCGGGTTTTATATATGTCAGCTGAGAAATTTATGTACCAGTTTGTAAGGGCATTGAGGTTTCGCACCACAATGGATTTTAAAGAACAATTCCGCTCAGTTGATGTTTTAATGATTGATGACATTCAGTTTATTTGTGGAAAAGACTCTACGCAGGAGGAATTTTTTCATACGTTTAACGCGTTAGTTGATCAAAACCGTCAAATAGTTGTATCAGCTGATAAGTCGCCATCAGACCTGGAGGGCATGGAGGAGCGTTTGCGTTCAAGGCTGGGTTGCGGGCTAGTTGCTGACATACATCCAACAGATTATGAGTTGCGTTTAGGAATACTCAGAAATAAAGCAGAGCGATTAGGAGCTAAGTTGCCGGATAAGGTAATCGAATTTCTTGCTCATAAGATTAACTCTAATGTTCGTGAATTAGAGGGTGCACTGAATCGTATTGTTGCTCAATCGACCTTAGTGGGGGATACGATTACTTTAGAGGCAACTCAAGAAATATTGCGTGATCTTCTTAGGGCCAATGATAGGCAAGTTACCATTGAAGAAATACAAAAGCGAGTAGCTGAGCATTTCAATGTAAGATTAGTAGACATGCACTCAGCGAGACGGGCTCGGGCGGTAGCACGCCCAAGACAGGTCGCTATGTATTTATCTAAGCAATTAACTGCTCGGTCACTGCCTGAAATTGGCCGTAAATTTGGGGGAAGAGACCATACTACCGTTATGCATGCTGTTAAAAAAATTGAAGAATTGCGAACAGCGGATAGTAGTTTTCATGAAGATGTTGAGCTATTAAGGCGTATGCTAGAAATTTAGTTGGGTCATAATATTTATGAATTTAGTGGCCTCTTAAAAAAAACTAAATCAGAAATGCGCTTTCTATAATTTAGTATGATTTCACTGTCGAATCATTCATTTTCTGCTATAATAGTTCAACATCTGTTTTAGTTTATGGTAACGTATGAATATTGACTGTATTTTCTCCTAAATTTTATAGATTCTAGAATGATTAGCGAGTGAATATGGTTTTGATGCTAACTAATTTTATATTCCTCTGTCGTTCGGATAACGCCAGATAGAGCCAGATAGAGTTTGAGAAAGACAATGAAGCTGACGATCGAACGATCTACCTTATTGAAAGCACTTGCTCATGTGCAAAGTGTAGTTGAGAGACGCAATACGATACCAATTTTGGCGAACGTATTGCTAGATGCAACTGACGGAACGCTAACCTTAACAGCAACTGATATGGACCTAGCTATCAATGAAAAAATAGCGGCTGATGTTAGCGTTATGGGTGCTGGTACTGCACCTGCCCATACTTTTTACGATATTGTTCGTAAACTACCTGATGGGTCACAGGTGGAGATAGAAACTGATGCGTCGGATGGCAAGTTATTGATAAAATCAGGGAGATCTCGCTTTAGTTTAAGTACTTTACCCACTGAAGACTTTCCAATTCTTAGTGGTGGTGACCTGCCGGTGGTTTTTTCTATACCAGCAGATGAACTGCGAGCGGTAATAGATCGCACACGATTTGCAATATCAACAGAAGAAACACGTTACTATTTAAATGGAATATACCTTCATGCAGTTGATGTGGATAATAAAAAGTTTTTAAGAGCTGTTGCCACTGATGGTCACAGGTTGGCACGTGTTGAGATGCCTTTGCCGGCTGGTGCAGAAAATATGACTGGAGTGATTCTGCCTCGTAAGGCAATTGCTGAAGTTCGTAAGTTAATTGATGAGAGTGTGGAAGCTATAGATGTGGCACTCAGCGATACTAGAATTCGCATAGAATTTGATGATGTTATTCTTACCTCTAAGCTAATTGACGGTACATTCCCCGATTATGAGCGCGTTATTCCAACTGATAATGACAAAGTATTATTAGTAAACAGTGATGTATTTGCGGCCGCAGTTGACCGTGTGTCGACCATATCTTCAGAAAAAAGTCGTTCAATAAAACTGGTTGTTAGTCCTGGAACACTAACATTGTCTGCGACGAGTAGTGATAATGGAAGCGCCACAGAAGAACTCGAAGTTAGTTATTCTGAAAATGATATGGAGATTGGCTTTAACTCCAGATACTTACTCGATATTACTGCGCAAATTGAGGGTGATGATGCTCAGTTTGTCTTTGCTGACGCTGCATCACCGACAATTGTTCGCGACTCAAGTGATGATAGAGCGTTATACGTTCTAATGCCGATGCGAGTGTGAGTAACTCAGTCCTCAGTCAAGTCGATGATGTACAGCTGGGCGCTTCTCTGCGTGAAGCACCTGATTTACAATTAAATACTTTGAAATCAGCTATTCGTCGTCTTGACCTTAGTAATTTCAGGAATTATCGCTCCCTAAGGCTTGAACTGGATGTTACACCTGTGGTGCTAACGGGTAGTAATGGTGCTGGTAAAACCAACCTTATGGAAGCTCTATCATTTTTGGCTCCAGGCAGAGGTCTGCGCCATGTACCTCTGGGAGATATTGCATTTATTGGCAATGAAGATGTTACGGATAGCTGGGCGGTGGCGGTGCGATTTGACTCAGTAGGCGGTCCGCTGATGCTTGGTACGGGTGTAGAAAATTTGAAAGGACGCGACCAGCGAAGTCGGAGGGTTATAAGTATTGACGGTGTAATAACAAGAGGACAGTCTGAACTTACTAAACACTTAAGTATGGTTTGGCTAACTCCAGAGATGGACCGTCTGTTTTTGGAAGGATCTTCAGGAAGACGAAGATTTATTGATCGCATAGTTTTTGGCTTTGATTCCGAACATGCTAATAGGCTCGCGTCATATGAACAAGCAGTGCGAGCTCGGCAGCGTTTATTGAAAGAGAACTCTAGCGATACTATTTGGCTTTCGGTCCTTGAAGAAACCATTGCATCTACTGGTGTAGCTTTGAGCGCTGCTCGAAAAGATGTTGTGACCAGGCTTAATACAGCATTATCATTGCGTAGAGAAAGAACCGATGTTCAATTCCCTGGTGTATCCATTGAAGTCGTTGGCGAAGTAGATATTTTGCTTAGTACAAACCCAGCATTGGCTGTCGAGGATCAGCTTAGGTCTTTAATGTTCAGTACTCGACAAAGTGATGGAGCTAGCGGCCGTACAGAGCATGGACCTCACCGTAGTGATCTAGTGGTTATTAATACTGATAAAAATATGCCAGCAGCAAAATGCTCGACTGGTGAACAAAAAGCTCTGTTAATCTCCATTATTCTAGCATATGCCTACTTGCTAACTATAGACCGTCAAGCAACACCCATAATATTACTTGATGAGGTGGCTGCCCATCTTGATGAATGCCGTCGGTCTGCCTTAGCAGAAAACATAAAAGATCTAGGTATTCAGGCTTGGTTAACAGGTACCGATGAAAGTCTTTTTGAAAGTTTTGGAGGTTCCGCACAATACTTTAGCGTTGCTGATGCTGTGGTTGCTTTGTCTGGTAGTCGGAAAAATAATTTATATATATCTAAGGGAACCGGTTGAGATGACGGATGCGCCAGAAGAAGATGACTTGGGCCCTATCGCTAAAATTGTGTCTACCGAAGAATATGGAGCAGATTCTATAAAAGTATTAAGAGGGCTTGATGCTGTTCGCAAACGCCCCGGTATGTATATTGGTGATACTGATGATGGTTCAGGTCTTCATCACATGGTGTATGAGGTGGTTGACAACTCAATTGATGAAGCTTTAGCCGGTCACTGTGACACTATCAAAGTAACTCTTAACCCCGAAGGTTCAGTCACTGTTATAGATAATGGTCGGGGTATTCCAACTGATATTCATGATGAAGAAGGGGTTTCTGCGGCGCAGGTGATAATGACTCAGCTCCATGCTGGAGGAAAATTTGATCAGAATTCTTATAAAGTGTCAGGTGGTTTGCATGGTGTGGGAGTTTCGGTTGTTAATGCATTGTCTAGCCGGCTAGAGCTAAGAATATGGCGCAATGGGAATGAACATGTAATGGTATATCGTGACGGTGTTCCTGATGCAGATTTAGAAATGGTAGGGCCAGCTCCTGAAGAAATAAACGCTGATGGTACAAAAACATTGCGTACTGGCACTGAAATAACATTTCTGCCATCAACAGCAACTTTTACGGGCGTAGTCTTTGTTTTAGAAACTCTGGAGCATAGGCTGCGCGAACTCGCTTTTTTAAACTCTGGTGTTGTATTAATTCTAAATGATAACCGTGGTGTTGAAGAAAAAAGTATTGAAATGCACTATGAAGGTGGCTTGAAAGCTTATGTAGAATATCTTGATCGTAATAAAGCGGCCTTAAGTGGAGACATTGTGCATCTGATTAGTGAACGAGATGATGTTGTAATTGAAGTAGCGATGCAGTGGAATGATAGTTACCATGAAACAGTATTGTGTTTTACTAATAACATACCACAACGTGATGGCGGCACTCACCTAGCTGGCTTAAGGGGGGCGTTAACTCGAACTATAAATAATTATTCACAATCTAGTGGCTTAGCCAAACGGGCTAAATTATCAATTACTGGTGATGATGCTCGGGAAGGGCTAACTTGTGTTCTTTCAGCTAAGGTTCCTGATCCAAAATTCTCTTCACAAACGAAAGACAAGTTAGTTTCTTCAGAGGTTAGGCCGGTTGTAGAGTCAATTGTTGGCGAAAAACTTAGCCAATGGTTTGAGGAGCATCCCAACGAGGCGCGTGTAGTTATTGAAAAAATTATAGAAGCCGCTGCTGCGAGGGAGGCCGCTCGCAAAGCGCGTGAGCTAACTAGACGCAAGGGAGCTTTAGACATTGCATCTCTACCCGGTAAGTTGGCGGATTGTCAGGAAAGAGACCCGTCTAAGACGGAATTATTTTTGGTCGAGGGTGATAGTGCCGGTGGCTCCGCTAAGCAAGGACGTGAACGTAAATATCAAGCAATTTTACCACTTAAGGGGAAAATTCTCAATGTAGAACGAGCTCGTTTTGATAAGGTATTGTCATCAGTGGAAATTGGAACTTTAATTACAGCATTAGGAACAGGCATCCGCGAAGAGTTTAATATTGAGAAGCTTCGTTATCATAAAATTATTATAATGACTGATGCTGATGTTGATGGTTCGCATATACGCACATTATTACTGACGTTTTTCTATCGACATTTGCCAGAGCTAATTGAAAAAGGTCATTTATATATAGCGCAACCCCCGCTTTTTCAGGTGTCTCGTGGTAAATCAGCAGTTTATTTAAAAGATGAACCAGCATTAGAAAGTCATTTGATAGAATCAGGAATTAGTGAAGTAGTATTGACATTACCTGATGGAGATCAGAGGGGTGGAGAAGATTTACAAAAAATGTTGAAGACGGCAAGGGAGGTGCGTGGCTTAATGAGGCCTTTGACCCAATACTTACCTAACTCAGCAGTCGTCGAACAAGCCGCTATAGCTGGTGCACTGGATCCCGAAGTGTTGGCTAATATAGAAAACTCAACAGGTGCTGCTGAATATATTTCTCTTCGTCTTGATTCTCTTTCACCTCTTCTAGAAAGGGGTTGGCAGGGAACGGTTGATACTAATGGAGGTTTGGCATTTAGTCGCTCTTTGCGTGGGGTACCTGAACGTTTAGTGGTTGATCAAAAAATAATAAACTCTTCGGAAGCGAGAGGTTTAAACCTTTTACGTGAAGAGTTACAGAAGGATTATATGCGTCATCTAACCCTTGTATCTAAAGATAAGGAGTACCCTATAACTGGCCCGATATCTTTATTAAACGCTGTCTTAGAAATTGGGCGAAAGGGTTTGTCGATATCTCGCTATAAAGGACTTGGTGAAATGAATCCTGAACAATTGTGGGAGACAACACTGGATGTTGAGGCCCGTTCTCTTTTGCAAGTACGAGTTGCCCAGGCAGAATCCGCTGAAGATCTATTTACTACATTGATGGGGGAGGAAGTTGAGCCTCGTCGAGAGTTTATTCAGCAGAATGCTCTGAAAGTAGCTAACCTAGATATTTAAAATAGATGTTTATAAGGCCAGATAAAAGTACTCGGTTTATCTAAAGAATTAAATTTAAATGTAAGAGTTAGAATGGCTTAGGGTACATTGGCCTTTTTTAATAAAATTATTAATATTTTAGTACGGTTTTTAAAATGGGCTGTGATTATAGCTATATGGAGCTTAGTCATTGGCGCACTTGTTGTTGTTTATTATGCTTGGGATTTACCGTCTATTGATGGCCTCAGTAGTACTGCCGCAAAATCACGTAGACCTGGTATAATCATTAATGACGCCGAGGGTGGGCGTTTGGCTTCTTATGGTGATCTTTACGGGAGACGTTTAGACATTAAAGAGCTTCCTTCACATCTGGTGCAAGCTGTTGTGGCTATTGAAGATCGCCGTTTCTTTAAACACAAGGGATTTGATGGTCGGGGTTTATTGAGAGCTATGACCGTTAACCTACGTAAAGGTCGGTTTGTTCAGGGGGGATCAACTTTAACTCAGCAACTTGCGAAAAACTTATTTCTTACTCCTGAGCGTACTATTGACCGTAAGATTAAGGAGTTAATTCTTGCGTTTTGGCTTGAACATAAGTTTACGAAAGAGGATTTACTTTCTATTTACTTAAACCGAGTTTATCTAGGCTCGGGAACATATGGAGTAGAGGCTGCATCACAAAGATACTTTGGGATATCTGCTCGAGATTTGGGTGTTTATCAATCTGCGATTCTTGCTGGCCTTTTACGGGCTCCATCAAGACTAAATCCAGCATATAATCTGGAGGCATCCTTAGGAAGGGCAAATATAGTCTTGTCTAAGATGGTAGAACAGGGGTTTTTATCTTACTCAGTAATAGATAAATTAAATATCAAAACTCTTTCTAAGAAATTTAAATTAAATAATCTGAAATACTTATCTAAAGACATACAAAAATCTGAATACAATAGACGTTATTTTACTGATTGGGTGCTTGGCCGTACAGTAGCTATTGCTAGCAGCAGCGACCTCACTGTTAACACTACCTTAAGTCCTTATCTACAAAGGCTTGCATATAAATCTATAAAGAAAATAGACATTGATTCCCAAGTAGCACTAATATCAATGACGCCTTATGGTAAAGTCTGCGCTATGATTGGCGGTCGTAATTATAGTGAAAGTCAATTTAATAGGGCTACTCAGGCCCTACGCCAGCCAGGTTCCGCTTTTAAACCAATTGTTTACCTGCCTGCCCTTGAGGCAGGTATGAAACCTGATACCATTGTTTTGGATGCACCAATAACAGTTGAGGGATGGACCCCTAGAAATTTTTCGGGAAGATTCTATGGTAAAATATCACTCCTAGATGCTGTGGCACGTTCTATTAATACAACCGCTGTAAGGGTTGCTGAAGATATGGGGCGTGATAATGTTTTAAAGGCTGCCCGTCGTCTAGGTATAACAGCAGAACTTACTACACACCCTTCGCTTTCATTAGGGGCTGGTGAAGTGACGCTTCTTGAACTAACAGCTGCGTACGCTGTATTTGCTAATGGTGGTAGTGCTGTTTTGCCTTATGGACTAGTTGAAGTTAGGACAGATAAAGAACTTTTATATAGCAGACGTAAATTATCTAGTCATCAAGTCATAGAACCAAAGTATGTAGATGTGATGGAAAAACTGCTGCGTGCAGTGATAGAGAAAGGTACGGGACGTGCTGCACAATTTGGTCATATGGCGGCAGGAAAGTCGGGTACAAGTCAGCAATCACGTGATGCCTGGTTTATTGGGTATACGGATAAACTCGTTACGGGGGTATGGGTAGGAAACGATAATGGTAGCCCTATGCAGAAGTTACGAGGTAGATCAATTACAGGTGGAGGAGTTCCAGCCAAAATTTGGCAGCTTTTTATGAGTGATGCACATAAAGCAGAATTAGCAACCTGTCGATAAAGAAGGTGTTTTAGGCTAACAATACGTAAGTTGCTGAACAGGCTAATATAATTAAGGCTATATTTCTAAAAATTCGTTCAGACGCATATGGAAAAACTAAGGAGCCTATAAAAATCCCAATTATAAATGAAGGTACCAATAAGGCTGTACGCCAAATAACATATTGATTGAAAAGTCCGAGTAAAAAATAAGTTACTGCTAAGCCAATTAAGACAATAGTAAAATAACCGATCATATTGGCGCGCAATGTTTTTGGTTTATCGTTTCCTGCCATTAAGTAGAGAATTACTGGAGGTCCTCCTATTCCAGTTGCACCAGAAAGTAGTCCGCTTATAGCACCAACAAGGCCGCTAATGAGTGATGTACGTTTGCCTTTATAACGCCAACCAGACCATAGAGTTATTACAAGAATAAGAACGGCAATCGCCACAATGCGTCGGAGTATATCGCTAGGTAGAATTATTAGAAGCCAAGAACCAGCCGGAATTAGTAGTAATGCCGGAACCCCTAGTAACCAGACAAGACGCCATTGTGCATTTGGAATTGCCCTTGGAGTTAGTTGTATTGCTGGTACGAATTCGATTAATGCAGCTATTGGTATGCCAATTGTTGGGCCCCACAGTAGACTTAATATGGGAGCGTTGATCATTGCTGATCCAAAACCTGCGAAACCTCTAATAAGTCCTGCTGTCAATAAAGTTATGGATGCGATGGCAAGGTCTGAAGCCCAAACCCCAGAAGGCATTAGGTTGATTATTTCGTTCAAACTACACCAGCTGAATAACAGGCCCACCTGCCGCTTCCGCGTCATTAGGGTCGTGAGTAACAAGTAAAGTGGGAAGAAGGTTTTTACGCACATGTCTGAATACGAAAGAACGAAAGCGACTTCTTAAGTCCAGGTCTAATTTTGAGAATGGTTCATCTAGCAAAAGAGCATTCGGTTGAGAAAGTAAAGTTCGCATAACTGCTATACGACCCTTTTGACCGCCAGATAAAGTATTAGGGTCTTGATTTTCCATACCTGTTAATCCTGCTTCGGAAAGCGCTTCTTGCACTATATTTTGGCGTTTTCTCCGGCCAACTATAGCTGATGGAATACCAAAAGATAAATTTTCGCCAACAGACATATGGGGAAATAATAAATCATCTTGAAACAAAATTCCAATGTTTCGTTTTTCAGGAGGTTGGTCTAATAGGGTTTTACCACCGAGTTGTATTTGGCCATATGTGCTAAAGTCAGTTGATATAGTTCCACATATAAAAGACAAAAGAGATGATTTACCGCAACCACTTGGACCCATAACGGTAACAATACTTCCTTCTGGGATTTTTATATTCAGTTTTTCGAAAAGCATATAGCTGTTTATAGATATACCTACTTCTTTTAGCTCAAGAAGTCCTTTAAGTTTTATGTTATTAGAGTCTAATTTCATCAACATGTTTACTTAAAAAAAATAGATAGAGTTCAATAAGAAAATTTATTTATATTTAGTAGTATAATATAGCTTCTTATGCCAATTTAAAATGGTTGTTTTTGAACCTATGTTCCTGCCTGCTTTTTACCTCGGTAAGACGGAACGTTAATGTATGTTCTGTAGCCTGAGGAAGTGAGTCCTATGACTGATACACCAATAAGAAAAAACATGTTTCGTTGGACGCCCTTATTGTTATTAATTGTGCTAGGAGCTCTATGGGGAGGAAACCCGTCATTCTCTATGGGCTTAGCAATTGCAGGTGTGTCGCCATTCTCAGTGGTGTTTTGGCAGACTTTTGGCGCTGGTTTAATATTACTTATTGTTTGTTTGGTGCGACGCACGAAGCTAAGGTTTGGGGCCAAGCATTTTATTTATTTTGGATTTATGGGTATTGTAGGCATCGATGTTTCATATGTGATATTAGTTTATACTGTGGAGCATTTATCAGTAGGTTATGTTTCTGTTTTAATACTTTTTTCACCGTTGCTTACTTACGCCATTGCTTTAATGTTTAGAATGGAGCCGATCGTAAAAAGCCGTGCGGCCGGCATTGTAATTGGTCTAGCTGGAGCTGCCGTACTTGTCCTACCTGATGGTAGTTTACCATCTCGTGATTTGTTGCCATTAGCACTTCTAGCTTTTATCACACCTTTAGGTTATGCAGCTGCTAATGTTTTTGCAGATCTCGCTCGTCCATCTAATTCTGACAATGTTGCCCTTGCGATGGGTACAATGTTTGCTGCAGCGCTGGGTGCTCTTACTGGAAGCTTATTGGATGATAGTTTTTATCCAATCTGGGAAAGCATAGGCCATACTGAGGCACTGTTAGCTTTTTTTGCGTTTTCAACCTCAGTGGCATTTTTAATATTTTATGCGATAATAAAAATGTCTGGAGCTGTTTATCTTGGGCAAGTTGGGTATCTCGGTACTGTATTTGGTGTTTGTTGGGGAATTTTATTCTTTGCCGAGAAACCAAGTGTTTGGTTATGGTTAGCGGCTATATTAGTAGCAGTTGGAGTTGGTTTAGTTAATCTGGGAAAGGGTTCCCATGATGAAAACACTTCTGCAGAAGCGTAATTAAAAGCTTCATAACATAACATGCATGATATTTTCTAAAATGATTTACAGATCTGAAACCTCACCGGGTCTTTCTAAGCCTTTTTTGCCTCTGCTTCTACTTTTAGCCTTGGGATCTTTATGGGGCCTAAGCCCTGCTTTCACAAAATTTCTGGCTTTGGAAGGAATTTCTCCTATTGGAGCAGTGTTTTGGCAAACTTTAATAGCGGGTACAGGGTTATTAATAATAATTCTGATCCGGAGGGTTAAGGTTAAATTTGATCGACGTTATGTAAGTTATTTTGCTGTAATGGGTGCGGTTGGCATAGCACTTCCTAATTCCAATATGGTCTTTGTAGTTGAACATATACCTGCGGGCTTGATGTCAGTTATAATAGTTACTGCTCCTGTTATTACTTATATAGTTGCCGTTGTAATTCGTCTGGAAAAATTAGATGCTTGCAGGGCAGCTGGGGTTTTATTAGGCCTTATAGGAGTAGCAGTTCTGGTGCTTCCGCGAGGCAGTTTACCATCAGCTGATATGTTGCCTTTTGCATTGCTTGCCTTTATTACGCCTACTGCTTGGGCTCTTACTAATGTATATGCAGAAGCAGCAAGACCTGTGGAAGCCGATTCAATGGTTTTAGCGATGGGGACTATGTTCTCTGCTTCAATAACTGCCTTAGTGGCTTCTATAGCGACCAACACTTTTCATCCCATCTGGCTAGATTTTGACGTAGGTGACCAAGCCTTGATTGCTTATGGTTTAATTACGGTGTGCACATTCTTCTTGTATTTTACTGTGGTATCAATGTCCGGTGCTGTTTATCTGGCCCAGGTCGGCTATATTACCACATTAATGGGACTTGGGTGGGGTGCCTGGTTTTATGGTGAAGAGCCAAGTGCTTGGCTGTGGATCGCGGTTGTACTTGTTTTTGCTGGCTTGATGCTAGTTAATTTTGGTAAACGCAGAAATAAAACATAAATTTATTTAATTTATAACTAGATAAGTTGAGAGATTGACTATGTATGATGGACCTATAATTGATACCCACCATCATCTATGGGAAGTAAAAAATTATCCTTGGTTATTAGCACCGGCCTCCCCGAAAATATTTGGTGATAAATATGAAGGGTTGCGGCAAGACTATCTTATTGAAGACTTAATATCTGACTTTGGAGCTTATAATATTACTAAGTCAGTCCATGTACAGGCCCATTACGATAGTTCAGATCCTGTAGGAGAAACAAAATGGCTTCAATCTATAGCTGATAAACATGGTTTTCCACATGGTATAGCAGGATACGCGAAGCTTTCAGATCCTCTGGTAGAAAAAGTACTTTCTTCTCACTGTCTTTACCCAAATTTTCGAGCGGTTCGTGATGTTGTTTACTGGCAAGAAAATAATCCGGTTAGACAAGCAGTGGACCGACCTGACTTCTGTCTAAAAAATGATTATCGGAATGGGGTCTCACTCCTAGAGAAATATGGACTAACTTTAGAATTGCAGGGTTTTCCCAACCAATTTATCTACTTTTCCGAACTAGTCTCTGATAACCCAGGGGTAAATTTTTGCCTCGTACATGGTGGTCTATTAACAAGTGATGATGACGAAATATTTGAAAAATGGAAAACAGCTCTGTTACCTTTGGTAAATCATGAAAATGTATTTATTAAATGTTCTGCTACTCAGCTTTTTGGTTTTGGCGGAGTAAGGCGTTCTCAACATCATATTTCTCGACAATATAACATGCTATTAGATTTATTCGGAGCTGGCCGTTGTTTCTTCGGTAGCAACTTTCCGGTCGAGAAACTTAAATCGACTTATAGCGATATGATGAATATCTATATAGAGGCTATAAAAAACCGACCTGAAGAAGATCAAAGCGCCTTTTTTCATAATACTGCAGAGCGATTTTATCGTCTTTAATTATGTCATAGATGTCATGTTTTTGTTATGGAGAAGTTAGCCTCTGCAAGACGATTAGTAGCTTTTGTAAGGTTAGTTTTAGTTGATTGAAGAAAAGGGGGGCGTGTATTACTCCAGCCGGTATCCCCGAAACTTTGTTCTAAGTAAGCTTTCATTACAGGTATAGCAGCCATGCCACTAAATGCATTTCTCAAACGTGTCAGATGTGTTTGGTTTTTATCTGCGTCGCTTTCTTTCCAGTTTTTATAGGTTTTTCCGGCATAGGGAGCCGATATGTTTACCGTTGCTGAAATGCAGCCTACCCCCCCTAGGCGAAGGGCGGGAACTAGAAATTCTTCTGAACCTGGGAATAAACGAAAATTGGGTAATTCTGTAAGAATTTTTTCCATTCGTGGCCAGTCACCCGAACTATCTTTCATTCCTACAATTGTATTTGGAAAAGCATTCTGAAGTTTGGCAACTAACTCTATGGGCAATTCGAAACCAACTTGTTGAGGGAAGTTGTATAAGTAAATTTTCAGTGCTGGATCACTAATTTTTTCTACAATGTTAGCATATGCAGCAAATAACCCTTCCACGTCTGGATTTTTATAATAAAATGGCGGTAACATTAATACCCCACCTGCCCCACATTCTAGAGCACGCTTAGTAAGGGTTATAGTATCTGGAAAAGCACAGCAACCAACACCTACTATCAATTTGTTGCCAGAAATACCAGCCTCAGCTAGAGAATCAAGAATCGATAACCTTTCGTCTATACTTAGTGAGTTTGCTTCTCCCGTCGTACCTAAAGGGGCTACCCCATCACAACCATTATCTAGTAGCCAATTACAATGCTTTATAAATAGTTTAAGGTTTAGAGACAAATCACTATTCATGGGTGTTAGAGCAGCAGCATAGATACCGGTAGGCTGGGTTTCTTTATTCATGCAGGTTTCCCCTTTTATTTTTATAAAACATTCAAGCAAGTTTAATTAATTGGATTTTATTATGGTTTCTTTTTCCTTAAGGGAGGTGCACCAGGTGAATTCTTATTATTAAGCCAATTAACAATATGGTCCTCTATGTCCTCAATAAGTTCCTCGCTTATTGCTTTGTTTCCTATAGAAATACCAGCTTCCTGCACAGTATTACTATTGCCTGATATAAGCGGATGCCACCAGTATAGGCTTTTGCCTTCGGCTAACAGCCTATATGCGCACGTCTGCGGCATCCAATCCAATTCACCTGCGTTTTGGGCTGTAAGTTCAACGCAATCAGGAACATTTGTGGACCGATTTTTATAATCAGTACATTGACATGTATTTAGATCGAGATATTTACAAGAAACATTTGTAAGAGCAGTTTGGTTACTGTCAATATCTTTGAGCTTGTGGAGACAGCATTGCCCACATCCATCACAAAGAGATTCCCACTCTTTATTATTCATCTGATCGAGCGTTTTAGTTTTCCAAAAAGGCTTTATATTCATGACAGCATATCCATTAGATGGATTCTCTATGTTATTGCTCTATTGGCCTTATCAAAAATTAATAGTGCATTTTCTAACTGCCATATAATTTTTGTATCATCCTAAAAACTATTATATAGAATGCAATATTTTTCATAAGAGTACTTGACCTAAAACTTCTAATATAGAAACACTTATTTTATGTGGTTTAGAATATTAATAATTACTTTATCATTTTTAGGCTCCGCAACGGAAGTGCTTATGGCGGGCACCGAGGTTTTTCAAGAAGATCCGGTGATTGTGGCCACCTATGAAAATAGACCCAGTGAGGTTAGAGATCTAATGGTGAGAAGAACGTCTACGAGTAGAACTGACCAAGATGGAAAAACTGCTTTGATATGGGGAGCTATTCAAGGTTCTTACGCGGCTATAGAGGTTCTAATTGAATTTCGAACTAGGACAGATATAACAGACGTCTTGGGCAATAGTGCATTATACTACGCGGCAGGTAACGGACATTACGAGGTAGTGGAATTACTATTAGAAGTTGATAATCTTATTGATAGAGAAAACCTCGATGGACGAACCGCATTAATGAATGCAGCAGAGAAGAGCCAAACTGAAATTGTACTATTATTAATAGAACATGGCGCTAATATTGACCATACAGACTTTACTGGTCGCTCAGTTTTGGATGTTGCTAAAAATAGTCGTTCACGAAGGTTAGTAAAGATACTCAAGGAGTCTGGCGCTAATTAGATGAATTATATCCAAAAGATAAGCGGGTTTTGGGAATTAAAAGAAAAAAATACTTTTCCTGAGTTTATACTTCAGCTTTTTAATAAAGCTAGCATAGCCGTATGGTCCGCTTCTAATACACTCTTAGACGTTACATGATGGTTTATGTGAAAAACCGCCCAGGCGCCATTTGGGTGGCTTTCTGTAGGTTCGAAGTAATCGAGGCGTGTAATTGAACAGTTATCTATTTGGCATGACAAAGCTACTTCTGGGTCGAGGTTTAATGCATGGCCGATTGCTGCACGAATTACGCCACCGTGACCTACGGAAATTATATTTTTTCCAGCATATAGTTTTGTTAAATTCTTAATAATAAGAGATACTCTGTGCGTTAAATCAGTAAAGCTCTCACCATTTGGTGCTTTAGTATGAGCAGAGGCTAACCAGAATAAATGTTTAGGATTAAGAGTAGCATAAACCTCTTCTCGTATTTTACCTTGCCATTCCCCAAAGTTCTGTTCCCCTAGATTATTTTCTACTATGGCCTCTGGTAAAAGCAGGCCAGCAGCTTCGATGGCATCGGCTGTTTGCTTAGTACGTTTAAGGTTACTAGTGACTAAGATTGCGTTCTTCGGGAGAAAACTAGCCAATGCTTTATAAGTCGGTGGATCTTCTACGTTAGCATCAGGATCAGTATTACCGTAGATGCGCCCTCCCGTTGAAGTGACGGGTGCATGTCGGACCCACCACCAAGAGGTGCGTTTGCTCATGATATATTTCCTATAATAATAGCGCTGGTGACAACTAGAACTGTAGTCTCAGCGACTTGTTGAATACTCCATAAAATATCGACGGTGTAACCTTTTATCTGCCATAATGCTAACCAACCTACGGCAAAAGCACTAGCCCCCCCTGCTAGTAGTATAACTATAAGGCTAGTTCCTGCTGGTGTGATTAACATTAGAGCTAATAATAAAGAGCCTAAAGCTAGGCTTTTCCATGTATGTCCCTCAGTGGGGGTAAATGTCCATTCTGAGGGAAGTTCTTCTATGATGGGTGGAAGCCAACGCATACTTGGGGCTAACAGAGAGCGGCTCCAAACTGCAGCAGCAATCATTGCTCCGGCGGCGGCTCCTGTATCTACATATGCAATGGAAGCTATTGCGGCAACTTTGGCAATGGTAACTATGGCTAGACACAGTATGCCATATGAACCACGAGCTTTAGATTTCATAATATCTAATTTTTGTTCTTGGTTCTGCCCACTTCCGAATCCATCTATTAGATTAGCTAGTCCATCTTCTTGAGCTGCTCCAGTAAACCAAATAATAAGTCCAACTGATAAAGCTGCGGCAACTGGTTCGGGAACGCTTACCCATGTGAGCAGTATTAGTGCAATTGCGCCGATACCTCCAATTGCAACCCCTACAATAGGAAATAGCCATATAGCTTTTACTAGACTATCTGGTGTAATAATATAACTTCTATCAGCCCCATTAACTGATTTTCGTGTTAAAGAATACGCGGCTAGTCGTAACTGTTTAACTATACCTAATGATTGAGTAACATCAGCTGATGAATTAGGTTTGGGTAGGTCGGGATTTGAGCTCATAGTATGCTTATACGTTAAATAGTAATTTTACGGAACGGGAAATGCTTTTAACAATCGCGAGAAAAAAATGACAGAGGTTTCTAATCTAACTAATTCCACGAATACAAGTACCATAAATTTTGATGAAATTCTAAAATTATTGGTTGATTTGCCTAAAACAGACGTAGAAACTGGAAAAAGAGCGCAAAATCAGGTAAACCAGACAACTAAATATGCGGGCTCATTCGGTCGGTTGGACGAGATTATAAGTTGGCTATCCCTTTGGCAAGGTCAATATCCTCCAAAATTAGACCATCCGAGAATATGTGTTTTTGCGGGTAATCATGGAATTACAGACCAAGAGGTCACTAATTATTCTTCTAAGATGACAGCACAAATGGTGCAGAACTGTATATCCGGTGGGGCTGCGGTTAATCAGCTAGCGCTTTTGGCTGATGCTGATTTGAGGGTTTATGAGATGGCTTTGGACCAGCCAACTAATGACTTTACGCAAGGGCCAGCTATGACCGAAGAAGAGTGTGCTCGAGCAATTGCTTATGGAATGTTAGCTGTTGAAGACAGTATTGATTTGCTTGTTTTAGGAGAAATAGGAATTGGTAATGATACTTCAGCATCAGCAATATGCTGCGCATTGTTATCAGAAGATATCTCCGATTGGGTGGGTGACGGGAAAGCAGAAAAAAATATGTACCGTACTAATTCAATTGAAGCGGTTAGAGCAGGTATAGAAGTTAATAAGTCATTAACATGTGATCCTTTAAACGTTTTGCGTTGTCTAGGAGGCCAGGAGATTTCTGCCGTAGTGGGCGCAATTATAGCAGCTCGGATAGCTCGAACACCAGTTTTACTCGATGGGTTCGTTTCTACAGCTGCGGCCTTGGTGTTATATAAAATTAACCCAGAATTACTTTTACATTGTAATATATCGCACTTGTCACCAGAACCAGTGCATTTAAGGTTGCTAAATACGATGGGTAAGCGACCGATACTTGAATTAGATATTTCGATGGGTGGAGCTATCGGGGCATCCATAGCAATAAATATTATACGAGCTTCTATAGCTTGTCGAAGTGAAATAACTAACGATGATAAGATATTGTTAACATGCTAATTAACCAGGTAGAGTTACTTATATGAGGTTATAGTATAAGGTCTGTAGAAATATTATTGATGGATGACTTGTCTTTTTTTAAAAAATATTTAGTAAAAATACTTATATTCCATACCTGATAGTATCACTTTATTAAGGTGTAAAAAATTTTGGTTGCTGTAAAATGAACCAGGCTCAAGCAACAGAAAAATTAACGCCCGATGCACCAATTGTTTCTACATCAGGTTCGTTAATTGTTATTGACGGGCGAGTGCAGCTCAGAACTTTAACAAGAATTCGTTGGATGGCTGTGATTGGTCAGCTAATGGCGCTTTTCTCGGTTCAATTCGTTTTGGACTGGTCATTACCGATAAATTCAGCTTTGTTAGTTGTTGGTGTTTCAGTGTTATTGAACTTGGTGATGACCTTTAGGCACCCTGAACAAGGGTTACTTAAGGAGTGGGAAGCCGCTTCCTATTTAGCTTTTGATACACTTCAATTGGCTTTTTTACTTTACTTAACAGGAGGGCTGACAAACCCATTTGCCTTGCTGTTTCTAGGGCCGGTAACGGTTTCTGCAACTGTGCTAACCCGACGAGCAACCGTAATTTTATGTGGTTTAGTTATTATTTGTGCTACAGTTCTGGTTTTTAGACACCTTCCTTTGCCCTGGACTGATATAGGGCTGGAATTACCAAACCTCTATGTATGGGGTTTATGGATTGCAGTGGTAATTGGGACCCTTTTTTTGGCAGTATATGCGGGTAGCCTGGCTGCTGAAAGTCGTCGTATGTCCAATGCACTATCGGTCACGCAGCTCTCTCTGGCTCGAGAACAACAATTATCGGCAGTTGGTGGCTTAGCGGCAGCAGCAGCACATGAGTTAGGAAGCCCGTTATCTACTATCTTAGTTATAGCGACAGAGTTAAAGCGAGAAATGCATCCTAATAGTGAGTTTAATGATGATATTAAAATTCTGTGTGCGGAAGCTGTGCGCTGTAAGGAAATATTAGCCGAGCTGCTGGTACAGCCTTCAACAGAAGATAGTGGGGCTCCTTTTGCTCGTATACATTTATCTGACTTGGTTCGTTCTACGGCTGACAGATATCCAAAACAAGGCGTTTCTTTAGACGTTAATGTATCTAATGAGGATAACAGTAAGGAACCTATTGTATTTAGTAGTCCAGAGTTTAATCATGGATTGGGTAATATAGTCCAAAATGCTTTACAGTTTGCACTTGAAAAAGTTTCCGTTGAAATATCCTGGTCCATCGATTCTATATTTGTTATTGTAAGAGATGATGGGCCTGGTTTTTCGCCTGCTCTGTTAGATCGGGTGGGGGAGCCCTATATTTCTACTCGAGGAGATGATCATTTGGGTTTAGGTCTATTTATTGCACAATCTTTATTACAACGTACTGGTGGACGCCTAACTGTTAGTAACATAAGAGGTAAAGGAGGATATGTTGAAGGAAGTGAAGTATTAATTAAATGGTTGCGGAGTAGTCTTGATATTACTCCAATGAAGAGGTAATCGAGACCTTATGCAACAAGAAATAAAATCCTCTGGAAATGATATTACTGATTCGTCTAATGATATGTCACTTTTAATAGTGGATGATGAACAAAATCTTCGAAATCAGTTAGCCAAAGCTATGGAACGTAGGGGCTTTATTGTATCAACAGCAGAGAGCGTTTCCGAAGGAAAACAATTGGCAGTTGATAACTGTCCTAAACATGCAGTAGTCGATTTGCGTTTGGGTGACGGCAGCGGTCTAGAAGTAGTCGAAGTTTTGCGTAAGGCTCGAAGTGATGTGCGTATTATTATGTTAACCGGTTATGGTAATATTGCTACAGCAGTTGTTGCGATAAAAGCCGGCGCCGTAGACTATTTGCCTAAACCTGCGGACGCGGACCAGGTGGCTGCGGCTCTTTTAAGTAATGAAAATGCAATGCCTCCACCACCAGAGAGGCCAATGTCTGCCGATCGTGTTCGTTGGGAGCATATCCAGAGAGTTTATGAACAATGCAATCGCAATGTATCAGAGACTGCACGTAGATTGAATATGCATCGGCGAACATTGCAGCGTATTTTGGCCAAACATGCACCGCGTGAATAAGGTTATGTAGGTAAAAGTGGTAAATTATATAAATTTCGGTTTACGGTGTGATGTTATTGTAGACTCAATGCTATTAAAACGTGGCAATTATGAATCATCATCTACATAGTTGGTTACCGCTGCTTCGCAATGTTAATATTTTATGCGTGGGTGACGTTATGTTAGATCAGTATGTTTATGGAGATGTAGATAGAGTGTCCCCAGAGGCACCGATACCCGTTTTAAACATTAATAGCCGTTCATATGTTGTCGGAGGAGCAGGAAACGTAGCTTGTAATATCTCGGCGATTGGTGGAGTAGCGAATTTAGTTGCAGTGATTGGTGACGATCTAGCCGGATCTCAGATAAATAATTTACTAGACGAAACTGAGAGAGCGGTAGCAAGTTTAATAGTAGGTAGTGATTATCCTACCACAGTAAAAACTCGTTTTGTAGCAGATGGTCAGCATTTACTGAGAGTTGATGAAGAGTTAATTGATATTTACTCCACGCAATTCCTTGAAGTTGTCTTTTCGACTGTTAAGTCTTTATTAGACCAGAAACCACCGGGAGTGATAGTACTATCTGACTATGGAAAAGGGGTGCTCTCTGAGACGGTGGTCAGAAAAATAATTAAAGCAGCAAAGGTATTAAACATACCTGTTATTATTGATCCAAAAGGCACTGACTATTCAAAATATTATGGTGCAGATATTCTTACTCCAAACCGTAAAGAATTAAGTGAATCCACACGTTTATCAACCAGAACATCTGATGAAATCGTTATCGCAGCAGAAAAACTGATTGAGCTATTTGCTGTTGGAAGTGTTTTAGTGACGCGTGGTAAAGAAGGAATGTCATTGATTACATCTAATAGTGCTCCCTTACACCTACCAGCTCTGGCTCGCGAAATATTTGACGTGTCTGGGGCTGGTGACACTTTAGTTGCAGTAATGGCTGCTGGAGTGGCGGCGGGTATGAATGCTGCAGAAGCAGCGGAGCTGGCAAACATTTCTGCGGGGATAGTTGTAGGTAAGATTGGAACAGCAGTTGTAAGGAATATAGATTTATTTCATGCGCTAAGTGGCACTGTAAGTGAAGAAAAAAACCTTATTGATAAGGATCAATTAAATAAAAAAATTACTGAATGGAGATCGAGAGGTTTATCAATAGGTTTTACTAATGGTTGTTTTGATTTAATGCACCCAGGTCATATCAGCTTACTTGAACAGGCTAAGTCAGAGTGTGACAGGCTTGTTATTGGTCTTAATAGTGATGACTCGGTAGCTCGATTAAAAGGAGAAGGGCGCCCTGTGCAAAATGCGGTTGCGAGAGGACGGGTTCTCGCATCATTATCTTCTGTAGATGCAGTAGTGGTTTTTGAAGATGATACCCCTATGGATTTAATTCGATTGATGCGCCCGGATGTGTTGGTAAAGGGAGCTGATTATTCGATTGAAGATGTTGTTGGCGGAGAGTTTGTTTGCACTTACGGAGGTCGTATAGTATTGGCCGAATTAATTGAAGGGTATTCGACAACAGAAACTATTGCTCGCCTTATGTGTTAGAAATTAAAAATACTTATAAATGTATTAAAACTTTTTTAGGCCACATAGTAACATTACGTACCTAACCCTGCTCGAAGTCTCAAGGATTTATCACTTATGCTTAATTCTTGCCCGGCTAAGTCGTAGGCAGCCTCAGTGCATAACCATGTTATAACCTTTGCAGGAGCTTCCACTCGCCAATGGTCTTTCTTCTTGATTTGACTAATAGGGTTTATTTCTGATGCACGAATTTTTGTTTGCATATCAGTATCTACAGTTCCCGGCGCATAACCGTATATGCGCACTGCATCTGAAGAAATTTCTTTTGCAACAGATTGGGTTAGCATTGCTAGTCCGGCTTTTCCGGTACAATAAGCACTCCATCCATCTTGTGGAGTGTGTGCAGCACCAGAACTAACATTTATTATTACACTTTTGTCTTCAAAAACAGACAGTACTGACTGCACCATATAGTAAGATCCTATAAGGTTAATAGAAATAGAATTAGCCCAAGATTTGGGGTCACCATCTTTAATAAAAGCTATGGGTTCAATTACTCCCGCATTATTAATCAAAATATTAAGCCCACCAAAAGTATCAACTGTCGCAGCAACGGCAGACTGAACCTGAGATAAGTCAGCAATATCACACCTTGTTGCTGAGGCAATTCCGCCGCTAGCTCGAATATCTGACGCTAATTTTTGACAGTTGTTTATATTACGAGCGATTAGCATGACCGAAACACCTTGAGCGGCAAGCTCTTTAGCCGTTGCTGCCCCAATTCCTTGACTGGCCCCTGTAACGATTGCAACCTTCCCTTTAAGCATACTACCTCCAAAATAAATATTATAACCTTCTTTAATACCAGAAAATAGATAAAAATATTATAAGCTCATTAATTATTTTATTTATTTGTACTGTGCTTATATTTATGATTTATTAAACCGTCTTTGGTTCCTAATAAATATGGTGACATAAGGGATGAAAAGGGAACGCAGAAGAGCTACAAGCTATATAAGCTAAGCTTAAACTGCGGCTGTACCCGCAACTGTGAACAGTGAGGTGAAGATCAAAAAGCCACTTGGGTTAGTATACCTGGGGAAGGTGGATCATTGCTGAAGATCTGTGAGCCAGGAGACCTGCCAAAGAACGCGTCGCCCAGCTTTCGGTCGGGGTTTTGCTGAAGGTGCGTTAAGGATCGTTGGTGGTGGCGTCTTGATGTTGCAACTGACTTTTGATCTTTAGGGTTATTTTTTTGGCTCCTTCTTATCAATGACCATTAGCTCATTTGCACAAAGATTGTTTTACGAACGGTTCTGTGGATGAGCGAGCTAGGAGATTAAACCATATAAGGTTCGCAGTTTTGATGTGATTTCTGCTCGATATCTCTGTCAAGGAATTCGCAAATCTATATAAGCCGTTTTGTTGTTCGAGTGAATAACGAGGGTAAGATTTATGGACGTTAATTTAATTAGTAAGATGGTATGCCGGGTAATATCGTTATTTCTTTTGTACGGATTAATAAGCGTATTAGGGGTGATGAAAGTGTTTGCGCAAACACCTGTTACTATTTTACCAAAATCGGTTGTTACGGCAAATTTAGTGCCCTCCTTAGATATGGAAGTAGGAACCTCAGTCTCTATAGTTACTTCAGAAGATATAGAACGAAAGCAGGTGAATTCTGTTTCTGATATATTTCGAGAATTACCTGGAATTGCTGTTCTTAGGACTGGAACAGTTGGGGGCTTCACTCAGTTGAGAATTCGTGGTGCAGAGGGAAACCATACCTTAGTTATTATTGATGGTGTTAAAGTTAATGATCCTAGTGGTGGCTCAGAATATGACTTTGGTAGCCTGAGATCTACTGATATCGAAAGAATTGAGGTGCTTCGTGGACCACAAAGCTCTATTTATGGAAGTGACGCAATTGGAGGTGTTGTTAACATTATTACCAAGAGGGGTTTTGGGCCAGCTACATTTACTAGCAGTACTGAGGCTGGATCATTAAACACTGTGAAGTCTGCTATAAGTTTGAGTGGTGGTAGCACTAAGTACCATTATTATGCAGGGGTAGCGGGCTTTCAAACACAGGGGCACTCTATAGCTCCAAAAGATCAAAATAATAATGAAATTGATGGAAATAAAAATTTTACTTTTAACCTTAAGGCAGGCTTTGAACTGACCGAAGATTTAGAGATGGATATTTTTGCTCGAAAAGTAATTGACATAACCGAATCCGATGCACAACCTGCGGTTAGTGGAACTATTTTTACCCGAGACGAAGACGGAGAAACACAAATTGACCAGCGTACAGGAAAATTACTTTTAAAATACAGTATGTATGACGGTAATTGGGAGCATTTATTGTCAGCAAGTAAGCATACTCAAAAATCTGATGCGTTCGTTAAAAAAGAAATAACATTTGAGGCTGATGGAGAAAAAACTAGATTTAATTATCAAACTAACATGTTTTTTAATCTGTTAGATACTATTGATTCTGAGCACAGACTAACTTTTCTACTTGAAAGAGAGACAGATAGCCAAGTTACAAGAAGCGCATGGGGAAATAGTGACCATACTATTACTAATTATGGTTTTGTTGGCGAGTATGGACTAAACTTTAAAAGACAGGTGTTTATTACCGGTGGTTTGCGTCATGATGAAAATAATATTTTCCAAAATGCCAATACTTTTCGTTTAACATCCTCATACCTATACAAAGATACTGGCGCCCGCTTCCATGGTAGCTACGGAAAGGGTGTTAAAAACCCAACTTTATATGAATTATTTGGTTCGTCTGCTAACTATGAGGGAAATCCATTATTAAACCCTGAGAAAAGCTCAGGATGGGATTTTGGAGTAGAACAATCATTGTTTGAAGGTAGCGCAAACCTTGACCTTATATACTTCAACAACCGTATTACTAATTTAATTCAAGGAAGCGGAAACACTTCTAGGAACCTAACTGGCATAACTAAAATAAATGGAATTGAAATTAGCTTAGAGTCTAAAGTTTTTGATGAACTGACACTTTCTGGCCAATATACCTATACAAATGGTAAAGACGATAATGGCAAAAGATTAATCAGACGTGCTCGTCATTTAGCGAGCACTAACTTTGTTTATACGTTCCTTGATGGCCGAGCTAAGATCGATTTAGGTGTCGATTATAATGGCGAACAGTGGGATATTCAGTTTAACAACTATTTTGGAGGCCAAGAACATATACTTCTTGATGATTTTATTCTTGTAAATGTTGCGGGTACCTATGACTTAACTGATAAAGTGACTTTATTTGGAAGAGTCGAAAATGTTTTAGATAAAAAATATCAAGAAGTTTGGGGTTTTGATGAGCCAGGAATTGGAGCATTTATAGGAATCCGCACTAGTTTTGGATTGTAGGAGTTGGTGGTTTTTTTAAATAGCTGTTTATTTACAGAAAAAATAAAAAATACCATTATATTTGTGGGGTTAGTATTTTTTTCTAGCATCACAACTGTAAGTGCGGAAACGAACCCGAATAAGCCCAAACGTATTGTTTCCATTAATTTATGTACTGATCAATTGTTAATGGCACTGGTAGAAACCGAAAGAATAATATCGGTTAGTCACCTTTCCAGGGATCCTTCAATTTCGAGTTTCTCAGGTTCTGCTAATACTCTTCATATAAACTATGGTACGGCGGAAGAGATATATCATTTGAAGCCAGATTTGGTCTTAGCTGGTGAATACAGTAAAAAAAATGTAGTGGGTGTTATTAAAGAATTAGGATTAAACATAGTGACGGTTGAGGTTGCTAATAGTTTGAAGGCTATGCGAAGTAATTTACTTAAGGTAGCTGCTGTTCTAGGGGAAGAAGCTAAGGCTAAAATACTAGTTTCTAAGATTGATAATTTATTTTTATCAAAAAATACATACGCTGAAAAACCAGTTGCTATTGTTTGGCGCGCTAGAGGCCTTACTGATGGCAGGGGGTCTTTAGTTCATGATTTACTACAAGCTCATGGTTTTAGAAATCTTTCTGAAATCTTAGGCCGGGGTGCGGTAGGAAATATTAACCTAGAACAGATAATAATAGCTAGACCTGAACTAGTTATTATACCTGATCCTAAACAGGATTACCCATCGCTCTCGCAGTTACTTTTCAAACATCCAGCGCTACGCTCCCTTGACAGAGGTACGAAGCCTTGGTTGAGAATAATAAAAATCCCAGAATGGGGTTTGATCTGTGGCGGGCCACAGGTTTTGAAAGCGTTTGAAGTACTTGCGTCAGCTAGGTTGGATCTTCTTAATAATAAGCAGACAAGATAATGGAACACGATAATAAATCCCCAGTAGCCTATTTTCCTTATCCAGGTTTGCTTTTTCTACTTGCGGCATTAGTAACTGTGCTTTTCATAATGTCGGTCTTTTGGGGAACAGTAAGTATTCCAGCAATCACTTTGCTAGATGTTTTGTTCGGAGATAACTCGCCCTCGGCTATAATTCTTCGGGAGCTGAGATTACCACGTGCAATATTGGCATTAGCTGTTGGGGCATCCTTAGGTATGTCTGGAGCAGCGCTGCAGGGTTTATTGCGAAACCCTCTAGCTGAGCCAGGATTAATTGGTGTATCGGGGTCTGCTGCGCTTGGGTCAGTTATTGCTTTTTATAGCGGTTTATCTGTCACTTACACTCTTGCTTTACCGGTAGGAGGTATGATTGGCGCATGTTTTTCGGTTGGCTTGCTGTATTATCTAGCCGGACGAGATCCATCTATTCTTACCATAATTCTGGCAGGTGTGGCTATTAATGCTGTAGCAGGGGCTCTGACAATACTAGCACTTAACCTAGCACCAAACCCATTTGCAGCGTTTGAAGTTTTTTTCTGGCTATTAGGTTCTTTAACTGATCGTAGTATGAAGCATTTGTTTATGGCTCTACCTTTTATCGGGATTGGGGTTTGTTTTTTATTATCCACAAGCAGGGGGTTAGACGCTCTTACTTTGGGAGAGGATGTTGCATTTTCTTTGGGTATTAGCATTAAAAGTTTACAAGCTAGAATAGTGCTAGGAATTGCTTTGGCTGTAGGTGCATCGGTCTCAGTAGCTGGTGTGGTGGGATTTGTTGGGCTTGTAGTTCCTCATTTACTCAGGCCTTTTGTGGGCTATAGGCCCGGGCGTTTATTAATACCGTGCGCTTTAGGTGGTGCTGCTCTTACTTTGGCTGCGGATATAGTGGTGCGTTTTGCAACGCAGGGACCTGAGCTCCAATTAGGAGTATTGACGTCACTTATTGGCGCCCCATTCTTTCTTGTTTTAGTTGTAAAAACCAGGAGAGAAGGAAGATGACTTTTCTTGCTGCTAGGAATATTGTGGTCTCTAGAAGTAATAAAAAGGTTATTGACAATATTTCTATAAAAATTGGACCTGGTGAATTAGTTGGGCTAATTGGCCCTAATGGGGCGGGCAAAACTACCTTGCTTAAAAGCCTATTAGGAATCGTAAAACCGACAGAAGGAAGTGTTTATTTAAACGATATGAGTATGAAGACTTTGTCTCGTAATTATGTTGCTAAACACCTAGGGTACCTTGCGCAGGGAGCTCCGTGCTATTGGCCAGTTACTGTGAAGAATATAGTAGAGCTTGGTTGCCTACCCCATACTTATGATACAAAAAAAGTAGATGGATTTATAAGTAATATGGTTGCAGATTCTATGGCTTCCACAGGAATTTCTGATTTGCAGCTTAGGAAAGTTACATCCTTATCGGGAGGTGAAAGAACACTGACTATGTTGGCACGCTGTCTTGCAGGTCAAGCACCATTGCTATTGGCGGATGAGCCTGTGACTGGATTAGACCCTAGCCAACAAATAAAAATTATGCAGTTACTAAAAAGTCAGGTGTCTTCTAAGTCTGGAGTGGTGGCTGTGTTACATGATCTCAATCTTGCGGCTAAATATTGTTCACGTTTGGTAATAATGGCCAAAGGAAAAATTCATGCCGACGGTATGCCCGCTACTGTTCTTACTGCTCAAAACCTCTCTAAAGTCTATGGAATTAAAGCTCAAATACGGTATTTAGACGGGCAACCCATAATTTTAGTAGAAAGTTAATGACATAATTTCTACTTTTCTACTCTTGTTATTAGGTTTTTTTAAACAAACAATTTTTATTTTTAATTTTTAAACCTAAACTCAAATAATAATGTTTGGGCTTTAAATTATTATCTAAAAAAATAATAGAGAATTACATTCCCTTTAAATTATCTTTTTTGGTGCTATTCTAGTTAATTATATGGCGTATTATTAATTAAGAAGGGTGGAATGTAGTTTTTATAATTTTTTTCATCCTTATATTTTATTATCCGTTTAGTTTAACAACAGCTTAATTTTGAAGGGAAAGAAGTATGTCGTTAGTTAAGTTTATAGAAGAACCTAAATTCGAAGATTACAAAGAGGTGTTTAAAAATAACTATATACTTGAGAGAAGAGAAGATGGAGTAATTTTAGCTAGGGCACATACAAATGGTGGTCCTATTAAGTTGAGTGTAGAAAACCATAAATCAGTGCAACAGCTTTTTAAGACTATAGGGGCAGACAATAGTAATGAAATTATGATTTTTACAGGGACTGGTGATGAGTTTATGATGGAACCAGATCCTGAAGGGTTTAAAATAGAGGCTGACGATCTTAACTATTGGGCCTACGAATATGCTTTTAAGGATGGACGGGTAAATCTCAATTCTCTTTTAAACGACCTCGAGATCCCTACTATTGGTGTGCTTAATGGCCCAGGTTTTCATACCGAACTATGTTTGATGTGTGATCTAACTATCTGCAGTGAAAATGCTGTTATCTATGATTTGCATTATGACATTGGCTCAGTGCCCGGTGATGGCATCAATGTCTGTTTCCAGGAGTTGTTAGGAACTAAGAGGGCGGCTTATGCTTTGCTAACAGGCGAGGCAATTAATGCTGAGCAAGCGCTGGAGTGGGGTATGGTAAATGAGGTTGTTCCACAAGATAAACTAATTGAACGTGCTTATGAGCTTGCTGATCAGATCATGACTCAGCCGAGAACGACACGTCGCATGACCACGCAAGTAATAAGGCGTCCGTGGAAAAGAAGAATGACTGATGATTTTGATGCGGGCCTAGCTATGCAAATGTTTTCTCAGGTTGCTGCTGATAGTAGCCACCATGGTGAGCGTCATATATCGGATGTTATTGCTTATGTCCGGCAAGGTAAAAAGAATAATTTTGACAAATAATCTAAGTGCTTTGCTCTAAAGTGTAATCTTATAACGGCCATTGGTTTTATTTTTTAATAAAGTCAATGGCGTAGGAGCACAGCTCTATTTTCAGAGACTTTACCGAAATAACTTTACTTCAATAACCACATAAGATGATGACAAGTGCATATGTTGATTGATTTGCTAAAATGAGTTTTATAAATCGGATTGAGTTAAACGACGAGAATTTGATATAGAATACAAAGTTGGGCTAACCAACTACCTGCGAAGGTTAGTGTTCGGCTGAATGGCACTCCGGACACATAAGCCAAATAGTACGCTAAACGAAACCAAAAATAGGCTATTGCAGCGGATACCGTTGCCTCATTGGTAACGTTAGCTAAATTTGCAATAATTACTAATGCTGCGAAGGGTATAAGGTTCTCGATCGCATTATAATGAGCCCGTTTGGCTCGCCGCACCCATCCGGTCAGAGGAGTATCGTCAGCCTTATAAGTCAGAGCCGGCATTAAACCAACATTAGAAATATGTGCTAAAATGTAAGGAATCCACATAAAAATTGTTAAACCAGAAACCCAAGCTAGCATCTCAAGTTCAGTAGTCATAACCTTGCAACTCCCTATGTTATTGCCACTTTGTAATGTTAAGTCTGAATCAATAATTTATGCAACAATAATAACAATATGTATTCCGGGATATTATGATTTTGAGGGGTTCATATTTTATTTGTATTTTCATCATAAACTTTGAACTAGGTAAATGAATCAGATTTAGTCTTCGTTTTCATCTTCAATTGTTATAACGTAAAAGTGTATTTATGGCGGAGGGAG
>Ga0209403_10001400_pt1 | contig 31416 bp, 30 predicted proteins | sample ArcticOcean_MG_C_8_FD_187440 | JGI IMG/M metagenome (GOLD analysis project Ga0209403, IMG submission 187440) | Marine microbial communities from western Arctic Ocean - ArcticOcean_MG_CB11_86 (SPAdes) (version 2) | ecosystem: Environmental > Aquatic > Marine > Oceanic | place: Arctic Ocean...
TGGTTTTTAAACCATTCAGGATAAACTTCACCCCAAGTCCGATGCTTAGCATCTAGTTGAATCGGGGTATCGGTTTTTTGAGGGTAATATCCCAGATAAATCTTTTGCCTGACTGCCCTTATATGTTAGTTTTCGGAGGGTTGTACATTGGATAGCCTACCCACGAACAACCCAGCGATAGCGACACTGATAGAAAGTAGGCTTATAACGATTAATACCGCGGCTAGATTGTTAAATATGTCCTGTAGGAACCCTGTCAGTAATGGGCCAGTGGCCAGACCAAGAGAAATATTAGTGAACAAGAAAGCGTGTCCTACAGGGATTTCCTGAATGCGAATGTCACGAAGGTGGAAAGTAACTGTTAACAATATTGGGAAGAACACCTGCGATAGACCATTCACCACTGCCGCGATGAGTAGCAGCGGAAGAGAATCCGTCAATACTAGCATGACAAAGCTGCAAGGCATGGCGAGCCCACACAGGTATAGGGCGTTCGCCCGCGTTTTCCAATTAGCGGCGATCCGGCTTATGCCGAAACTGGTTATGCCGCATACCAAGAAAGTCAAAGCGAGTACCGCACCAGAAACGGTTAGAGAAACGTGGTACCTATCCAGCATATACGTAGGATAGAAGACAAGGAAGCCAGCAGTGGCCAGATTCGCGCCCATGAGCCCGAAACCTGATATCCACAACTCCTTATGGCGAAGCACCACTTTCAGTAATCTGGGCTCCATCCGGGCATTGCGTAACTGATGTTAAATAGGTACAAGAAAGCCCCTCGTCTACTGATGGGGGCATTTCTTGTATAAACCAGTACCGATTAACTCTGTGATCTGAGAGTCTGGACTCCAAGTGCTATGGCTGTTAGAAGCATCCCAATCCATCCGATAAATCCAAGTATGCCTGCAAAGCCGCCTCCAATGCCGATAAGGAAGCTGACACCGCAAATAGCTGCAGCTCCACCAATGATTATGTGATAGTTCTTTTCAACGATAATACCTATCCCAAGAGTGAGTAGAAGTAATCCACCTGCCACCATGAATGAGGTTTCAGTGGCTGCGCTAATCTGCATGAGAGCAGTACCTATCTCTGCGGAACTAGCTTCTACTACGGCCCACTCAATCCCAACCAAAAATGTCATGACTATGATGAGTGCTAAGGAGCAAACCCGGCTAACATTGGCGAACGCAGCTCCTAACCCGGTTCCTGCCGCCATCTTTCGGGCTATATTGAGGAATCCCATCATCATCGCTCCCATACCACCGAATCCCATCAGCATACCCACTTTGGCCAAACCCGGATCGCCCATAAGAGCAGCCGCATTGATTGCTGCCGCCGTACTCGCATCGCCATCAGCTGGATAAACAAACATCCAACCAACCATCGACACAATTGCCCCTAGGATAAGAAACAAACTCGTCTGCATCTTCAACTCCATAATGCCCTCCTTCAAAATCTTGCTAGCCTGTACCTACTACATGATCTCGAGCAATCTACTGTAAAGTCAATCGAATTCAATACCCAGTGCGCGTATTTTGGGATGGTTGTTTTGCAAAGCAATGAAAAGGAACAAGCCCTAATAAAACAATCAACAATCGTTTTTTAGAAAAATCAAATTGTCATGCATAACAACATACCAATAAGTATAATTCTCAAACCACACCCAAACCTCTTAAAACAACCACAACCACAACAGCCAAACAATCACCGTTAACACCAACACTAACAACTCGACACGCAACATCACCTTCCCCCACCCAAAACTGATGGCATTGCCAGTACCCCGAAACCTAAATCCCCACATAACGCTCTCCCCTTTTGTAATAATATTCGCCGCCCAGACACACAACACCACCCCAGCCCCCCCCTGAACCGAAGACCAATTGCCCACCGGGATAGTAATTAGGTTGGCGAAAGGTCATGGAAGACGGAGTCCAGAAAAGCAAAACGGAGACAAACTGTTGTTATTGCCAGATTTTTTTGTTCCACCGGACTTGGACAGATTACAGGACAACCCCTGAATTCGTGCATAAAAGTATATGGTGGAGCTGAAGGGAATCGAACCCTTGACCCCCTGCATGCAAAGCAGGTGCTCTCCCAACTGAGCTACAGCCCCATATCCAGAAACTCGGATTGACAATTCAATGATATATTTGCAACGACATGCCATTAGTATAGGCTAAACAAATTGGTGGCACATGGAGGAAATACTACCGTCTTCGTTGAGATTCTCTTGTACGATGTATTTCGGCGACATCCCACAGGCCAGCAAATTTAAAAGCCCGAGGACAATGCGTATACGACTCCTGTACTTCGACTAATATACCCTGTAACAGTTTTGAATTATCGTCTCGAAATTTAACAGCAAGATCTACCTCCATCTGATCCAATTCGTCAGATGTTACAATTTCAATTCGCCCATTTATCCTTACAGTATCGTCTCGGCCAGGAATCAAGAACACTAATCCCACTTGAGGATTCTCATTCATATTTTGGTAGGACTGGAATAGGCGATTACCAGCCACATCCGGTACTAGTAGGTGCGAATCATCCACAATCTTCACATATCCGGGCTTGCCTCCCTTAGGTGAAGCGTCACAGCGTCCTTCTTTATCGCTGGTAGCCATAACAATAAATGGTGCTTTCTCTATGAATTCCTTTACTTCGTCCGTCATATAATTTTTAACCTTAGCAACGGTTCTGTCCTTGGGTTTTCCATGTGAATGTGTGAATCTATTGTCAGTAGTCGCGTCTATTTCCAAAACGTTAACTCCAAGATAAGTTATTGTCTAATCAGATGCAGTTAATGGATTTTACTCATGTATCCGTATTCTGACAATATCAAAAAGGAAAGTTTCACCTAAATGGCCACCACCACGGCCCCTTAGATCCCTTGGTTTCTGCCAGTATCCTTTTGTGTTGTTCCTGTGATCCCTGTAACAATATGTGCAATTCTTTTATCTGCCGATCCTTTTCCTTAATTTGTTCAATCAGAAAGTTAGTTACCTCGTCGTGCTTTTCATCAACAGCGTCTTCTGCTCGCTTAGTTCCGTCTAAGTTCTTGGAACTACCAATATCACGAAGGCCCAGTCTTTCGATTTCCTGATCGTGAACCAAATACATCTGGGGTGATCCAGATAATACAGCCCTTATAACCCCTTTTTTTATGCGTCTTCTTATAGTTTTTTCTGATACCCCAAGACTAGACGCAACCTCCCCAATTGTCATTGACATGTCCACCTCCAAAGTTAGACCTCTTTATTAGGGTAGACAATGCCAATGAATAAATCTAGATATATATACCTGTTAATGTTTCCCGAAAGGGCAACTAATGTTTAATAGTTATCACTACCAAGGCCTTCTTTCCGCCACTGGAATGGGTTGTTCAAGTCCATCTACGGGTATATGTCGGCCATTAATCCAATTGGCACGCGGAGAACATAGGTAGACAATCACATCTGCAATTTCTTCGGGGTACCCAAGCCTTCCCATGGGAAATCCATTTTTTACGTAATTCGCGAAGGATTCTGGGTTCTTATGTTTAAATTGATCCCACCCCCTAGTATTTTGTATTGAACTCGGTGAAACGGTATTAACCCGAATCTTATGACCAACTAATTCCAGAGCAATACGTTCTGTTAGAAATATCAATGCAGCTTTGGCAGCCCCGTATTGTGGCGATCCTGCTAACTGTGGTAGCCATCCAGATATGGACGAGACGTTTACAATTGCCCCTCCTATACTAGAACTTATGTAAGGCACCACCAGTCGAGTTAACCGCATGACCTGAAACAAATTAAGCTCAAAGGTTGATATCCAATCATCATCGCTAGTCGAGACTACCGTGGAACCACCTATTCCCCCACCCACATTATTTATTAAAAAATCTATCGTCCCAAATTCTTTAACACTCTGGTCAACAAAAGTGCTTGCACTCTCAGGGTCACACACGTCGGCCTGGACAGCCATTACCCTTACCCCTAGTTTCTCTAACTTTTCTTTCGCATCTAGAACTTCAGTTTCATTCCTAGAACAAATCCCCAAGTTACATCCTTCTTTGGCAAATGCCTTGGCTGTGGAAAATCCAATTCCCTTGCTTCCACCAGAAATAAGAGCTACCTTATTGCGCAACTGTAAATCCATTATTGGATCCTCCCTTTTGATAACATGTTAATCGTTGGCCTAAAAACTAAGTATTCTCCGCCAGTTATTACTTTTTCTTTGAACGATTTTCTTCATTCTAGTTGGATTCCTAGGCTATTACAAAAATCAACCGTAGAAGTACCCATGGGACGTATGGAATGAATTTACGGATGAGACTAATCTGCTCTTCCGTGATTAGTATCATGCTTTTTTTCAGTTGTAACACTCGTGAAGACAACCTTTTAATATTTGCACCCGCTAGTATGAAAGAGGCACTAGTCCCGATTGGAACCGATTTTGAGAAACATACCAGAATAAATGTCGAGTTCAATTTTGGTGGGTCCATGACACTGGCTAGACAAATTGATCTAGGTGCTCCGGCAGACATATTAATTACTGCCGGACTTTATCCAATGGACTTTTTGCAGGCTAAGGGGGTAATAGAAGACAACACCTTGACGCATATAACAACCAACTCGTTAGTTGTAGTAGTGCCCACCCACAGCACTATATCTGCCCCAGACATCGAATCTTTGCTTCAATTAAGCGAACGCCCGGTAATCGCGGATCCTAACTTATCTCCGGCTGGATCGTATGCGAAACAAACACTACAACATCTGGGTGCATGGGACTCCCTAAAGACACGATTGGTGTTGGCGTCAGATGTAAGGAATACGATAGCCTATGTCGAATCTGGCACGGCTGATTTAGGCATAGTCTATTATACTGATGCACTAAATTCGAGAAAGGTCAGGCAGGTATTTTCTGTCGACTTAAAATACCATAACCCCATTATTTACCCGGGCGCGTTAATAAAGAATAGCGTATCAAAGGATCATGGCAACCAATTTTTGAAATACCTTTTATCATCTAAACCCAAGACTAAGTTAAGTTCATTGGGATTTGGAATATCTCTTTCTGTTGATTGAGAGTATCCTAGCTAAAGAATTCGCACCTGGGAGCGCATGCTTTGATTACCGATGGTGAATTGACTGCGTTAAGACTTTCCATACAGTCTGCCGCTCTTGGGACTCTCTTAGCATTTCCAATAGCTGGTCTTCTAGCTCTTATCCTGGTCAGATCTAGAATCAAATGGAAATTTCTGCTTGATACTCTAGTCTCAATACCGCTAGTAATGCCACCGATAATCACAGGTTATTCCTTGCTCCTCCTACTAGGAAAGAACGGTCCATTAGGGTCTATTATTGATAAAACTTTCGGTGTTGAGATCATATTCACATGGGTAGCTGCAGCTCTCGCAGCAGGATTAATCGCCCTCCCCTTAATGGTCCGAGCAATCGAGGTGTCGCTAACAGAAATGGACCCTCGAATGGAACTTGTAGCCCGGAGTTTGGGCGCTTCTCGCTGGCATGCATTCTGGACTATTACCCTCCCATTGTGTAAAAAGGGGATTATAGCGGCTATATTGCTCGGATTCGCGCGGGGATTGGGAGAGTTTGGGGCTACTCTAATAGTAGCTGGTAACATACCAGGTAGGACACAAACACTACCGCTTGCGATGTTCACTGAACTTCAATCTGGAAACGACTACTCTGTTATCCGACTAGTTCTCCTTTCCTTGATCCTGACATGTTCAACCCTATTGATACACCATGTTTTAATACGTAAACGGAAAACTGAAGCCAAATGAATGCTTTCTTGAATGCAAATCTTAAAAAAAAGACTTGTTCCTTCAGTCTCAACGCCTCACTATCTTTCACTGAAGGTATATCCGCTATTTTTGGACCCTCAGGTAGTGGCAAAACTACATTATTAAACTGTATAGCTGGACTTGTACGCCCTGACCAAGGCGAAATCTTACTGAACGGGAAAATCTTATTTTCGTCAAACAAAAAAATTAACCTGCCCCCTGAGAACCGGGCTCTAGGATACATGTTTCAAGATAGCCTTCTTTTCCCTCACCTAAACGTCTTGGAAAACATAAAATACGGTTACAAAACTACACCATCGCGTTTCCGCAAGATAAAAATACCAGATCTGATCGACTTATTAAAATTGGATTCATTACTCCTGCGAAACCCTTCGAGTCTATCTGGGGGCGAAAAGCGTAGAGTGGCTTTGGCACGTGCCCTGTCAACATCTCCTAGCATGTTGCTCCTTGATGAACCTCTAAGTTCCCTTCACTCCTCCCTACGTGGCGAGATAATGCGATATCTGAGAACGATTTCTGATGATCTTTCCATCCCAATGATCTACGTTTCACATTCAATGTCAGAGGTCATAGCCATGGCTAACCACGTTTTAGTACTAAATAATGGGTCCGTAGTTGCCCTTGATGAGCCCTACAAACTTCTAGGTAGAAAGGATTTCCCGTCATTAGGCTACGAAGAATCGCTGGAAAATCTTTTTGACGTTACCATAACGGAGCGACGTGAAAATAATGGTACTGTGATGGGGCAAATCGGGGAAGTCAGGTTAGCCTTACCCCTGTTTCCGGTGGAGGTGGGGCAAACGGTGTCAATCTCCCTAAAGGCCTCCGATATCATGTTAGCCTCTGAAAAACCTCATGGGATTAGTGCCAGAAATGTGTTTAGCGCCCGCATCACATCTTTAAAACACTTGGGCAATAGGGTATTAGTACAAACATGTAACGGCCATAATTGGCTCTCAGAAATAACTCTAGATGCAGTAGATGATCTCCATCTCACCGAAGGTTCTACGGTTTACATGGTAATCAAAACTAACTCTTTGATTCCCTTAGGGTAGCTCCATGCAATTAAGGAGGGTGATTATCTATCCAACTTTGAGGGAGAGCGAATATTGCTACATTGGCTCCGCTCTCAACGGATTAAATTCCCGGCTTAGACAGCACCTTCCCCCTCAATAGGCCTCGTTGGCATCTAGACTGCCTTGTTAAACCAGTACACTCGAGTACCATATATTCGCCGATTAGTACAATTCCTAACGAATCATTAATAACCAACAGTCTAATCCAAATCGGATTAGCGAGTATGCAAGGATTTGGCAGTAGTGATTACGAGTGCCAGTCTCATCTTTTCTTTTCGCATACACAAAACCACATCCAGAATTCCCATCGCCACGCCTTTCATTTTCTCAGCTTCAAACTATGAAAACTACCGATACTGGAAATACATTGCCAGCCGCTGGATTTGGACTAGATTTCACTCCCTCCTGCAAAAGGTTTTAATACCAAATATATTGCTTGATTTAATGGAGTCTCTATCCCTACTTCTCTCCCCATACGGGCGACCGATCCATTCAATGCATCAAGTTCCAATTTTCGACCCTTTTCTAGGTCTAGATGCATAGATGCCATAATATCTTTGACCGCTTTTGTAACGTACTCCATTGTTTGTTTGCATATGTTCCTGTCTAGGCATATCCCCTGCTGTCTGCCCACTGCTTCAATTTCCTTCATTGTACCCGTCAGAAGTTCTCTATATTCCGCAGTTTCCATTAAAACTCCTAACCTGGTTCGACAAGCAGCCGAGACACCAGCTACAGAAGCAATGAAAATGAATTTAGCCCAAAGTTTTTCAATCACCGTAGAAGACAACTCGGCGATGATTCCTGCGTTATTAAGTTCCATTTCAATAATCTTGGTTTCTCTGTTGAATTTCCCGTCTGATCTCCCGAAAACAATGCGTACGATATTTCCCGTCTGTTTAATTACACCAGGTCTTTCGATTTTGCTTTCAATATAAGCAGCACCCGCTAGAACTCGATCCGGGCCAAATATCCTTTCTAATTGCTTGTAACTTTCTACCCCGTTTTGAAGGGTTAGTATCGTCGTGTTTTCGTCAACGCAATCCCGAACAAGGCCAATGGCTGAGTTGTTGTCGTATGTTTTAACCGTGAATAACACCAGATCACTGAAGCAATTCAACTTGGGTTTATTTCTAGCATGCGGGTGAACTAGAAACTCCTCTTTATCCCTGACAATCTTCAATCCGTGGTTCCGTATAGCATCTAGATGCTCACCCCTTGCTATACAGGTAACTTCATGTCCTGCCCGAGCCAACATCCCTCCGAAAAAACCTCCTATTCCTCCAGACCCGATTACTAATATTTTCATATAACTCCCTCACATCTACCATAACGAATGTCTGTGGACACTACAAGATAGCTTGTCTAGTCATTAGAGTATCCTTACAATGTTCAGATACTAACCCCAGGAGGTCGCATGGCCCCATACACAGGTTCAAACCTGGTCATTCAATGCCTGCAAAAAGAAGGTATTAAACGAATCTATACGTTGGTGGGAGATACCATTCTGCCACTGGTAGATGCCTGTGCAGATGAAGGCATGGAGTTAATAGACACCAGACATGAAGCAGCGGCAGTTGCCATGGCTGACGCATGGTGCCGGATAACTGCGGAGCCCGCTGTGGTCATGGTAACTGGGGGTCCGGGATTTTCAAATGCCATATCTGGCCTTCCAAACGTCTTTACATCAGAAAGTCCTGTTATTTTTATCGCTGGAGCCAGCGAACTGGCAGAACATGGCATGTGCTCTTTCCAGGAAATCGATCAAATTAGTATGGCGAAACCAGTGACGAAGGGCGCTTGGATGATCAATCACACCGATAAAATACCTTCAATGATATCGAAAGCATTTAGAACTGCACTCAGTGGCCGACCCGGCCCCGTGCACTTGACAATACCTGTAGACGTCCAAGAAAAGTCCATTTCCCCAAACGAGGCATGTTCATATGACGGGAGCAATCAGAGGCATGGTGGGAAAACTCATGGTGACCCGAAGCTCATCCAGCAAGCTATTACACTTTTAAGTCAAGCACGACAACCGGTCATAATCGCTGGTAATGCCTGTCGTTATAGTGCCCTACCACAAGATCTGGAAGACCTCGTAGAGTCAACCGGCATTCCAATGTTTACTCTAGAACAATCTCGCGGATTACTATCGGATTCGAACCCTCTTTGTTTCGGGTACCCGGATGCCTCGTTGAATTCATCAGGGTCTCACATAGGACAATCCGATGTCATACTGCTCCTAGGCAAACGCTTAGATCACAGATTCAAATATGGGCGCCCGCCTTTCTTTCTTTCTACTGCAAAAATTATTCAGATAGATCCAGATCCTACTGAAATAGGATTCAATCGCAACATAAACATAGGAATTCTTGGGGACATAGGAGCTGTCAGCCGACAGCTGAGTTCAGCTGCGAAGTCCATTTCTTGGCCCAACTTTGACCTTTGGACAATGACCCTGAGGAATTCCCGCGAGCAACACAGACTATCACTAATCTCGAAAGCTGATGGCGTTACACCTTTACACCCAATGCAAATCTTCACGGAAATAGAACCGCTGATTGATAAAGATTCAATCTTGATTTTTGATGGAGGCGATTATGTCCAATGGGGAAGAGGCTATCTCAATGCAGAACAACCCGGCCACTGGCTGAGACTAGGCCCTCTTGCTCATCTAGGAAAAGGATTACCATATGCTCTTACCGCTCGTCTGGCTCATCCGAAAGCCAAAATTTTTCTATTCATGGGTGACGGCTCATTGGGATTCTATATAATGGAATTCGACACTGCTATCCGCCACGGGCTACCATTCATAACTATTCTTGGTAATGACTCACTTTGGGGAATAGACCATAGCTATCAGCTAGCCTACTATGGCAGGCCCACGAATACGACTTTAAGAACCATCCGATATGATAATGTAATCAAATCCATAGGAGGGCATGGTGAACACGTGGAAACAGCTGAGCAAATACGACCTGCTGTAGAGCGAGCTCTCGCATCCCAAAAGCCTTCTTTAATCGATATTACAATTAGATCGGCAAGAAGTCCTCTAGCTGATGCAGCAATAAAGGGGGGGCAGCGTGTAAAAAAAATTTGACACAAATATTATTCCAACTTGGATCCCACCCCTATCTCGGTCTGTTCTCCTTCTCGATAGGTTACCTAGAAATAGGTAGCCCCATTGGAAACAAGAGATCTAGAATAAGCCGAATACACTCACTTATTCTCACAAACCCCGGCTTCTTTATCTATAGAGAGCCCCTATAACACAGGGAAGGGTCAAATCTACGCTGTATCCCATTTACTTAAAGAGATAGACCCACGTAAAATATCAATACCGTTAGGAAAGAATGTTGCACCAAAGAAATTTTCTGTCCATTCTGGATTTCAGCCTTCTTGAGACTGAATATCTAGTCAAAAGAGCTTCTGAACTGAAGGTCGATCAATTTTCCAATGCCCTAACAACCAAAAACATCGTACTGCTTTTTGAAAAACCGTCCTTACGTACCAAAGTCAGCTTTGATATCGGTATACACCAGATGGGCGGTCATTCTCTTTACATGGGTGCAGCAGAAATTGGATTTGAGACGAGAGAACCAACTTCAGACATAGCTAAAGTCTTATCTAGATACGCACAAGGCATCGTTGCCAGAGTAAATAAGCACAGTTCACTAGTAGACCTTGCGAAACATTCCGAAATCCCTATAATCAATGCGCTCTCTGACTGGGAACATCCATGCCAAACAATGGCAGATCTTCAGACAATAAACGAAGCCAAACAGACCCTAAAGGGCCTAACTGTAGCATTCATCGGGGATGGCAATAACGTTGCTCGCAGTTTAGCCTTAGGAATAGCTGCCACCGGTTCTACCTTCACGATAGCATCTCCTAAGAATCACGATCTCGATGCCTGTACCTTGAACCTTGCACGCAGTATGGCAGCTAAACACGGCACTTCCATCTTAGCTGTCCGTGATCCACAAGAAGCCGTACAAGAAGCTGATGTAGTCTATACTGATGTCTGGACAAGTATGGGACAAGAGCTAGAATCGGGCGAACGCCGCTTTGCCTTTAAAGGATATACAGTCAGTCCTGAACTAATGAATCATGCCAAATCTAAAGCTATTTTCATGCACGACATGCCCGTTCACTATGGAGAAGAGGTAACTCCAGACATGTTGGATCACCCGAATTCTGTGGTCTTAGACCAAGCAGAGAATCGCCTCCACTCCCAAAAAGCAATATTGGAATTTTTACTTACACGGACCTCCGTCAAATAAAGGCAATTGGCCACCCATGAACCAAATCCCACTTTTACCTCTTAACAAGTCCGGAGACACCTCCTACAGTCCCCTAGTCGCCATAGTAGGTCGACCGAACGTAGGCAAGTCCAGTTTGTTTAACAGACTTATGGGTAACCGGACGGCAGTGGTTTCCCCTACCCCTGGAACAACCAGAGACCGCATCGTAGGAGAAGTCCGTTCCGACAATCGATCTTTTACGTTAGTGGACACCGGTGGTCTTGAGCCCGCTTTTGAGGATCCGATCAACAGCAAGGTCCGCCAACAAGTATTTACCGCTCTAGGTGACGCCGACTTGATACTCTTTGTTACAGATGGTGAACACGGGCTCAGCCCTATAGATTCCGAAATTGCGTCACAACTCAGATATCTAGCCAAACCACTGTTGTTGGTAGTCAATAAGGTAGACAATGTCCAACGGGAACGGAATGGCCCAGAATTCCATTCCCTAGGGCTCGGAGATCCGATTTTGATAAGTGCGTATCACAATCTCGGGGTTTATGATCTTGTAGAGACCATCTGTAGATCACTCCCGGTAACTGATCCAGTCAAACGCGACAATACAATACCCAAGATCGCGCTGGTGGGAAGAACAAATGTAGGCAAATCCATGCTTGCAAATGCTATTTTGGGACAAAACAGATCAATCGTTAGCGAAGTTGCTGGAACTACAAGAGATTCCCTAGATACACCCTTAGTTTTCGAAAATTCTGAAATACTTCTGATTGACACAGCAGGTATCAGACGACGAGGGCATGTCGAACAAGGTATAGAAAAATATAGTGTCCTCAGAGCGTTACGAGCCATACAACGTTGTGACGTCGCCTTCATGATTATGGACGCCTCAGAGTTAGCCACATCACAAGATGCTCATGTTTTTGGCTATGCCATGGATGCTTTTAAGGGATTGGTTGCTGTAATCAACAAATGGGATTTGGTGGAGGATGAAACTGGAACAGAAAAGGAAGAGGCTATTTGGACGGTACGTCGTAGATTTCACTTTATGCCATACATACCAATATCATTCACATCTGGATTCACGGGTGCCGGTATTCAAGACCTTCTCAGACTAGCTTTAGATATTTACAGTGAAAGGCACCAATCCATTAGTCACGCCGACCTACGCAGAGCTACAAGAAAGGCAGTGGCTGATCATTTACCAGCATCTACTGGGAAAAAGAAGGTTTTTATAAAAGATATACGTCAAGTAGAAGTTAATCCTCCAACATTCGTCATAAATGTCAACGACCCTCATGTCCATTTTTCTTACAGACGTTACTTGGAAAATCGAATTCGAGAGTCTTTTAATTTCAGGCATACCCATCTCCGTCTAGTCTTCAAAAGGTCTGCATGAACACACGTATAATTCTCCTATTAACTCTGACTCCCCCGTTATTGATTAGCTATTTGATAGGAATATGGTTATGGATGGATTTGACGTTGCTCCTCACACAATTTCTCATAGTTTTGCCGCTTTGTTACATTCTAGGTTCTGTTCCCTGGGGATACCTAATTACTAGAGCATCATCTGGTGTGGATATCCGCCAAATGGGTAGTAAAAGCATTGGAAGCACAAACGTATTAAGGACCTCGGGACCAAAACTCGCCATCATTGTATTCCTTCTAGACATAGGGAAAGGACTGCTAGCAGTCCTCCTGGCCAAAGCGACATCGAGCGAAATTTCATTAACAGTAACAGCGGGCTTGCTTGTAATTATTGGCCATAACTGGCCCGTATTCACTGGGTTCAAGGGCGGACGAGGTGTCGCACCAGGAGCCGCATGCGCGCTAATTATGGTCCCGTGGGCATTCGCTTTTGGAATAACTATATTCGCCATTTTAGTCTATCTCTATCGCTACGTTTCTTTGGGATCTCTTGTCGGAATCACTGCCATCTTCATCTTCCTATTAATCCAAGTCCTAATTACGAACACTTCTCCCGTATATCTCATATTTGTAGGTGTTGCAGATTTAATGATATTTTGGCAACATCGTGGCAACTTGAGAAGGCTGGTAGCCGGTACAGAGCTCAGATTGGGCCAAAAATCTGAGAGTTAATAAAAAGACTTAGCTCCATGGACACAGTTACGGTAATTGGCACGACAACCTGGGGTACAACATTAGCTATCCATATAGCAAACAAAGGCATCCCCGTGTCTTTATTAGCTCGTACGACAAAAGAAACTTCCAACCTAATATTGGCTAACGAAAACGCAAGATTCCTACCAGGAATTCCGTTTCCTAATTCCCTCAAGGTAACAAACTCACAAGGCCAAGCTCTAGAGAATGCCAGCATTCTCGTCATTGCCGTTCCATCTCAAAGTTTCAGGACAAACGTCTTACAGCTAAAACCGCATATTAATGAGTCGTTGATCATTTTGAGTGCAACCAAGGGCCTCGAAAAGACTTCTACCTTGCGCATGAGCCAGATTGTAGAGGAAAACCTCTATCCGTCTATCTCAGAGAGCATGTGCGTGTTATCTGGGCCGAATCTAGCAAGTGAAGTTCTTTCAGGAAAACCATCGTTATCAGTTGTTGCAAGCAAAAGCGCAAAATCGGCCCATAAGATACAACACCTACTTAGTTCCGACACCTTCAGAATTTACACAAGTTCCGACGTAATTGGAACGGAAATGGGAGGTGCCTTGAAAAACATAATAGCGTTAGGATCTGGCATATGCGATGGATTTGGCTTTGGCGCCAATGCCAAATCGGCTTTTATTACGCGCGGATTAGCAGAAATTACTAGACTTGGAGTAGCAGCGGGCGGAAATGCTCAGACTCTCTCCGGTTTAGCAGGATTAGGCGATATGATCGCCACTTCTACTAGCGAGCTAAGTCGAAACCGATATGTAGGACAACAACTCGCCCGTGGCATCAAACTATCCGATATTCTGACAAAAATGGACAACGTCGCGGAGGGTATTCATACCACCACGGCGGCATTAACATTAGCCAACAACCTGGGAGTTGATATGCCAATTACGGCAGCAACTGCAAAAATACTGTTTGATGGCATGTCACCCCGCATGGCGATTTCAGAACTCCTACAACGCCCAGCCAGCACAGAATTATAAACAATCAAATGTCGAGGTCATTACGTTGGTAAAAAATAACTGAAGCTGCTACCAATCCAGCTGTTTCAGACCTCAGAATTCTCTTTCCAAGGCTAAACGAAATCAGACCCAGATTTCGTGCAAACTCCACCTCTTCCTGATCAAATCCACCTTCAGGCCCTACTAACAAATAAATATCTGATTTTCCATCTAGTCTTGCTTCTATTTTCTTAAAGTCATAATTATCAGCTTTTTCCCAGGCTATTAGCCCAATACCTTTAGTTGACGCAGTTTTGCAAACCTCTTTAAAGTTGGTAATCGCATGAATTGTTGGCACGAAACTTCTACCAGATTGTTCCGTCGCTTCAGTTATAATTTTCCCCCATCTCACACCTTTAGATGTATCACCATCTAGTTTTCCACTAGGGATAGAGCGTTTAGACATCATGGGGAAAAACTCGCTCACTCCTATCTCTGTAGATTTCTGAAAAATCCAATCCAATTTCTTGCCTTTTGTGACGCTTTGGCACAGTATGATTCGAGTGGAAGGTTCATTCCATACCAAGGTTTCCTTGATAGTATCCACACTCACACCATTTCTTCCGACTTCCTTCAACTGAACAATCTTCTCTCTACCATTGCCATCAAAAAATATAACGCGGTCTCCGGGCGACATTCTAAGCACGCGCGAAATTCTATAACCAGTTTCTCTCGGGACATCAATTACACGTCCCTTAAAGATGTCTTTCGGAATAAAAAATCTCTTCATTGCTATTTTCTAGTCAGAATCACACTTACCCAATCACTGATGACACGTCTTTCTTCTAATACAAATCCAACAGAAGAAAGACGCGTCATCAGATCATCTTCTTGAGTATCAAGGAAACCGCTCGCAATTAACCTGCCGCCAGGCTTTAAAACTGAACATAATTCCTGCCCTAATTTTCCTATAACTTCAGCACTAATATTCGCCATCACAAGATCAAAGCCTTCTTTTCCTATGGCTTTATTGGGGAGTGTTCCTTGAATAATCCGAACCTTTCCCTTCAACCCATTAGTCAGCATAGTCTTGCGAGCTACTCTCAAAGATTCGGGATCTACATCCAACGCTACCACAGTTCCAGCACCCAGTTTCGAAGCTGCTACACTTAATATCCCTGATCCCGCACCAACGTCAAGAACAGACGCGTTAGAAACTATTAGCCCGTCCATAAAAGCCAGACACATCTGAGTCGTCGGGTGATATCCCGTTCCAAACGCCAGGCCTGGTTCAATATCTATCACTACTTCATGAGATTTCGGAGAGAAATCCATCCAGGGCATCTTAACGACAATATTGTCTCCGATTCTGAGTAAACTAAAGTGTTTCTTCCATGCGTCTTGCCATTCAACTTCATCTAGTTCCTGGACATAAGGCCCTGCTATATCCATTATCGTGCCTACCAATTTCAGTCCCACTTCAATGTGCGCTCTCCGCCTTTTCGAAGTACTTGTCAGGTATGTTCCCATCAGTACTTCACCATTGCCTATCTCCTCAATAGACACTGTTTGTCCGTACCTCCAAAAGAGATACGAAACTGGTTCAACAAGTTCGTGCGGGACTTTGACGGTTAATTGCTGCCATTTCATGACTACCAATATATCAGATACAAAAAAAGTTAGTACAAAACAGAAGGGTTTTAAGATGAAAAGGATTTACTAAGCAAAAGTATCCTTAATTTTACCCAACAAACCCCTACCTTCCAGGTCTTCACCTTCGATCCATCCCATAGTCTTTGCCAATTCTTCTATAATTTCTTTTTGGTCAGCAGTAAGCTTAGTAGGAATTTCTATATTAACCTGTGCCAAGATATCCCCTTTCCTACCATTTCTTAGATGAGGCATACCTTTGCTTTTCAACCGAAACGTAGTGCCTTGTTGCGTACCAGCTGGAATCTTTAGAATGACCGGCTCGCTCATGGTAGGCACTTGTACATTTGCCCCAAGTGAAGCTTGAACAAAATTCAAAGGCAGACGCAAGAATAAATCGGTTTTGTCTCTTTGAAAAATCGTGTGTGATTCTACCGAAACACTCACATAAAGACTACCGGGAGGCCCCCCGTTAAGACCTGCTTCCCCTTCACCCGTTAATTTAATTTGCATACCGCTCTCTATACCAGCGGGAATCTTCACAGCTATCTTCGATCTTTTTCGCTCAATTCCTAAAGATTTGCAATTTCCACAAGGAGATTTTATAAGCTCTCCCCTCCCCGAACAGGTTGGACATCGTACTACCTGGGCAAACTGACCAAAAACGCTTCTCTGCACTCTTCTCACTTGACCTTGTCCCTTGCAGCCTGAACATCTTTCTGGTTTAGTTCCCGCAGCGCTACCCGACCCTTTACACAAGTAACACCTTTCGTTCCGCAAGGCGGTTATCTCGTGTTCTACACCCAAATAGGCATCATTAAAACTAATGGTTGCATGTTGTTGAATATCCTGTCCGCGACGGGGGGAGTTTCTGGTTTGTGACGCAAAATCCCCAAAGAATGATTCAAAAATATCTCCAAATCCACCAAACACATCAAACCCTTCAAAATCCTTGGTAAACCCAGCTTGTGCACCAAGGCCGGCATGACCAAATTGATCGTATCTAGCTCGTTTTTCTGGATCGTGTAAAATTTGGTAAGCTTCGTTAATCTCTTTAAATTTTTCGCCAGCGTCAGCACTCTTGTTTTTGTCAGGATGGTATTCCAAGGCTTTTTTCCGAAAAGCCTTTTTGATTTCTTCCTCACCGACATCCTTAGCTACCTCTAATACTTCGTAATAATCCCGTTTTGCCACATCAATCCTTAAAATAAGAAATTCGTTCTACTAAATTATACGTAATAAAAGCAAAAGACCTCAACCCAATGTAAGTCTGAGGTCTTTTGCTTTTTCGTAATAGGTCTTACTGAACCGATGAAACTAGGTCAGTCATATATGACGACAGGTACCGCACATTACAAATAGTAGAAACATAATTCATTCTGGTGGGGCCCAATACTCCAACTACACCAGTGGCTCCACTAGAGATCCCATACTGAGAAAATATCACAGTGAAGGGCTTAAGCATTTCTTCAGTGTTTTCTTCGCCAATTTGAACCAACACTTTGTCCGATTCTGAAATTTTTGACACAATATATCGCAATAGAAGATTATTTTGGAGAAGTTCCGACATTTCTTGAGCACATTTAGATCTCTCAAACTCGGGTTGGGACAAAAGTCTTCCTAGGCCGTCGATTGAGTGCATAATGTTTCCTTGGTCTTCTTCTTCTTCTAGAATATCCAAGGTATCTTTCTTTACAAGTTCTTCAAAGGGCGTTAGTTCATCTGTCTTTTCCAGCATTTCACGCCGGGTAAGTCCTCTGTATGAGAAGTTAAACTTGTTAGTAATTGCCTCAAGGTCTTGTTGATTGTAGGGGTCCCCCAACGTTATAACATGCTTCCGTAAGCGCGTTTGTTCGAGTACTACGATCAATAAAGCTAAGAATTCATGTATTCGTACTATTTGTACGTGCTTTATCCTAGGCAAAGTTGTTTTCGGGTATGTGACAATAGCCATATTTTCTGACAAATCTGATAAAACGGAAGAAGCCACGTCCATCCATTCCTCAACGTCTGGCTGCACCTCACCAAAGCTACTTTTAACTCTGCGTTTTAGGCCTAGTGAAGGCTCTGCAGCATCGTCTAAAGTTTCCACAAAATACCTGTATCCTCTCGCAGATGGAACACCACCAGCGGATCTGTGAGGCCGAATAATAAAGCCCTCATCTTCGAGTTCAGCCATTTTATTTCTTATGGTGGCAGGGCTTGCATGTATATGAGGCTTCCTAGCGATACGATCAGACCCCACAGGAAGTCCTGTTTGAATATAGTCAGTGACCAGAGTGTTCAGAACTTCGCGAGTTTTAATACCAAACAATAAGTCACCTTGTTTAAAGAGAAGTATTCGAATCTCACCGAATGCGGACGAAGGTTGGCCGAAACTTATCATCCAGCAGTAACTTATGTCAAGCCATTGACGCCTGAACACATATCTATCTATACTCTATCTCTCTCCGTTAAACCAATAGTAGGTTAATATGCAATTAACATCTCAACCAGTCCTAGTTGATATTCTTTATCCGAAAAACTTGGCATCGACTACTACAGGACGAATTGCTAGAGAAATTATTCTACTCGTGGGATTCGCCTCATTCGTAACCATATGCGCTCAAATCATCATACAGCTACCTTTTACTACTGTGCCGATCACAGGGCAAACATTCGGAGTCCTGCTCGCAGGAGGCGCCCTCGGTGCCTGGAGAGGAGCCGGAGCGCTCACACTCTATCTAATTGCAGGATTATTCTTGCCCATCTATGCACCAAGTTCAGCAAGCAGCGTAATTGGTGATGGAACTATTCATTTCTTGTTCCCGTGGAACGGCAATTCTGGTTTACTCTGGGATATGTCCAGCGGAGGCTATATAGTCGGATTCGTACTGGCTGCCTGGGCGGCTGGAATCTTTGCTAGAAAAGGCTGGTATCAAACACCCTGGAATATTGGCGGACTAATTATTAGCAATTCTCTTATATACGTTCCTGGACTGCTTTGGCTCGCCTTTCTTATAAGCAGCAACTGGATACACCCTGCCGCAGGAGTACCATTGTCAGAGTTGATTTTAGGTGGAGATACACTAGAAAAAACCTTGATTGGCGGTCTCTATCCTTTCATATTGGGTGACCTACTGAAACTCTACTTGGCAGCCCTAGCACTTCCTGCAGCATGGATCGCGGTTACCAAATTCAAAGGAAACAGTCACTAGTGGAGATTGTTTGGTACGGTCAATGCTCTTTTAGATTAAGAGGTAACGACGTTACTTTGATTACAGACCCCTTCGTAACGGTGACAGCTGCGAGTCCCCAAATTGTCACGGTTAGCAACCCGACATTAGAGATCAACGAAGAACAACTCGTGGCAAAGAACATACAGCTAGTTTCTGGCCCAGGGGAATATGCTATATCGAAAGTTAATATCACAGGTATTATGACTTCACTAACGGAAGCCGAATCTAGAGAACAGAGGAATACCGCATATCTAATCCAAATGGACGGTACAAGTCTTTGTCATCTTGGGCATATGAAGACCCCTCTTACCGACCGCCAAGTCGACCAACTTACCCCTGTTGACGTACTTTTTGTGCCTATAGGCACAGAAGACGTTATAAGCTTGTCCAACCTTAGCCGGGCGATTCAGGCAATGAACCCACGCCTGATTATTCCGATGTCTTACTCGGAACCTGATAGTTCAGGTAATCCGCCGGGTTTGAATGACTTTCTACAAGAAACGGGATCAAAAGCAGAGGAACCTCAACAAAGGATACAAGTCACACCAAACAATCTTCCTTTAGAGCCAAAGATCCTGACCTTCTTAGCTCGGCCCATAAATTAATTCCCTAGGCATCTTCGAGTCCCACGTCCCCTCCCCCCAGCAATCACCACCAACACGGCTTCACCCACAGACCATCTGCACACCTATCAATACCCCTCTGGGCTCCCAGGGCTACCCGGCATAGTATTCCATAATATTAAGTACGGCTTTTAGGTAGGTCTCTTCTCACATCGCTAGAGTATCCGCCACCTAAGAAGGTCTATCAATCTTTTGTGACTGTAATTCCTGTGTCCATAATGTTCACCCTATTTCCCTCCAGGCATATTCGACCTTGCCTGCGACTGGGGAATTCATAGTCCGGGTTCACTTTCCCTCCGGAAACTAGGCCTGCAAAATGAAAGACCCCCCAAAATTGGGGGGTCTTTCTCTATTAACCGTTATTAACCGTTAGTAGTTAGTTGTTTACGGTATGAGCACTCCATCTACTCTGAAGTAGACAAAGTAAGCCGATCCCACTTGAACGTTTCCACCAGGGACAACCTTGGAGTATGCCGCATTGGCGGGACTGTAAGTTACAGCCGCTATCCAAGGAGTTTGGCCCCCTATAGGAACGCCTAAGTAGACGTTCGCTACAATGTTGGTGCCCGCCGCCTGTTGGAGCGGATCGTTAACCGGCATCAAGTTCCAACCCTTGTAATGATGCAAGAGTGTGGGGAAGGCCGAGGACCCAGCACCAGCTCTTGGTAGTACTGGCTTCAGTGTGACCGATCGGTCAGACTGTATCCAATAACCATGCTGTGCATCAATGGCTGACAGATTACCTTCTAAAGTATCGGCATCTGTCGTTCTCGACGCTACCTGCCACAAACCGGTACCGTTATCGTAGGTCATGACCAAAGTTATTCCGTTGTCAACACCTATCACTGTGTTAATTGCCCCATCAATAGGTTCTGCGGGCAAGGACACCAGGTTAGTACCAGGCTGGATGGCCAAACTAAAGGCCGCTCGATCAGTCTTCAAAACCTTGAGAGTGAACACAGTAGCTGTAGCTGATCCAACGTTAGTGGATATGTTACCCACATCGTCAGTAGCAGTAACAGTTAGCGTATGAGCTCCATTGGCTATGCCAGTTGGGGCGTAAACAAAGCTGTTTACGTCGATTGCTGTCATACTCGCAAGCACGTCAGTCGCTACGCCATCCGGATCAGTCCAGGTGGCAGTATTGAGGGTGACAGCCTTGTGAGTGTCTGTTTCGATGGTGGTGCTAGCAGCTGTCAGGGAGTATTCCTTATCCTCACCACCGTTTCCTGCCGTGTTATCGAAGTTAACGGTAATGAAAGGCGTACCCACATCAGTCTTGACGGCGCCTGTCGTAGCATCTAATCCAGTGCTAGGACTGAGGGCGTATACGTTAGCCTGAAGACTTTGGCCTTCATTGAGCCTGTTATCAAACTCGAAGACGTGAGCCGCAGCTAGTATTGTCCCTGCAGTTGTTCCATCTGGATCAGCCTTACCCGATGTAGCGGCGTTACCAGCAGCGTCAGTTACCGTGATTACCACGTTAACCAAACCAGCTAGGGAGGCGCCTGTCGCGGACGTTATCTTTGTAGTAGTCGTCCAAGATTTGGTCGCCGTAGCCGTAACTACACCGTTATGGGTGGCTCCAGTCATTGTCAAGCTCTGAGCAGGACTTGCAACGGCGTTATGAGCCATGTACCGAGACACGACCGTCGGTGTCGTAGCTGCATTCTCACCAGAGGAGAATGTTATGACCATACTGCCATTACTGGCGGCCTGGCCACTAGTCGACGTTCCGGTCATGACAACGTCAGTGATTTCAGGGGCAAGTCCGTCAGCCGGGGTCAAGGCCGCAGGTGCGGTAGTTCCGCTAAATACGGCAATCGTGTTTCCGGATAGGTCTGCCACTGAACCTGTTAGTGATGTCTTAGGTTTGGCATCGGTAGCTAAGTCTGGGGTCACTGTTAACAAAACTTTGTCTCCAGCTTTGTCTAACTCTGCTCCAGTTACTGTATAACCATCGACCGTAAAGTCTGTAGCATCAACCGTGGTGGCGTCCAAAGGAGCTCCACCGGTGCCCAGTGCGAAGTCCACTCGGAGCTTGCTCTTGGCGGTGTTGGATGCTATTGCATTACCCAAGGCCGGGTTGGTTATTTTATAGTTTTCATTTATGAGGAAGTCATTGACTGCTCCACCAGCAAGTGCAGCTGCGCAAGTTAGCGCAATATTGCTCTCAATGGTGACGACTGTACAAGTACTACCGTCGGTCAGGTTTGTGACCAAGTGCCCAGCAGCAACCTTGTCAGTAACGAAAGTCGCTTGAGTATCGTCCAAACTGAGACCATTGGTATCTGCCGTCGTAACGCTTCCTGTGGGTATGGATGTCAAAACTGTGTCCAACTTACCACCAGTAACAGCCGGGGTCGTAACCTCGGGCGTAGGTGCATTGGTATCTAATTTCAGCAAAACCGGATTGCCAACGTTCGCCGTTGTTGCCGGGTTGCCTACATCACCAGCTCCCAAAACTGCGGGGTTAGCATTACCCTGTTTTGTCTGAGCTGCAGTTCGACTATCCGTAAAGGTGGTTATGTTACCAACGTTGTCTTTGGCGGTGATCCACCACTTGGTGGTTCCTTCGTCATTAGCAGTCAACGTGACAGCACGACTAACTCTATAAGAATTAGAAGCTATCAACATGGGAACAATGGCCTGGTTGGCGTTTGCCGCAGCGCCGGGGGTATCCAACGATAAAGTATCAGCGTTGGCAACAGCCATTCCTGAAGGGGTTACTCCGTCTCCGGAGGTCTCATCAGTCACGTCGGCCGAAAGGGTCTGCGTGAGACTGTTAATGTAGGTTCCACTTGCTGGGCTGATGTTGGAAACAACAGGAGCCTTCATGTCGACGGTAGCCGTATCCGATCGGGTAGTGGTTCCGTCAACGTAGGCCGCTGTCAGTATGTCACCATCAGCGGCAGGAAGCATCTGCGCGAAGAGTAAATCTCCGGAACCCGCAGTGCCCTCTGTGTAACCTAGAGCTGTCGACAGTGCCGTCAATAAGGCGTCTACTGTCGCACCTGTAATTGCTTGAATGTGATCAACCGAAGTAACACCAGCCGTCTCCGCAGCGCTTCTTATCGTGTCATAGTCTGACGCGGTAACAATGGCTACTTCATTGACTAGCTTGTTGGAAATTGTGGTTGATTCAGTTCCTGTAAGTTTCCGTTCGACTCCCTTGGCTACCGAAGTAGCTGTGGAGAAGGTGATTAACTTTGTCTTTATGTCTTGAACTTCGTACTTAAAGACTATCTTCACCTCGTTAGTGTTTACGACTACGGCGGGAAGGGTTATCACACCCGTCGTTGTTACAGCACTAATTGGAGTTGCCTCCGTGATTAGCCCCGCGAAGGTCGCACCATAACTTACTCCGTGACTGGCGGCACTACCAATTGGCGTATTAGCAGGAGTGGCGGTGTCGTACTCAGAATACTCATAAGTAATAGCGATGACGTCATTGACTGCAGCGCCCGTACCTAAAGTAACTGTCTTGTTCACTGTATGAACTGTGTACGTACCATTCGCCAAAGCAATTCCGTTCTTTTTTACCTGAACGTCTGCCGTGGTGACCAACTGATAGATACCATCTGCGTCAGCGTCCCTTGGCATTTGCGCAAGGGTAAACACTGTTTGGTTTGCCGTAGCTGTGAAGGATTCGGTCTTTGCGATCTCACCTTCAAGTATGCTAGCAGCAGCGGGCACGGTAAATGCAGCTACTGCAGTAGAGTCGGTGATACGAACTGTACCAGTCCTCTGAGAACTGAGGTCCGTATCAAGAACAGTTGCTGTAGCAACGTTGAAACCGCCCTTCGCTGAGAAGAACGATCCCGTAGAATAGCCTCCGCTAAGTGCGATGGTCCCGTCAGCACCAGCAGGCGCTGCCATGGCCGGCACCGTAGCGAGAAGCCCCAGCAATGCCAGGACTAGTAGGCTAGGAATAAACCAGCGTAACTTTGTTATCACTTTAATCCTCCCTTTTCCAAAGTTTCAGGGGATACTGCTCTATCGAGAACCGTCATATACTCCTCCTATTATCTGATCTTTGTAGCTTTTCCGAACGGGGAGGAATGAATAAAACTAAATTGAAAAAAGTAAAGTAGTGCATTTCCCTCCCTTCATGAAGAGTCAAGTTTTTTATTGTACTATCCGGGTACATTCGAGCCATTATACTCCATATTTAGTGCTGGTACCCTATTTTTCTTTATTAGTTTCAATCTTATTGAAACATCTGTCTAATAGATTACCATTACCAATCTTATCCAAATACCACAGTAGGCTCAATTCACCTCTAAGGCGAAATCAGTCGGCACTATACACAACCTCTTTCTTCATTGTCAAGTATGCGAACACGGATTTGTAGGCATGATTGCCTGCAAATATTCCTTACCTTTTCCAAGGTAATTTCAAGACGATTGACCAGCTTTCCTCCCAAGATCTGAGAGAAACTCTTTATTGTTTTTAGAGTCCGCTACTGATTTCAGGATTTTTTCCAAAACGTCATTGGAACTATGCGAGTCTCCAGCTAGTAACCCAACCATTCTCCTTAAAAGCAATATCTGTTTAGAAACAGTATCGTCAAAGAATAGTTCCTCTCGTCTGGTGCCGCTCCTAATAATATCTATGGCAGGCCAGATTCGTTTCTCTGCTAACTTACGGTCCAGATGAAGTTCCATATTACCTGTTCCTTTAAATTCTTCGTAAATGACTTCATCCATACGACTACCTGTATCAACCAAACAGTTAGCAATGATAGTTAAGCTACCTCCGTGTTCCACATTTCGGGCTGCTCCAAAAAAGCGCTTTGGTGGATATAGTGCTACCGGGTCCATACCACCCGATAAGGTCCTCCCACTACTCGGAAGAGCGAGATTATAAGCTCGAGTAGCCCTAGTGATACTATCCATTATAATTAAAACGTCTTTCTCAGACTCTACAAGTCGCTTTGCTCTCTCAAGAGCTAAATCTGCTAACCTACACTGGTCTTCAACTGATTCATCAAACGTAGATGCGAAAACTTCTCCCTTTACAGAGCGCCGCATATCTGTAACTTCTTCTGGTCTCTCTCCAATCAATACAACCATAATGTGGATATCTGGGTTATTGCTAGAAACTCCTGTGGCAATTTGCTTTAGAATGGTTGTTTTACCTGCCTTAGGGGGGGCAACTATGAGACCTCTCTGCCCTCTTCCAATTGGAGAAAATAAATCAACCATACGCGCAGTTATATCATCCGCTTTTGTCTCAAGTTTTATGTGCTCCTCGGGGAAAATAGGCGTCAAGTCTTCGAAGTTTGGCCTTATTCGGGCACTCTCCGGATCCATATCGTTCACAGTATTGACTCGCACTAATCCAAAATACCTTTCCCCTCCTTTAGGAGGTCTTATATTTCCCATGACCGTGTCGCCACTCCTCAGGCCAAAACGCCTGACTTGGGACTGAGATACATAAATATCGCCGGGGCCATGTTTTAAATTGTGTTGCCTAAGAAAGCCATAATCTTGACCCATAATTTCTAGGATCCCTGAGGCCACAAGATTATCCTTCAAGGGAGACTTGCCAATTATTCGAAAGACGATTTCTTCCTTGCGGAGAGCTGTCGTGGGATTTCCGTTGTCCATTCCCATCTCCTCCGCCATTGCCAACAACTCATCTCTTGTTTTCATATGTAGTTCTGAAATATTTAGGGTTTGTTCTGTGGTCACAAGTATCACACTCTTCTAACAATCTTTGGATAAATTCCAAGCCGCGTGGTTTTATCGCGAGGAACATAGTTTAAAGTGTCCTTCGCCTTTTTTCTTAGTAACAATTCGATCAAATTAGTCAATTTTTCTCATTTATCAAGCAGGGCCAACTAACCTTTTCTAGCCTTTTCCCAATCTTCGTTAAACTTTTTAAGCCCGATGTCTGTAAGTGGATGTTTTGCCATTTGCTTCAAAACGCTTATGGGTATTGTAGATATATGTGCTCCGGCTTTTGCCGCGTCAACACAATGTTTTGGACTGCGTATGCTTGCTGCCAAAACCTTCGTTTTAATACCATGTATCTTAAATACATCGACTATGTCTCTCACCAATCCCATACCATCCTCACCGATATCATCTAGTCTTCCCACAAATGGACTAACCGCTGTAGCCCCAGCCTGGGCTCCCAAGAGTGCCTGATTTACCGAGAAACATAATGTTTGATTTATTTCTATACCTTCCATCGATAAGACTTTCATGGCCTGAAAACCAGCTGCGCTGCTGGGCAATTTAACCCATGGATTATCAATCCACGTAGCATAATCTCTTCCTTCTACAATCATATCGTCAGGATTATTGCTAATTACCTCTATGGATATTGGGCCATCCACGATACTCGCAATCTCTTGAACCGCTAACTTATATGCTGCTACACCACCTACGCCTGCTTTTGCTGCCAAAGATGGATTGGTCGTGACCCCAGAAATAACTCCCAAGATAGTTCCATTTTTAATCTCCTCTATGTCAGCACTGTCCAAAAATAATTTCATTAACTACCTCTATGGGTAAAATCTTGATATCGTTTGATGATTTCCATAACGACTCACTGGCTCAAACATCCCCATCAGGCATGCCATCATTTCGTTTCGACGGCACGTTTCCTTCGGAAAATGGCAAAGCAGGTTGATCGCCTTCTCTCAAAGTTCGAATAGCAACTTTGAGAAACTCTCTTACCAAGGGATGTGGACGTCCTGGTCTTGATAAAAACTCTGGATGGAATTGGACCCCAACCATGAACGGATGTCCACGAACCTCTGAAATCTCTACCAACTTCCCATCAGGAGACAAACCACTTGCCAGTAATCCGGCAGTTTCTAGCGATTCTCGATAGGAGTTGTTTAATTCAAATCTATGGCGATGTCTTTCTATCACCTCTTCCTTTCCATAGGCATCATACGCTTTTGTCCCCTCTATCAGCCGACACGGGTAATTACCCAAACGCATCGTTCCGCCTTTGTCCATAATTGATATTTGTTCTGGCATTAAGTCCACCACAGGATGCTCACACTCTTCCACCATTTCAACGGAATTCGCACCCTTTAAATTCAGTACATTCCTTGCATAATCTATGACCATGACCTGTAGGCCTAGACAAAGGCCCAAATATGGTATGCCTCGTATCCTCGCGTATTCAGCAGCTAAAATCATTCCATCAACCCCTCTAGGGCCGAATCCTCCAGGGACAACAATGCCAGATGCAGAACGGAGCAGTCTTTCGGGCCCTTCTCTTTCGATATCCTCTGCGTGTATCCAATCAAGTTCTATTTCCCTATCATGAAAAAGCCCTGCATGGTTTAAAGCCTCTTTAACGGATATGTAAGCGTCGTGTAGCTCTACATACTTTCCGACCATCGCGATATTGATTTTCTCTTTGGGTAACACCATCAAATCCACCATATCGCCCCAGCTATCCATCGTCCCACCGGTGGAATTTAAACCAAGGGATTGAATAAGGAGATCACCTACCCCCCACTCTTCTAAGATCAACGGTACTCTGTATATCGTATCCACCGTGAGAAGCGGAATCACAGCACCGATAGAAACGTCACAAAAAAGTGATATCTTATCTCTAATACTATCTGACACTGGATAGTCGCTTCTGCAAATTATCGCGTCTGGTTGTATCCCACTGCCTCTAAGCTCCTTAACACTATGTTGAGTAGGCTTAGTTTTTAGTTCTTGTGTGGCTAAGATATATGGAAGAAGAGTCAAATGAACATAAAAAACATTCTCTCTTCCCACTTCGTTCCTAATCTGTCTTATAGCCTCTAAGAAGGGCTGCCCCTCTATATCACCCACCGTTCCCCCAACTTCCACAACAATTACATCAGACCCGGTCTCATCCGCAAGAAACCTGATATTCTCTTTAATCTCGTTGGTCACGTGAGATACGGCCTGTATAGTGCCGCCGAGAAAATCCCCTCTGCGTTCTTTAGATATCAATGAAAGATAGACCTGGCCTGCAGTCAAATTAGATGACTTGGTTAATTCGATATCAATAAATCTCTCGTAATGACCGAGGTCCAAATCCGTTTCGCCCCCGTCCTTGGTAACAAATACCTCGCCATGCTGATATGGGGACATAGTTCCAGGGTCTACGTTTAAATACGGGTCTAATTTCATAACAGAAACTGAAATATTCCGGTTCTTGAGGATCCGACCAATAGAAGCGACACTAACCCCTTTACCTATGGAGCTAACTACGCCTCCTGTAACGAATATATACTTTGTCATCTTCCTTTGCTGAAGACCCAAGGATTAGAGAAAATTCTGAACACGCTTATCATGAAAGTAGATCGAAGAGGGAAGAAACCGGGGAATTCTATTCCACCCACCACGCCTCGCCTGCGTGGCTAAATTACCGCCATTGTAGGCCCAACACACTAGGGTGTCAAGAGATCGAAAAATAATATGGCGATGCGATTTAAATGGTTACCTTATTAAGAGCATGCAACTCGCTCGTCATACATATTCCACAAGATAATACCAATTCCAGGGTCCAAATTTTGTGGATTGGAAATCGCGAACACCATCCATCCCTGTGATAACCTATTGTTAATCAAAAACTTATTGTCTGTCAAAAAAGGGGAAGCTATGGATATCGAATCCAATCAAGGTATAACTCTGGCTATAGAAAAAGGTATGAGCCGCATAGGCCTAGAATGCGAACATAAGAAGAGCATAATCTACGTAGTGCCTGCCGAAATGAGCTGGGTATGTGGGAATAAAACTATTCCTGCACACGCATTAGCAGGATTTTTCAATGAGCTTCTAATGGAAAACCATTCTTGGGTACGAGATCTAATGCAAAAATGGGGGATATACTTTCGCCAGTTACCGTTAGAGGACGAAGCCTAGTCTTGCATTTCTAAGAATCCGACGCCGTGCCTCCGTCCATTACTGGTCTGGATGCATCTCGTTGACGAGTCTTAGGTGCGACCCTGGTACGGATCACCTTTTTTCTTGGCCGTGCTTTAGTTTTAGCTAGAACAGGCTGCGGCACTCGACCTTCCATCAAATCTTCAAGCGGTTGTCCTTCCACTGACTCATTAATGATAAGGTATTCGGCCACACTATTCAAAATATCCCTATTATCTTCAATTATAATCTGTGCTTTTTTGTACGCAGTTAATATGAAATTCTGGACTTCTCCATCAATCTCCTCTGCTAATTTGTCACTGTAATCTCTTTCCTCATGGAGTTCCCTCCCTAGAAAGATCAGTTCCTGTCTTTTACCTAAGGTTCTAGGTCCCAAATTGGAACTCATTCCGTATTGCTTTACCATCATCAGGGAGATACGAGTAGCTCTTTCCAGGTCGTTACTAGCCCCAGTCGTAATTTCCTCAAAAACCACCTGTTCGGCGACCCGGCCCCCCAACGCAGTAGCCAACATATCCTCGAATTGGTTCTTGCTATACAAATTTCTTTCTTCTTCAGGTAGCAATCTGGTATACCCCCCCATACCACCGCGAGCTATGATGGATATCTTATGAACCATATCAGCATGAGGCAATTTCCAAGCAACAACAGCATGACCGGCCTCATGATAAGCCGTTATTGTTTTTTCTCGTTTGCTAACGACACGGCTTTTCCGTTCAGGACCGGCCATTACCCGATCCACGGCTTCTTCAAACTCGGTCTTGCCAATGAGTTTCTTGTTAACCCGAGCCGTTAACAAAGCAGACTCGTTCACTAGGTTAGCAAGGTCTGCGCCACTAAATCCTGGGGTTTGCTTGGCAATGACGGCCAAATCCACACTAGGAGCCAGCGGTTTACCCTGAGAATGCACCTTTAAGATAGCCTCCCTTCCCCGTACATCAGGAGCATCTAGCATCACTCTTCTATCAAATCTACCCGGTCTCAATAGAGCTGGATCGAGGATGTCGGGTCTGTTAGTAGCAGCCAAAACTATTACGTTTGTTCCAGTCTCGAATCCATCCATTTGAACCAAAATCTGGTTTAAGGTTTGTTCTCGTTCGTCGTGGCCACCTCCTAAACCAGCCCCCCTATGTCGGCCCACTGCGTCAATTTCGTCCACAAATATTATACATGGAGCATTACGTTGGGCTTGGTCAAATAGATCTCGAACACGGGCAGCTCCGACACCTACAAACATTTCCACAAATTCACTTCCACTGATTGGAAAAAAGGGAACAGCGGCTTCTCCAGCTATAGCGCGAGCAAGCAATGTTTTTCCAGTTCCTGGCGGACCAATTAATAAGACTCCCCTCGGGATCCTGGCGCCTAAAGCTAGAAAACGTTCCGGAAACTTAAGAAATTCGACAACTTCTTGGAGTTCTTCTTTTGCCTCATCAGCCCCAGCCACATCATCAAACGTGACCGTTGGACGATCTGTGACAATCATTTTAGCTTTAGACTTACCAAAGTTCATAGTTTGATTACTATTGCCTTGAGCCTGCCGCATCATGAAAATAATAAGACCACCAAAAAATATCAGTGGGAGGAAATTGAGCAGGATCCCAAAATTTAGCCCTCCGGCCTTTTTAAAATTTACCTCGAGCCCATTGGGGCCGGTATTAATTCCCTCATCGCGTAATACCTCAAGCAGGTCTATTCCACTCCCAACACGACTATTGAAGCTGGCTCCCGATGTCGTTACTGCCAGAATATTCCCACCATCAACTTCCAAAGATTTGAGTTCACCAGCTTTTGCCTTTGACACAACCTCTGTAAAGGAAATCTCCTGGGAGCTACCCATCCCGGATGTTATGGTGAGGAAAACTATCAGGATGGCGGCAATTATCACCATGTACAGGACCCCACCGCGCATCCACTTCCTATTGGCCATTTTTTACCTTCATACTAATTCCTAAATAGCAGTTTAGATAGATTAAAACTACTGCTTAAATGGTACGTCAAAAATAGCCAAAAATCAAAAGAAAACATTTGATTTCTCTACGAAAACTGATCTGCCGGTTACTAAGCCAGAGCTAATGTTATACTTTGAAAAAGGATAATTAATATTAGTTCCATGAGAAGCTTCAGAATAGCATTAGCTCAAATTAACACTATCGTAGGGGATCTCCAGGGAAACTTGGAAAAGGTCGTACACTACACAAATCTGGCTAAAGCTCAATCAGCGGATCTAATAGCTTTTCCAGAAATGGCCATCACTGGATATCCAGTCGAAGACCTAGCCTACAAACCCTCTTTCCTAAAGGCATCGAAGGAAAAAATGCGTCAGGCTGTCTACGCCTCAAGTGGGATTGGATTAATAGTCGGTTTTGTGGATTCCAATATCCATACTTATAACGCTGCTGCGATAGCATACGACGGCAAACTCATAGACATATATTACAAAATTCATCTCCCAACATATGGGGTCTTCGATGAAGACCGTTATTTCAAACGCGGATCACAATACCCAGTCTACAAAATCAATGGTTCAAATCTGGCCGTCAACATCTGTGAGGACGTTTGGCACAAGGATGGCCCGATAGTCGCACAACGGAAAACTGGAGCAGAGTTGATCATAAACATCAATGCATCTCCGTACCACATTGGCAAACAAATGGAAAGGGAAGAGATGATTGCCACGCGCTCGATCGAAAACAATGTATTCATAGCTTACGTCAATGCAGTAGGAGGACAAGACGAACTGGTTTTTGATGGGGTCAGTATGGTAAGCAATCCGAAAGGACAGATTCTGGTGAAAG
>Ga0209403_10001401_pt1 | contig 31395 bp, 25 predicted proteins | sample ArcticOcean_MG_C_8_FD_187440 | JGI IMG/M metagenome (GOLD analysis project Ga0209403, IMG submission 187440) | Marine microbial communities from western Arctic Ocean - ArcticOcean_MG_CB11_86 (SPAdes) (version 2) | ecosystem: Environmental > Aquatic > Marine > Oceanic | place: Arctic Ocean...
GCCCGCCAGGTCGCCCAGATTCTTGCCTCCGCCCCAGGTCACCGTCCGCTCCAGGGAGTCACCGAACACTTCGTGGCAGTCGGACATGGAGAATCCCTCGATGGGTATGCCCCGGTCGTCCTGGACCTCCACATTAACCCCACCAGCGGCGGAGGTCGACACGTTCAGCACCAGCTCGGATCCCTCGAACACGACTGGCCACGTCACGAACTCGCCTCCGGCATAACCGGCGTGCGCCGACACGAATCCGTCAACCCTGATCGTGTAGCGTCGTAACCGCGAAGCACGGTCCGCCTGGTGCAAACCCTCGCTCATCCACAGCGATATTTCCCGAGTCGCTCCTTCGATCGTCGACTCCGTTTCCACGAGGCCCAGGCTCTGATAGTTGTCGCCATAAAACCAGCCGTCCCTATCGCGGAGCCCCGGCCGCAGGAACGCTTCTGGCCAGACATTCCAGGTCATGGCGTCGCGGCTCGACATAAACATTCCCTCGGTAACCGCGCTGCCCTCCCTCGGCGAAGACTCCGCCCGCAGGCGACGGTGCTCGGGCTGCGGCAGCGCATCCATGCCTTCGACCCAGCCCCGGTCGAAGTAGCGCGTCGGAAAGCCTACAAAAATGTGGGGCGCGCGATAATACGGCTCCACCTGGTTCGTATATAGCTCGCCTCCCCGACTAGGCGTGTATCCGACCCACTCCGGCTCGGTCCAGCTTATGAAGTCCTGTGACGTACAGGTCTTGATGTCCCGACCGTCGCGGAAGTCTCTGTGGTACACGCGGTACTCACCTCGCAGCGCGTCCCAGAATCCCAGGTTCTGCGAATCGAACGCGCCGTCCGTGATGACCGGATCGTCGGACATCAAAGACCAGTTGATCCCGTCAGCGGATTTCAGAGCGTAGAGCCCGTGTTTCCTGCCAGTGCCACCCAGCGCCTTGAATTTCGCATCGGGGGAACAGTCGGGGTTCCGATCTATGACCGGCGACAGGTTGTGGGATACCACGCCCTCCCAAATGATGTTGTTGTCCTTAGAGCCTTTGTGATCTACGAGGCCCAGCGACGGTTTCTCCCAGTGGATGCCGTCGGTGCTCTCGGCGTAGCAGGTCACCTGATACCCCAGATCGTTATTGTCCCCGTAGGCATGGTGACTACCCCGGTAGTACATCCTGTACAGACCGCCGTCGTTGAGAACGGTCTCATAGCCGGAGGTGTTGCCCTCCCAGGGCCGGTCATACACGATAGAAACCTCTTGCGGAGCGGGGGAGTTGAGCATCAACGTGGCCCCGTGCATCTGGTCTATCAAGTAGCCGTCAGTCAGCAGCTCCAGCCTCGATCCAATGTCGATGTGCGTGTCATCCATAGTTATAGCTCCTCTTGCTCTAGCAGCCTCAGGCTCCCCTGCGCAGCACTCGTCCGGGTCGGGCCCCTGTGTGCGTGCCGTTGGAAATGATCGCCTGGCCGTTCACATAGACATGGTTCACCCCGGTAGACAGCTGGTGCGGCTCGTCGAAATCGGCATGGTCGATTATCGTCTCGGGATCGAACACCAGCATATCGGCGGCAAAACCTTCTTTTATTAGGCCACGGTCATTAAGTCCCAGGCGCTTCGCCGGGAAACCGCTCATCTTGTATATCGCTGTCTCCAACGGCAACACGCCATCGTCCCGGACGTAGCGGCCCAGGATGCGCGGATAGCACCCATAAAACCGAGGATGTGGCTTGTCGGTCGCCCACCAGCCGTCGGGCGAAATGGCGCGGCCGTCCGAGCCTATCATGGCGTTTTCGTACTGCATGAAGAAGCGCACATCGCTCTCGATACGATTATGGCCGACGGCTCCTACGTTGTTGCTCTCCTCATCGATGAGGGCGAGCATCGCCTCTCTCGGGTCGACTCCCCTATCCTCGGCAATCGCCTCCAGACTCAAACCCACGACGCCTCGATTTGCCTCCGAGCCGACGTAGGTGATGAACATCTTGTCCCACGTCCAGGGCAGCCCTCCGAAATGGCCCTCTGCCATGTCCTCGAAGGCCCGCTTGCGATCCGACGTATCCCTGAGGCGCGCGAGCATGGCGTCGATTCCGCCCTCTTGAATCCAGGAAGGCAACGACTGGTTCAGCCCCGACGCGCCCGCCGTATACGGGTACATATCACAGGTCATGTCGAGCCCGTCGGCCCGTGCGCGGTCGATGACGGCGACCATCTCCTCGCCGCGCCCGAATATTCGAGAATCCCCGATGGCAATGTGGGAGAACTGCACGGGCACTCCACCCCTGCGGCCGATCTCCGCTGCCTCTTCCAATGCGCGGACATGCCACCCGGCCCACACACGCGCATGGGTGGCATAGAAGGCGTGCTCGTAGGGCGAGATAGCTTCGGCCAGGGACGCGATCTCGTCGGTCTCAGCGTACATCGACGGGGCCAGGGTGAGCCCAGTCGACATGCCAAACGCCCCCTGCTCCACCGACTCAGCGGCCAGCCGCCGCATCTCCACAAGCTCGTCAGGCGTTGGCGGCCTATTCTCGTTGACTCCCGCCGCCACCCTAATCGCGCCATGCCCCACCAGCGGGGCCAGGTTCAGGCTCACGCCTGCAGATTCCGTAGCCTCCGCCCAACCGTCGAGCGATGACCAGGTCCAGTCGGCTTGCGACCGCAGTATCGTCCCCATCGCGTCCCGCAGCCCACCTGCACCCAGCTTTCCTGATGGAAACGGCGAAAAGCTGCAGTTGCCAGTGACCTCGGTCGTCACGCCCTGGAACGCCTTGCTCTCGCCACCGGGATCGTCAAGGAGATTGACGTCGGAGTGAGAGTGCATGTCTATGAAACCAGGCGCAACGACCTGCCCGGATGCGTCGACCGTGTTTTCGGCTTCCGCGCCATCTAGAGAACCGATGGCAGTAATGCGGCCGCCCGAAACACCCACGTCTACTCGACGACCTGGGGAACCAGTCCCATCGACGACCACTCCGCCGGTAATCAGCGTCTCAAATACCATCGTTACCTCCAATAAGTCGCATGACTGCCTAAGTGGCGTGTATCGTGACCCGGTAGTGGGTATATGTCAAGACGACCGTACGCGTTGCAGGGACCGTAGATTTCGCGCATAATCGGCCCTGCCTCGACCGCAATAACAGGAGATCGCTAATGGTCCGGCTCGCACTCGTTGGATGTAGGAGAGATGGGGAGCCCTACGCCGAGGCCGTCGGCAGGCTCCAAGGCGCACAGTTCGTCGCCACCATTGATGCTGACATTGACAGCGCCGAGCGTGCGGCGACAGCACTCGGCGCGCCAAACGCCTACCTAGGCATGGAAGACCTGATAATCGAGGACATGGACGGGTTCGACGCAGTGGTCATCGACGCACCCAATCGCGCCCACGCGTCTTTGGTAAAGGCAGCAGCCATATTGGGTAAGCACGTACTTGTAGAGACGCCACTGGCGCTCTCCTCAACGGACGCCGAGGAGGTCACGAGCGCCTGCCGGGCTGCCGACGTGCGACTCATGGTCGGCGCTGCATCGAGGTTCGTACCCGCCACCCGAGTGGTCAAGGAGAGCATCGATTCGGGAAAGCTGGGCCAGCCCGGCCTGCTCCGCATCCACCGCTGGGAATCTCGCGATACCAGTGACTGGCCCACGCTGGAGGCCGAGGCCGCGCTGGACGGCGGCTCCGTCATGGGCCAGATAATACGGGAACTTGATCTGGCAACCTGGATGTTCGGCTCAATGCCCACCGAGGTGTATGCCATAGGTCGCAAGCAGGGCGGCGCGGGCCTCCCCGACCACGACTACGTGCAGGTCCACCTGGGCTTCCCCAACGACGGAATGGCCCTCATCGACTACTCCGCCGCACTTCCCGCAGGACAGGGCTACTCATCGTTGTCGGTTATCGGCTCGACCGGCGCGGCCTATTCCGATAATCATCAAAACATGAACCTGCTCTACCGGGGAGGGTCCCCACAGGCCCTTGATACCGGCTACGGGGCCCAGCACGTCCTGGCGCAACTCCAGGAGTTTGTCGACGCGATTACTGAGGAGCGTGACCCAATGGTGACTGGCGAGGACGGCACCGCCGCAGTACAGGTCGCGGAGGCGGTGAAAAGTGCAATAGATTCGGGACACAGCGCGAAGATGAATGGAGGTAGCCATGAGCTCGTCTAGTGGAGACACATTCCGCTTCGCTGCCCTCAGCGCCGTTAAGCACGGATACGTGCCAATGGGTGTCGCTGCCCATCCGAGGTTTACGCCGGTAGTCGTAGCAGACGACGCAGACCAGGGCGACTGGGTCCACGAACGAAACCAGCTACTCGCAGACGAGCTAGGCGTACCCTACGTCAAGGACGTCGAAAAGGCCATCGCCGAATACGACGTACAGGTAGCGGTCATCTCGTCACAGGCAGAGCGTCATTGCGACCTGAGCGTTCGGGCAGCCGATGCGGGGCTCCATATCATCCAGGACAAACCGATGTCGACCGCCGTGTCCGAATGCGACCGCGTCATCGAGGCCGTGGAACGTAATTACGTCAAATTCATGATGTGGAACCGCAACTTCATGCCCGCCCTGCTCCAGGCACGCGACGCTGTCCGCAGCGGCGCCGTTGGTGTGCCCCACGCTATCCACGTGGACTTCTACTTCGCCTCGGACGCCGGGCCTCACAAGGGCTCGGCCAAGCCCGGCGACGCGCCCATAGACTGGCTGGAGTACCAGAAGGACGCGCATGCCACTGGACGCGACGGAGGCGTGGGTCTCGAGCCAATGGGGGAACTGAAGATCGAGGGAATCTACCCTCTCGCGTACATCCAGATGCTCTTGGGGGCAGATGTACAGCGAGTCTTCGCCCGCACCGCCTCGCATTTCCACCAGGTAAACGTCGACAACAACGTCGAGGACCTCGCGTCGGTGACACTGGAGATGGAGCACGGCATCCTGGGCTCGCTGGCGATCGGCAGAATCGGGAAGGCGTCCCACCCCGACGGCGGTCTCATCAAGATCTGGGTAATGGGCTCTGAAGGAGCGCTGGCGATCAACGAGTCAAAGCCAGAGGCAGGAGTCTACTATCGAGGACAGCCCGCAGGCGAGGCACGAAACCAGCGCGTCGCAGGAGAGGGCGACTACCTATTGGTCGACGACTTCGCCAACGCCATCGACACCGACGGAGACACAATCCTCGATGCCAGGGCAGGCAGAGCCATTTCCGCCACAGTCGAGGCCGCCCTCGAATCAGGTCGCACAGGTAGCCCAGTCACGGTAACCTAGACCGACCCGCTTCCCCCGTACGGGCGGGTCTGTGACCCGCCCGATCCCGCACGCAACGAACCCCTTAGCTAGCCTCCGGGTTCAGCTCGTCCAGGTCTACCCACGCCCCGCGCTGTGCCGAAAGCACCGCCGCGTCCGTGAATAGCTGGACACGCCACCCGTCGTCCAATCCGGGATGGCCGTCTCCCGTACCGTCGGCCCGTTCGCGAACGCCTGGAAAAGCATACTCAGCGAACTTATTCACGGCAATCTCAGGAACAGTGTCAATCACCTCTGGCACACTACCTGGACGCACCAGCGAAATAGTCGAAGAGGCTCTATCGATGCCCAGGGAGCCTTCCGTGCCGTGTAGCTCCATGTCCGGGGACAGCCCCTTACGCAGGTACCGCGAGTGCGCGACCCTGATCGTGCCGAATGCGCCGCTGGCAAACTCCACCAGGATGGTCCCGTAGTCGTAGGCGGTCCCCAACCGAGTCTTCGAGGCTTCTGCGGGAGCATGGCTTCCACCCCAGTCCAAGGCCTCGCCAAGGTTGGGCTCGCCCAGATCGGGTTTCGCAGGGCTTATCACAGCGGCGTGGGCGACGACTCGCTTTGCCTCGTCGCCGATAATCCAGCGTGCTGTGTCGTAGGCATGAGATCCCACGTCGCCGACGCTGCCACCTGCGGACAGTTCAGCATTGTCCCGCCACGTGAAAGGGATGGCATCGGGCCGAGGGTTCTGCCACCGACAGATGACGCCCTTTATCTCGCCGATCAATCCGTCGGCGACCAGCTCTTTCGTCCTGGCGAACACGGGCACGTAGCGCGACCAAAAGGGGACGAAGTGCCCGAGCCCTGAGCCCTTGTAGGCGGACCACATGTCGTACGCTTCACGCGCGTTGGCTCCGATGGGCTTGTCACATATCATGTGTTTGCCCAACTTCACGCAGGCCATTACCACCTCGTGATGCAGTGCATCCGGGGTCACGACCAAGACCAGGTCGACGTCAGGATGCTCCACGACCTCGCGCCAATCGTCAGTGACGAGGCTCGCCCCGTCCTCGCGCGCCGCCGACTCAAGTGGGCCGCGACGTCGTGCGCACAACGCGATGATGTCCGCGTCACCTGCGGCCTCGCGTATCTCCTTGCGGTACGGGGTCCCTATGAAGCCCGTAGCGCCGATCACACCTATTCCAAATTTCATGCAATGCCTCCGGTCACGTTGAGAAATAGAGTTTTGATATACATGCGTGAGTGACACTCTCTCCAGGCTTCCCGCTCATGGTGAGTCTGCAAAACCACCTCTAGAGACACTTCACGGGCTCACTCTCCAGAGGCAGGTTCCAGTCACACCCCAAACCTTCGACCCCGTACCCACCTACCGGCCATTTGCTCGCAGTAGAGCGGCGATAGCGTCCTGGATCGACTCGGTGGCCTTGAATTCCACCGTCACATCGTCCGATCGCAGCTTGCCAGCGGCGTGTATTTTCGCCGTGCCCTCTTCGGTGACCTTCAGGCAGTCGGGGTGGTTCGGCTCTCCAGGGTGGCCCATGGACTGCGCGAGGTCGTTGGGGCCCCCGGCAAAGACCTCCAGCCCTGGAACCGTGAGTATTTCGTCCAAGTTGTTGTACGCGGTAATATTCTCGATCTGCGGCATCACGAGCATGTTCTCGTTGGTGTCGCGCATGCGAGTGCCGGGATCGCCATCGAGCCCATAGCGCATGATGCGCGGGCTGGTGAAGCTCCTGCGTCCGATGGGCGCGAAGAAACAGGCCTGGACGAGCGCCTCGGCTTGCTCTTTGCTCTCGACATCGGGAACTGTGATCACCTGGACGCCCCGGTCGATGTAGTTCAGTATGTTGCTGGGAATCTGATCCGGCACCCTCATCGACGGCGTAACACCCCAGCCATCGCACATTCGGCAAAAGCGGTCGATGGTTTCAGGTGACGTGGGCGAGTGTTGCCCATCAAAGTTGACGTAGTCCAGGCCCATCCGCCCGGCAACCTCGATCAGTTCGTCGGCGTAGAAGCTCAGGGATAGGCCCAGGGCCTTTTCGCCTCGGCGCATCCTCTCGATGACCTTGTTTCCTGCCACGGTGCCCTCCTTGATTTCCGCCGACTTGGCGCTCGGTGCCGCCAAACATAGCGCAAGTACAGGCCCATGCGCAATCGTGTCACGGATGGAACAGATTCACGGGCCTAGAGGATCGGGGTAATCAACTACGGAGGTACAGCGAGGCAAGGTCCCAGGTCGAGGTGTAATCGAGGAGAATCGGCAGAACAAGTTGGGGCAGGTCGCCTAACGCCTGCCGATTTCGACAACAGGTCCGCCCTTGATGGAAATCGTTTCGTTCGAACTGGTAGTGGTCGCCGGCAGGAACAGCGCAAGAAAGAGGAGGAGTCCAACGCCTCCCGCGATGGAGCTCATCCCGAAGGCTCGCCACCCAACCGTGGAAGCCTGGTGATAGAGCACGAGGCCTCCTGCGATTAGCGCGGGTCCCAGGACCAGCGCCGCAACAAAAACAATTCCGCTCAGTTCAATACTGACGTCCAACAACACACTCCTAGGGCCCGTATCCCGAAGCCTTCGATTCGATGATAACGCCTAATACAGCTTCGACCGAATCGGGAGGACGGCCCAACCGGCATCGGCAAAAAGGACTAGTCTGGCGAAGTTGGGCACGGTGCGGCCAGCTTTGACTTCACTACCACGAATTGCTACCTTTGGAGGGGCATTCGAATCCACATTCCAACCCATAGAGGCAACCTTGACAGAACCCTCCACGACCGTCGATCTCGGCACCCTGGTGTCACTCTGCAAGCGCAGGGGTTTCATCTTTCAGAGCAGCGAAATCTACGGCGGACTCGCGTCCACCTGGGACTACGGGCCCCTGGGCGTCGAGCTCAAGAACAACATCAAAAACGCCTGGTGGAAGGCCATGGTGTGGGGTCGCGCAGACATGGTCGGACTCGACGCTGCCATCCTGATGCACACCGACGTGTGGAAGGCCTCTGGCCACGCCGAACGCTTCAACGACCCGCTTGTTGAGTGCAAGGAGTGCAATTCACGCTTTCGCGCTGACGAACTCGACGAGCAAATATGCTCCAACTGTGGCGGCGAACTCTCAGAGCCTCGCGAGTTCAACCAGATGCTCCAAACACACCTGGGCCCGGTACAGGACGACACCAGTCTCACCTACCTGCGGCCCGAGACCGCTCAGGGCATTTTTGTCAATTTCGGCAACGTGCTCACGGCGACTCGCCGCAAGCTCCCTTTCGGCATCGCCCAGATCGGCAAGTCCTTCCGTAACGAGATCACAACCGGCTCCTTCACATTCCGGACCCGCGAATTCGAGATCATGGAGCTGGAATTCTTCGTCAGGCCCGGAGAGGACGACGAGTGGCACGAACGCTGGGTTACGGACTGCATGGCCTGGTACACCGGCCTGGGCATGAACGCGGAGCGACTGCAGCTCCGCGTTCACGACCCCAAGGAATTGGCACACTACGCCAAGGCCACCACCGACATCGAGTACCAATACCCCTGGGGCTGGGGTGAGATGCAGGGAATTGCCAACCGCACGGACTACGACCTCAAGGCCCACTCGGAGGCCAGCGGCGAGTCTCTCACGTTTTTCGATGACGACACCAAGGAGCACATCACCCCGTATGTCATCGAGCCCTCCGCCGGTGTCGACCGGACCGTGCTCGCCTTCCTGGCGGACGCCTACACCGAAGAGGAGACCATCTCCGCGAAGGGCAAAGCGGAAACGCGCGTAGTGCTCAAGATCCATCCAGACTTGGCCCCGATCAAGGTCGCAATCCTCCCCCTGAGCCGCAACGAAAAACTCGTGCCTCTGGCAAGGAAGGTCCACCAATCGGTGCAAAGCTCCGGCGTTATGGGCGGCCTCGTCCAGTACGACGACGCCCAGGGCATCGGCCGTCGCTACCGACGCCAGGACGAAGTCGGCACGCCACTGTGCGTCACCGTAGACTTCGACTCCCTGGACGACGATGCGGTAACCATCCGCGAGCGAGACACAATGGCCCAGGAGCGAGTCAAAATCGACGACCTCGTCGACGAGCTCAAGAAGCGCCTAAACGGCTGAATCCGCTTGGCGTTCACGATGGTAGGTAGTCCGCCGCATATCGCGAGGCACCGAGTTTGTGAAGCATCTCGCAGGCCGTTGAATAAGGGGTGTGCAAAGGGGCTGAGCCCCTTTGCCGGGTGCGCGAGGGTGTCCCTCGCAATACATATCTTTTTTCTTTTTTGAAGAGGGGCGGGGTAAGACCGGCCTACCAACATGCGCATATTACACTTCAGCGACGTACACATAGGCGTAGAAAACTACGGTCGGCCAGACCCCGAGACCGGCCTGTCCACCCGACTCGCCGACTTCCTCGACACCCTGGATGAGGTCGTCGACTACGCGCTGGAGAACAAGGTCGACCTGGCACTGTTCTGCGGTGACGCATACAAGAGCCGCGACCCCAGCCAGACACACCAGCGCGAGTTCGCCAAGCGCATCGCGAAGCTCTCCAATGCCGGGATCCCCGTGTTCATGGTCGTCGGGAACCACGACATGCCCTTCACAGCCTCTCGCGCCAACGCGCTAGAGATTTTCCGCACGCTGGACGTTAGCAACGTCACCACTGGCGACACCCTGGACGTGTTCCGCGTGGAGACGCCAGCAGGCCCCATACAGGTACTCGCCGTGCCCTGGATTCGGCGCAGCACATTCCTGTCCCGTGACAACACCCGAGGCATGACACCGGACCAGCTAAACGACGCCATTCAGAGCGCGATGACCGATCTGATCCGCGGCAAGGCCGAATCCCTGGACCCCGCAATCCCGGCCGTCCTGGCGGGGCACGTCTCCGTTAGCCAGGCGCGTACCAGTTCCGAGCAGACCATGATGCTTGGGCGCGATCATGTCCTATTGATGAGCGCCGTCGCCCTGCCTCAACTGGACTACGTTGCCCTGGGTCACATTCACAGTCGACAGGAGCTTGAGACATCCCCGCCTGTCATCTACTCCGGCAGTCTGCAACGAGTGGACTTCGGCGAGGAGAAGGACGACAAGGGGTTCTACATAGTGGACATCGATACCACGGCACCACAGGGACAACGTGTCGCAAAATATGCTTTCCATGAGGTCGCCGCAAGGAACTTTCTCACCGTATCCGTCGACATACCTCGGGGTGACCTCGACCCAACAGCGACGGTCATCGCCGCCATCAACCGCCTCTATTTCGAGGAAGCCGTTGTGCGTGTCATGATCACGGTTCCCGCCGATCTTGATGGCCTGCTTCGGGACACCGACATCCGCCGCGCCCTGGACGGGGCCCACTATATCGCGGCGATATCCAGGGAGGTCGCGGGAGAAACCAGGACACGCCTGGGTCAGGCCCACGCCGAGACCCTGGACCCTGCCGAGGCCCTGGCGATGTACATGTCGAGCCGCAATCTGCCGAAGGACCGGGCAAAGGTGCTCATGGACCATGCGACAGAGTTGATGGGCGAGGAAGAGCCCGAGTAGCCAGCCGATTCCTCGCATCCACCTTGCGTCGGGCAGCATCTTATTATCTGCAAGGCTCGTTATATCAATTGAGATCCCGGACGATGGCTACTACCGGGACACACGTACTCAACTATTCACAGCCGGAGGATGGCGAAATGGGAATGTTCAATGATGCACTCCGAACCCTGCCCGCAGGCATAGGACTGTCGCGCCGTGGGCTGCTCGGCATAGTCGCGCTGAGCGCACTCTTGCTGGCCGCATGCTCCGCCGGCGTCCAAACGACCAAGGTGGGCGACTTCGAGGTCGCTCCGGACTTCGAGATCGAGGCTTTCGAGAACATCAACTTCCAGAAGGGCGAGCTCGTATCCGTGTCGGGCTTCGAGGGCAAACCCGTCGTCGTCAACTTCTGGTACCCATCGTGTCCGCCGTGCCGTCTTGAGATGCCAGACCTCGAGGCCACCTTCAACAAGCACAAGGACGATGGCGTCGAATTCCTGGGTGTCCAATCGCTGATTCTCGACACCGTGGAAGACGGCCAGGAGTTCATCGACGAGTTCGGAATCACGTACGCCATAGGCCCGGATACCGATGGCTCAGTCCTGATCGACTACGGCATCGTGAACTTCCCCAGCACAGTATTCCTGGACAAGAACCACGAGATCGTCCGCGTCTGGGCCGGAATCCTGACCGCCGAGAAGCTGGATGAGATCATCGAACCGCTGATAGATTAGCGCCTCGCCCGACCCTCTCCGCCCATACGCTTGATACAATGGCGCCTCGACCGACCGTCTCCGCCCGTCCAAAGACGGGCGTAAGGCTCACCGAGGCACGATGGACACCGGCGAACTATTCCTGCTGATCATCAAATGGCTCCACGTCGTCTCCGCCGCGGCCTGGATAGGCGGTAGCATCTTTTACCTGCTGGTACTCCGCCCCGCTATTCGCAGCTCGTCCGGCTCCCACGGCCCTTTGCTCACCGCCGCCGGCAAGGAATTCCGCACCCTCGTCAACACCTGCATCATGGTTCTCGTGGCCACGGGCGTGATTCTGGCCTTCGACCGGCTCACCGAGGACATCGTCGGCCCACCCTACGCAATCACCCTTGGGATCAAGTCCATATTGTCGGTTTGGATGTTCATGCAGGTGCAGTCCGAACGAAGACGCTCGGAATTCCTGGGCGCTTTCGCAAAGCGCGAGGAACCTCCCCGCGGCAGGCTCGGTACAGCCATGCGATCGGTATCGGGTTATAATGCACTGGTCATCGTTGGCATCGTCGTGTTCCTGCTCTCCGACCTGCTCGGAGCGCTGTTCGAGAACGCCCTGGGCAGCTAAGGTCTACCCTTGGGGCACGGTCGAAGAGGAGACTCAACTTGAAGCAAGAACTGATGGATATACTCGTCTGCCCCATGTGCAAAGGGGAGTTGAGGCTCACCGTCAAGAACGAAAAGGACGGCGAGGTAGTAGAGGGTACGCTTCAATGCACCCAGTGCTCTGAGACCTACCCCATCGAGGACACCATCCCCAACCTGTTGCCGCCCTCCCTCAGAAGCTAACTTCGACCCCATTTCGTTTTGCCCGCCTGGCCCACAAGCACGCTGGCCGAAAGACTGCCATCCCTGCACGTCATACTGAATCGAGGCTACCATGAGCGACACCGATCAAAATAATCACGCGATAATCACATCGTCCCCAGCGGCGGACATCATTGCGCTAAAAGAGGTGCAAGGATCGCTCCCTGGCGTGGAGCTATTGGACTGGCTCGCTCCGGGAATCAGCCTTGTGGAGCTGAGCACGGGCTGGAACTCCCTGGCATCACACCTCAGGCTGCACCCCCCGGTGTTCAGTCGCCATATCTGCCCAGCCCAGGTACGTATTCCGCTCAATAGGCTCGACACCGATCTAAGTGAGCTTGCTCAGGCCTGCGATCAGCTGGTCAACTACCTCGACCCGACGCGAACCCTGTCGGTTCAGACTCGGATCATGGGTGGCGATCGACCCTACGGAAACTACGACGTCAACATGCTGCTATCGGACATCTTCGTGAAGCGGGGCGTTCAGCTTGACGTCCGTCGTCCGGAGCAGGTCGTATCGGTGGTCCTCACCCATGAGGTGGGGTTTCTTGGCCTGTCGCGCAGCGCCGACAACCTCAGCGATTGGGCCGGGGGCGCGCGCAGATTCAAGCGGGAGGACGATCAGGTCTCGCGGGCCGAATTCAAGTTGCTGGAAGCCCTGGACGTGTTCGGGATGAGCCTGCCTTCCGGCGGCAATGCACTCGACCTGGGGGCCGCACCCGGCGGATGGACTCGCATACTCCGAAACCACGGAATGACTGTAACGGCAGTGGACCCCGCGGACATGGACATTCGGTTCACGCGTGATTCGGACGTTCGGCATATACGCAACACAGCGCAAAACCACCTGAGGAGCACTAGCGAGAAGTACGACGTTATCGTCAACGACATGCGCATGGATTCAGCGTACTCGGCCAGGGCCATTGTAGCGGCGGGCAGGAACCTGGCTAAGGGCGGCTGGGCCCTCCTGACACTGGAGCTCCCGAGCGGGGCGATGGGCTATGCCGCCGAGGATGCCCTCGAAATACTCCGCGACAGGTACGAAATCATCGGGGCGCGCCAGCTATTCCACAACCGCAACGAGGTCACCGTAGCGGTGGAGTCTTTCGGGAAGCAGCGGTGAGGGCCCCGGTCACACCAACCCCGACTCCATCATCGCCGCCGCGTATGCCGCCCTGCTGACGGTCCCCGTCCCACAGGGGTCCTCTACGTCACGACCCATTGCACGGCGGTCCATCGAGATCGCTCATCGGGCCCGATGGCCAGGTCGGGACCAAACTCCAGTGCACCAGTACCCTCGCCGTAGCCCCCGGCCATGACCAGAGATTGGGTTGCGTCAAAGCGTGGGTCCCCGACTGGAACATCCAGGAGCCAGGATAGCGGCACGCCATCGGCTAGCAGGCCCCGCTGGAATTGCCTGAGCAGCCCTCGCTCCTCGACGACATCCTTTGGCTTTCGACCCGTGTCCAGGGCAAAAGCCGCCAGGGAACCAGCGGCCTCGCCGATGTTCCACTCAACCGGGTGGAGCCGGTAGCAGCCGTTGGTGATGTGAGTCGTGCCGATGTTCTTGTTGGCGGCCAGTAGGTTCTCGATCCTCCGTGGTACCAGCTCCCCCAAAGGTATCTGAAAGGGCTTGGTCCGCGTGCTCGTGCCCACCTCATCCGCACTCACCGGGTGGATGTCTATGGGGTACCAGCCGACACCGACCGAGTCGGCAACATGGGCAGCGGCGGGACCAGATTGATGGTCAATCACCACGTCCTGCTCAACGACAGTACGTAGCGCCTTGATCCGACGGCCTTCCCGTATGTAAGGGTACTTGCAAAGCCCGTCCGCACTCCCCATCACGTCTGGGCGCAGCAGCAGGTTCGGAAAGCCGGTCCCACCGGCCGGGTTTGGTGCGGCCGTCTGGAGCCAGTGTACGAAGCCAAGGCTGACTCGCTTCGCGTCTTGCAGCGCGAATGCCAGCGCCTCGGGCGTCTGATCGACAAGAGGCTTGTCCCGATAGTCGGTGCCAGGCCAGTTGAACATGGTCACGTCACGCTGGTAGTGGTCGGCAAATCGCGCCGCCTCCACCAGCCTGCGGTAGTGCCACAACGGACCCTTTGTTCCCGGAGTGTCCTCAAATAGCTGGTAGTCAAGCCAGCCCGACTCCACGCCGTATATCTCGCCGCCGTGGACGTGAATACGCAGGCTATAGGGCTACGATTGGCTGTAGTGATCGTACTTGTCAGGCTTACTGAGCCGGTGGTCATCGCCCGATGGGCGTCGCTCCATCGCAAAGGTGTACGTGCAACTCTGGACGCAGCTGGCCTTGGTCTCATCCGGCTGCGCGTGGGGCTCGCCGGTCTCCATAACGCTTTCAGCCCCTACGACGTACTCGGTCCCGGTCAACGGAAGCAGGTCACCAAGCTCGGTGGCGTCCACCACGTATGACGCGTGGAATTCGGTTAACACGCCATCGTCCAGGTTCATCGCCCTGATCGAGACGACTCGATTGCCTTCCACAGTCGCGCTCGTGGCTTTTGTACGCAGATGAACCCGAAGTCTGCCCGCCTTGACCTCCGGATCCAGCAGACCTTCTAGGACCGACAGCGCGACGCGTGGCTCGAACGCGATTCGCGACACCCAGCTGGATCCCGGGTTGAACGGCCCATCGCCCTCTGGAACCGACAACAGCCTGCGATAGTGGTCCCGGATAGCCTCGCGCAGCACATAGTAGGTGCGCGTTCCACCGAATCCCTCTATGTGCTCGTGTTCGTCCATAGCAGACACGCCCTGGGAGGTTATCTGGCCACCCAGCCAATCGGTCTCCTCCAGCAAGCGGACGCTCCGCCCTCTTCTCGACGCAGCAAGAGCCGCAGCAACACCCCCCATCCCGCCGCCCACCACCAGGACGTCGCACTCGACCCGATTCGTGATCTCTCCACTGACGGGCCTCAGCGCCACCAGAGGGTCGCCCGAAGCGGGGACTCGCATTACATCCAGCACCGTATCCACCATCGAAATCACGCTCTCTTCTTATCCCTTCTCCCCTGAGGGGAGAAGGCTAGGATGAGGGGTTCCCCCCTCGGCACATCACGTTCCGAAATCAACTAGCTGCTCTGCCCCTCTGCACTCCCCGACCGAAGCCGGTTCAGGAGTGATAGCACCGTCTCTCTCAGTACCGGATGCACCAGGCCTGGAGCGATGTCCGCCAGGGGCAGCAGTACGAACTCCCGCTCCGCCATCCTCGGGTGCGGCAAGACGAGCCCCGGCGTGTCCAGCACCCAAGTACCGAATATCAGCAGATCCAGGTCCAGAGCCCGAGGACCCATCGTGAAGGAGCGAGGGCCACTCATCCGACGCTGAATTGCGAGCAAGTCGGACACCAACTCAAATGGGTCGTGTTGCGTCCAAAGACGGCACACGGCATTGGAAAATACCGGCTGGCCTGCAAATCCGACGGGCTGAGTGCGATGCGTAGGCGACACGGCGTCCACCGTGCCCAGCTCACGCAGTGTATGCACGGCCCTGTCCAGAATGCCGGGTCCATCACCCAGATTCGACCCCAGGCCGATGTAAGCTGCCGTGACCGTCATTCCTCGCTCCAGCCACGAACGATCGCGTCGGACATCCGCGCGACCCTCACCATCTCCCTGACATCGTGGACCCGGATGATGTCAGCGCCGCCTGCGATCGATAGAGCCACGGTGGCAGCCGTGCCCTCGATACGATCGTCGACCGGCAGATCGAGAACCTTGCCAATGCTGGATTTCCGCGAGGTCCCGGTCAAAATGGGCCTCCCCAGGCTCCTGAACTCATCCAGCCTGCGCAGCACTTCAAGGCTCTGCTCCGCGGTCTTGCCGAACCCAATGCCGGGGTCGAGCACGATTTTTTCCTCAGGTATGCCCGCATCCAGTGCATTCTCCAACAGGCCTAGCAGACCTCCGATCACATCCGGCACCAGATCATCGTACTCCGTGCCATCCTGGTTGTGCATCAGCACCACAGGCACGCCCGTTTCGACGGCCACCGACGCCATTTCCGGGTCGCGCCTCAGGCCCCACACGTCGTTGATCATAGACGCGCCAGCGGCCACTGCCCGTCTTGCGACCTCGGCCTTGGACGTATCGACGCTGATCGGAACGCGCAGCGCCGAGGCTAACGCCGTAATCACAGGCACCACCCGCGAGGACTCCTCTTCGGACGAGACAGGCTCAGAACCCGCGTAGTAATCGGGCGGTCTCGTAGACTCACCCCCGACGTCAACGATGTCGGCGCCCCACGCCTCAAATTGCAGTGCCTGGGCCACAGCCGTCTCCACGTCGCGACCGACGCCGTCGCCAGAGAAGGAGTCGGGCGTCGTATTAACAATTCCCATCACGTAGGTCCGGGAACCCCACACAAACCGAGTGTTCCTGATTAAAGTTTCGCCCTTGCCCATCGGCCTCTCCAAACTGAATTCTAGGTCCTGGTGCAAGGGATCGCTCCGCTCTCCCAGCACCCTGCCACATTAATTTACGGATAGTAGAGACAAGAATAATAGAATTTGGGGACGCTTGTGACACCGCGGCAGAGAGTCAGAATCCGCCTGCACACCTCTTCTTTACGAACCCCCAAACCAGGTTTTGAGCCCCTGCCATTTCTTGCTGGGCAGGCACATATCTGTTAACTTTGAGGTGATTATTCCACGGGAGCCGTAGACCTTCAATCATGGTAGTACGACGTAAAATTGATGAAAAACGCGATGATTTGCAGAAAAAGCGCGAAGAGTCCCAACTTGGCGGCGGTACTCGACGTATCGAAGCCCAGCACAAGAAGGGAAAGCTAACCGCCCGAGAGCGAATAGCCTCCCTCCTCGACGAGGGCACATTCGAGGAACTGGACTCCTTCGCGGTACACCAGTCTTCGGAATTCGGCCTCGACAAGCAGCGCTTCTTGGGTGACTCGGTAGTCACCGGGTTCGGGACCATCGATGGCCGCCGTATTTTCGTATATGCCCAGGACTTCACCGTCGTCGGTGGATCCCTGTCGCTCGTCGCAGCCCAGAAGATTACCAAGGTCATGGATCTGGCCCTCAACACGGGCGCGCCCATGATCGGACTGATTGACTCCGGGGGTGCGCGCATCCAGGAGGGAATCGACAGCCTGAGCGGCTACAGCGACATCTTCCTGCGTAACGTCAGGGCGTCCGGCGTTATTCCACAGATATCAGCGGTCTTCGGACCAGCAGCGGGAGGGGCTAGCTACTCGCCAGCGCTTACCGACTTCGTACTGATGGTCAGAGGCACCGGCCAGCTCTACATCACCGGTCCAGACGTCATCAAGGCCGTTACCGGCGAGGAGATCACCCACGAGGACCTGGGCGGGGCCGAGAGCCACGCTTCGAAGTCCGGAGTCGCACACTTCGCTGCCGAGTCCGAAGAAGAGTGCATGGACCAGATCCGCCGCCTATTGAGCTTCCTGCCCCAGAACAACATGGAAGAGCCGCCGCGCGAGACTGGAGCCGACGACCAGGACCCGCCGGACGAGAGCCTGGCCGAGCTGATCCCAGACAACCCGAACCAAGCCTATGACATGACCGAGATCATTCGGCGCATCGTGGACGGAGGGGAGTTCTTCCAGGTTCACGAGGCATACGCCCGAAACGTCGTTGTCGGCTACGCCCGCATGGACGGACGCACCGTAGGCATCGTCGCCAATCAGCCCGAAGTGATGGCCGGCGTCCTCGACATAAACGCCTCTGCGAAAGCAGCCAGGTTCGTAAGGTTCTGCGACGCGTTCAACATACCGATTCTCACCCTGATCGACGTGCCCGGATTCATGCCGGGGTCGGTGCAAGAGCACAGTGGCATCATTCGCCACGGTGCAAAGCTGATCTATGCCTACGCCGAAGCCACCGTACCGAAGATCAGCGTCCTAACACGGAAGGCCTACGGTGGCGCGTACATAGTCATGAGCAGCAAGGGCCTGAAGGGCGACATTAACTACGCCTGGCCCACCGGCGAGCTAGCGGTAATGGGTGCCGGCGGCGCCGTCAACATTATCCACCGCAATCAGCTCAAGGACGCAGACGACCCCGACCAGTTGCGTGCCGACCTGGTAAAGGAATACGAGGACCGCCTCATCAACCCTTACGTAGCAGCCGGGCGCGGGCTCATCGACGATGTGATCGACCCTTCGGATACCCGACAGAAGGTCATCCGCGCCCTCGAAATGCTCGACAACAAACGAGAAGTACTGCCTCCCAAAAAGCACGGGAGCATCCCTCTATGAGCGCCACCGAAAACACGGACCCGGCGGTCCTATCGGCCATCTTGGCCGCAGTTCGGGTGTACATCGAGAACGAGGAGCGCTCGACCCGCAGGACGCCCACCGACACCACAGAGGCGACCGCTGCTCTTAGCGCGTGGAAGTCCGCCGCCTGGAGCCCCCTCCAAGGCGATGCACACCGCGGTCCGCTATCCTGGCGTCACGCCATCTGACCGCCCCCTTCTCGATTGCAACGAACCACCTAGCTGCGGAGAATATATTGGCGCCCGGTCGACGTGCGCCGACTATTTCAAGTCCAAGCCTCGGCTTGATACAATGTGAGCGAAAACATGCCACCGATAAAGATTACCGACACTACCCTTAGGGACGGCCACCAAAGCCTGATGGCCACCCGCCTCCGCATGGAGGACATGGAGCCCATCGCCGCTAGGATGGACGCCATCGGCTTCCATTCGATGGAGGTCTGGGGTGGGGCCACATTCGACGTTGCCACCCGGTTCCTCGCTGAGGACCCATGGGAACGGCTGCGCACCTTCAAGCGGCTCATGCCCAACACACCCCTCCAAATGTTGCTCAGGGGCCAGTCCCTCGTGGGGTACCGCAACTACGCCGACGATGTCGTTGATGCGTTCGTGGAGCGCTCCGCCGAGGTCGGCATCGACATCTTCCGTGTATTCGACGCCCTCAACGACGAGCGCAATCTGGAGCGATCCGCTACGGCCGTCAAGGCCACCGGGAAGCACCTTCAGATGACCCTCTGCTACTCACTGACCGAGGAGGGCCGCCTCGACGGCCCCATCTACAACCTTGACTACTACCTGGAGAAGGCCCGAACCTTCCAGGATATGGGCGCCGACAGCCTCTGTATCAAGGACATGGCCGGGCTGCTTGCCCCCTTCGACGCATTCGAACTGATCTCAGCGCTGAAGCAAGCAGTCGATGTGCCCATACAACTGCACACCCACTACACATCCGGCATGGCCTCCATGTCCTGTCTAAAGGCTATTGAGGCAGGGGTAGATGTCATAGACACATGTCTCGCGCCCCTTGCGCTCAGGACCGCTCAGCCTGCCATCGAGCCGCTAGTCACAGCACTGGCTGGCTCCGATCACGACACAGGCCTGGACATGGACAAGCTGCTGGACGCCGGAGACTACCTGGAGACGGTTCTGCCGAAGTACGCCAAGGAGTTGGAGCCCACCAGGACAGCGGTCATCGACGCCCGCGTCTTGAGCCACCAGATACCCGGCGGCATGATTAGCAACCTGGTGTCCCAACTCCGTGGGATGAACGCCCTCGACCGGCTCCCGGAAGTGCTGGAAGAGATCCCGCGAACACGCAAGGACATGGGCTACCCGCCGCTAGTAACACCGATGAGCCAGATGGTCGGGACCCAGTCCGTGTCCAATGTGCTGGCAGGGCGCTATAAGATCGTCAGCGAGGAGATCAAGGACTATGCCCTCGGCCTGTACGGGCGCGCTCCCGCGCCTCTGGATCCCCGTGCGGTCGAGCAGGTACTGAAGCACAGAGAAGGCTCTGTGGTTACAGGCAGGCCAGCCGACCTCATCGAGCCCGAACTACAGACCGCCAAGGACGCCGTAGCCGAGATATCCACAGACATCGACGATGTACTGATCTACGCCCTCTACCCCGCCACAGGCATGAAGTTCCTGCGGATCAAACATGGCCTGGACCCGGTCCCCGATGAAATGAAGGCCAAGACCGCTGAGCAGATCGCTGCGGAGCAAGCTCAGGCTGCCGTCCAGCTCGAGGCCGCCCCCAACTCCCCTGCGCCTGCGAAGAGCGCCAGGAGCCGAGCCTATAACATCCAAATCGGGAAGCAGCACTACCGCGTAGAGGTGGACCCGATGGATCCATCGCGATGCAACAACAACTCTGGTAGTGCTGCCGAACCGGAAAGCGCCCCTCCCGGGGAGGTCACCGTCCTGGCGCCGATGCCCGGCATCATCTCCGGGTATGCGGTGGATATCGGTGCACAAGTCAGCGAGGGAGAGACTGTAGTCTTGCTCAACACGATGAAAATGGAGAACTCCCTGGCGTCACCCGGGGTAGGCTCCGTCAAAGCCTTCCCATTCCCGGAGGGAACAACCGTGAAGAAAGGCGACGTACTGGCAATCATCACGCCGTAAAAACAGGCGCGATCATCCGCGCCTGTTTCTGTAGTACCGTCATTTGAAAAATACCGTTGAAGGGAGACTCACTTTGGTAGATCTCAAGGCAATCGAAGCCGCCAAAGATCATTTTGGCACCGTTCTGGAAGAGCAGCTCGAACGGATCGAGCGACTGAGGGATGAGGCCGACTGGACCGACTATTCCGCCCTCAAGCCAATCGTCATCGGCATGATCGGAGGCGACGGCATCGGCCCAACCATCAGCGCCGCCACGCAGCGAGTCCTGGAGCTTCTGCTAAAGGACCACGTCGCATCGGGGAAGGTCCAATTCAAGATAATTGAAGGGCTGACCATCGAGAACCGCGCTGCCAAGATGCAGTCGATCCCCGAAGATGTTCTGGCCGAAATCAAGACCTGCCACGTCACCTTGAAGGGCCCCACCCACACCCCCGAAAAGGGAGACGGCTGGCCCAACATCGAGTCCGCCAACGTACGGATGCGCAAGGAATTGGACCTGTTCGCCAACGTCAGGCCGGTCCTGATTCCCAAAGAGGGCATCGACTGGACATTCTATCGCGAGAACACCGAAGACCTGTACGCGGTGGGTAGCCAGGGCGTCAACGTTACCGACGATCTGGCGATCGACTTCCGGGTCATCACGAGCCCTGGCTCCGAGCGCATCATGGAAGCCGCTTTCGCCCACGCCAAGCGAACGGGCAAGACCAACGTCACAGTCGTCACAAAGGCCAACGTCGTCAAGACAACAGACGGCAAGTTCCTCGACATCGCGGCCAAGGTTGCCGAACGCTATCCTGGGATCTCCTGGGAAGGCTGGTATATCGACATCATGACCGCTAAGCTGCTGGACCCCAAGCGCCGCACCGACTTCCAGGTGCTGGTGTTGCCGAACCTGTATGGCGACATCCTCACGGACGAGGCTGCCGAGATTCAGGGCGGCGTGGGCACAGCCGGCAGCGCCAACATCGGCAAGGTCTACGCAATGTTCGAGGCCATCCACGGCTCTGCCCCACGAATGGTCAAAGAGGGCAGAGATAGGTACGCCGACCCCTCGTCACTGTTGAGAGCAGGCGCCATGTTGCTGGACCACATCGGGTTCAACGACCTCGGCTCCAAGCTCTCCAAGGCCATCGAGGTCTGTGGCATGTTCGAGCAGAAGCTCAAGATGACCGGTCGAGACACAGGCGCCGACTGCGACGAATTCGGCGATTACATCCTGGAAACCGTCGCGGACCCGACACTGGAAGCCAGGTGGCAGGAGTACACGGCAGCTTCGTAGCACGCAAGGAATGGGTTTGAGGCCCACATCTGCGGGGGCAATACCGCGCCATGAAAATCGTCCGGCAACACAGCTTGGGCAAAAAAGCGGCAAAGGCCAGGCTAGAGAGTGCACTGCCCTCACTGTTGCAGCAATTCGGAGGGAGTGTCTCTGACCTTAAGTATGCCTGGCAGAACTACGTGTGGAAATGCTCATTCAAAGCTCGAGGATTTGGCGTGAAGGGTACGCTCGAAATCACCGATACAGAAGTAAAACTGGATTTGCGCCTTCCTTTCCTGGCGAGAGCCTTCGAGGGCACGATCCGGTCCAATATAGAGCCTGAACTAGACCGAATAATGAGTCAACAGCAGGGAGACAACAATTAATGCGCAAGAAGGTGACGGTTGTCGGAACAGGGAACGTGGGAGCGACAACGGCCCAGCGGATATTCGATAAGGGCTACGCAGATGTTGTCCTCGTAGACATCGTGGAGGGACTGCCACAGGGCAAGGCCCTGGACATGCTGGAGTCCGGCCCGGTCACGGGCAGTGACGCCAATGTGATCGGCACGAACAACTACGAAGAGACCGCGGGCTCCGACGTAGCCGTGATAACCTCCGGCATCGCCAGGAAGCCCGGCATGTCTCGCGACGACCTGCTGCTAACTAACATGAAAATTGTGACCAGCGTGGTCTCTGAGATCGCGAAATACTCTCCGGACTGCGTATTGTTGCCCGTAACGAACCCACTCGATGCCATGGCCCAACGCGCATTCCAGGTTTCCGGCTTCCCGAAGGAGCGCGTGGTAGGGATGGCCGGCATCCTCGACACGGCGCGCTTCCGCAGCTTCCTGGCCGCAGAGCTAGATGTCTCGGTCGAAGCGGTCTCCGCGTGGGTACTGGGCGGCCACGGCGATACCATGGTACCTGTCGTGGGCAGCACCCTCATCGGGGGCGTACCTGTCACGAAGCTGATCGCGAAGGATAGGCTGGACGAGATCGTCCAGCGGACCCAGGACGGAGGTGCCGAGATCGTGGGCCTGCTCAAGACGGGCAGCGCCTACTACGCACCTTCGGCAGCCATCGCACAGATGGTTGAGTCCATTCTGTTCGACCGCAAACAGGTCCTCCCCTGCACCGTCTACCTCGAGGGCGAATACGGCGTTGATGGCCTGTTCGTCGGGGTCCCGGTCAAGCTCGGTGCCGGGGGTGTCGAAGAGATCATCGAATTCGACCTCACCGACTCCGAGGCCAAAGCCCTTAAGGGCTCCGCCGATTCGGTCCAGGAGCTTATCGACGTGATGGCGAAGGCTTAGGCCCACAGCTACACCAAAAACCAGGCCGAACCAAGCACTAATACGGCAGCGTCCCAGACCTTTCCCGAAGGGTCTGGGACGCTGCTAAACCGCTAACTGAAGGCCACTTGGCCTATCCCTGCATAGAGGCACTGGCTCCATGGATAAGTTGACACTTTCCGCTGGCGTGGCTCGCATAGACATCACCCCTCCGGTCGGATTTCGAATGCAGGGGCTGATGCGGCGCTCCGGTCCATCGGTGGGCGTGGAATCTCCGTTGCACGCCACCGCCCTGGTATTGGCCGACGAGGAGACTAAGGTCGTCGTGGTCGACTGCGACCTGATCGGCCTGGACTTGCCTCTGGCGAACACGATTCGTCAGGCCATCGGCGACAGGGTCCAGACCCACGCCCACAACATCATGGTCGGATGCACCCACACCCACAACGGCCCCTGCACGTCACGAGGGAACCTGGGCGGCCCGCACCACGCCGCACCCAGGCCCGGCGAGATTGAGGCCCTGGACGAATACATCGACGACCTTGTGGTCCGCCTTGCCAAGCTAGCCGGAGACGCCTATGACAGGCGTCGTCCTGCGCGGTCTGCCACCGCACGTGGTTACGCTGCCGTGAGTATCAACCGCGAGGAGTTGGCGGAAGACGGTCGCGTGTTAGTGGGCCGAAACCCGGACGGCCCGACGGACCAGACGGTCGACCTACTGCGCATCGACGACCTCGAAGGCCATCCCATCGCAGTGCTAACGGGCTACGCGGCGCATCCGGTCGTCATGGGGATGAATGATCTGCTCATCAGCCCGGACTTCCCAGGCGTCGTGCGTAGAACTGTCGAGAAGGTGACCGGCGCTACATGCCTCTACATGACAGGGGCAGCAGGCAACCAGGCAACCATATCCTTCCTCCAGGATGATTGGGGCGAGCAGGAGCGGATAGGCGGGATCGTCGGTAGCGAGGCCGCTCGACTGTTTTTCGAGATCGAGACGCGACCCCACGAAGTGGTCCGGGATGTCGGCGAATCCCTCGCCAATCTCGCCCTCTATCACAAGTCTTTTCGAGATGGCCCGACCCATCGCATCCTGAAGGCGGCTCGACGCGAGGCCACGGTCCCACTCCAACCCCTGCCGTCGATTGAACAGGCCAAGAGTGCCCTGGACGAGGCAACGGCGACGCTCATCGATATGGAGAGTCGTCAGGTACCCCCCGACGATCGTTACCCGGCACTGCTAGTCAAGGTCTGGGCGGAGCGAGTCCTGAAAAAGGTTCAGGCAGGCCAAATCGAGGCATCGCTCTCCTTCGACATTACCGGCTTCCGCCTGGACGACTTCGTGCTGGTGGGCATGCCGGGAGAGCCCTTCGTCGAGATCGGGCTGGCCGTCAAGGAGCTATCCCAGGCCAAACACACGATGTTTGCGGGCTACTGCAACGGCACCGTGGCCTACTGGCCGACGCCCGACACAGTCGCGCACGGCGGGATGGCTGTCGAAGCCGCGGTCAAGACCTATGGCAATCCAACACCGCCCGTGGCGGAGACAGTCGCACTACTTGTCACGCAATTCAGCGATCTGCTCAAAGACTTGGACGCATAGGCGTTTTCAATCGGACTGATTGACCGTCGCTTATATCAGTGCTATCTGACATAAGGTCTTGGAGACCAGTTGAGCGCTACGGAACCTCAGCACGAGAAGACCTCTCTATGCCAAACCCGGTAGTCCACTTCGAGATCCATTCCAGTAACGCCAAGAGACTAAATAAGTACTATGCCGACCTGTTCGGCTGGCACGTAAACGCCGATAACCCGATGGGATACGGCACGGTCGAGACCCACGCAGGCAAGGGGTATCGACACGGCATCATGGAAGCACAGGAAGGCGCGCCAAACATGGTTACGTTCTCTCTCTACGTCGAGTCGGACGACATTCAGGCCTCACTCTACAAGACAGTGGAGCTAGGCGGCAAGGTTTTTATGTCCGTCACCGAAGTGCCAATAGTGACCTTCGCCCTCTTCTCAGACCCCGAGGGCAACGTCATTAGACTGGTGAACGCCGGGTCCGGCTAAAAGATAGGTCAGAGACGGAGTTGCGGAGCGCGGCAGGCCCGTCACCTCGGGCGTCAAGCATCACCGTCACTTCGGCGACTGGGTACTACAGGCGTTTCTCGCAGAAAGAGGCGCAGAGGGGGGGTATCTGCTGGCAACGAGAGTCGGAGGCACGGAGCTCTGTCCCGCGGTCACGGCTTCCCGACACGTCTCGTCGACCCAGGCAAACGCGGGTTCGAGTGCATAACAGTGGGTGAAAAACATCGACGTCAAAGAGAGCCCGAAGTGGCTATAGCCGCTCATACCTCTACTGTGAGGCTCCCGTAGGTGCAGGTCTGCGACCTGCCCTCTCGGCGGTGAGGACACCCTCTTCCACGAGTCAAAGCACCCAGAGCCGCCGAGAGGACTAGTCCTCCTAGGCTACAACCTACCCACCATGCCTCTCGGCCTCGACGCGGACATCTGGCAGCCAGCTAAGAACCGACGGCAAGTACCAGTTGCGGTCACCGAGCAGCTTCATGCTCGCCGGTACGAGGACTGATCGAACGATCGTAGCGTCGAGGAGCACGGCCACAGCAAGCCCGAAGCCGACCTGCTGCATCATGACCATGTCTCCCAGCGCAAATCCGCCGAACACTGCAACCATGATTAGCGCTGCCCCCGTGATTATCCCGGCAGTGGATCTCAGGCCGTAGGCAACTGAGCCCGCGTTGTCCCCTGTCTGATCGTATCTCTCGCGTATTCGGCTCAGCAAAAACACGTGATAGTCCATCGACAGGCCAAATAGCACAGAGAACAGGAACAGCGGGATCCATGCGTCAATAACCCGTGCCTGCTGGAAGCCCAGCAACTCGGCCCCGAACCCCTTCTGGATCACCAGAACCATTAGTCCGTAGGCCGCCCCGACCGACAGCAGGTTCATCACGATTGCCTTGAGGGGCACAACGATGGACCGGAAGACCACCAGCAACAGCAGGAAGCTGAAGGACAGCACCACCGCGAAGACGATGGGCATGTACTGAGTAGTGACCTCAAAGAAATCGACGTTGAAGGCCGACACCCCCGTCACATATACCCCAACTGGCTCAGAGCCAAAGGCATCCGGCACATACTGGTCCCGCAGGGAGTGCACTGCCGTGACCGATTCCTCACTCCCCGGATCGCCCATTAGCGATACGGTGAGCAGCCCTACATCGCCTGCATCGTTGGTCTCAGGCACTCCAACTAGACCCAGCGTCGCATCAGCATCGATGGAATCTACCAGGCGGTCGATGGCCTCGCGACTTGCTTCGCCATCGATGACGACATAGGCGGGGGTTACCGTGCCAAAGGAAAAATCGCGCTCCAACAGCATGAATCCATCTTTCATGTCGGTACCGTCCGGCATGGTGCTCACACCGTTTAGGCCGGTTTCCATGTCGAAAAATGGAACGGCGGCGACAATCAGCAGCGATACAGTGATTACGAGGTAGATTAGGGGGCGTTTCATGACAGCGGTCGAAATGCGGTCCCAGAATCCACCGTCGCCACCTGCGGAGCCTACGCCAGATATTCGGCCCACGAAAGGCACCTTGAGGGCGTTGACACGGTCACCCATGAGACTCAAAGCCGCCGGCAGCAGCGTCAGCGACGCAGCCACAGCGGAGAACACCACCAGGATCGCACCAATGCCCAGGCTCAGAAAGATCGTCGTAGGCACGATCACCATCCCTATGAGGGCCAGCACCACTGTCAGGCCACTGAAAAACACGGCTCGACTCGCGGTGGCTCCAGCAATCCCAATCGCATCAATCTTCTCGCGACCCAGAGCTCGTTCCTCTCTGTATCGCGCAACAATAAACAGCGAGTAGTCGATGCCCACGGCAAGGCCCATCATCGTGATCATATTGACCACAAAGAAGGAGACCTCCATCGCCTGCCCCAACAGCGCGGTAAGGCCCAGCGCCAGAAGGATTGAGACGACGGCCAGGATCACCGGCAATATAGCCGCCAGCAGCACCCCGAGGACCAAAACCAGGATCAACATGGCGACTGGGACCGCGAAGGCCTCGCCCTTTGCCAGATCGCTCTCCGCGATTTCGTTGGTCTCGTTGGCCACGCTTGCGTCCCCGACCACGAGCACGCGGAAGCCCTCACTCTCATCGGCCTCGCCGACGATTTTCACCAGCAAGCCTATGTTGTCTGTGGCCTCCGCTAGGCTCCCCGCCATGACGAAAGGCATGATCGTGGAGTGCCCATCGTCTGAGACCATGGATGGATCGCCGGTCTGGTAGAAGTTGAATCCGCTCTCGACCACATCCGGGCCAAGGCCTACAACTTTCCCGTAAACGTCGTTCACAACCGCAACAAAACGCCCGTCGTCGACCACGAACTCCTCAGACCGAACGACAACGACCTCATTGGCCTTTCGCAGGTCCCGAAAGCGCTCCTCCATGAGGACAAAGCCCTGTTCGGATTCAGGTTGATTTGTAAATTTGAACTCGGTGGTCAGCGCATCCTGCAGCCAGGCTCCGCTAATCATAACCGCGCCTGCAATCAGAACAAGCCACACGGCGACAACGATCCACGGCCTGCGACCGCTCGCTCGAGCTAGGGCCTCAGTGGACAGGTTCACAGTCACGGTTGCTGCTCCTGCAATCCGACTACTCGCTGCACCCTAGTCTCCGGCTGGAACCGGGTCGGACTCGACGGAGCGCGATCCACGCCGAAAGATTCGACTTGCCATATCAGGGATGCTCTGGTGCATCAATGTGTACACCACAGGCACTACGACCAAGGTCAACACCATCGAACTGACCAACCCACCGATAACGACGGTGGCCAACTCTGCGCCAATAATTCCACCACTTTTAGTGGCGAAGGCCGCGAGAGGGAACAGCGCAAACGACGTCGTGAACCCCGTCATAAGTATGGGACGCAAACGTACCGCACCAGCTTGAACTAGGGCCTCGTGCACTCCAAGTCCACGCTCCCTTAGCTGCTCCACGAAAGCGATAAGCACGATGGCGTTAGTGACCACGATCCCCACTAACAGCAAGAACCCCATCATCGCCGGGAGCCCCAGGGTCCTGCCGGTGATCGCCAGCGCAGCCAGAGCGCCAATGACGGCCAGTGGCAGGCTCATGACGATTACGAATGGGTTACGCAGCGCTCCAAGACTGGCCGCCATCACCAGGTAGACCAGCACCACGCCCACGGCCATCGCCAGGCCGATATCTCGGAACCCCTCCTCCACATCGGCGAAAATCCCGCCTGCGGAGACCTCTACCCCATCCGGCAAGTCCATCGAGTCGATACGCTGCTGTACTAGGCTGCCCATCGACTGGGTGTCCTCGGCGGTGATGGTGCCCGTGATATTCGCCGAGCGACGCCCATCAAACCGGCTGATGGATACCGGGCCCTGTTCCAGGGCCACGTTGGCAATGTCTCCAAGTCTTGCCGAGCCCACCGGCCCCGCGACCTCCAGATCTCGGATTTTGTCAATGCGGTCGGCATCCTCAGGACGCCCCCGCAGAACGACATCCAGAGGACTACCGTTGAGGTGAAGCTGCGTGACCCTACGGCCAACCATAAACTGGTTCACCTGAAACGCCACTGCCCGAGCCGACAGCCCAACCGCCGCTACGGCGTTGGTATCGACGCGAATCACTACCTCGTCCCTGCTCTCGGCCACGTCGCTGGTAACGTTGACCATGCCGTCCATCCCAGCGAGTTCCGCCACCAGCGCGCTGGTGGCATCAGAGATGTCGCCGTAGTCGGAGCCCGTGACTGCAATCTCGAGGCCACCGACCGGCGGCCCATTGCTGATTTCCGTTACGGCTACGTGCCGCGATTCGTCCGACGAGAACGTCTCACGCAGATTCTCGGTGATGTCCTCGGGTGCAGACTCCGTCAAAAGCACGAGGACGTTTGCACTACTATTGCCACCTTGGGCGGCGGGTCCATTTGGCGAAAATCCGCCCTCGGGGGTGCCGATTGTTGTCAGATAGGCATCAACCTGTCCCAGGCCGACCAACTCCGCCAGCTTGTCCTCGATCTCTTCAGCCTCGGACATCGTGGTCTCGATCGAAGTGCCTGGCGGCAATGTCATGTCGATCGTCAAGGAGCGTTCGCCTCCCGAAGGAAACAGTGTTATTGGGATGACAAGGACCAGCGCCAGGCCCGCTGCCGTCGACGCAACGGCGATCAAGAGCGTGGCAGCCTTGTGCCGAAGCGACCACAGTAGCACCGGCAGGTATGCGCGCTGCATCCACGTTGCGGTCAATTCGCTTTCGCCATCCTCCTCATCCACATCGGGCATATCCCCTCGGCGCAGCAGGATCGCAGCAACAACCGGCACCGCGGTCAGCGCCACTATCAGCGAGGCGATCAGCGCGAAAGTAACCGTCAGCGCAAAGGGGAGGAAGAAGGAGCCCACCAGCCCCTTGATGAAGGCCAGAGGCAGGAACACCACGATGGTGGTCAATGTCGAAGCGGTAATCGCAGGCGCGACCTCTCTGGTGGCCACGAGAGCGGTCTTGAAGCGGTCCTCTCCCTGTCGCATATGCCTGTAAAAGTTCTCGAGGACCACAATGCTGTCGTCCACGACCCGGCCAACAGAGATCGCCAACCCGCCCAGTGTCATGAAGTTCAGCGACATACCATAGGCGCCCATCAGGAGAATTCCAGTGAAGATACTAAGGGGGATAGAGAGACCAATGACGAGCGTGGGCCTCAGCGTCAAACTCAGGCCTCGTAGGATCGAAGGCCGCACTGTGAGCAAGAACACGAACACAACAGCCATAGCGAACAAGAACCCATAGAATCCTTCATTCTGAAGCGTGTCGATCTCGGCCTGGATTTCAGGCCCTTCGTCGAGCAGCGTGATTATCTCGACTCCAGCAGGAAGCCCGGCTATTTCCGCCAGTCGCTTCTTTATCTCATCGGTGACCTCGACAGTGTTGGCTTCAGCACCCTTGAGCACGCCGATGCCAATGCTGGGCTGTCCGTTGGTGCGAGATAGGCTGGAGGCTGGGCCTGCGCCCAGCTCCACCGTCGCGACATCTGCCAGAGTAACCGGCGTGGGTCGTGAGGATCCGGACTCTGCTCCACGCGCTCCGGAGAATCCGACAACTAGGGCGCTCAGCTCTTCCAGCGACCCGTAGGTGTGGGTCGTTCTCACCGGGAAGGTCTGCCCGTCTTCCGTGATTGACCCGGCTGGGAGAGTAACGTTGTTGTCTTGGAGTGCGCCTGCGACTTGCAGAAGGGAGATGCCGTGTTCTGCGAGGGCATCGGGAGAAATAGTCACGAACACCTGTCGGTCCACCGTTCCCGACACCTCAACGTCGAGGACACCGTCGACTGACAGGATGACAGGCAGTATCTGCTTCTCAACAATTCCTTGCAGTTCAGCGACGTCCATGTCTGAGAGGACGCTGAACTGCATCACCGGAAACTGCTCGGGATTGATGCGGGCGACACGCGGGTCACCAACCGCTGCGGGGAAGCTCAGACCGGACATTTTGGCAGATAGCGTCGCCTCCGCCTCCGCCATGTCGGTTCCGAATACAAAGGTTGCGAGCACCAGCGACAGATTCTCAGATGAAACCGTCTGCACACCGTCGATACCCTTTAGCCCTGCCACGGCGTTCTCGATGGGCTCTGTTACGTCCGAGACCACGGCGTCAGGGTTGGCAGATGGGTAAAAAGTCGTGACGATGAGCAGAGGGAATTCAATCTCGGGGAATAGCGCGACCTGCAAATTCGTGTAGGTGAACAGTCCGCCTGCCAACACCATAAGGATCACAAGAACAGTAACGGAACGGCGGCGCAACGCAAGTGCGGTCAAAAAGCTCAAGATATATTTCCTTCGCTCAGAGTGCAACCCAATCTGATTCGCAGGGAGTTAAGTCCCGCACTACGCCGTGGAACAGGCCGGAGCGGAGGTAGATGAAATTGCCACAGGTCGCGTGGGTTTACGGGGAGAGCGCGACCTCACTGAGCATCTTTTTGGTTGACATGATGTGGTTGTTGAGACGCAGCGCCTTCGGGGCTATCCCCAGGGCGAGCCCAAGCATCTGAGGCAGA
>Ga0209403_10001403_pt1 | contig 31382 bp, 27 predicted proteins | sample ArcticOcean_MG_C_8_FD_187440 | JGI IMG/M metagenome (GOLD analysis project Ga0209403, IMG submission 187440) | Marine microbial communities from western Arctic Ocean - ArcticOcean_MG_CB11_86 (SPAdes) (version 2) | ecosystem: Environmental > Aquatic > Marine > Oceanic | place: Arctic Ocean...
CCGATCCGCCCATGCCGCCGGTGCGCGTGAACGTGCCGCCGGGCCGAACGTCCTTGATGACCGAGTTGTCGCGGATATTTTTGACCTGATTAGCGCTCATGATGAACATGGTCGGGTCTTCGTTTAGCGGAAATACGAGGTAGGTCTGGCTCCAGGACGCGACACTAGAGAGATAGACAACGTTCGTCTGGCCGGGCTCCATGCCCATCCCCCGGCTGACTCCGTAGACCAGAAGACAGTCGAGGCCCTTTGCCGCCATTCCTTCGCGGATGAGCGCGTAGCGCCTTTGATATTCTTCCTCAGAAAACCACGGCCAGAAATAATTTGGACACTCGCTCATATATTCCTCCTGCTCCGTTGTAGCGTTTTCCATGGGATAAAGGTTTAGCGAGATCTAATAATCGTCGGCGCGGCGTACTAGCCCGGTGTCGGCGTCGCGCCTGCGGGCTTGCTCATGACTGCCTCGCGCCCTCCGTGCAACTCGACCAGCGCCGCTTGATCCGCCTTCGCCCGGCGATCCATTTCCTCAGGGTCGAGAATACGCCTGAGTTCTGACTCCATCTTTTCAAGCGTCGCCTGATTCAACGGGCTCGCGGATAAATCATTCAACTCCTCGGGGTCGGCCTTGAGATCGAAAAGCTCGGGCGCGTAATCCACATAGTGGATGTACTTGAATTTTCCCCGGCGAATCATATAGGAGGCCGAATCGGCCCCGGCGGCGTGGTATTCGCTGAACACGGTCCGATCCGGCTCATCGGGCCCCTGGGCAAAACCGTACAAGGACTCACCCGGAAGACCGGCGTCGTATTCATTGGGCTCGACACCCACCGCCTCCAGAATCGTCTGGTAAAAGTCGGCGAGCGATACCGGGGTGGACACCACCTTTCCTTCGGGGACATCCGGCCCGGACAATATAAGCGGGATGGCAGCGGACTCCTCGTACATCGTCCCCTTGCCCCAAGTGCCCCGTGCGCCCAGGTTCTCGCCGTGGTCCGAGACATAAATAATTCGAGTCGAATCCGCCAGACCCGATTTTTCGAGACTCTCCAGAACCAGGCCGATGTTGTGGTCGAGGAACGAGCAGAGGCCGAAATACGAGGCGATGGCAATTCGGCGCTTTTTGTCGTCGAAATAATGATCCGAATCAATGCAATTTCTGAATGCATCAATCCAGGGATGGCGCTCCCCCTCCCGGGCAGGATGCATCTTGGGCAGGAGAATCTCGTCCACCGGGTACATGTCGTAAAACGCTTGGGGGGCCATCATCGGAAAATGAGGACTCACCATTGAGACGAACGTCATCCAAGGTTTGCCGGTTTTCTCGGGCGCAACATTTTCGAGCCAGTGGCAGGCTTTTTCAGTAATGTCGAGATCGTAGTTCGAATAACTCGTCGGCCCCGGCCCGATTTCTCGGGCAAGCGCCCTCGCCCCCTGCACCGGAAGCGGATTGCGGACCGAGCCCGGCAGGCTACCCACCCCTTCGCGCACATGCATGGGCACCACCTGCTCATCGAATCCGGTGGGGTCGGTCGCGTTCCGGTAGTGAAGCTTTCCGATGGAAATGACAGGAACGTTGTTGTCCTGAAGGCGGTGCCCCCATCCCTGCACCTCGCCCGTGTAGGGGTGGGCGTTGTCCCAGTTGCCGATCTCGTGGATGTAGCGCCCAGTGGCGAATCCGGCGCGCGCCGGCGTGCAGATGGGGCAGTTCGTGTAGGCGTTCTCAAAGCGGGTACCTGAGGCAGCCAGCCCGTCGATGTTAGGCGTTTTCACGATCGGGTGGCCGTAGCAACCCGACGCCTTGACGCTGTGCTCGTCAGACATGATGAAGAGCAGATTCATTGGCTTCAAAATGACCCCTCCAGTCAGCTAAAAGCTGCCGTGCGTTTCAGCGCGCCAGAATGCGGCCTTCTATCATGACCCAGGAACATGAACCGCTTGCGGCCGCTCACTACTTCGAAATCATGATTATTTAGATCAAAAAAGTCCATTTTTCCATCAGTCTTTCAGTTCGATGCGAACACCCTCAAACGGGCGGGTGTCGATATTCTCGACCGCGTGGATGCCCTCGAGCTCGATCCAGGCGGGCACCCCCTCCCGGCGGACGCCGGTACGTGGGGTGGAGGTGCCGTCCTCAAGACAATAGTTGAGTTCCGGAAAACTGTTGATGAGAAAGACACTCGACCAACGGTGGGTGTGCATGTTTTCACGCTCGCCGGGCTTCACCAGCACATTAACCACCCGGACTTTATCGTTTTGAAAGACGACTTCGTGATTCTCGGGTGCGGCGATAACGGCGTCATATTTCTCAGGCGTGCCCAGAATAAACGGCGGCCTTCCGGGCCTGTCGTCATTCGTAGCCGATTCTTCTCCCACAACACTCCCCTTTCCTTATATCTTTAACCTCGCCCGCACCGCTTGTGCATCAGCTGGACGCCTGTAATTTACGCGGAGTGGAGTAAATGAAATTCCAGGCTGATGCGCCAGCGGCGCGCGTTTCTTTCTTCACGGGGCCACGCGTGTGACCTATCTCATTGTCCTTGGCCCGCAATCTGAAAAGCACCGATATTTCCTATCCCGTCTGAACAACCTTGCGAACGATCTGGTCCTGGCGATTTTTTGAGACTCCGGTATAAGGCATTGTCGCCACGCGTATCGCCTGCAGGTTGCCGTTCGGGCACAGGATGGGTCCGGCAACTCCGAAGATATCGGGGTAGTGCTCCCTCTTGCTCACGGCGTAGCCCTGCATGTTAACATTCATTTTCCGATTTAAGCTGCCACGAGTCAAGGTCAAATTCGCCGCAGCACATTTATGTCCTTTAATAATAACCACTTAAAATTTTACCCAATCTATACTACAACCTACGGCAAGCATCGGGATATGGTATTATAAGTTTCGTTTTCAAGGAGGTCTCGTCTCGTCCCAACATTTCCTTTTCATCCTCTAAAATAACGGAGACCTTCGAAGTGGAAAATCTAGACATCCTCGGAAAAAGATTCCCTCGCGAAGACGGAAATGACATGGCCTCGGGCGACGCCCAGTTCGTCGAGGACATCGATCCGGGCCGGCTACTTTACGGGGCGGTGGTGCGCGCCGGAAGACCCCATGCGCGCATCCTGAGCGTGGATACCAGCAAGGCTGCGCGCGCCAAAGGCGTCGCCTGCATCCTCAGCGCCGAGGACATTCCGAACAACCGCTACGGCCCCTCGTTTCCCGACCAGCGCCTCCTCTGCGATGACAAGGTCCGCTACGAAGGAGACCCCGTTGTCGCGCTTTGCGCCGAGAGCTGGGAGGAAGCCGAAGAGGCGGCCCGGCTGGTGCGGGTCGATTACGAAGACTTGCCCACCGTGCTGACCGCAGAGGAGGCCCTCCTAGAGGGCAGCCCTCTTGTCCACGAAACGCATCCGACAGGGAATCTCGTCACCGAAGGAAAAGTAATCCGGGGCGACGTTGAGGCCGGATTCGCCGAGGCTGACCTTATCGTCGAGGCATGTTACAACTCCCAGGCGCAAGAGCACGCCTCGATCGAACCGCATCTGTGCATGGCCCAGATGGAAAGTACGGGTCGCCTGACTCTTCACGTATCTACCCAAACTCCGTTTCGCATCCGGGGCGACCTGGCCAAAGTGCTCGGCCTGCCCCTCACGAAAGTGCGCGTCCTGAGCGCCACCGCGGGTGGAGCCTTCGGAGGCAAGCACGAGATCATGCTCGAGGCCTTCGCCGCCATATGCGCCATGCGCACCCGGCGGCCAGTGAAGTTCCGCATGTCGCGTGAGGAGGAATTCACTGCCTCGACAGTGCGCCATCCCTTCAAGATGAACTACAAGACCGGCGTGACACGGGACGGAAAAATCACTGCCGTCGAGATCAAGCTGCTCCTGAACGGCGGGGCCTACGCCTCGGCTGGCGGTGGTGTAGCCGCCAAGGCGGCGCTCATGGGACCCGGCCCCTACAAAATCGACAACATCCTCTCTGAATTCACCCTCACTTATACCAACAACGGATTCGCCGGCGCCGTCCGAGGATTCGGCGCCACCCAGACATGCTATGCCTGCGAGCGCCACATGGACCTCATCGCCCGAAAACTGAACATGGACCCGCTTGAATTCAGGCGCCGCAACGCCATGAAAACAGGCGACCCGGCCCATAGCGGCGACGCCATCACGAGTTGCGGGCTCAGCGAGACGATGGACACCGCCACGAAGGCGGTAGACTGGGAGAACATCGGTCGCGGCGCTAAATCCCCCTGCGGCACAAAACGCCAGGGACGCGGGATGGCCGCCATGATTTATCCGGTCGCCGGCTTCGGCAACGCCACACCCAGCGGTGCCTTCTCCCGCGTGAACGAGGATGGCACCTTGACCGTCATCGTCGGCATTACCGACGTTGGACAGGGCTCAAACGTTGTCCTCCGACAGGTGGCCGCCGAGGAACTCGGCATCCCAATGGAGCACGTTTCTCTCATCAACGGGGACACCTCGGTCTGCCCCTTCGATCCGGGGTCAACAGGTAGCCGCATATCCCATCTTGGCGGCAAGGCAGTCAAGATCGCGGTGGGCAAGGTGAAGGCACAGCTTCTCGAAAAAGCCGTTGGCATGTTCGAAGCCGCTCTGGAGGACCTCCGGATAAAAGAAGGCATGGTCTACGTCGAGGGATCGCCGGATCGGAAGATTCCACTTAAAGAGGTTGCCATGGCCTGTCACAAGGCGTCCGAGCTGGTCATCAGCGAGGGCACCCATGTGTCGAAGGACCTCGGCGTGGACAAGGCAACCCATCAGGGCAAAGGCTTCGAGTGCTACGTCTTCGCCACCCAGTGCGCAGAGGTCGAGGTGGACATGGAAACGGGTGAGTACCGCGTTCTCCATCTCGCTGCTTCACACGACGTGGGAACTGCCATCAATCCGATGAACGTCGAGGGCCAGATTGAAGGGGGCTCAAGCATGGGCTACGGCTTGGGGCTTATGGAAGAAATTCAGATGAAGGACGGGCGGGTGCAGAATCCCTATTTCATGGACTACCTGCTCCCAACCCCGATAGACATGCCGGAGAAATTCACCTCAATTATCGTCCAGACCAACGAACCCAGAGGCCCCTTCGGGGTCAAGGGCGTGGCCGAGCCATCAGTGAACCCGACGGCGCCCGCCGTCGTGAACGCGCTCTGCGATGCCATTGGCGCGGAGATCAACGACCTTCCGGCTACACCCGAGGCTGTCTTGAGGGCCATCAGGAACAGTCGATAAGGTTTTTCAAAGGGATTACTTGAGAGCGGGCCCAACCGGCCATTCGAGCACCGTCACACCCACGAACCATTTTGGCTCCGGGCAATAGCAGAGAAGCTTCGCCTTTGTGTCGCCCGCCATCGCGGCGGCGGCAATCCAGTTTCGAATCTCGTTTCCGCCGTTTCCGCCGGCATCGATCTGCTCCTGGCTCCACCCGGTAAGACTCTTTGCATCACCCGCCTCAAGCGGCCGGATGACCGACATGTCCCACTCTTCGTCAATACGGCCAAGCTCGGGGGTGCCGATCCAATGAGCCGGCGCGCCGGTCGCCAAAACGGCCACCCGCTCCACCTTATTGTAAGTCTCAACCGCTCGGCGCACGGCAATCCCAAGCTGATAGGCCCGGCGGGCCGGGGCTAGAGGCGGCGCCACCGTATTCTGGAGTATCGGCACCAACGGAATCGCCGGGTCGCCCATCAGGACAAGCGGGGAGACTATCGAATGATCGAGCTCGATTTCCTGGCACATCGCGGGATCGAAGTCGCTTTGCAAAAGCTCGTTGACCAGATGCAGACCGAGTCCCGGGTCTCCCTTCCGGCCACCTTCGGGCTCGGGCATATACGCCTCGCTTGCCACATTACGAAACACGGGTTGTACACCGACGGCCAGCGAGGGATGCCGATCTAGAAACAGGGAGTGTAGGTGATCATTTCCAAAAGCGATGAGCACCTCGGCCCCACGATCCAGCATCGCTTTTCCGATGCCCTCGTAGCAGGCAAAAACCTCGTCGAGCACTTCCTGCGCGGGATCATCGTGCCGCAAAAGAAACAGCGGGGTATGGGTGGCCGCGAAAACGCCAACAACTTCAGCCATTAGCTCACCCCTCCCTGAGGCTCAAAAAGAAAGACCCTCAAGAGCGGCCCTGTAGTCATCGTCACTAATTCCCTTCCAGATTTGATATACGCGAAGGAGATACGGATTAACCCCCATGTTCCAGAGCGCCCGAACATCGCCGTCTTTCACGGCGGCGAATTCCTCGGGAGAAAGATTGAACCCATCGATAAACGCCTCGGGGTCCCGATCAAACATAGCCCGCCTGTCGGGAAACTGTATTTCATGCACCAGTTTATTCAGCTGGTAATGAAGCAACACTAACCTCATCATCTAGAAAGAACGCTTACCCCACCGAACCGCAAAATAAATTTCAACCTTTCTACACCGCTACGGCCCTTGGAGGGCACGAACATATCTGAAATTCACCGACTATATTTCGAAGACATCCCGGGTAATGGGATTTAAGAACAGCCTCGAAGGATTTTTCCTAGACAAATATTGTCTAGTTGCCCGTTCCGAGACCCGCTTCAATGCCCAGACCTCGCATTACTTTGAGCTTTTTCATGATGATCCCGCCGTCGCTGTGAAGCATGTTGTAGGCGTTTCTCAGATACATTTCGATGGGCAACTCACGCATGACGCCCATGCCGCCATGTATTTCCATCGCCGCCCGCGTTACGTCGCAGGCCGCCTCGTGGGCGAAATAACTCGCCGAGCCCGCCATTTTCAAATCGACGGGCAACTTGTCGCGGTTGTCGATCTGCCGAGAAGCCTGCCAGATATAGGCTCGGGCAGCGTTGATCTGAGTATACATCTCGACGAGCTTGAGGCCGATGGCTTGGTGGTGGATGAGCAGTTTCCCGCTCGCCTTGCGGTTGCTCGCGTATTCGAGCGACGCCTCGTAGGCCGCACGAGCCAGCCCCACCATCGCCGCCGCGTTGATTAGGCTGTCGCCGCCCCGGAGGTGGCTGTTGATATTCACGACGCCATAGTTCTCAGGCCCGAGGCGGTTTCCGACAGGCACCTTCGCGTTCTCGAATATCATTTCTCTGTTGAGATTCAGCCGGTAGCCCATCTTGTCGTGCACCCGGCCAAAGGAGAGCCCCGGCGTGTCGATCGGCACCATCAAAAGGGTCGAGCCCTCGAGAATATTTTTAGTCGGATCCGTACGCACATAAACGAAATTCAGCTTTGCGTAGCCAACATTAGAGACAAATCGCTTTCTGCCGTTCACAATATAAAAGTCACCCTCGCGAACTGCCCGCGTTCGGAAACCGCCGTCTACCCCGTCGTAGGGCAGCAGATTTTCAGAACCCGTGTCGTCCTCGGTCATAGCCTGGGTAATCATGAAGGTCGGATCATCAACGAAGGCCTTTAGCCATTTGTCGCGCTGCTCCTTGGAGGCCAGGGCCTCCGCCGTGAGGAGGTGGGTGATCTTCGCGCAGGAAAGGAGCATGCCCACCACGCCCCGGTCGCCCCAGCCGAGTTCCTCGCCCACGACACAATGGGTGAACAGGCTACCGATTCCGCCGCCGCCATATTCCTCGGGGACAGACATGGTCCGGAAGCCTGCGGCATCGGCTTTCTCAAGCAGAGAGTCCATGTAAGCGCTCTTGGCTGGATCGGGATCGTGATCCAGATCCATGGCGATGGGACGAATTTCCTTTACTGCAAATTCGTGGGCCAGTTTTTGCAGTGCCAGCTGCTCTTCGGTCATATACGCATCAACAAACATTCACGCCTCCCGTCCGGCGGCGGGCAAGCAAGCCACGCCGCGCCAAATCCTAAAAATAGTCAGCAGATGATTACAGTTGTTTCAAATTGCCGCTTTTCATGTTTCACAACTAATTCACAATGGCGATCTCCTCATCGCAATCGTTCAACATCTCAAGCCTGTCGGAATGGAGGAAATACGACTCTCCTACAAAAAGCTGGCGCCAGTCCCCGGTGGCCGTCATCGGATGCACCGTGAGAAGCAGCCCCGGCTCGATAACCCGCTGATTGTCGATATTCATGATGGACTCACTCAGGTCAAGCCCCGTGGTGTGCGCGCTGCCGACCCCCTTCATCGGGTAGCCATGTTTCTCAAGCGCCCCGTTTATCGCCTCGGCCACCGAGGTGAATGTCTCGCCGGGCCGTATTCCCGCCAGGGCGGCCCGCTTAGCGTCAAGGCAGGCTTCGTGCACTTTTCGAATATACTCGGGCGGCTCACCAAATGAGACTAGACGCACCACCTGATTCCAGTAGCCATCGACGCGCGGCGTTATTTCGAGAAGGGCGAGATCGCCTTTTTGGAATTTCCGCGCCGTCGGAGAAACGACAAATCCTCTAAAAACGTTATCTTCCCCATTGGGGTTGGCGGAATCAGGTTGGCCAGCGCCAAGCATGTTAAAATACCCGTCCGCGCCCTCAGCGGTCATGACACGCTCAATTTCAGCCTTCCATTCAAGCTCGGTCAATCCGGGGCGGAGTATCTCAAGCGATCGCCGCCATCCCAGATCGCCCACCCGCGCGCCCCGCTGGGCCGCCTCGAGTTCTTCCTCCCCCTTGGTTTCGCGGGCTTCAAAAACGGCGGAGACACCATCGACTAGCTCCGCACCAGATAACTGTTCGCGAATTTCACTCATGGCCTCGGAGGGAATGGCGGCGAAACTCGAAACACCAATTTTGCCGACAGCGGCTTTTTGACCCTTCGTGTGTGCGCACAATTCCCCTACCAGATTCCCAGTAAGGCGCATGTCTTCAATCCAGCCGGGGCGGCGAGCGTCGAGAAGCTGATTCTCGCCTGGAATGAACGCCACGGGCTCGCCTTCGAGGGGGAAATAAACAGCCGCCGAGGCAAAGATGAGGCAATAGTTGGTGAGGTAGGAGAAGTTTCCCCGCCACTGGCCGCCAACGCCAGTGCTCCCGTAGATAATGAGGGCATCGAGGCCTTCTTTTTCCATATTGGCGCGCACGGCCTGGTGACGGCGATCACGCTCTTTTAAAGAAAATCCCACGGCACAACTCCTTTTTCAATCAGGACTTCGAGTAGATTTGCTTTTCATTTTTGAAGAGTCTGCGTCTATAATCTTAATACTTCAAGAAATTTGGTTCAAACCAATTCGAGGCTGGTGGCCCGAGAATAAGGGACCACACCAGGCGGGCGAGTCATTCACAGAAAGGCGAGAGAAAATGCCAAACGAGGATTCAGGAAATCAGCTCTATCTGGCGCTGGCCGGAGACATTGAAATTCATCGCGACGACCCCGAGAAGGTTTTCGATCTCATCCTGCCCGAGCTAAATAAAGCCGATATCCGCTTCGGCGGCCTTGAAGCCTCAATGTCAGAGAAGGGCACCGCCACAACGGGGAAAATCACCATGCGCCACCATCCCCATATGATTGAGGGCTACATCGCGGGGGGATTCGATACGGTGGCCTTCGCCAGCAACCACTGCATGGACTACGGCATCGAGCCGTTCGTCGAGACAATGGAGCTACTAGAGAAGCGCGGCATCGCCTTCTCAGGCTCAGGAAGAGACATCGCCGAGGCGCGCACCCCGGTCATCATCAAACGCAAGGGAGTGCGGGTGGGCTTTCTCACCTACGTACTCAACCTACCGATGGGCTGGGGGGCGAATCCGAGAAAACCGGGTGTCACACCCATCCGCCAGGACCCTCTCTTCGGCCCCCCCTATGTGGACGAAGACGAACTCGAGGCCATGGCGGCGGATATCGAAAAAACGCGGGGCCAGGTCGATGTGCTCCTTGCCACCTTCCACTGGGGCTCGAGCCAAAGCCGCACCATGACCCTCTCGCAGCAGGCCGTGGCTCACACCGCCATCGACGCCGGGGCGGACCTCGTTATCGGCCAGCACCCGCATATTCTCCAGGGAATCGAAATCTACAAGGGAAAAGCAATCTGCCATGCGCTGGGAAACCTCGTTCTTGATCACGATCACCCCATGTTCCTGCCCACGGTGAAGGAATCCATACTCGTAAAATGCATTATCGAGAACAAGAAAATCCGCCGCCTATCTTTCGTGCCTGTCATGATCGGCGAGGATGGGCGGCCCTCGATTCAGACCGAGGGAGACAAGATGTGTGGGGTGATTCTCGGAACGATGGACAAAATCTCAAAAAAGCTGGGCACCAATCTAAAAATATCAGGGAACGAGGCCACAATCATCGGCGATTAGCATTCCTCTTTCACGGGAGCACGGGGTTTGGACCTTCTGGCAATCACCGTCCGACCAAAAATACAAAGAGAAAATTACCGCTGCTCGTCCACGGCTTTCGCCCCTTTTTTTTGCTCGCGGGCATCTACGGCGCCGGATTTTTGATCGCCTGGCTGGCAATCTTTTTCGAGGGCGCGTCGTATCCGAACGCAGGCAAACTCTTCTTCGACTTTCTTTTATCGAAAGAAGTGGCAGACGTTTTTCTCGGTGGCGAGGCAGTCCACACATTCAGGGAAGGCTATACACCGCCCGAACATGTGAAGCCATACCTACTCAACCTTGAGGGAAACCAAGCTTTTGGGCTTGAAAGATTGGCTCGGAGCCTCAAAGAAAGCCAAAGGCATCCGCGGCAAATGAACAATCAGTTCAAACAGAAAAACCTGAGGTCGGATAAACGGCCGAAGGCCAGGCGGCGAATTGTTCGCCCCTGGCCTCCATTTTTAATACGATATATTTCTTGGGAACATCTGGCCTTCGAAAAATCTACCAGCCTCTCGGTTCGCTATCCATGATACCAAGAGATTCAAGCGTTTCACGCGTATGGGCCATCAATTCCTCCTTTAGAGGCAGAACCGGTTTTCGCGTCCCTCCGACAGGGCGACCCAAAAGTTCCATCGCGTATTTCACCGTGGCTGGATAGTTCGTCTGCAGGAGTTTCAGCAAAATGCCCACCTTGTACTGAAGCGGTCGGGCCGTCTCATAGTCGCCCTTCATACAGGCGTCGAAAAGACTCAGGATCAGTTTCGGGGCCACCTCGGCGCAATTCGAAAACGAGCCCGACCCACCCACGGGAATCGAGGTGAGTAGCCATTCGATACCCGTGAAAACAGAAAAATTCGAGCGAACACTCGAGGCGACGCGGCAGGCCCCGGTGAAAAAATTCATGTCGAACGAAGCGTCCTTGAGGGCAATCAAATTCGGAAGCTTTTCGATCATTTCGCCCAGCATGTCGTGGGTGATCCCCACCTGAACCCGCCTCGGGTTATTGTAAGCGATCATTTTGATATCGACGCTATTGCCCAGGGTAAAGAAATGATCCAGATGGGCCTCTGGCTCGGGCTCCCAGTGGTAGGGCGAGAGGACAACCATGCCGGTCACTCCGGCGGATTCAGCGTGGCGCGCCATATCGAGCATATTGTCGGTTCCGTGCATACTCACGTTCGCAAAGACGGGAACACGTCCCCCGGCCGCCTTTACCAGGCAGGAAACCAAATCCTTTCGCTCCTGCACGGTCAGGTTGGGAGACTCTCCGATGTGCATAGGATGGGCGATGAAGGGAATGCCCGCATCAATCAGAAAGTTGATTTGCCTCTCAAAAGTTGCGTAATCGACACTACCATCTGGCTTGAACGCGGTGACGGGAGCGCCCATGATTCCTTGGATTTTACTGTCCACCTCACACCTCCCCGATTTTGAGATTGTTGTCCCTTATAGCTCTTTCGATAGCTGAACAATTTTTTCGCATAAATAATCACCGACACCTTTAGTATTTTGATCGCCGCCCAGATCGTTGGTTACTTTATAATCCTTGACCGCACTCTGTACCGCACTCCATATCAAATCAGCCGCGCGCCGGTGGCCGAGGGTGTCGAGCATGATCCGACCCGTGAGGACAGAGGCGAACGGATTCGCGATTCCCTTTAAGGCGATGGTGGGGGCCGTGCCATGTACGGGCTCGAACATGCACACCCTACCCGGATGAATGCAGCCCGAGGCGGCGACGCCCACCCCGCCAACCAGGCTCGCGCAAAGATCGCTCAGAATGTCGCCGTACATATTGTTCGTCACGATGACGCCGAAATGTTCCGGGAACTGAACAAGGTCCATACACAGGGTGTCGATGAAATAGTGTTCACCCTCTATGTCAGGAAACTCCTCGGACATCTGCCAGAACACTCGCTGCCAGAGATCGTGCGCATGAATGAGCGATACATGTTTGTCCGCCATCGTCACCTTCGAGTAGCCGTGCGATCGAGCATACTCGAATGCAAAGCGGCATATCCGCTCGACACCCTTGTAGGTGTTGATGTCTTCCTGAATCGCCACCTCGTCGGTCGTCCCCTTCTTGAAGTTTCCGCCCATGCGGACGTTCACGCCCTCGGTGTTCTCGCGAACCACTACGAGGTCGATGGGCACTTTTTTTTTAAGAGGACAAAAGCGGTGGTCCAGCAGAGGTGCGGGACGAAGATTCACAAAAAGATCGAGTTCCCAGCGGAGCCCCACGAGTAAACTTCGGCAATTGATGCCTGCGGGAACCCGCGGGTCATCGCCCGCGCTGCCGAACATTATCGCATCGTGCTTGGCGGCCAGGTCGTGGACCAGAGCGGGAACATCCTCGGGCAGAGGAGCTCCCTCCTCAAGATACCGTTGCGCGCCGTAGCTAAACACCTCGTGGGTCACTTCGACACCACAGGCCGCGGCGGCCTCGGTTATCACCTGCGTTGAAACAGGCAATATGTCGTGCCCAACACCGTCTCCGAGAATAACGGCGAGATGAATTTTATTTTCTGCCATCCATCTTCCTTATTGGGTCTTGCCATGCCCGTCGCTGAAAAAACAGCGGGCTGGAAGAGCCTCTTCTTAAATGTTTATCGAAGTTTCGCGGCCGCCTTGAGGCTCATGATCGAGTCCGCCGCGAGGTGCGGGAACACACTGGCATCCCGCAGGAGTTTTTCAACCGGGGCGTCCCGCATGACACCCGAGCCACCAAAGATTTCCACTGCGTTCCTTGTAATCGATAACGCGGCCTCAACGGCGAATACCTTCATCATTTGCTTCGAGGCCGATTCGAAATCGGGCTTGCCGTCATCGGAACTCTCAACAACCTGGAAGAGATAGCTTTTCGCCGCCTCGAGACGCATGTACATGTCCGCGATCTTAATGGCTATCGCCTGGTGCTCAATGATGGGCTTGCCGCCCTGAATGCGGTTCCGGGCATGGTCGAGCGCGTGCTCGAATGCCGCCGTCGAAATACCGATGACGTTCGCGGCAAGCTCCACGTCATTGAAGCTGACATAGCGCTCCGAGCTCTCCCCTTTCCCCTTATTTAGCTCGCCCAGCAAGTTTTCCTGAGGCACCCGGCAATTCTGGAAGATTAACTCGGCGTTCTGATAAAAACGCCAACCGATTTTATCGTGCCGCCTTCCGATGTTGAAGCCCGGGGTGTCGGCCTCGACGAAGAACATCGTGGTTCCCTCTGAGATGGGCACATTGGGGTTGGTCCGTGTCCGGATGACGTAGAGCTTTGCGACGCCTCCGTTAGCAATGAAGTGCTTCATCCCATCGATCACCCAGTCGCTGCCATCCTGAACAGCCCCTGTTTTCCAGCCCGCTGTGGGGTCCTCGGGAGGAGGCATCCGGTTGTCAGAGCCGGCGCCTGGCTCGGAGCCGCCCATCGCTAACAGGTAAAGATCGTCTTCAATGAATTGGGGCAAAAAGCGCTCGCGCTGCTCTTTCGTCGCTATGCGGCAGATCATGGGTGTCCACTTCCAGCACTGGCTGAACGTCTTGGCCACCCCGCCATCGCCGCGCGCCAACTCTAAAATGACCAAAACTTGTCCCATAAGATCGATGCCGGCGCCGCCGAATTCCTCGGGAACGGCGAGTGTCCTGAGGCCGAGGGCCGAGCCTTTTTTTATGAGTTCAGGGCTGAAGCATCCTGCCGGATCCTGAATCTTGTCACGCTCGGCAGCTACGGGGATAATTTCCTTTTCGGAAAAATCCCGTGCCATTTGTTGTAGTGCGCGATGCTCGTCAGTTAACTGGGGCATTTCTTCTCCTCCTAATAAAGTCCACCCCGCTCAATCGAACGGGGCTTCAAAATAAACTTAGTCCGCTTATACCCATACATGATATCTAGACAGACAATTTTTCAATATTACCCAACCGTCTGAACACGACTGTTCCGGCCAGAAGCAGGCCCGCCTGGACCAAGGCAAAAGCGGAAACCACCCCGAGCGCCTCATTCTCGCTAATGACATAGAGAGCCACCGCCATCGGGGTGCTCTCCTCAGTGGCGAGAAGCGCGGACACGGGTAACTCCCGGATGAACATGATGAATAACATGAGATAAGCCGCAAAGATTCCCGGCCGCAGAAGGGGCACAGTTATCTTCCGTATTGTCCCCATAAACGACTGACCGCACACGCGGGAGCTTTCCTCAAGCTCGGCGCTCAACGACTGGAGGACCGAAGTAATCGTCCGCAAACCGTAGGGAAGATAGCGCGTCATGTAGGCCAGCATCAAAAGAAAGAGCGGAAAGCTGTAGAGCGGCGTTTTAATCCAGGTGATGAGAAACGCCATGCCCATGACCAGACCCGGCACGCCGATGGGAAGCGTAGCCACATAATCAACGATGCTGGAGAGTTTCTTGTTATTGCCCCGCAGTATCACCATCGAGAGGAACGTGCATAGAACAACGGACATGAAACCGCCGACCAAGCCCAACATCAGGCTGTTCTTCATCGCATCTATGGCATAGTCGTAGGAGAAAAGGATGAAATCCCAGTTATAAAACGAGAGTTGGCTCCACCGGAAACCGCCCAGCCAGGCCCGTTGGAATGAAGTCAGAAACAGCGCGCCCAGAGGTAGTATCACCGCCATGATGACATACACAAGATTGATGGCCATCGCGACATATCGCCACGGCCCCAGGGAGACGCGGTGGGGCCTATAGCCTTTACCCGTCACCGTCACGTAGCTTCTAGGTGCAACAATTTTGCGCTGGATGTAAAGCCCTATCACCGCGATCAGCATGAGAACGCTGCCCGCCGCCGCCGCGCCGCCGAGATCGAGCGGATATTCCTCCATCTTGACGTAAATCACCGTGGAAAGCGTGGCAATACGAGCAATCGGCCCCAGCAAGGTCGGCACACCGAATACACCCGCGCTCACGACGAAAATGATGATGGCCCCCGATAGAATCGCCGGTGTTGAAAGCGGTATCGTCACCCGGAGTGCGGTGCGTATCACCCCGGTTCCGCATACCCGTGCAGACTCCTCAAGCGCCGGGTCCATCCGGTTCATCGACCCGATAGTAAATAGATACATATAGGGAACGTAGAAAAGCGCCATGACCATGATTATTCCGGTCATGCTGTAAATATTGAAAGGTGGCGAGGATAGACCGAACACGTCGATCATCCAGCGGTTTAGCATCCCGGTTCGCGGAGCCGCGAGCGCCCACCAAGCAATCGCTCCCAGAAACGATGAAAGAAAAAACGGAATCAGCGTCAATGGCTCAAGAATGCCCCGAAACGGCATGTCAGTTCGGGCATGGAACCATGCGAGTGAAACACCGATGATAGAGGAGAAAAATGCGGTTCCAACCGCGATGATCAAGGTATTCCAAATTGCCCACAGTACTTTTAGCTCCGTGAACGTATTCACATAGTTGGCTAGCGTGAACCCCAACTGACTCCCATCGACATGTACGCGGAAACTGCTCTGGAGATAAACTGTGATCGGAACTATTGCCAGTACGGTGAGAAGTATGAGCGAGGCGAACTTCGTAATATTCTCGGCATTAGCAAAGGGAAATTTCAAGCTAATCCAGACACCAGCCGGCTTAAACATCGCCTCGTAGAGGGGTTTGAGTGCGTCTCCGGCGCTCTTAGCTCCCCCCCCAATCGCCCCTTTCGCGCCTTTTTCTATCAACTCGGCTGCGCCCTTAATCCCAGCCTTGGCTGTGCCGAGTAGTATCCATTTTTTCATTAAGACATCCCTCTGTAAGGGGGTGCGGGCGCAACCGCAGCTCGCGCTGCGGCTGTGCCCGACTTCAATGAGCTTTGAGCTTCATTAGATTCCGTAGACAAGCAGGAATCCCCCTTTTAACTATTTCTGGTTAATTCTTTCTCGGAGCCGTGCTGAATACGGTACTAAACTCCTTCTGCCATTTCTTGACTTCTGCGTGTTCGATTGTTGCCCAGTCGACCGGGATGATGTTGATTCTGTCGAGTGGAGGGGCGATTCCGTCATCGGCCAGAATGAATTTGTTGATTTCCGGGTTCGCATGCGGCGGAAGTGGCCGACCCGAGTTAAGTGGGTTAAATTCAAGAAGCTTATGATGACCTCTCACGCTACGCCAGTAGTCAATAAACAACTTGGCCATGTTCGGGTTCTTCGTTTTCGCCATAATCACTGCGCCAATGGGAAGGGCCACGGTGCCCTCTTTCGGGTAAATCGGGGACATCTTCACGCCGGCCTTTTTGGCGATCCAGTTGTGGCGGGCCATGATGGTGGTGCCAAACCAGTACTCGCCTGCCATCAGGGAGCGCCGCTGGGCCGAGCCGCGGATCATTACGCCCGATTTAGCGTCGTTCAATTTCTGAAAATAACTCAAAGGAAGGACCTGACGTAGGCCGCGGTACCAGAGGGCGTAGGTCTCCGAACGCTCGGCGTCGCCGACGAGAACCTTGCCCGCGTATTCGGGTTTGAGCAGGTCATACCAACTGTCGAGCTTCACGTTACCAGCCAGGTCACGGTTCACCGACATGGTGTTGAGCTGTCCATCGGCCACCCAGTAACCGGGTGCATTCATTTTGGCCTTCGCTGCCGGGACAAAGTACTTGTCCTCGGGCGAGGTGTACTTCATCAGGTTGCCGCGCTTGCGCATTGAGTGGAGCCAGGAAGCGGCAGCGAGAACAACCACGTCCACCGAGAGCTTGTTGGCATTAATTTCCTGCTCGAAGCGTTTCATGAGCGTGCTCGACTTGCGGTTGGCAAACCGAAACTTCACTCCCGAGAGGCCATAATATTTCTTAAAATCCTTCTCGAGCGCCTTGGCCGCTTTAATGGGGGCCAGGTTGGTGGCCCAGGAAAACGAGCCTTCTTTCCTCGCGCCTTTGATGAGCTTCGCCACACGCGCTTTTTCCGCGCCCGACAGAGAATCCAAGATCGGCGAGGCCGCCCAGGAGGGGCCACTAAAACCGACAACAACTACCAGCGCTAGGATCATTCCCAGCCAACGACTGCTACGCTTTTTCATCTGTTTTCTCCTTTGAATTGTTGGGACAACATGCTTGCTTAAAAAAACTACAAAACCTCCAACTACGTTCAACATCAATCACTAAGAACAACACACCGCGAAGGCGGAATCGACATGTTCACGGTTTGCCCTATCTTGATTTCAGCATCCCCGCGCACATGAACCCTAATGTCAGCTTCACCCACACGGACCAGGCAATCCCACGACTGGCCGAGGTAGGTGGCCTCGCTAACCTTGCCTTCAAGACGGTTCGCATCGCCGTCATCCGAACCGTGAAGTTCAATATACTCAGGCCGCACCGTCAGCAAAACATCCGAGCCCTGGCCGGTTTCTCGGCTATCTAATCCGGCCGCGCACACGATATTGGCGCCCAGCTTAGGAACATTCACAGAAAGACCGGAGGAGCCTATCTCACCCGTCTTTCCCTTAAGGATGTTTGTCACCCCGATGAAATCGGCGACAAAACTGTTCACGGGCTCGTTGTAGGTCGAATATGGATCCCCCACCTGCTGAATCTTGCCGTCTTGCATGACGATAATCCTGTCGCTCATAACCATGGCCTCGGCCTGATCGTGGGTGACGTAAAGTGCGGTCATCTTCAACTCTTTCACGAGTAGTGCCAGTTCAAGCCTCATCCGTTCCCTGAGCTTGGCATCGAGGTTCGAGAGCGGCTCGTCAAAAAGGAGAACGCGCGGATTGTAGGCCACCGCCCGCGCGAGGGAGACACGCTGTTGCTGGCCGCCCGAGAGCTTCGTAGCATTCCGATCTCCGAGACCGCCAAGTCCGACAAGTTCGAGCGCCTCAGCCACTTTCTTTTTTGACTCGGCGCCTTTGACGCCCTGGGCATGCAGCCCGTAGGCTACGTTTTCGGCAACTGACATATGAGGCCAGATGGCGTATGACTGAAATACCATTCCAAGATGCCGCTTCTCCGGCGGCAGACAGACTCCCTTGCTGGTAAAAATATCGCCGCCGATCAAGATATTCCCGCTATCGGGGGTCTCGAGGCCCGCGATGCAGCGGAGGGTCGTCGTCTTACCGCAACCGCTGGGGCCGAGTAAGGTGACAAATTCACCCTCGGCCACGGTGAAGCTGATGTTGTCCACCGCCAGTGTTTCGTTTCCAAAACTTTTCACAAGATCCTTTACAATTACTTCTGCCATCATTCGCTCCTAGGAAACCGCTGCCGTAGCCACCTTCAAAAATTTATCTTCTTCCTCGTTCACAAGCCCCTGTTGGCGCTCCATTTCCCTTACTAGCGGAATGACTTTCTCGCCGACAATCTGACACTCGGAGTGAAGAGGAAAACCGGAAAGTATCAACAGGTTGACGCCCGCCTTTTCTATTTCAATAATCTTTTCAGCGCACTGCTCATAAGACCCAACAATGGTCACGGCAGAGCCTGTCCTTATACGCCCCATGCCACCCCAGAGATTGGGCCCGACCATATCCTCTTTGGTCCGCTCCTGCTGATTCTTGGTTCCCTTGCTGTCGAATCGGGCAATCACCTTACCCCGGTGCGCCAGCACATCGTGATCCACCTGACTGAGAACCTCTTCAGCCGCTTCGTATGCCTCCTCCTCTGTTTCGCGCGCCGAAATTTGGAAACGCGTGACATACTTGAGCGGACGATCACGACCTTCGAGATTTTTTTCCATCCCGTCTATCTGCTCTTTGACCTGCTCGGGGCTCTCCCCCCAGAAAACCCAGTAGTCGCCATACTTGACGGCGATTCTTCTCGCGACATCAGAAGCGCCCGCCATGTAAAACGGAATGCGGGGTTTCTGAACGGGCCTCGGGTACACCGAAGCGTCGCGGAAGTGATAGTACTTGCCCTCGAAGGAGAATTTATCCTGTGTCCAGAGCCCTTCAAGCACCTGGATATATTCCTCGGTGCGCTCGTAGCGGGTGTCGTGATCGAGTTCATCGCCGTAGGCCGAAAGATCGGAGCCGCCGGTCACTATATTGTACATAACTCGCCCCCCGCTCAATTCATCGAGTGAAGCCATCATCCGGGCGCAACAGGCGGGATGAATCATTCCCACACGAACGGCTAGTAGGAGTTTGATGGTTTTCGTGGCGGGCGCCACGACAGAGGCATTAATGATGCTGTCCCAGGTCGGGGCCTCGGATCCGTAATGACCACTTATCTGTGATGTGGGAACAAGGATGGTTGTGAACCCGCTTTTTTCGGCGTTTTGAGCGACACGGGTGAACGAGTCGAAACTCGGAGGATAATCGGCGAACTTCTGGCCGATATGCGCACTATCTCCATCGCACGACATATACCATGCTAATTCAATGGACAAGGACTCCCCTCCAAGAACTATACATGCGGCTTTTTAACTACAAATACAGCTTCTCATTAAGGATTAATTGGTATTGTGATTAGTATAACCACAAACCTGACATAAGGCCAGCTACACTAGCCTATATATGCTCATAGATATCCAGATTCATTCCACCCTTGAGAATTCCACCGCTTAAATGGCCCACCAGGACATCTTCATTGCAACCCGGCCCACCGCTTAAGGCCATGTGGATGTGCACATAGGGCTGGGGCTCGGTCCACTCGACATCCCCCAGCGCCGCCGGGGGCGAGTCCGGCCAGCTAATCGTTCCCACCGCGGTGAGCTCGCGCCAGTCTTCAAATACGCGGCGGTCCACGTCGTAGCCGTCCATGGATTTAAAACCCGAGATCATCTCGGTTCGGGAAAGGGCCCCCAGAAGAAAAACCGAGCCGGCCCGGATATTTTTCTCTTTCACGAACGCGTTAAGTTCACCATAGAAATCATCTCCGGCCTCATACTGGAGATGAAAAATCCTGCCCAGCCTCTTTTCGGTCCACTTCATCGATTTCCCCTTTCACACCATTTACCACAACGGCTTTAGTCGCCAGGAAAGATAATATCTCCAAGTAATTTTTTCGGCGCCCGTTAGCTGCCCTGCGCCTCTTTCGCCTCGCTATAGGCTCTCTCCAGCCCCTCGCGAAAAGTATCCTTTCTCTGTTGCAGCCAGTACTCGCCCCTCGAAGCGTCGCCGTGAAAGTATTTCTCGAAATACGGATCCGCCACAGCTTCGTCTTTATCCTTACCCTCGGCCACCAGACGCTTCATGTTCCCAAGAATATCTCCCAGGCGATCTCTCAGGCTTCGGGCGACTTCCTTGCCGCAGATTTCCCCGTGCCCTGGCACTATCGTTTCGAGATCCAAACCCTCGACCCACAGCAGCGCCTCCATCCATTCGCCCAGGTTTGCATCGCGCATTCCCGCCGAGGGGCCGTTAATAACAACATCACCAGAGAAAAGAACCCCCTCCTCGGGCACAAACACCGACGTGCAAGCGGGCGAGTGCCCACCCTTTCGATATATCTCAAACGTGAGTGGCGAAAGATGAATTTTGAGGGTGTCCTCGAAGCAAAACTGCGGTAGGGGAACGGGGGCGTTCACAATCTCGTCGGCCTCCTCGACGTGTCCCAGATCACGAAGCGTTTCCGTGAAAATTTCCTTGGAAAACGCGTTGTCCCCTTTCGATATTTCACCATAGACATATTCAGGGGCGATGAAGTTCACATCCTTGACGAACGCGGCGCCCGTCGTGTGGTCGCCGTGATAATCCGTTGCGATGAGATATCGAATCCCCAGGGGGCTCAGTGCCCCGACTTCTCCCTGCCAGTGTTTCGAGTCCGTAGGCCGGACAGGGCTGTCGAGAAGAACCACGCCTTTTTCCGTAACGGCCGCCCCGACATTGGCCCAGTCATACTTAGTTTCCGCATAAAGATGCGCACTTAGCTTTTTCATGAAATTTCTCCCTTAAATAGATAAAATGATCATCGCCACCCATCGTCAAAGCGCAATGGGTAAAAAAAACAGCTGTTTTGTCCCAAGGCTGGGAATGTTCACATAATTGTTAGCCTCAAGCCAGCTACCCCTTCACCAAGGAAGCAAAAATAAGCACGGCAGAAGAATTCGCAAAAAGCGAAAACCTCGATCCCATCCAGAAAGCAACTTGCCCGTGCAGGATACATTTCCTCCCGTCCAGGAAGTATTTTTAGCAAGAATCGCTTTTTAGCGCACACTTCACACTTCAGGTATAATGTCTGCTATAGAAGCACATCTCGCCGAAAATTCGAGGATAATGAGCAAGGAGGCTAGAGTCCTATCTCAATCGAGAGAAGAGACCAGATCCCCATCTCTTTAATCACAATTTCGGGGGTAGCGCCTGCCTGAATATTTTCAAGGCAAGGCAAATACGGTCCGGCCAGAGAAATAAATACGACACTGGCATAAATAAAAAACCACTTTCAAAAAGGGGGAGCCGCTGTGGAAAATTATGACGGGATATTCATCGGAGGTGGGCACAACGCCCTGGTATGCGCGGCCTACATGGCGCGAAGCGGGCAGAAGGTCGCCGTCTTCGAGAGCGAGGCCGAGATCGGCGGGGGGGCCTCGACCCGCGAGTTCGTCCTGCCGGGCTACCGCTCGAACATGCACGCGAACTTCTTCATCGGGCTCGACGATTTTCCCATCGTCCACGATCTCGATCTCACCAAATATGGCTTCAGCTGGGTTACCCCCGAGGTGCAGCACGCCAACTTGTTCCGCGACGGATCGGCCATCGTCCTCCACCGCGACGCCGAGAAAAGCGCCAAGTCCATCGCCAGGTTCTCAGAGAAAGACGCTAAAACCTTCCGGGAGCTTCACCAGCGCTATGCCGTCGAGCTCGCGCCCCTCTTGCGCCGATTTTTATTCCATACCCCACTGCCGCCCGAGGAGATAGCCGAACGCATTAAGGGCGAAAAAGGCCGCGAGCTTCTCGCCTTCGCGCCGATGACCATATCAAGCGCCATCGACGCCCACTTCGAGCACGAAAAACTCCGCACCCTGTTCAAGCTCTTCGCCCACGCAATCACGGTCGAAGATATGCCGGGCACCGGCATGTTCCTGCCGAGCCTCTTCTCAACCCAAACGACGCTGGGCCTTCCCATCGGCGGCGCACTCGAGCTTCCCCGCGCCCTTGAAAAGCTCATTACATCTCTGGGTGGTGAAGTACGGCGAAACAGCCAGGTCCGTGAAATTTTCAGAGATGGCGGCCGCGCCGCGGGTGTTGTTCTCGATGACGGGACCCGCTACGGGGCAACGAAATTCGTGGCCAGCGGCCTGAACGCGCCCGCCTCGGTTCGCCTCGCGGGCGAGGATGCCTTCCCGGACGAGGTGAACGAGAAAATGAAAAACTGGGACTGGGGCTTTCATTCCCTGATGACGCTCCACGTCGCCCTCTCAGAGCGCCCGGTTTACGCCGCCGAGAAATTCGACCCGGATGTGGGCGAGTGCTTCAACATCATTTTCGGCGCCGACTCGGACGCGGATGTCATTAACAATGCCAACGAGCGCCGCGCCGGAAAACTACCCAGCCAACCCATGGGCAACGGCTCGTGCAACAGCCAGTTTGATCCGACCTATGCGCCTAAGGGCGGCCACGTCGCCTTCTGGTGGCCCGGCGCGCCCTACAGCATCGAAGGCCAGGGCCCCGAGAAGTGGGACGACATCAAAGACGGGCTCGCCGAGGATCTGGTCGGCGTCTGGCGCGAGTTCGCCCCCAATATGACTGAGGACGTCGTGCGTGGCGCTAAGCTCTACACCCCGCACGACATCACGCGGGGCAACGCCAACATGGTCGATGGCGCCGTCCGGATGGGGGCCTACAAGAAAGAACAGCTCGGCGTGAACCGCCCGCATCCTCTACTTTCGGGCATGCGCACCCCGCTTGAGGGTTTCTACCTCTGCGGCTCAAGCTGCCAGGGCGGCGGTCTCAACGGCGCACCCGGCTACAACGCCGCTGGGGTGATCGCCGAGGATCTGGATCTCGAGAAATGGTGGAATCCGCTTCCGGCCCCCGAGCTTGCCGAGACGGCGCGGTAATTTACATACCATTCGATGCACAGGCCCATTTCCACGGCGCGCAAGCTTATGACCAATCCACCAAGGCCATCGGGCCTTAACTCCTCAGGACTCGCAAGATGAGGCGAGCCTGCGCGGCCACGCAGGGCTCTGCCACATAGAATTACGTTGTTTGAAACCGCTCACTACAGTGAATTTTTCAATTCACTCACTTGTTGAAGGACCATTTACACATTGTATTTAGTCAGGAGACCTTTTGACGGAGGAAGAGAAGCATGACGTTAAGAATCAATGACGAGGCGCCGAATTTTTCTGCCGATACGACCCAAGGGCCAATCAGCTTTCACGAGTGGATTGGCGACAGCTGGGCAATAATGTTTTCGCACCCGAAGGATTTCACCCCGGTGTGCACCACCGAACTCGGATACATGGCCAGGCTCAAGCCGGAGTTCGACAAACGCAACTGCAAGACGATCGGCATCAGCGTCGATGGTGTCACCGATCATGAAAAATGGTCGAAGGATATCGAAAGCTCGCAGGGCCATGCTGTGAATTATCCCCTGATCGGCGATCCGGGGCTCGAAGTGGTCAAGGCCTTCGACATGCTGCCGGCTGATGCAGGCGACACCTCAGAAGGACGGACGGCTGGTACCAACGCAACGGCCCGCTCGGTGTTCCTAATTGGGCCTGACAAGAAGATCAAGGCGACGCTCACCTATCCGATGAGCACCGGGCGCAATTTTGACGAAATCCTGCGGCTCCTGGATTCCTGCCAGCTGACGGCAAAGGAGCAGGTAGCGACCCCGGTGAACTGGCAGCAGGGCGATGACGTGATTATCCTGCCAGCGGTGTCGGATGAGGATGCGAAGAAGAAATATCCCGGTGGCTGGAAATCGCCGCTTCCCTACATTCGGTTCGTGCCACAGCCATAAACAACAGGCGAATGAACGAGAAACGGCGGCCCTTTCGGGTCGCCGTTTTTTTTGGCGAATATCCGTTACAGGTAATTTCTGAATGTGAACCGCGATAATTCGAACCCCAGAAAATAAAATAAATTGTGAGCAGTAGTCGGAATGGGTGGTTCGAAAATCATAAATCTATCGGGAAGGTCTGCGTTAGATGGATTCTCTGACGAAGGATAGCTGGTCCTGAAGGCTCAGGACGGCGCTGTCCGGGCTGGATAGAACGATTGTGTCAGTATTCTCTTTGACGAGGGGAAGCGCCCGCGCCATCGAGAACTGGGACAAAAGCACGACATCGCACGGGAGGCGATTGCCCATCGCCTCGGCGATCAATTCATCGTGCCGCTCGCCGTCTCCCGATTCAAGGGCCTCGAAGGCCCTCGGCACAAAACACGGGTCAATCTCGATCCTCTGCCCGCTCTCCTTGCTCATCTCCTGAAGCTCACCGGTGATGGAAGCGATAGTAGGCATGTAGGTCGCCACAACCCGGATGTGCGAGCCCGCCGCCAACGCCTCGGTGAGCATCGCCTCGTTGGGCTTGAGAACCGGGATGTCGATGGATGCGCGCGCCGCCTCAATCGCCTTGCCGAACGCCGAGCAGGAATAAAGAATGGCGTCCGCCCCGCCCGCTATCCCGAACTGCGCAAGGCGGGCGATGCGATCCGTCAGGGCATCGTTCAGGCTGCCCACTTTCGCCAGCTCCTTGCTCAAATATTCATCGAGCAGGCTGACGATCTCGACCTCGGGCCATAGTTGCGCGAAGGTATCCTCGATGGCGGTGACCGCGTTGCGCGTGGCATGAATGATTGCGATACATGGAGTCATGGGGCTGGGCGATATCCTCTAATTTTATCTTATCAATACTTCAACAGCCCGGATATTAGACAAATACATCTCGTAATTCAAACTATTTCAACAAAATTCGGCCACTACCGCGTCGTGCACCGGCAAAAAATGGCCTTTATTCCTTATCGGCCGGTCTTATGGGCCTCTTAGTGCAGGAAAATGGGGCCGCTAGGAAATCTGGAATTCTTCTAGAAATTTATCGAGTTTGGACATGAATAGGTCGGTATTGTCCCATATTGGGTGATGGCCCGATCCGGAGATGATGACTCGCCGGGCGGTCGGGAGCCCTTCGTTATAAACATCGCTAAAGGCTAGTGGCCCTTCATCATCACCGCCGTGACAGACCCAGGTGGGCACTTTAATCTCATCAAGCCGCCCGGTGAGATCGGGCATGGTGAAAAGGGCGTTTCCGGTCGCGGCATAGGTCTCAGGAGTGTTTTTTAAGAACCGCTCGCGGAACTCTACCGCCAACTCCCCTTCGCGCAGCTGAGGCGGTACCCGGCTTTGATAATTCTCGCTGTCGAAAATAGTGTCCAGCCCATCGCTCCGGGCAATTTCGAGCAGACCCTCGAAATGTGCGCGGTAAGCGCCCGAGGGCGCGGACGCCGAGGCAGAAACCAGCATCAGCCGTCTCAGGCGATCGCCATGCTCGATTGCGAACATCGTGCCCGTTCGCCCGCCCATGCTCTGCCCCATGTAATCCACCCGGTCGAGCCCGAGCGCATCGAGAAAGGCGAGCACATCGTTCGAAAAATCCTGAATCGCGTATGGGCCGGGGGGCTTTCCCGAATCTCCGTGTCCCCTTAAATCAAGGGCAAGCACCCGGAACCGCTCCGCTAGCCGGTCGATAATCGGCGCAAACGCAAACCACGAGCTTTGAAAACCGTGCACGAGGACGATAGCCGGCCCCTCGCCCTTGTCGATATAGTTCAGCCTTACCCCGTTCACCGCTATATTTGGCATACACCAAACCCTTCTCTATAAATCAAATACCGCTTACTCTGCCTTGTCGAACACCTTCTGGGCCGCTTTGAGTGCATGATTCGTCTTGGGAAATCCCATGTAGGGACAGAGCCCGACGATCGCTTCAATGATTTCCTCGCGCGTCCAGCCCTGATTCAAGGCACCCTGAGTGTGCATGCCTACCTCGCCAGAAAGATCCTGCGCCGCGGCGCAGGCGATGACGAGCAGCTCGCGTGTCTTCGTGTCGATGAGGGGCTGGTTCCAACCGGTGCCATAGCAAAACTCTAAAATGGACTGGGCGTGCACGGAGGAAATTTTCGCTAGCTCTCCCAGTCCTCCATGACCGTCCTCTCCGTAGATCCCGAGTTTCTTCCGAATTTCCAACGCTTTTTCCACCCGATCATCAAGTTCATCGCCCATCATGGCGCTCCTTAAAGTCGAGAAAAGTGAGTCGAAAAAAGTGAGGGGCATCTTCCGGCTCACCACGCAGAGAAGTGGCGGCCTCTTTCAGTAAAGAAATATCATCTGGTTCTTAGTCGGGGGTCCAGAACGTCGCGCAGCCAATCCCCGACCAGATTAGACCCGAGAACCGTGAGCGTGATGGCAAGACCCGGGAAGGTGACGATCCACCACGAAACGTACAGATAGGATCGGCCCTCCGCTAAAAGTCCGCCCCAAGTCGGGGTTGGTGGGGGCACCCCCAGCCCGAGAAAGCTGAGACCCGCTTCGATGACTATTAATCGTCCGAGGTAGAGGGAGCCGATAATAATCACGGGCGCAATGACGTTGGGGAGGATATGGCGCGTGATAATGCGCAGGTTACTCCCCCCGATGGAGCGCGATGCGATGATGTACTCCTGCTCTCGCAAGGAAAGCACGTTTCCACGCACGATTCGCGCATATATCGTCCACTGGCGCAGAGAAATGAGGGTGACGATAAGCCAAAGACTCGGCCCCAGAATACCGATGGCCGCGAGCGCCAGCAGGACGAACGGAAACGACAAGACAAAATCCACCAGCCTCATGATCAGATAATCAATCTTCCCGCCATAGTAACCCGCCAGGAGTCCGAGCATTAGACCGAGGCTCCCCGCCATTACAGTCGCGCTCAGCCCCACAATAAGCGAGATCCTCGCGCCGTAAATGAGCCGGCTAAAGAGATCTCTTCCAAGGTGGTCGGTGCCCAGAACGAAAACGTGTCCTTCTCCCTCCCAGAGGGGTGGCTTCATCACCCGGGTCAGAGATTGACTGTCCGGGTCCATCGGAGAGATAAGCGGCGCAAACAGGGCCGCGAAGACAACCAAAGCCAGAATCGCTACTCCGAGCTGAGCGGATTTTTGCTGCCCAAGGGACCGCAGCATCCTCACACTCCAATGAGGCTCGGGAAGATCATCTTGCAATTCATCAAAGGCGGCCGTTTGGGCCCGGTCATCTTTCATCGGTATTGAATCCGCGGATCGAGGTAGGTGTAGAGGATGTCCACCAACATGTTGATAATGACAAATATGGATGCCAGAAGGAACACCGTCGCCTGGACAATGGGGTAGTCGCGATTGTGAATAGCCGCCACGGTCAGACGGCCCACCCCCGGCCACGCGAATACCGTCTCAGTGATAACGGTGCCGCCCAGGGTGAGAGCCAGATCAATTCCCAACACCGTGACGATAGGAATTGCTGAATTTTTCAGCGCGTGCTTGAACAAAACTACATTCTCAGAGAGCCCCTTCGAGCGGGCGGTCAGGATGTAATCCTGGCGCAGCACCTCGATCATCTCCGAGCGCATCAGGCGGGCCAGGCGGGCCAAGTGAAATAAGGAGGCCGTAATGGCCGGCATGACAATATGATCCCAATTCCCGTACCCGAAGGGGGGCAGCCAGTTCAGTTTCACGGAAAAGAAAAGGATCATCATCAGGCCGAACCAGAAATCAGGCACGGCCTGCCCCAACACCGCCCCAACCATGAGGCTCTTGTCGTAGACGGTGTTCTCCTTCAGCGCGGCCAAGCAGCCCAATGGCAGACCGATAAAAATCGATAGCAAAAACGCAGTAGTGGCAAGCTCCACTGTTGCAGGCAAATGCTCGAGCACGACTTTCAATGCCGATTCACCGTGCTCAAAGGATTCGCCGAAGTCGCCATGCAGCGCAACATTCTTGAAGAAAATGACGTACTGGGTAAACAGCGGCTTATCGAGGCCCATCTCGTGCCGCACAATCGCGATGTCCTCCTCGGTGGAGTCATCAGGCATCATAATGCGGACTGGATCGCCGGAGAGATGAACAAGCAGGAACACAAAAATTAGAACACACTTTATCAGAACGACGGCCTGGATGAGCCGCCGCAAAATAAGTCCAGCCATTCAACGCCTCTTCGGAGAAAGAGTTCTCTTGGAACTCTCCTCAAGAGCTTAAGAATCCTCCAGGAACTCTCCCCCGCCGGACACAGATACCCGGGGTAAAATGCCGACGATTACTTACCCGGAGCACGGGTTAATCTCTCAAGATGCATAAAACTTCTCTTGCCCCTGGCAGAGAAGATCTCCACCAGGGGCAAGAGATAATTCGCCTTACTACTTCCAGCCTATATCCGTTGCGATCAGAAGGCCGTCGGCCCGCCTCTTCCAGTCAACGGATTTTTTCTTTCCATCGATCTCATCGAGATGGTAGAGAAAGCCCAGCAGGGCATTGTCTCTGACATAACGGCCGAGGTCCTGATATCTCTTGATCTGCATGTCCGGGTCCGCCTCGGCACGTGCACCGATGATCATATCGTCGAGTTTCTCGCTCCGGACGCCGCCGTGGGTCGATTTACTGTAAAGAAGGCCCGAGTACATCCACGCCGCATGAAGCGGGGTGTCGTTCCGGCAGGCATAGTTCCAGTAGGCCGGGTAGCCTTTCTTCCACTTCGAGCGGCTGTTCCGCCGCCAGGCGCCGTACTCAAGCGGCTTCACCTGAACGTTGATGTTGATCTTCTTGAGCTGGCCCGCGATGGCCTCGGCGCCCTGCACCCCTTTGAGATAACGCCCGATGGGCACCATCAAGGGAACTGTGAAGCCTTTCTCGAATCCAGCCTCTTTCAGCAACTTCCTCGCCTTGGCCAAATCGTAAGGATACGCATTGACCGCCGGGTTGTGGCCCAAACTATTCGGGCCAATGACGGTTCCTTTTGCGACCGTGGCATAGCCTTGAAGAACATTCTTGGCAATACTTTCTTTGTCTATGCCGTAATTCACCGCCTGGCGCACCCGCTTATCCATCCAAGGCGAGCCGTCCTTGAGAACCATGAGTATTGAGCAGGCCTTGGGGCCCGCGCCCGAAATCACATCAATACCAGGCTTCGACTTCGCCAGGGGAACCATCTGCGGCGGGATGCCCTTGATTATATCGACCGAGTTAGCGAGAAGCGCAGAAACCCGGGTTGTCGGCTCGGGGATCACCTTGATCACAACCGTCTTCACTCGCTGGCGGGAGGGATTCCAGTATCCCGGAGTGGCCTCGAATACCATCTCGGAGCCCTTGCGCCATTTCGTCATTCGATAGGGACCGCTTCCCATCGGATGACGCGCAACATACTTCCGCTCCTTGGCCGTGTAGTACTTTGGCGCAACAACCGCGCTAAAATCCGCGAGCGGCGAGAGCAGAAACCGATCGGAGGTCTTTGTGTGAATGCGCACCGTATGCGAATCCACAACTTCCACATTTTTTACGGTCCGGTAAAAATTCTTTATCTTGCTTTTAACTTTAGGATCGAAGATGCGGTCCAGACTGTATTTCACGGCGCTCGCATCCACGGGCTCGCCGTTGTGGAACTTAGCGCCCTTTCGAATTTTGAGCTCGAGAGTCTTGGGATTCACGTACCGCCACGACTTCGCAAGGCCAGGCCCGATTTTCCCGCTCGCATCGCGCGAGAGAACATTATCGAACACGAGCGGCCACGTCTGGAACATCGGAAGGCCGAGCCGGATATGGGGGTCGAACGTGGTCGGCTCCCCAGGCATTCCGATGACGATTTTGTCCTTCCCCGCCGCAGCCGCGCCACCTGCCGCAATCGCAACAAAAATCAGCGCCACCAGAGCAAACATCCAAAATCTTTTCATACTATCCTACCTCCTCTTAATGGAAACAAGTTAATGGAAACAATTCCCTTAAAACAATAATGCACAGCGCTTTGGGTTTTCATTCATCGCGTCCACCCCACTGCACCATGACTCCCTAGGCCACTTACCCGTGAGGACAATCATCCTCACGAAACAAAACATCATCATAATTGTTTGGACACGTTGAATTTAGAGTCATCCTGTACAAGTGTCAATGTCCTCGGTGCAGCTCCTAAACCCGAGTCATGGAAATATTACCACCACCTTCTCTTCACAGCATCCGCCAAATGCCTCCCTATCCATGGGAGACAGTGCTACGATCATCCCCATCACAAAAAAGACACATTCAACTTTCACACCTATTCACAAAAGGAGTTCCGCTGATGAGCGACGAAAAAGTCTGGGACATGCTGGAAAAACCAAAAGTAGAAGACCGTCTTGAAAAAGCCAAAAAAATTCGCGAGCAAATGGGTATTTACGGGAAGGGGGGGCAGGCCTCCGAGGCGTTTTACAATTTCTCCTCCGTCCACACCCAGGGCATCTTCGAGTGGTGTTTCGGCATGGTGTGGAGCCAGCCGCTACTCGACCTAAAAACAAAAGAGATCGTCGTCATCTCTACAATGGCAGCGCAAGACCTGCCCGATGAACTCGAATGGCACGTTCGCTCCGCCCTGAATCTAGGCCTGACCGAGGGAGAGATAATCGAGGTCATCGTGCAGTGCACCCCCTATATCGGGCTTCCCAAAACAAACCATGCCCTGCATGCCGCCCAAAGAGCATTCAAAAAATCGGCGGAGGAAAAAACTAAATAGTCATTAACTACCAGAACCATTGCCTCTATTTCCAGGGGGGCATTGTTTCTAATTTCCAGATGCCCCCCGACAATAAAATGCGCAGGGCCTGAAACAACAATTGGAAATCATGCGCAGCCCTTGCATTTTTAATAGCGGACAATAAGAATAATAAAAAATTCTTCTCGATGGAAAATCGTTAGGTACGTTGCCGAATCGACGCCTCGTCGTCTTAACCAGTGGACGTGACATATGAATGATTGGAAATTCAAGCCTTTCGTTATTGATGAGAAAAACCGCGAACGGTTTGAGAAATGGACCGGCCCTGGAGGGATCGCAAAAAACCACAAAAATGGGCATTTTGTTACGAACCCCGAAAAATCTTTTGCCGCGCTCGGAAAACCGCTCACTGAGTGCCGAATTGCCCTGCTCTCAACCGGCGGGGTCCATTTGGCCGACCAGCCGCCCTTCGATCTGCTTTCACACGATGGAGATTGGACCTACAGGGAAATCCCGGGCGACACCCCCGAGGCAGATATTCGCTTCAGCCATAGTCACATCGACACGTCCGAA
>Ga0209403_10001405_pt1 | contig 31357 bp, 23 predicted proteins | sample ArcticOcean_MG_C_8_FD_187440 | JGI IMG/M metagenome (GOLD analysis project Ga0209403, IMG submission 187440) | Marine microbial communities from western Arctic Ocean - ArcticOcean_MG_CB11_86 (SPAdes) (version 2) | ecosystem: Environmental > Aquatic > Marine > Oceanic | place: Arctic Ocean...
GAGGGCGAACCCCGGGTTCCCCTTCCCTCAACCGATCTGCTCCCCAGAAGACTGATCATCGCCGGAGCAGTAGGTCTCGTTCCCGGCTTGGCGTCAACAGTCGCTTTTGATTACGTACGGAGATGGCGCAAATAGAATAGTTACGATGGATCGTTTCGGATTCTCGACGTTGGGTGCATTATCTCCCAAAGGACCCGCGAGACGCATAATTGGTTGGCTTTCGGACCCTAGTCGCGACCAAGGGTGGACAGAAACTCCACATTGGTCTTGGTCTTTGCCATTCGCTCCAGTACCTTCTCAGTAGCCTGGAGGTGGTCCATTCCATTGGACGTTATCATGCCTACCATGCGGCGCAGCAGCATAACCTTCTTGAGGGTAGCCTCTTCTAGCAGAAGCTCTTCGCGACGAGTACCACTCCTATCGATGTCGAGGGCAGGGTAGGTCCGCCGTTCTGCTAGCCTTCTATCCAGATGGACTTCCATGTTACCTGTGCCCTTGAACTCCTCATAGATCAGTTCATCCATGCGGCTTCCAGTGTCGATCAGGCATGCGGCCAAGATCGTTAGGCTTCCGCCCTCTTCCGTGTTTCGAGCAGCGCCAAAGAAGTGCTTGGGTGGGTACAGGGCAACCGGGTCCATACCACCAGAAAGCGTTCGTCCGCTGCTAGGCACGGCCAGGTTATAGGCTCTCGTTAGACGAGTGATGCTATCCAGAAGAATGACCACATCGGAGCCGCTCTCTACGAGACGTTTTGCTCGCTCCAGAACCATCTCTGCCACTCGGCAATGGTCCTCTACGGGCTCGTCGAATGTGGAGCTGAACACCTCGCCAGTTATGGACCGGCGCATGTCTGTGACCTCTTCCGGCCTTTCACCAATCAACGCCACCATTATGTGAATGTCCGGAGCGTTAATTGCGAGGCCGTTGGCGATCTGTTTCAGAAGGGTAGTCTTGCCAGCCTTTGGTGGGGAGACTATGAGTCCGCGCTGTCCGCGCCCAACTGGAGCTAAGAGGTCTATAAGCCTGGTGGAGAGTACCTTTGGGTCGGTTTCGAGGATGATATGCTCAGTGGGGAAAATTGCGGTGAGGTTTTCGAATTTAGGACGGGTCCTTGAGGTATCGGGATCAAGTCCGTTTACCCCTTCAACCCTAACGAGGCCAAAGTATCTTTCGCCATCCTTAGGGGGTCTCACCTGCCCAGATACTTCGTCCCCTGTCCGCAATCCGAATCGCCGAATTTGCGATTGGGAGACGTAAACATCGTCGGAACCGGGCTGTCCCGAATTCTGTCTCAAGAATCCATAACCGTCAGCTACGACTGAGAGGATACCGCCTGCTTTCAGGCTTCCGTCATTCTCAGAGAAGCTATGGAGGACCTTCGACATGAGCTCATGTCGCTTGCCTGCGGAGCCGTTTTCCGCGATTCCCATCTCAAGGGCAAGCTTCAAGAGGTCGTCGTTGTCGAGACTTTGTAGTTCCGCTATGTTCATTTCTTTCTCCGGAGTGTGGGGCTCTAGGCCATGTTATTCGTGAAATAACGTTCGTTGAAATTGGGCAAAATTGCCGTGCATATTGAAGGACAAAATGGAATCAAAAATTAAGCCTGAAGGTGCAGTAATAAAAGAAGTGAAATATCTCTGTTTATGTTTTCCTGCCAGATACTAAGCTTGCCTTAACGAGGCTACTACAGGCACGCTAGTTTATGTTTTTAGACGATTTGGCCCAACATATCAATGTACTGCTAACTGGAATCAATCGAAGGAATATTAGAAGAACTGTAGTTAGATTATCCCAGTCTTTCGCAACGGAACCAGAGGCAGTTATAACAGCCATCCAGTCTATCGCTTTGGGGCCATTCATTCGAGGGGTAACGTCCCTATGCTATCATAAATTCGTGTGGCCGTCTATACTTTCCCACCGACTATAGACGAATTCGACGACTCTAGAGGCATAACGTGTTGGCCGCCTTCACGTAATGTTCTTTTTACTGCAAGCATGAAGTCCTTGAATAGCGGGTGAGGCCTGTTAGGGCGCGAAAGAAATTCCGGGTGGAACTGTACACCAACCATGAATTCCTGGCTAGTCAACTCCATTATTTCAACTAGCCGGTCGTCGGGAGAAACACCGGATGCAATGAGGCCCACTCGAGCCAGGTCCTCCCGGTAATCGTTGTTGAACTCGAACCGGTGACGGTGCCTCTCATAGATGGTGGACGTGCCATATGCGTTACCTGCCAGTGACCCTTCCACAAGCTCACAGGGGTAGACTCCGAGCCGCATCGTCCCGCCCATTTCGGTAATGTCTTTTTGGTCTGGCATCAAGTCAATTACAGGATTGCTTGTGTCTGAATCAAACTCGGTTGAGTTTGCATCTGCGTTAGCCAGAGCCTCTCTCGCAACATCAATGACCATGACCTGAAGTCCGAGGCACAGGCCCAGGTAAGGCACGCCATGCTCCCGTGCGTACCTAACAGTCAATACCATTCCCTCAATTCCGCGGTTGCCGAATCCACCTGGCACAACAATGCCTTGCACGGAATCCAGGAATCTTTCGGGACCGTACTCCTCGATGTCTTCGGAGCCGACCCACACTATTTCTACGTCCTGATCCTGGGAAAGGCCGGCATGGAAGAGGGCCTCTTTAACAGAGAGGTATGAGTCGTGCAGTTCGACGTATTTGCCCACGATAGCCACCCTGGTGGGCTCTTTGGGCATCTTGATGTCGTCTACCATGCTCACCCAAGACGACAGGTCTCTGCCATTGTTGGGAATCTCTAATGTGTCCAGAATCAGGTCGCCAAGTCCCTCGTCTTCGAGGATCAATGGCACCTCGTAAACGGTGTCCACGGTTGGTAGTGCGACCACGGCCTCGATGGGTACGTCGCAGTGAATGCTAATCTTGCGCTTTATCTCTTTGTCCAGGTCGTAGTCGCTGCGGCACACAATAGCGTCAGGCTGAATGCCAATGCTTCGTAACTCGCGTACGCTGTGCTGCGTTGGCTTGGTTTTCAATTCTCCTGTGGCGGAGATGTAGGGCAAATAGGTCAGGTGGACGTAGTAGACGTTATTCTTGCCTACCTCGTTTCTCATCTGGCGTATTGCTTCCAGGAATGGCAGGCCTTCGATGTCGCCCACCGTTCCGCCAACCTCAACGATAATGACATCCGCGCCAGACTCTACGGCAAGACGCAGGATGTGCTGTTTGATGGCGTCAGTCACATGGGGAATGGCCTGGATTGTGCCTCCCAGGAACTCACCTCGTCGCTCCTTGGAGATGATGTCGCTATATATCTGGCCTGCCGTGAGATTAGACATCCTGGTCAGGTCCATATCGATAAACCGCTCGTAGTGGCCCAGGTCTAGGTCCGTCTCGCAGCCGTCCTTGGTCACGAACACCTCGCCATGTTGATAGGGGGACATGGTTCCGGGGTCCACGTTCAGGTAAGGGTCTAATTTAAGGACAGATACGGTCACTCCGCGGCTTTTAAGGATGCGTCCAAGCGAAGCGACGCTAATTCCCTTTCCCACGGAACTGACCACACCACCGGTAACGAAAATATACTTGGTCATAATCTCAAGGATCTCCAAATGCTGGTTAGGAGGTGAAATTCAAATGACAAAAAAGACGCAAGTGTAACGGGCTACGTTTCGGGTAAATACTTGCAGGAGCCTGGGGAATGGAAGGGGCAGTTCGGCTGTTAGAGGCTGTTGGTTGGTGAGAAGTGCTCCCTGGCACTACCCAAGCCCCTTAACTGCGGAATAAGCTGCGTTTGCGGACGCCACTATCTAGTAATATCCCCTTGCTGGATTGATGTTGAAGCAAGTATATGCAGGCCCCAAATCCTATGTCAAATGATATTAACAGGAATTGGCCTATATGTGTTCTGTGGCGTATTTTTTCGGCAAGCCCCAGACATTCGGATTGACCTGGCTTTATCGATGTTCGGCAGCGCGTTCAGGGCCTCTGCTTACCCAGTATAAAGGAACTTATTGAAAGACATGGAGATTTCGACAGAAGACTACCTTATGTTCGTAGACAGGGCTCTCGATGGCATGATGGGCATTGTTGAAGAGATGGGAGACGACCTCGCCAACAGCAGTCCAGACCTCCCAAACCTGAAGCAAGCCAATTCCCCTTACGCCATCCTCTTTCACTGCATCGGCGTCTACCACTACTGGGTAGGCACCTTGGTCGCTGGTCGCCACACCGAAAGGGACCGCCCGGCCGAGTTTATCGCCTCGGGGAGTGCTGCCGATTTGAAGAGGCTGGTTTCCGCGCTAAAGCTCCAGTTTAGGACAGACCTCAACTCAGTTGATGGCGGCCAATCCCTGGCAATTATGCCAAACCCTGACTACACTCCCCTACCCGGATACACTCAGTGGACTCAGGGGGCAGTTCTCATCCATGTGTACGAAGAACTCGCTCAACATCACGGGCAGATGGAGCTAACTCGTGATATTCTTCTTAAAAGTGGATTTTAAGTCGCTGAAAGCGCATTCCCCTTCGGGTTATGTCCGCCTCGTCAAAAGCTTTATTTCAGAGAGGAAATCAAGGAGCCAGAGCCCCAATACCATTAGGTTCGATGAAGGATATTTAGCCCGTTTTGTAGCCACTCTCTCAAAGCCCTTACAAGAACAAACTAAGCAAAACATATTAGACTTCATAACTTCACGAGATTGCAACGCTGGCGGTAAGCACGCTTACTTCAGAGTTCTAAGGGCATTCTATAAATGGTGCCTGTCCGAAGACTTTATAGACAAAAAACCATGGCTCATTTAATGGCTCCTAAAGTCCCAAAGCCTTTAAGGCCCGCTACGAAGAACTTGTAACCACTTCTGTAACCACCCCTAAAGCCAATACATCATTGGCCAAAGCTTCTGAGGATGATTTCGTGCCTGAATTGGTGGTGCCCAGGAAAGGACTCGAACCTTCACTCTCTTATCGAGAATCGGATTCTAAATCCGTTTTCACCACACGGATTTGTCACTGTTCTCTTCGCGTAAACCAAGCCGTCGAAATAGATTTCACCTTGGAGTTGATTGCTTAAGGCATACGATGTGCCAGGGAACCATTCCGTTCAGGCCTGCATGTGTTTTTCTGTTCTCAAGAAATTACATAAGGGGCAATTCGGTGCATCTACGGCATCGCCGTGGTATCGTTTGTTAGCGAAATTCGTCATCCGACAAGGCAGCTATCTAACATATGGCCAACCCCTCCTCAGGTCAGGCTCCTGGTAAGGCTCCCGGCCAGGCGAACAGTTTATGGACCGTCGATTTCGTACTCAATATGCTCGTCGGCCATTTCATGTTCGCTGGCTATACCTCTCTCATCACCATCGTTCCATCCTACGTTCTGCACCAGGGCGGCCAGGAATGGCAACTGGGCATAATCATCGGGTCGTTCGGACTGGTTGCCATGTTCATTCGCCCCTTTGCAGGTCGGTGGGTGTATAAGTTTGGGGCCAAGCAAATTGCCATTATCGGCACAGTAATAATCGCAATTGGGTCCCTGCTGTACATAGTCTCTCCCGGCCCATGGTGGCTTGTTCCGATACGAATGGGTCAAGGTATAGGCATTGCCATGGCTCCCGTAGCGACCAGCACAATCGTCGCCAACCTGGCTCCCGCGCACCGCAGGGCAGAGGCCATGTCCTACATGGGGGCGTCCATCAATGTGGCGTTCCTGTATGCGCCTGTGGTGGCCTCCCTGATACTGGGCTTCGCCGGGTTCAAGTACGCTTTCATGTTTTCATGTAGCTCTGCTTTGATGGCCGCGCTGCTGGCATCTCGCCTATCATCTGCCAGAGTATCACCGCCTGTCGAAGCATCCACCGACGCACCAACCGAAACAGTCCCACTGATATCCAGGGCGGCACTCTTCCCTGCCATCGTATTCATGGCATATACCTTTACCACCGCGCCTATTAATACCTTTTTGCCAATCTTGGCCGAAGAGCGCGGTCTAGGCAACCCAGGCTTATACTTCACCGTCTGGTCTGTAACATCGATTGCTGGCATGATGTTCTCGGGGCCTGTGGCGGACCGCTTCGGTAGGGCGACCGTGATCGTGCCGGGCCTAATGCTCACGGCGTGTGCCATGTTCCTTCTCAACATCGCAAATATACCGGCTATGCTCTGGGGTGCAGGGTTTCTTGCAGGCGTCGGGTTTGGCTTGATACAGCCAGGGATACAGTCCTTAACAATCGACAGGGTATCGCTCAGAGAACGCAGCTCCGGGGTGGCGACGCTGCAGCAGGCGTGGGATGTCGCCGGTTCCGGTGGCGCGTTCATTATCGGGCCGTTGGGTGGACTGATAGGCGTTGCCAACTCGTTTGGGGTTACGGGCGTGGGTGCGCTGGTGGGAGTTGTGGGGTTCGTCGTAGGAAACAAGAGGGGACCTGCGTTGACACCGAGTCGGCAGACCGACATTGTCGAATCCGATGATTGACCCGCGGAGCGTAGCGGTTGCCCTCGGACGTGCACGCCTTGACAGCCAGTGCGAAGCCGATACAATCATTTTTCGGACAGAGCTATCATAGCGTCTCGCATGTACTCCAAGTTATGAGTATCTGAGTGAAAGCTATCTATCAATAGTAAAGGGAGGACTTATGAACGGAGCAGAACTTAAAGAGAAGGTAAATTCCGGCGGCATCGTCTATGGCACCATGATCAGCCTTGGGCGGAACCCCAGGTGGTCGACGCCTTACGCCAGCTTTGGGCTGGATTACGTAATCATCGACACGGAGCACTCGCCAAGAGGTCGTGATGAGGTCGCCGACTTCATCGCTGCCTTCCAGTTCAGCGGCGTTGCGCCCATAATACGCATCCCAATTCCTGACTCTCACTACGTCACTATGGCGTTGGATGCGGGTGCCCACGGCATATTGGCGCCGTATTGCGAGACTGTGCAAGAAGTAAAGGAAGTTGTTGGCGCTGCCAAGTGGCGTCCTCTCAAGGGCGAGCTTGCCCGCAAGGCTGTCGACAACGACGAGCTGCCAAGCCAGGCCAGCAGAGAGTATCTCGAGAATCGCAATCGCAACAACGTCTGCATAATCGGCATCGAGAGCACTCCGGCCATTGCCAACCTGGAGAACATTCTGAAGGTGAAGGGCATTGATGCCATATTCGTCGGCCCTAACGATCTGAGCATAAGCCTGGGCATACCCGACCAGTACGATCACCCGGACTACGAGGCCGCTCTACGAGAGATCATCGCCAAGTGCCAGGCTGCCAACACACCAGTGTTGATGCACCACCAGACCGTGGCGCTTACGATCAAATGGCTGAAAGAGGGCGCAAAGTTCGTTCTCTATAGCAGTGATGGACGCAGCCTGCACAACGCATACCGTGCAGAGTTTGGCGAGATCAAGATGGCCGTCGAGGGAACTTCCGGCGACACCGGCGAGTCTGAAGAGGTAATTTAAGAGCTGTAAGCTATTGGCTATCAGCGGTCAGCGACTCTTTTAGATCGAGTTGCTGGCTGCTGATGGCCCCACGAGGAGCTAAATATGACCTGGGAATTTATAAGAGTTAACGGACCTTACGGTGGAGTTACCGAGGGGCCTGCATGGGACGGAACTGGCCTGCTTTTCTCGCACATACCTGCCAGTCGCATCTACAAGTACGACCCGCAAACGAATCGTTCGACCCTCTACAGAGAGGACACTAATCAGGCTAACGGCCTGGTGTTCGACCCGCAGGGCAGACTGTACGCGTGCGAAGGTGGCGGACGCCGTGTCGTGCGTTACGAGGCTGATGGCAGCACCACTGTCTTGGCTGACGGCTTCGAGGGCAAGCGCCTGAACGTGCCTAATGACGTGGCGGTGGACCTGCAGGGCCGAGTCTGGTTCACGGACCCGTACTACGAGGGCGCTGGTGGAGAGTGGAGCAAGGACCGGGCCAACAAGGACCTGGACCACGACTCCGTGTACCGCCTGGACGAGGGTTCAGATGGCAAGTGGAGTATTACTCGGGCCACTTTCGATACCTCTCGACCTAATGGCCTGCTATTCTCATTGGACCACCAGACGCTATACGTGGCGCAGAGTGGCCGCGAGGTGGATGAGAAGCGCCAGCTTAGGGCATATCCCGTCAACAGCGATGGCAGTCTGGGCAGCTTCACAGTCCTGCACGACTTCGGCGCGAACCGGGGCATCGATGGCATGGTGCTGGACGTGGAAGGGAACATTGTTGCTACGGCTGGCAATCACAAGGGAGGGCCAGGGCCTATGATTTACGTCTTTTCTCCCTCAGGCGAAGTCTTAGAGACCCACCCCACGCCTGCAGACCAGCCCACCAACTGCACTTTCGGCGGGCCCGACATGACGACGCTGTATGTCACCAACGGCGGCGGCGATGTGTTCCAGGCTGTTACAGAACGGCAAGGCCGCCTGCACTATCCTAAATAAGCGCGACTTTCATTAACCTTCTTAATTGCGAGAACACCTAGAAGGGCGAGTTAATCCTTTAAAGCATGTCAGGTTTTGCTACAGGAGGGCGTAATGCCTAACGTGATAGTTGGGATTTATGGACTCTCTAACAAACCGGAGAGAGATACGCTAAAAGAGTGGTGAGAAGCTTCTATCCGGGAGGGGCTGGTAAAGAATTTAGGTATCAGAGAGGCCGCCTTCGAATTTAGGATGGTCTACTGGGCCGATCTTGTTTACCGTTACCCGCTGCATGTCGAGCCCGATTTCATTCACGACGCCCTCTACAATGGATAGCCATATCTGAATGCCCCTGATGGGTCTCTGGAATAGTACGAGGACAGCTGGGCAGATGGTGCACGCGCGCGAATCGGGTCTTTTCTTGGCCCATTGTCTGACAGGGTCATGAAAAGCGTCGGCAAAGGACGTCTGACCAATTACCTGCTGCGAGCAAAATTGCAGGACCTGTCTTTTTACTATGACAGGACGAAGAGATTGCGAAGTCGTGACGGCGTGGAAGCTGAGGCCCGCGCAGTTCTGAAGAAAGACCTGGAAAACGCTTTGGTCAAAGCGAACGGCAACAATCTCATGCTCATAGCCCACTCTATGGGTTCGATCATCGGCTATGACGTGCTCAGGGACCTCGATCGTAAACCTCGTAAATCCGAAGAAGAAATCGAGTTTATCTTGCATGACTTTATTGCCATAGGCTCACCGCTGGGAGTCGGCCTGGTAAAAAACAACGTGAGAGGGGAACGCTCCTACTCTAAGCCATCCCTCAGAACTCCTACCGTGGTTAAACGAAGGTGGGCGAACTATGCCGACCGCAAGGACCCGGTCGCCTTCGACTCACACCTGAGGGACGACTTCGGCGCCAACTCATCCGCCGTACGCGTGGAGGATGACCTCGTAACAAACGATTACACCGCGCAGGGCGACCGCAATCCACATAAGTCCTACGGCTATCTGAGGACGCCGGAGATATCCATGCACATACAGCAATTTATCGAAGCAGGTGATAGCAATTCTTGAATCCGAAATAGTAGTAATTGGCGGAGGCATCGCGGGTGCGTCCGCCGCCCTCCATCTGGCTGAACACGGACGCCAGGTCACCATCATCGAACGTGGCGAGATAGCTTCCGAGGCCTCCGGGTTGAACATGGGCGGCCTTGGTGGCATGGGCTGGGGTAAGTCCCCTGACCTGCAGTCACACCTCACTATGGGCAGCTTGGACATATTTCGCCGCCTTCAGTTGGACATGGGCTATGACATCGAGTTCCGCCTCAGCGGGACGCTGCAGGCCGTCCAGACCGACGAGGAGTTCGATTACGCTAGAAACCGTGTCAAAACACTGACCGAACAGTGCTACGAACTGGCGCTGCTGACTCCTCGTGAGGCCCGCGCCATCGAGCCCGAGGCCAGTCCCGACATTAAAGGGTACGTTCTCGTGTCCCAGCGCGGTCAGGCCGATCCTGTAAAAGCGACTAAGGCTTTTGCGTCTGCGGCGGGGGCTCAGGGCGCTAAAGTGCTGACTGGCCACGGGTTAACCGGCATTGAACAGACCAGCGACGGCACCTACACCCTAGCCACCACACAGGGCGAGATCCATTGTGAGCACCTAGTAGTAGCAGCGGGAGCGTGGTGCTCTCAAGTAGGCGCGATGATGAGTCTCGATATTCCCATCGTAGCGGTCCGAGGACAGATGTGGGCCACAGAGAGTCTACCCCCTTCCGTGTTTCATACCGTTTCCGGGGCGGAATCTGCGTTGCGTTGGCAGAACGACCCCGGCAACGACGAGACCAATCCTTCTGACCTTACCCATATCGATGGCCGCCGTATGACGCGTCACCTCTACGGTCGCCAGCGTCGCAACGGCGAGATTGTTTTTGGCGGCGACCGGGAGGCTGTAGGTTACGTTAGCAACGTTGATCCCCAAGGCATCGAAGTTAACAAGAGCCATGTTGGAGAGGTCCTGCCCTTCCTCAAAAACGTCCCTATCAAACGGACCTGGTCCGGACTCATGCCCTTCCCCCTCCACGGCAAGCCCATCATTGGCCGGATTCCGCAGCGAGACAACCTGTACGTTGTGACTGGTCTGGCTTCCTCGGGCTTTGGCAGGGGGCCCATGGCAGGCAAGTTCGTGGCGGACCTACTGCACTCCGGTGAGGCACATCAGGTATTGAGTGAGGCCGACCCTGCGCTTTTCGTAAAAGAGGCCTAGTTTCACTCTTTGCACAGTGATGAGACCTTTCCCGGCGCATCTTGGGCGTATCTGGACTCAAAATTCCCGTTCCCCTATAATCGGGGCTCCGAATAAATATTGGTTGGAAAGCAAGAAATGAACCTGGAGGGACTACTTCAATGGCAGATGAGACCATTCGAATTGGCTTCGTAGGCGCGGGCGCTAACACAGAGCTCAGGCACATACCTGGCTTTCAGGCCATGGACGGCGTGGAGTTGGTGAGCGTTGCCAATCGCAGCCGGGCGTCTGGACAGCGGGTCGCAGATAAGTACGGCCTACCCACCGTTTACGATAACTGGGTTGAGCTAATCGAGTCTGATGACACCAACGCCATATGTATCGGCACCTGGCCATACATGCACTGCACACTGGTTCTCGCGGCGTTGGAGAACGAAAAGCACGTTATGACGGAGGCCCGTATGTCCGCCACGGCGGAAGAGGCCCACATCATGCGGGAGGCGGCCAAGCTTCACCCCGGCATCATCACGCAGATCGTTCCGGCTCCGCATACCTTGAAGGTCGACAAGACCTTGCAGGGACTAATTGCCGACGGTTACTTGGGCGACATCCTGTCCGTGGACATGGTCGTGCATGGAGGTGGCTTCCGTGAGGGCGAGCGGGACACTCCTTTCCACTGGCGCAATGACAGAGACTTCAGCGGATACAACATCATGCAGATGGGTATTTGGTACGAGGCCATGATGCGCTGGATTGGCCCTGCCGCGACAGTCCAGGCCCTCACGCGCATTCACGTGAATGCGCGCTACGACGGCGACGGTAATCGCAAAGTCATTACGATACCTGACCATGTAGAAGCCTTGTTGGAGATGTACTCTGGCCCAGTGGTCCGCATGCGATTCAGCACCATCACTGGCCTGTCTCCTAGTGATGGTGTCTGGCTATTCGGTTCTGAAGGCACCATTCATCTGGACTCTGCCAGCATGACGCTACGAGGCGGTCGCAAGGGTGACAGCGAGCTATCGGAGATACCCATTCCAGCGGAGAACGCCGGTAGCTGGCGAGTTGAAGAGGAGTTCATCAACGCAATTCGCGGCAAGGAGCCCATCACGCACAGCGACTTCGATACAGGTGTGCGCTACATGGAATTCATGGAGGCAGTCACCGCTAGCTCCCAAAGTGGCGAGAAGGTGCATCTGCCTCTTTAGAATTCTGTTTTATCGGATAAATTGTTAATACAGGCTGCGACGACATACGGATGCCAATCCAGTTGTCGCAGCCTGATATGAGTCTTGCCCAATTTGGGCTTCGAAGGATCTCTGATGGATTACAAAAGCCTACTGTCGCACAACCGACCCGCGGAAGTTGATGTCCCCGCCGGCCTAAAGGCAGACACAAAGTACATATTCTCTGTGACCAACGCCGTGCCAGAGTTTATAGATGTGGAGAAGTACTCCACTGCCGCCAGGGACGTGGTATTGCGAGAGGGTAAGGACCTGGCCCCGTACCCCCCGCCCAACGGCCACGAGGGATTACGCAGGCTAATTGCTGAGAACCTTCGTGATAATCGTTCAGCTGATGTAGATATAGACTCGGTCCTTCTTACCGATGGGGCCGGCGGCTTCATCAGAATGTACCTGGACGCTTTCATAGATCCTGGCGACGTAGTCTTTGTGGAGGAGTTCAGCTACCTGGGGACCCTTCGCCTGTTGCTCTCCAAGCGGGCGGAGGTAGTTCACATCCCTACAGACGAACAGGGCATGAACACGGAAGAACTGGAGAGAGCTATCAAGGCTGTCAAAGCCCAGGGCAAAACACCCAAGCTAATCTACGCCATCTCCGTCTATCAGAACCCGATGGGCGTCACGCTGAGCGCCGACAGACGCAAGCACATGGTCAAGATAGCTCAGGATTACGGCGTGCCCATTCTGGAGAACGAATCTTACGCCGACTTTCGTATCGACGGTGACCCGTTGCCGCCTTCTATGCTTAGCATGGACGATCAGGACGCCGTGGTTTACGTGTCTTCGTACACCAAACTACTGGGATGTGCCTTACGCCTGGGATACGGCGTAGCCCCTCTAGCTGTGCAAGAGCTTCTCCAGCCCCATCGCCCCAGCCACCTGGCGGGCATGATGGTCTACGAATACCTGCGATATCACAAAGACGATCATATCGAGAGAGTTAGCAAGGGACTGATGGCGCGCCGGGACGCACTCCTGTCAGCGCTGGAACAGAATTTCCCGCCCAGCTGTACATGGACCAAGCCCACTGGCGGTATGATGCTCTGGGTCCAGCTGCCCGAGGGTGCGGATACTTGGAAGGCCCTCGATCACGCCGTTGACGCCGATGTGAAGTACAACCCCGGTGGTGTGTTCCGGGCTGACAGAGGTTGTAATAATTACCTGCGCCTGACCTACAGTCACAACACGCCGGAAGAGATACACGAAGGCATCAAGACCTTGGCGGAGGTTTTTAGACAAGAGGGGTTCTTTGAATAATCAAGAGGCGATTCCAACGTTGCCGCTTTAATGACATATGTAGCAGATCTTCATCTGCACTCGCCTTACGCTATGGCGACGAGCCGACATCTAAATTTCGAGGTCCTGGCAAAGTGGGCGAAAATCAAAGGCATAGACCTGCTGGCCACAGCCGATTTTACCCATCCTCTCTGGTTCCAAGAGACAAAGCAGAAGTTGACAGATAAAGGCAACGGTCTTTATGAGTTCGATGGCGTCAGTTTCGTTCTTGGCACAGAGGTCAACTGTAATGGCCAGCAAGGCGGTCGAAGCCGTCGGGTTCACGTGTTGATTCTTGCACCAGGCCTGGAAATCGCATCGCTCATAACCGATTCGCTATCCACCAAGGGAAAACTCGCAAGCGACGGCAGGCCAACCGTCCACCTGACTCCCAGGCAGCTCTTGGAAACCCTGCTGCACATTGATGACCAGATCATTCTCATTCCGGCCCATGTATGGACTCCCTGGTTCGGCATATTCGGCTCCAAGTCTGGATTTGATTCGCTGGAGGAGTGCTTTGGCGATCTGAAGCAACACGTTTTGGCCATAGAGTCTGGGCTGTCCAGTGACCCCGCGATGAATTGGCAAATCCCCGACCTGGACAATGTGTCCATTGTCTCTTTTTCAGATGCTCATTCGGCGCCCAAATTGGGTAGAGAGCTAACCAAGTTTGAGGGAGAGCTCAGCTACCAGGGACTCTTCGATGACATCAAGAACCAGAACATACACAGCACCATGGAGTTCTTTCCAGACGAGGGTAAGTACCATAGCACCGGACATCGGAAGTGCGGAGTCTGCTGGTCGCCTGAGGACGTGCGGCAAAAGGGCGAGCTCTGCACTGTCTGTGGTCGCAAATTGACGCTGGGAGTGTCCCATCGTGTGGACCAGTTGGCCAAAAGGCATGTCGAGACATGGAAAGACGAGTTCGGGTTTACGCTGGCAGCGAACGGGAGGCCGGCGTTTAAATCTGTTGTTGGCCTTCAGCAGATTGTTGCCGAGGGGTTGCGCCGTGGCGTAAATACCAAAGGCGTTACGGACCAGTACTTTACTCTCGTAAACGAGTTCGAGTCGGAACTCAACGTGCTGATGGATGCGGATATCAGGGACGTCGCCCGGTTGTCGGGCGAGAGGATCGCGGAAGGTGTATCCCACGTGCGCACGGGAAAAATTTCCATACAACCTGGCTTTGACGGCCAGTTCGGCAAGGTCACGGTCTGGCCAATCTAGATCCTCGAACTTTGGATCTGTTCCCGAGTCCCTACAGATTCCAGGTGTGGTATATAGCTGAAAAACTTAGCCAAGAGGCTCTAGAGGCAATAAGAACAGACTGGTATTACAGGAGGGTAAGGTATGGCAATTGAGTTTACTGAGCAGATGCGAAAGCTAATATCCAACGCGATGGACGATAGGCTATTTTGTACGTTAGGCACTGCCTCTAAGGACTGTATACCCAACATCAGTCTCAAAGGCAGCGTGGCAATTTATGACAGTGACACTCTTTCATACTGGGAACGGGCAAAGGGCTCTGCACTGGACAATGTTGTCGAAAACCCCAATGCGGTCATCTTCTACCGGAATCCTGGAGAACGCATTAATTGGCGTTTTCACGGCAAGGTCACTGTGCACGAGTCAGGAGAAGTTTGGGACAAGGTCAAAAGCATTACCCCGCAGGGCGAGCTAGACCGCGACCCTGACCTCAAGGGCGTGGCCGTGTTGATAAGGGTTGACGCCATCACCGACCTGGGAAGGAACGTGCTTCAGTCCAGGTGACCGACTTCTATTATGGCCGCTAGGCCTCGAGCTTCGCCTTAAGATTTCCCAGCTTCTTGTTCATGCTGGGGTTTGATACTAAGGGCCCTATTAAAGTCTTAAACGCTATGGCCATTACTGGATTCATTTCGAAGGTCACTGTACGTCTCAACAACGTGCCTTCGCCGTCGGCCTCAAATTTTAGGTCCTGGTGAAATGGGAAATCCTTGTCATCTGTGGCTGTGAAGGCAATTCGGTTTGGGGCATCAAATTCCGTAATTATTACCTTGTTTGCTAATTGCTTGCCCATGAGTTTCCCAACAGACTTATACTCGCTTCCCACTGCTATCGGCCCATCGGAAACGGCTTCGATATGAAGGTCGTTGGTCCATTCACCGTGCTTGGTGAAATCGGATACGTACTCGAACACCTTTTCAGGAGAGGCGTCGATCGCGATCTTGTAGTCGTAAACGAGCTGTGACATACCTTTACTTCTTTGAGACTTGCACTTCGCTATTCGGAAGGATCGGCTAGGGCATGTTAGTTAAAAAGCAGCAAAAATACAACGGAAGTGGATAAATGGGCAGGTTTGTGCGAACGTTAAAGTGGTCTAAGCGCACATGGATCTCATTGGACTAATGGATTGCGTAGCCAGGTATCAGAACGAAAAAGTTGACCTGACAAATCCCGCTACACACAAATCCCTCACTCTTGTTCACCCTGGCTAGTTCGCCGTGTCAGGTAGACGGCCATGATGGCCACCGGCATAGCGATAACCACTAATCCCAGCCCAATTACGATCACTTCAGGTCCCAGTCCTAGCACCGAGTCTATCTTGTGCTTTATCCAGTCCAGCAGTACGGGGTCGCCTGGTCCTGCGGCGTGGCGAAAAATTGATAGAAGAATCAATCGCCGTCACCAGCGGTACTGGGTTCTGTAGCCGCCTTCTGGTATCGCACCGAATAGCGTCGTTCCTTCACACTAAAGCTGGCGATGCTGGCGATCAATAACATGGAGCCCGCCAGTGCGAAAGGAATTTCGTAGGCCCCTAACTTGTCGTACAGGTATCCCGCTGCCAGGACGCTGATGGCCCCGCCGACATTATGGGCAAGCGTCGAAATGCCCCCTAGCGTGCCAAGGTTGCGAAGGCCGTAAATATCCGCCGTTAGTGACGACGTGAGCGGAGGCGTAGCAACCCATGACAGGCCCGCCAGCACCGCGAAGCCCCATATGCCCAGGGAACCAGGCATCATTACTAGCAAGACGTATGCGCAAAAACGAATTGCATACACGGTGCCCAGGAGATTCTTGCGGCTGAACCTGTCGGCAAGGAAGCCGATTATGATTACGCCGACCACATTCAGTCCGCCCATCAAGCCGAATGCCGCCGCTGCCTCTCCTGGTGATATGCCTCGGTCCAGGGCGAAGGGCACATAGTGGAAAGAGATAATCAAGGTCGTCATGCCGCAGATAAAATAAGCGCCTGAGAGCTGCCATATCGGCGGTGATCTGAAGGACTCCTTCCAATTTTCTGTGGCCAGTGGTGGCTGCACCTCAACATAAGCGCCAGAAGCGCCGGCCTTCAGATTATTGGCGTTTGCATTCTTACGCCCCTCCGGTACCTCGCCGATGTCTTTCGGATCGTCTCTGAAGATAATGTACGCTAGCGGCAAGGCCAGGAAGAATATGAACGCTCCCATTGCGAACCAGGCCACGCGCCAGTTTGCGGTGATGATGAGATACGTGGCCAGTGGGACCAGGACCAGCGCGCCCGCTGAAGGTCCGGCGCTGCAAAGACTTAATGCCATGCCACGCCTGCGGTAGAACCACCGCGCGATCATCGCATGAATCGTTACCAGCGAAGCCCCACTTAGGGCCGTGGAGCTTACGAATCCGAACAGGACTATCAGCATCCAGATGTTAGAGATCGTGCTCATGAGCATGGTCGATATGCCCAGCACGGCCAGGCTAATGGAGATTACGCTGCGCCCGCCATATTTATCGTAGAGCCGACCGATGAAGGGCTGCGTCAGGCCGTTGATGAGAATGCCAATGGCGCCAGCTGCGGATACCTGGCTTCGGGTCCATTCCAACTCTTCGCTCATGGGAACGACGAACACACCAAAGGCATTGCGAGCACCAGTGGCCAGGAATAGCGTGAAGAATCCCACGGCCACGATCAGCCAGCCGTAGAACAGCTTATTGCTCTGGATTTTCTCCGCCATTCGTCCTCCAAGCACGGCATCACAGTCCGCAAATCGAGTCTAACATCGGCTTTAGGGGATAGCAATGAAACGAAATGCCAGGAATAGTCTGTTGCGCTGAGTTGACTTGGGAAAGGTCGGTCGGCACCACGCCTCATTGAGCATTTCCCTAACTCCACGTAGAATGCGGCGCAGACCGGCCTGTTCGGCCACTCCTGTCTCAATAGAGGGGGACATTTGTCGGCACAGTCCACAGCCACTGGAAGACGTTTTCAGTCGCTTAGCGCCCTGCGGAATCGCAATTTCCGGCTTTACTGGCTGGCGGGTTTTGGACAGGCCATGGCCCTCGGCATGCAGTTTCTTATTATCGGCTGGCTGGTGCTACAGCTAACCGGATCCGCATCGCAGCTTGGCTTGGTGATTTTTCTGTACGGCATTCCCAACCTGTTGCTGCTGACGTTTGGTGGCATCTTCGCGGATCGGCTGGACCGTAGAAAGATGCTAATTTACAGCCAGTTCGTGGTGACGGTCTTGGTCCTGGGCATGGCGCTCCTGACTATGGCACAGCTAATTTCCATCTGGCATATCTATGCAGTGGCTGTAGTTCTCGGCGTAATCCAGGGAATCAATATGCCTTCTCGCTTGGCCATAATCCCGGACCTGGTGGGCCAAGAGGACATTCTTAATGCAACCTCACTTAACATGGCCGTCTTCAACACAGGACGAATAATCGGGCCTTCAATTGCTGGCGGCATCATTGATTACGTCGGCCTGGGCCACGCCCTTCTGATCAATTCTTTCCTGTATGGATTTGGTGTCGTCTTTCTGATCCTGATGTCTGGCGTGGTCTCGCGCAGCGCTCCGAGGTCTGAAAATATCTTTATGGGTATGTGGCAGGGGTTCAAATACTCTGCCGCCACTCCCGTTGCATTTACTCTGGTGGGCCTGAGCTTCGCCTTCGGGTTCTTTGGCGGGGCATACATTCAGGTGTTGCCAGCTTTTGCTAAAGAGGTCCTGAGAGTCAACGCCAGTGGTGCCGGGTCGCTCATATCTGCCAGTGGCCTGGGTTCGCTGGTGGGCAATATGTGGTTAGTCTCTTTGCGTGATACGAGACGCAAGGGCGTCATCCTAATCGGGGCCATCATTCTTTTCGGCTGCATGCTTTTCCTGTTTTCCCTGTCCCCCATATACATCCTCTCGTTCATATTGCTGTTCATCGGCGGCATAGGGTTCATGAGCTTCATTGCCATTGGTACAACTATTTTGCAACTAACCACGCCGGCAGAGATGCGAGGCCGCATGATGAGTCAGTGGCTCATCGGCGCCGCCACGCAGTATATCGGGGCCTTTCCTATCAGCCTGGTTGCCGACTACTATGGCTGGCAAATAGCCATGGGAGGCAGCGCGCTGATCATGCTGGCAGTCGTATGTTGGCTTGGCATCTACCGGCCGACGTTCAGAGAATTACGGATATAGAGGCCATCTGGACAGGCACCTTCGCTCGTTTGCATGGTCGATGTATAATCCCCGTATATTATCGATCCACCCTCTCCTACCCTGAAGCTGTACACAGGTGAGCGCCATGACTACGCAATCCATGTTCAAAGAGAAGCCTCTGCTGATTCTGCTGGATGGCCACGCACTAGTCCACCGGGCCTTTCACGCCTTCCGCGATCCGCTCAACGTCGCCGCCACTGGCGAAGAGGTTACTGCCGTTTACGGCTTCCTCAACACGCTGCTGCGAACGCTAAAAGAGTGGGGCCCTACTCACTGCATCGTCACCTTCGACGTATCGGCGCCAACCTTTCGGCACAAGGCCTTCGACCAGTACAAGGCTCATAGGCCGCCAACGCCGCCAGAGCTTCGGGGACAGTTTGGCCGGGTCCGGCAGGTCGTCGAGTCGTTCAAGATTCCCATTCTGGAGATGGAGGGCTTCGAGGCCGACGATGTTCTTGGGACGCTGGCCAAGCAAGCCGAAGAGAACGAGATCGAGACGCTGATTCTGACAGGCGATAGTGACATACTTCAGCTGGTATCCCCCTGGGTACGCGTCCTGTTATCGGCCAGCGCAAACAACACCAACGTCTACGACGAGACCGCGGTCAAGGAGCGCTACGAGGGTCTGGGGCCAGACTTTGTTGCCGAGATCAAAGCATTACAAGGCGACAAGTCCGACAACATACCGGGCGTGCCCAAAGTCGGTGCCAAGAGCGCCATACGACTGCTCACGGCTTTCGACAACCTGGATGGCATCTACGAGCACATCGACGAGGTCACACCTCCCAGCGTGCAGAAGTCGCTTCGGGAGAACCGAGACCTGGCTTTCCAGTGCCTTATGCTGACGACCATTCGCCGGGATGTTCCGGTTACGCTGGACCTGGAGGCCTGCAAATTCGGTCAGTACGATCGCGCTGAAGTCGTGGATCTAATGCGGGAGCTAGAGTTCTTCAGCATGGTGAACCGCATTCCTTCGACCGGTAATAGCGACAACGGTGAGCAGCTGGAGCTCATGGCTATGGCGGAAGAGGAGCGCATGCCCACCGACTATACGCTGGTGGATACAGAGGACGCTCTGGACGAGATGATAACCACTCTAAAGGCCTCGGACATCTTCGCCTTTGATACGGAGACAACCTCGCTGAACGCCATGCAGGCAGAGTTGGTCGGACTGTCCTTCTCCAACGAGGACGGCAAGGGCTGGTACGTGCCGGTGGGCCACGAAGAGGGCACCCAGCTTCCCATGCAGCATGTCCTGGACATGCTAAAGCCAATCATGGAAAGCCGCGAAATTGCCAAAGCTGCCCATAACGCCAACTACGACCTGATGGTTCTGCAAAACTACGACATAAAAGTGCAGAACGTTACCTTCGACACCATGCTGGCAGCCCACGTCAGCGGTCGCAAAGCCATTGGCCTCAAGGCTCTGACGCTGCAGTGCTTGCAGGAAGAGATGACGGAGATAAAAGAGCTTCTGGGCAGCGGCCGCAAGCAGATAACCATGGACAAGGTCGAGGTAAAGAAAGCCGCAGATTACGCTACGGCGGATGCCGACATGACCCACAGGCTCATCTCATTATTTGAGAAGGAGCTTGAGGAGAAGGACGTTCGCAGCCTCTTCGACACCGTGGAGATGCCCCTGGTTCCTGTGCTGGTCGACATGCAGCGCGCGGGTGTTGCCATCAATTCAGAGATGCTCACCGAAATGTCAGAGGAGCTCGGTGCGCAACTCGGTGAAATTCAGCACGACATGTACCTGACTGTGGGACACGAGTTCAACATCAACTCGTCTCAGCAGCTTGGCGACGTGCTGTTCAACGAGCTACGTTTACCCCCCACGAGGCGGACGCAAAAGGGACACTCCACCGATGCCGCCGCGCTAGACGGACTGAAAGAACTGCTAGACCAGGGACGAGGCGAAGGTGTCGATCCCAAGGCATACGACGTGCTGGACAAGGTCCTGGAGTATCGTCAGCTATCCAAGATCAAGTCTACCTACGTGGATGCGCTACCAAACCTGGTTAATCCCAAGACGGGCCGCATTCATACCAGCTTTAACCAGACGGGCTCTGCCACGGGCCGTATATCCAGCAACGACCCCAATGTGCAAAACATACCGGTGCGGACGGAGCTTGGTCGTAAAGTACGCAACGCCTTTGTGGCGGAGAAGGCACCAGAGTGGACACTGCTGGCTGCTGACTATTCGCAGATCGAGCTTCGCATCCTCGCCCACATGAGCCAGGACGAAAGCCTACTGGCGGCGTTCCATCGCGGCGAAGATATTCACGCGGCGACGGCGTCGTCGGTCTACGACGTGCCTATCGATGGCGTGACCTCGGACATGCGGCGTATCGCCAAGATAATGAACTTCGGCGTGCTTTATGGCCTAAGCGCATTCGGCATACGACAGCAGACAGGCCTTAGCGCCGAAGAGGGCCAGCGCTTCATCGATACCTATTTCGGAAGCTATCCTGGAATCCGCACCTACATTGACGAGACAAAAGAGAAGGTGAAGGCCAACGGCTACGTCGAGACGCTTCTAGGCCGCCGTCGCTACATCCCAGAGGTGACCTCCAGCAACGGCAACATACGTAACGCTGGCGAGCGCATGGCTGTCAACATGCCTATTCAGGGCACCGCTGCGGACATCATCAAGATCGCCATGATCGCCATTCAGGACAGGCTGGAAGAGCAGAAATTGCAGTCCAAGATGATTATCCAAGTCCACGACGAGCTGATCTTCGAGGTGCCGCGGGAGGAGCTGGAGCATATGAGGGAGATGGTGACTGAGCTTATGCCCGCCTCCATGCAGCTGGACGTTTCGCTGGACGTCGAGCTAAAGACTGGCGACTCCTGGGGGCAGATGGGGTAGTTTTAAATTAGGGGTAAAGGGCATTAGTTTCAATACTGGGAAGGCTGCGCACGATTAATTTGGTGCAGCAGTGACGAATTAGGTACGCGACAGAAAAAGCTCAGGCCGATTCTTAATTGCGTGTTGTCTCTTCGCCTTTGACCCTTCGACTGACCCCTTGGGCTTTCTGACGCTGCCATTCAGTTTCTTCAATACAGGGCGCAAACCGCACCTCTTGGACGGGTAATCTAGCCAATTACAGATGAATGCATCGCCAAGCCGCTATAATAGAGCTTTGTTGCGGCTTAAACGCGCCGCCTAATCCAACAAATTTAATTAGGACCGTTAACTGTATGACTGGTAGCCAATCGGACGTAAAAGCGAAGATCGTAGACCGCACCTTTGAAATTGAAAAACACCTTGAGCAGCGAGTCCTGGTGCTAGATGGCGCATGGGGCACAATGATTCAGGGATATGGTCTTGAGGAAGAGGACTACAGGGGCGAACGCTTCAAGAACTATTCCCAGGACATTAAAGGCAACAACGACATTTTGTGCCTGACACAGCCGCAGATCGTTGAAGAGATACAGCGGCTCTATACGGAGGCGGGCGCCGACCTGCTGAGTACCAACACCTTTACTGCCACCAGCATCGCCCAGGCCGACTACGGTCTGCAGGATTATGCATATGAGATCAGCCTGGAATCTGCACGAATCGCCAGGCGGTTAGCTGACGAGTTCACGGCAAAGGACCCGAACAAGCCGCGATTTGTCGTTGGCTCGATCGGCCCCACTAACCGCACCGCATCTATTTCGCCGGACGTAAACGACCCCAGCTTCCGCAACGTGACCTTCGAAGAACTGGTTGTGGCCTATGCGGAGAACGCCCGGGGGCTGCTGGACGGCGGCGCTGATATCCTCATGATTGAGACGGCCTTTGATACTCTCAATGCCAAGGCCGCGCTATTTGCCTTAGACCAGCTATTTGAAGAACTAGGTGTGCGAGTGCCCATCATGGTGTCAGGGACTATTACCGACGCCAGTGGTCGCACGCTGACGGGCCAGACCATCGAGGCCTTTTACGCCTCGGTCTCCCATCTGCCTCTGTTGAGCGTTGGCATAAACTGTGCGCTGGGCAGTCGGGAGATGGGCCAGTACCTGCGAGACCTGTCGCCTATTTCGCGATTCTTCGTCAGCACGCACCCCAACGCTGGCCTGCCTAACGAGTTTGGCGAGTACGACGAGACCGCAGAGTTCATGGCCAGTCAGGCCTGCGGTTTCATTGAGAACGGCCTCGTCAACATCGTCGGCTCGTGCTGTGGCTCCACCCCTGTGCACACCAAGGCCATAGCCGATGCGGTGCAAGGGATGACTCCCCGAAAGCGCACGGAGTCTGGCGGCAACACGCTGCTCAGCGGTCTGGAGCTTCTGGAGATACGCCCGGACTCGAACTTCATCAATGTGGGCGAGCGGACCAACGTCACAGGCTCGGCCCGCTTCCGGCGTCTCATCCGCCAGGAGAAGTACGAAGAGGCGCTGACCGTCGCTCGCCAACAGGTGGAGGACGGCGCGCAGATCATCGACATTAACATGGACGAGGGCCTGCTGGACTCCGAATTTGCCATGCGCAAGTTCGTCAATCTCATCTCCTCTGAACCGGACATCTCCAAAGTGCCACTGATGATTGACAGCTCTCGCTTCAGCGTCATTGTGGAAGGACTTAAAGCCTCTCAGGGTAAATGTGTTGTGAACTCAATTTCTCTTAAAGAGGGAGAGGACCCCTTCCGAGAGCAGGCAAAACTGGTTCGCAGATATGGCGCAGCAGTTATCGTCATGGCCTTCGATGAGGATGGTCAGGCCGATACCATCGAGCGCAAGGTCAATATCAGCGATCGCTCCTATCGCATTCTTGTGGACGAACTTGGCTTTCTGCCTGAGGACATCATCTTCGACCCCAACATATTCGCGGTGGCCACAGGCATTGAAGAGCACAACCCGTATGCCGTTAACTTCATCGAGGCTAGTCGGCAAATCAAGGAACGCTTCCCGCTATGTCACGTCAGCGGAGGCGTCAGCAACGTATCGTTCTCCTTCAGGGGCAACGACTCGGTCCGCGAGGTCATCCATTCGGTGTTCCTGTACCACGCAACGCAGGCCGGGATGGACATGGGCATTGTTAACGCAGGGCAGTTGGCCGTTTACGACGAGCTTCCCAAGGGCTTGAAGGACGCCGTCGAGGACGTCATTCTCAATAGCGACGTGGACGCCACCGAAAGACTTTTGGAGATCGCCGAGTCGTTCCGTGCAGACGCCAAAGAGCGCGTCGTCGATGACTCCTGGCGACGGGAGCCGGTCGGCGAACGGCTGAAGTATGCGCTGGTCAAGGGCATAGACGAGTTCGTGGTGGACGACGTCGAAGAGGCTCGACAGTCCGCTGAACGACCCATTCACGTAATCGAAGGTCCGCTTATGGACGGCATGAACGTCGTAGGCGACCTCTTTGGCTCCGGCAAAATGTTCCTTCCGCAGGTCGTGAAGAGCGCCCGTGTTATGAAGAAGGCCGTTGCGCACCTGGTGCCTTTCATCGAGGACGAGAAGGCCGTGTCGGGCGTTCTGTCCTCCAAAGGCAAGATAGTCATGGCCACCGTCAAGGGCGACGTTCATGACATCGGCAAGAACATCGTCGGCGTGGTGCTGGGCTGCAACAATTACGACATTATCGATCTGGGAGTGATGGTCCCGTTCCAAAAGGTGCTGGATGTGGCGCTGGAAGAGGGAGCGGACATGATAGGGCTTAGCGGTCTCATCACGCCTTCGCTGGATGAGATGGTTACTGTCGCTAAAGAGATGAAGCGGCAGGAGATCAACATCCCGCTGCTGATTGGCGGGGCGACAACCTCCATCGCCCATACTGCGGTGAAGATAGACCCTGAATACTCCAACGCTGTTATTCACGTGAAGGACGCCTCTAGGGCCGTCGGCGTCGTTGGCGAGCTGCTGCGAGAGGAAACCAGGGACGACTTCATTCAAAAGTATAAGGTCGATTACGAGGAGGTGCGGCGCACACGAGCAGAGCGAAACAGTGCTCCTGTGCTGCTATCACTGGCGGACGCTCGAAGCCGCAGAAGGACGCTCGACTGGGCCGGTTCGATACCGACTACGCCTAGTTTTCTCGGCAACAAGGTGTTCGAAGACTATCCGCTAGAAGAGCTACTGGACTTCATTGACTGGTCGCCGTTCTTCCAGGCGTGGGAGCTGCGCGGTCGCTTCCCGGATATCCTCAACAATCCTATGTACGGAAAAGAGGCCACCAGCCTCTATAACGACGCCAAGGCCATGCTGCGTCGCATGATCGACGAAAAAATACTTACGGCCAGGGCGGTAGTTGGCTTCTATTCTGCCTCCAGCGTGGGAGATGATGTGGAGCTTTATACTGACGCAAGCCGTCAGTCTGTACGCGAAACCTTTCACTTCTTGAGGCAGCAGAACGACAAGTCCAGATTGCGGGAGGCCTTCCGCGGTGGCAACGACTGTCTGGCAGACTTCGTTGCGCCGAAAGAGACAGGTGTAGCAGACCACATCGGCTTGTTTGCCCTCACGGCAGGCATCGGGCTGGACGATTTCGTGAAGACTCTGGAAGCAGACCATGACGACTACAGCAGCATCCTGGCCAAGGCGCTGGCCGATAGGTTGGCAGAGGCATTTGCAGAGCGCATGCACCAGTACGTGCGTCGCGAGCTTTGGGGTTATGCCGCTGATGAGAATCTGGACAACTCCGACCTTATCAAGGAGAGTTACCAGGGCATCAGACCGGCTCCCGGCTACCCGGCATGTCCCGATCACACAGAGAAGCAGATGCTGTTCGACCTGCTGGATGCTGAGGCAAGCTCCGGCATTTCGCTTACCGAGAATTTCGCCATGATGCCTGCAGCGTCGGTTAGCGGCTTCTACTTTGCGAACCCTGGATCACACTACTTCGGTGTTGGTCGCATCGGCAAGGACCAGATAGAGGACTACGCGGTTCGCAAAGGCTTGACCGTCGGCGAGACAGAGCGCTGGCTTCGCGCCAACCTCGCCTACGACGGGTAAGTTTGGTTTGGGCGAACCTGCTTTGAACGGTGACGTCTCGTCCCAATCACTAGCCTTCCCCTATGTCGAAGGGGAAGGCCTTATGTGAAACCAGAGGTTTGCCGTCCACTTGCCCGTCTGCTTTCTTGCATGCTCGCTGCCCTCCATACAATATTCTTTGGTAATATGTTGTCCGCTGATCGTCACAACCCTTTGTGGAGATATTGATGGACTACCAAGACATCCTCATGGAACAGACCGACGCCGTGATGAAGATCACCGTCAACCGACCGGAAGCGCGTAACGCCCAGAGTCGCATCATGCTGGAGGAGTTCGACGATGCCCTGATGAGCGTCGTGGAAGACGACTCCGTGCGGGTGGTCATCGTGGCCGGCGCAGGAGACCACTTCTCTGCGGGGCACGACCTCGGCAGCCAGCAGGAGAAGGACGATCGCATAGAGAGGCCTCTTGCCCCAGGCATTGCGGGGGCCTATCGCAGAAGCTACAACCAGAATTTTTCGAATAGCCTCAGGTGGCGCGACTTTCCCAAACCGACCATTGCTCAGGTGCAGGGCTACTGCATCATGGGCGGTCTGATTCTCGCTACCGCCTGCGACCTCATCATTGCCTCTGAAGACGCCCAGTTCTGTGACCGCACAGTCAGGTGGGGCGGGCCGCACGTGCAGTACGCCAGTCTGCCGTGGGAAGTAGGCTTTCGAAAGGCCAAGGAGTACCTCTTCACCGGCGATTGGATCGACGCCCGTGAGGCCGAGCGGTTGGGCCTGGTCAATCGCGTCGTTGCCAGGGACGCTCTGGAAGAGGAGACCATGGCTCTGGCGCAGCGCATTGCCTTGCAAGACCCTTTCGCGCTTCGATTGTCCAAGGCCTCCGTCAATCAGATGCAGGACGCCATGGGCTTTCGTAACGGCATCAACAGCGCCTTTCAGACCCATTCGCTGTCCATCGCTTTCCGACGAGAGCGCGACGGCGGCGACTCCTTCGACCTGGGCCAAGGCACGCAGCGGGCCAAGGACCGCGACCAAAAATTTGGCGACCGCGGTTAGTTTTGGATGTCCAGACGGGCCACTCTAGATACACGTATACAAAATTGATTCTTGGCTATTGCATGACTGCTGCGGCGCGCCGTCTGGTCGCATAGATGAGCGCTCTCTCCGATCTACGCGTCATCGACCTCTCCAGCGGAATCGCAGGGCCTTACTGCACCAAGATGCTGTCCGATTTCGGTGCTGAAGTAATCAAGGTTGAGCACCCCCAGTGTCCAGATCCCTCTCGAAGTCTCGGGCCCTTTCCCGAAGGTTGCCAGTACCCGCAGGATGTCGCGGCGGGCGGCATGTTCCTCTACCTCAACGGCGGCAAGAAGCCGGTCACGCTGGACATGGATACCGAGCAAGGCCGCACGCTGTTCACCGAACTGGTCGAATCGGCAGACCTGGTTGTCGAAAGCTTTTCGCCCGGTTACATGGATGGATTGAGACTGGGCTATGGGGACCTGGAAAAACTGAACTCCGGTGTAATTCTGGTCTCACTTACTCCTTTCGGCCAGACTGGACCTTGGGCTGCGTATCAGGCCACCGACCTGACCATCAACGCAGCGTCGGGCATCAGCTACGTCACAGGCTATCCCGACCGCGAGCCGCTTAAAGAGCCCGGTCACGAGACCGACTACCAGACAGGCGCAGCAGCCTTTCTCGGAGCCATGACTGCGCTAGCCTACCGGGACGTTTCCGGCATTGGCCAGCACGTCGACGTCTCAGCTCAAGAGGCCGCGCTATCGACCTTCAGCCCTCAGTTTCTCGGAGCCATGCACTCCGGCAGTTCGCCTACACGAGGCTCCGCAAGACTCATGCCGTGCAAAGATGGCTACGTCTCGCTGAACGTCCGCCATGACGCTACGTGGGAGTACATGTGGCTCTTCTTTGAGGAGCCTGAGATGATCGACGACGAACGCTTTGCAACGGCACCGGACAGGCGCAGGAACATCGTTGCACTAGAGGACTTATTAGAGCCGAGGCTGGCTCGCTACACTATGGAAGAGCTATTCCACGGCCTGGCGCCTCTGCGAATTCTCGTGGGCATGGTGCTGGAAATCGACAGGTTGCTCATCGATCCTCACCTGCAAGAGCGAGGCTTCTTCGTGGATCAGACAGATCCTGAACTGGGCAAGATGACCATGCCCGGTGCGCCGTTCCTGATGAGCGACACACCCTGGCAGGAGGGCCATATATCGCTGGATATCGGGTCGGACAATCGGGAAGTCTACTGCGGACTGCTAGGACACGACGACGCGGAGCTTGGCCGGTGGAAGGAGCAGGGAATTGTCTAGCAGCAAAGGCAGGCTTCCTCTAGAGCATCTTCGCGCGGTGGTGCTGACTCAGGCGTGGGCCGGGACATATACGACGCGCCTTCTGGCCGACATGGGGGCAGAGGTTATTCAGATTGAGGCCTTAGACAGACCTGATCCCTGGCGCGGCGGCTACCCACCCAGGCTATCAGGAACCTACCCGGATAACATCCCTGGTGAACGTCCCTTCGACAGGAACGCTGCCTACAACTCGGTCAACACAGGCAAGCGCGCCATTACCCTGGACTTCAATCACCAGGAAGCCAAGGACATGTTTCTTGACCTGGTGGGCATATCAGACATCATCGCAGAGAACTTCTCTGCCAGGGTAATGCCGAACTTTGGCATGGGTTACGACGTACTCTCAGAGGTAAACCCAAGCATTGTGATGCTTCGCATGCCGTCGTATGGATGCACTGGGCCTTACTCCGCCTACATGGGCAACGGCGGCACTACGGAGCCGATGTCGGGCATTGCATCTGCTCTCGGCTATCCCGAAGGGCCTCCCATGAACTCAGGCTTCATGCACACCGACCCCTATGCGGGCTACGTGGCGTGCGGAGCCATCCTCATAGCCCTGCATCACAGAGCCAGGACAGGTAGTGGGCAGGTCGTAGACCTCTCGCAACAGGAGACGTCTATTGGGCTGATGGTGGAGCATGTGATGGAGTACAGCATGAGCGGCAAGGTTCCTACTCGCAATGCCAACGCTGATCCCAGCATGTCGCCTCACGGTAATTACCCTTGTGACGGCGAAGACTCGTGGGTCGCCATATCGATCCGCAACGACGAGGAGTGGATGCGTCTCTGTCAGATCTTGGGCCAGCCGCGTATGGCCGACGAGCCGAATTATGCCACTGCCGACGGTAGGGTTAAGAACGCATCGGCGCTTGACGCGATAGTCGCCCAGTGGACTTCGACCCAAACCGCCGACAGCGTAACCGAACTGCTACAAGCCCAGGGAATTCCTGCGTCGCCCGTGATGAAGGCACGCGAACTGCTAGGCCATCCGCATCTAGAGGAGAGAGGATTCTTCCAAGAGCTTGACCACCCAGATACAGGAAGACAGACCTATGCCGGAGTGGCTTGGCGTCTCTCCAAAACACCCGGGCGTCTGCTTGGCCCATCTCCTCGCCTGGGCCAGCACAGCGCCGAGGTTTTGCAAGAGCTACTGGGAGTGCCATCCAGTCACGTTCAGCGCCTGGTTGACGCCGGCATAACCGGTGACACACCAAACCTGAACGACTAGCGTTTTCCCGCAAAACCGCAGTCTTGCTCTGAGTGTTGCCATCAGTTGTGTCCTTTCCCGCTCCTTAACGGGGAGGCCAGCCGCTGGTTCTCTTTGAGCTTTCCCCTGAAGGCACCCACTTGCCCGGGACCGTCGATGGCGAAGAACATGGGTTCCGTGTTACTATCCGCGACCGAAGTCAAATCCACCGCAGAGGTTGAACAATGTGGCGACTAGCCAACGCGAATTCATCAATCGAGTGCGATAGCTGTCAGCATCTCATTATAAAAAGTGATATTTGCCTGACCGAATTTCCAGAACTTGCTGTGGACGAGAGCCCTGACGCTGAATCCGCAGAGTTCCGACATTTTCACGTAGCGTGTAGGAATTGCACGGACGAACGATCATGTTTCGAAATATACGCTGCTGGGAATGCCGCGATAGTTAATGGCGACGATATAGGCTGTAGTCACTGTGATCACACAATAAATGCGGGCCAACAGTTGCGTTGGGACTACTATTTCGCCTCAGAACTTGTCTCAGAGAGTGCGCCGTCACAAGAAGTGAGCTATGAGTTCACCGGTCTTCTCCGGCGAATAACTTGGCGCACATCGTTCCAAGACTTAGGCTTGAAGATGCAACGGAAGATCACAAACGCGGGGCTTAACCGAAATGGAGGAATAAGAACTCCCGCGGAAGCCACCGAATTCTATAAGACCAGCATACCGTCTCCCGTTCGCGCGCTGGGAGAAGGAGCAGTGAGAGAATTTACGGACGGCAAGCAGGCGAGCCACATCGAGTCAGTCAAGAATTCCCCTGGAAAGGTTAAATCTGCTGCCAATATTGTGTGGGAGTTTAAGGGGCTCAATATGGCGCGTGGCTCTCGAAATATGAGCAGATTTGAGAGGGCCAGCGCTGGCTTTAAAAACAACGCAAGCAGCGCCAAAATAATTGCAAAGAATGCGGCAGTTAATGCCCGGCGCGCGGCTGGCGTTGCCATACTTATAGAGACATCTGTGAGCTTGGTGGAGAATACGATTTACCTGGCCAAAGGAAAGAAGTCGAAACGGCAAGCCACCAAGGATACTGTCACTAATGTTGGCAAGGCAGGAATTATAGGAGGGGTGGTCGCAGTGGGAGTTACTGCCGCGACTGCCGCAGGGGCAGGGCCAGTTATGGCTTCAGTCGCCCCCGTGGTAGGCGTAGCCGGAATGGGCATTCTGGGTGTATCGTCCTACAAACGCATAAGACAAGCCTTGCAAGATCCAGATCTGGAAGGCGTCACTGGTCGCGTTGCTTCCATGGATACCCTGCCTCTGTTCTTCCATGATGCGTGTCCGGAGTGCCAATCAGACATATCATGTTTTGAATCGTTCGCTGCCGAGTTTTCCGAGGTACACAGTGGTTAGTCACACTGTTGTGAAAGGCATTTATTGAAAATTGTCAGGCCTCACAATACTACGCGTGAAGCAGCTATTGAGTTAGCAAATCAAATGCTTCCCATTTTCTTAAGCCAGGCGGGAAACAAGATTTCGGAATTGCATTATTATTGGGAAGGGCACAGCTTGTTTGCCTCCTTCAGGGCGGCAAGTCCGGTGGGCAGCCTCCCCATCAAGGTCACATTTGAGGTCACACCTAAGGACATTATTATCGAATCAAAACTCCCTCTCAGGGCGCGCGTAATGGAGGGCCGCATTCGGGCCGAGGTGGAGCGAGAGCTCGATAAACACCTGTGATTTCTGAGGTGTTCCAAGACCTGTATATATTCCCCTTCCAATGGCTGACAGTTATTGACTGACTAACAAGTGCGCTCTTGCGGCTCACCCATCTGGGAAAGTAAAGATGAGATGTGGTTTTGTTCTTAACGCTGAGTTGGCCCAACTACTGACGTCCTTGTTTCCTCGCCCCGTTGGGATTGTCATCTAAGCCCGCCACCTCGCTTGCCAAGCATCCACTGTCCGGCTACACTGCGATTTCGTAGACATTTGGCCTTCTGAACCTAATCGCGGTGCACTGACGCCCGAGGCAACCCATAAAAAACCTTTCTTGAGGAGCAATAATAGATGACAACCGTAGGCACCAAGAACACATACGAATACATACAAGACTTCCCCAAGCTACCCGCTGGTGAGGAGTTTGGGGTAGTCAGCTCTGTCGCCACTGACTCGCAGGACAACCTCTACGTTTTCCAGCGTAAGGACCCGGTGATGATGGTTTTCGACAGGGATGGCAATTTTCTGAAGTCGTGGGGCAAC
>Ga0209403_10001406_pt1 | contig 31354 bp, 34 predicted proteins | sample ArcticOcean_MG_C_8_FD_187440 | JGI IMG/M metagenome (GOLD analysis project Ga0209403, IMG submission 187440) | Marine microbial communities from western Arctic Ocean - ArcticOcean_MG_CB11_86 (SPAdes) (version 2) | ecosystem: Environmental > Aquatic > Marine > Oceanic | place: Arctic Ocean...
TGGCCGCAGTAGACCAGTCGATAGCCCGGCTATGGCGAGAGCACCAGAAAGCGAGCCGCGGGACCAGCCAAAGTCATCAGTGAGCGGCTTCAGGAATACGCCAAATGAGAACCGACTACCCGCCGTGCCAAACAGGATCACTGCAACTCCGATGACAACAATCCAGCCGGGGTGGATGTTGAATCGGCGCTTCAACATGAGGCGTGTTGTGCGACTATATCGGAGTGGTCGATCAGCATGATCCGCAAGCCTACCGCACCAGAGTCCGTATGGGAGTGCCATTTCCTGATAAAACAGCAGACATCAGCGGTCGTTTTGGAATTGGAAGGGCGCAGTAGTGAACTACAAGAGTTTTGGTCGAACCGGTGTGAACGTAAGTCCGCTGGTGCTGGGGTGCATGATGTTTGGCGGGCGCACATCTGCCGAGGATTCATACACGATCATCGACCGAGCGCTGGACGCTGGTCTCAACTTCCTGGACACAGCCAACGTCTACAACGGCGGTCGCAGTGAAGAGGCCGTGGGTGAAGCGCTGGTTCGCAACGGTTCACGTGACTCCGTGTTCCTGGCGACCAAAGTTCATGGCCGAATGGGCGACGACCCCAACGCCGTGGGCAATTCCCGGCTCCACATCATCCAGCAGTGCGAAGCAAGCCTTCGCCGACTCCAGACCGACCGCATCGATCTCTACCAACTCCACCGCCCCGATCCACATATCGCCATCGACGAAACGCTGCGGGCGTTCGATGATCTGATCACCTCAGGCAAAGTGAACTACATCGGCACAAGCAATTTCGGATCGTGGCAAGTAGTCGAGTCGCTCTGGGCGTCCAAAGAGCTTGGACTCAACAGATTCGTGTCGGATCAGTCGCCGTACAACATGGCCGATCGCCGCATGGAGCGGGAGCAGATCCCCATGTGCCAGACCTACGGGCTGGCAGTGATCCCATGGAGTCCCATGGCAGGCGGAGGACTCACCGGCAAGTACCAGCGAACAGAAAAACAGGCGTCAGGCACACGTTTCGGCGATGAAACCGACGCCGGAAAGCTGTCCCGATTCAGCGACGGCGTATTAGACATAGTCGATGGCCTGCGCCCCATGGCCGAGGCGAAAGGCTGCACAGTGGCTCAGCTATCGCTGGCCTGGGTGATGCAGCAGCCCGGTGTGACGGCGCCACTGGTCGGCCCGCGCACCTTGGAGCAGCTAGAAGACAACCTCGACGCAATCGACATCGAGATCACCGATGAAGACCGCGTCGTGATCGACGATCTCAACCCACCCGGCGCCCATGTAGCGAACTTCTACGAAGCCAGCTTCGCGCCGAATGAGCACCGGGTAATGGCGTAAGCGAGTTCGCTACATTCGCCAGCGGGTGGCGGTGCTCGGAAAATCTGACTCGCGCCACGCCAGGACTTTGCCTGGTCGGAATGCGAACAGCCCTGTGCCCGCGTCTGACGGAGCCAGTTTGATGCTGTACTTGGCGTCGTAGGCTGACACGAGTGCCGTTAGTGTGGCGTCATCCGTAAGGGCAGCGGCTATGCCGTACATGATGACCACATCATCGCCACTCTCCAGATGAACCGCGATCTCCGGATCACGTGCGATATTGCGGCCTTTCGCAGACTCGGCATCTGTCCCGAAACACACCGCATCGTCCAGCCAAACACCCCATATGGGCGTCACCTGTGGCCTGCCGCGACCATCAACCGTCGCAACCCAGTAGTTGCGTGCCTCCGAGACCTGCTCAACAACCCACGGCCACTCCATCGGCACGTACTCCGGAGCACCAGCCACAACGCCATACGACACTGGCATCACCGGTCGATCTATATTCACGTTCGACTCCTGGCTGTTGGATTTCATTCAGTGAGACCTTCGGTCTGACATTTGGGGGTGGACGAGGTTGCCATAGTCGCCCATATGCTCAGCATATGGGCGACTATGCACACTCTGCCTGCCGGGACCTGCGGTTGAACTCCCGTTGGAGTTCGCCGCGGCCATGGTGTTCCATGCCATTGTCACCACGGCGTCACAGAGTTCGAAGTCGACCGCGTCAGGCGGTCCGGCGCAATGCGAGAACGTGATCGCTATACCCCAATGCGCGCACGATGGATCCTGCCCGGCGGCCGACCATGGCTCACCGAATGGCAGTCCAGCGGCGACGGCAGACCGCTACCAACCATAGTGGAGAATCAACGGGTGTCCGAACATCGCTCACGGCACGGCTAAATGATCAGCGCCTGCTGATCCCCGGCTACCAGAACCACGTGGCACCTGTGAATCTCCCCGGTAGCCGCCGGGCTTGCCCGGCCCCACGTAGGACGTGCTCGTACGCTTCGATTAGTCGCTGTGCGTTGATGTCGCGCGTGGGGGGCAAGCCCCTCGTCTACCAGGATCAGCTGATGACTGAGGCTAGGAATTCTCGGCGCCCGGCACCTTACTCATATCCACCGGCTTCGCCAGCAGGAAACTCAGTATCGACAGAGCCAGTATGCCAATGACAATCCCAAATGCCAGGTCATACTCATCTGTGATGTCGAACGTAATCCCCGCGAGCAAAGGGCCAGCAACTTCCGGAAGGATCTGCATCGGGCGAGTGAGCCCCAGAATACCGCCGAAGTTACGAAGCCCAAAGTTCTCGATAATAACCAGCGGCCCCAGTGTTCCAACACCGCCCATACCAAGCCCAAATATGACCAACGCAATCCACACCGCCCAAGAGCCGCCAAGGAGGATCAACAGCCCCATGCTCATCATCTGTAGTGCGATGATAATTACGTACGTATAGCGTGCCGTCAGGTTCTCGCTAACGCGACCTGAAATCACCTTGCTTGCGATGGCGAAGAACGAAACCACTGAGACCATTGCGGCCGTGGTGCCAATCCCAAACCCCTTCTGTTCCAGATGCGGGAACAACTGGGTAGATACGGCCGTTCGGGCGAACTGCTGAAGTCCCATGGCAATCATCAGGAACCAGAACGTCCGCATGCGGAACGCCTGATTGGTTGCAAATCCCGATAGCAGTGATCGGGCCTGACGCCCAGATTGCCCCTTTGGCGCCCACTTCTTTCCGGCTTCCTGATCTATTTCATCTGGATCATCACGTATGACCAGTACGATCAGCACGAGCACCGCCAAGACTAAGAACCCCATCGCAGCGAAACTCCATCGCCACCCGGTAAGTGCAATCATTCCCGCGGCGAGAGGGATCGTCACCATTCCACCAAAATTGTTGCCCGCTGTGACGATGCCCATCATCCGACCGCGAGTGGTAGGGAACCACAGGCCAACCAGGCGTCCGACCGGCATCATCGTGGTCCCCGGCACGCCAAGTACGATGAGGATTGAGAACGCGTAGAACTGCCACAGGTCCGTCATGATCGCCCGCAAGAAGAATCCAAGTGCGATCGACGCCAGCGAGATCGCCATGATCCAACGCGAACCGTACTTATCGAGCAGTCGGCCAGTAAACGGCGAGATGAACGCCGTGATCACGCCCAGGGTCAGCGAGATGTTGATCTGGGTGCGACTCCACCCAAACTCTTCTTCAAGCGGCCTGACAAAGACCCCAAACGCGAACTGCCCCATGCCGATTGACGCGGCGAGAGTCAGAAACGCAACGACGGCGATAGGCCAGCCACGGTAAATGCCCGGTTTGCCGGGTTCTGCCGTTGTCGCTTCGGTCTGGTTCGTTATTGTGGTCTCCGGCGCTCAGAGGGGCTCAGGATGGTTTCAACGCGAGAGTACCACCCGGATGGGGGTGGTACTCGTGAATTCTTGTGAGCGAATCGGCAGTCTACGCCGGCGGAGCGTATCCCTGCCCACCTGCGGCCGCGATGGCGCTCTGCCCTTCTTCGCCAGCGAGCAGGACCGTAGTCTTGAGATCGGTGAGAGCGCCTCCCCCAGCAGCGGCAATCAGGAATCCCGCGGCATCAACGTTATTTGGAGAATCGAAGATAATCACTACATCGTATTCGCCAAACGCATAAAACGCGCTATGGACCTCAGACCCGTTGGCTTTCGCCATCGCAGCTATTGCTGCAAATCGATCTTGTGGATTCTTGATCTGGGCTGCCCAGGCTTCAGATGTGTAGCTCGCTTGTACCATGAAAAACGGCATTTCAGTCCCTTCTCGATTGTGTACCGAGAGGAAATCGTAGCACCAGCGATGCTAATAGGTGCTATTCGTCCTCTCGCTTGACCTGCTTCACAGCCTGCCAGATGGAGATCGCGAGTCCTATGAGGAACATGGCGACAGCAGGGTTGTTGTAGTCCATGATCAGAAGGACTATCGCTGCCGCGAAAGGAACTTGTTTGAGGACTTTTATTGGGATTTTCACGCGCTATATTCCAACTCGTTATATTTCAATTTGGCCCTGCATGTAGTCACGGGCGTATCCAGAGATGATTACACGGTCGCCAGCAAGTCTGCACCAAAGATTGCCACCGCGCTTCGAGAGTTGCCGCGCCGTCAGAGGGTTCTTGCTGAGGCGACTGACCCAGTATGGCGTCATTATGGTGTGGCTTGAGCCAGTGACCGGATCTTCATCAATGCCGCCGCCGGGAGCGAAAAAACGGGAGACAAAGTCGGTCTCATCGCCGGGTGCGGTAGCGATGATGTACGGAATATCAAGCTGATTGATCGCCGCAAAGTCAGGCTTGAGCGACGCAACCTGGCTGTGGTGATCGAACACCGCCATGATCGTGTGCGTAACCCGCAGCGCATTCGGAGTCTTGCCAAGGGCGCTCGCAACGGCCGCCAGCAGCACCGGGTCGATGTTCAGCGGCGCATCCTGCGCAGGAAAATCCATCTCAAGCCGATCACCATCACGCAACACAGTCAGCCGACCACTCCGGGTGTGGAACGCCACCAACTCCTCATCCGGCGTCAGCTTCGTAAGCAACACATGCCCAGACGCCAAAGTAGCGTGCCCGCACATATCGAACTCAATAGTTGGCGTGAACCATCGCAAATCGTACTCACCATCAGGCCGCCGCACAAAGAACGCCGTCTCCGACAGATTGTTCTCCGCAGCAATCGATTGCATCACCTCATCCGGCAACCACTCCTCAAGCGGACAGATTGCGGCAGGGTTGCCCGCGAATACGCGATCCGTGAACGCATCAACCTGGTAGATAGGAATCTGGATAGGCATAGTCAGCTAATGGTAGCGGACGGCGTGAATGCCTAACCCGCAGGAACCACCGGCAATACCAGCCGACTCGGCGTCACACCGCCCAGAGGCACCGTATTGCGCGCAACCTTAATCGCTTCCGGGCCTTCATATCCAATCGGTCCGCCGGAGTTGAGATTGCGGTCGTAGCGAGGGAAGTTGCTGGAGGAGAGTTCCATGCGGATGCGGTGGCCGGGTTGGAAGCGGTTGCTGGTGTCCCACATGCGAATTTCCAGTTCATAGACATCGCCAGGCGTCATCATCTGCGGGTCTTCTGTGCCGTTGCGGAACCGGGCGCGGCAGATGCCTTCGCAGAGGATGATGGCCTTACCGTCTGGCTCGACGTCGATCAGCGCTGCCGTGAAATCGGTGTCCAGGCGGTCGGATGAGCCGAAGATTGTGGCCTTGATCGGCCCCGTTACTTCGATGCCTTCTTCCAGTACATCAGTCTCGAAGACCAGCACGTCATCACGCGTCTAATCTCGCTGCGATCTCGAGGGCCAGTGAGGTCCATCGACTGATACTGCGCGCCCCAGCTTGGCACAGGATCATTGGGGTCGTAGTCGAAGGAGATCGCACCTTCTGCGTCAGACGCCTCGGCGCTCAATCCGCCATCAGCGCCCATATGGAAATCCGTCCACTGCGTACGAGCCAGCGGCCACTCGTTCTCGAACCGCCACTCGTTCGCGCCCATCACGAAGAGCTTGATCGGCGGCTCGTCGTCCATGCCGTTATCGATGCCCTTCAGGCGAGTGTCGTACCAACGCAGGTGCTCGGCAACCGCGTCACCGGGCGCGTCCGGACCAAACGCCCGATCCTCGAACTCACCATTTGATCCAAGCTGCGCCTTGCCCCACGGCGATACCTGGTGGCTCCACGGACCAATCAGCAGCTTCGTCTTCTCACGCGCCTCAACATTGCGAGCATTCGCCTGCCAGCCGTTGAACACGGTGATCGTCTCGTGCAGCAGCGAGTCGTACCAGCCCGTGATGAAATAACTCGGAACCTCAACTTCGTCGTACTTGTCCCGCAGGCTGTACGACGACCAGAAATCGTCGTACTTCTCATGTGCGATGACGTCACGGTAGTACGGACTGTCACCAAGCTCCTCCAGCACCGTGTTCAGTGGCAACTGGCGCAACAAGGCATTCAGATCGAGCTGAGCGAGGGCTTCTGTCTGCAGTGACTTCCGCAGAATAGCTACGAAAAACATGCTCGTGGCCAGCGCAATCACACCGTCAACGCGATGGTGACCGTAGTTGTCCTGCTGCGACGCAATGGGCACCAGGCCCTTCAGGTACTTGCTCCTGAGCGTGGCAGGCGCGCTCTGCGTGAACCCAGGGTAAGAGAGACCGAACGTACCTATGTTGCCGTCACACCAAGCCTGCTCGCCAATCCACTCATGCGTATCGTAGCCATCCGGAATTTCGCACACGTACGGCACCCAGTCGCCATCGGAGTCGTACCGATCCCGGCAATCCTGCAGCACCATAGCGTACCCGCGCTCCATGAACGCTCGGGTCCAGGCGATGTAGCGAGGCTCTTGCTTACCGTAGATCGTCCGCAACAGCGTCATTGGAAACGAACCATCGCCGTGTGGCCCATCACCGTTTGGCAGATACAGGTCTGCTGACAACCCCACGCCATCCCGCATGGGAATCATGCGGTCCAGCATTAGTCGGAATGGCTGCTCACTGTCGCCTTTGATGCTTTTCACTGCGTATGGTTTTCCAAATAATGGTTGCGCCAGCGGGAACGGAGACATCCGTCCAAGTAGTGGCGAGTGTACAGAACGCTACGCGCTAACACTTGCTAATCCTCCCCCACGCGCTCATCATTTCGCCTACCCCAATACATAGAGTTAACAGCGCAGTCCCCGGAGCCGAAACAATGAAAATCACCGATATGAAAGTCGCAATCATCGGGCAGAACCCGGTGGTTCGAATCATCACCGACGAGGGTATCGACGGAATCGGCGGCGCTGAGACCGCCAAGCACTACCTCAAGTGGCATATCGAGTTCTATAAGGGCGCTATCATCGGCATGGACCCAACCAACGTCGAACGAGTGATGCTCAACATTCGGCGCATGGGTGCGTTCAAGCCATGGGGCTCCGCAGTCAGCGCCATTGAAGTTGCACTGTGGGACATCGCCGGTAAAGCCGCCGAACTACCCATCCACAAGCTGCTGGGCGGCAAGATTCGCGATCGCGTCCAGATCTACAACGGCAACAAGCGCAAAGATATGACTAGCTACTCGCCGGAGTCATTCGCTGAAAACATGCAGTGGATGAAGGACCAGCCGGAAAACTTCTCCATCATCAAACAAGGCATCACGTTCCACAGCCGCATGCCTCGAGACATTCCGAACTACTACTACGGCGAGTACCAGGAGCGGGAGAACACCGGCCAGTACGAGTTCGAAGGCCGCTACCCGAACCGTGGCAAACTCACCGAACGGGGACTCAACAACACAATTGAGTCAGTGATCGCGATGAAAGAGGTACTGGGCGATGAAGTCGGCCTCGCGCTCGACTGCGGCCCCGGCCTCACGGTGCCGGACACGCTCAAGCTTGCGCAGGCGCTGGAGCCGTTCAACCTGATGTGGATGGAGGACACGATGACCGGCGACTATACGCCGTACGTCACGCCAGAATTGTTCCTGCAGGTCACCCCAAACACGTCCACCCCAATCCACACCGGCGAGCAGATCTACCTCCGCAACAACTTCAAGGAACTGGTCGAGCAGCACGCAGTCGACGTGCTTGGGCCTGATCCTTTCGATGTTGGCGGAATCGCTGAACTCAAGTGGATTGCAGAGTACGCAGACCTGCACGGAATTCTCATGGCACCACACGGCACAGGCGACGGACTCATCGGCCTCGCAGCGCTCGTGCAAGTTGCAGCAACCATGCCCGACAACTACATAGCATTCGAAATGCCAACCGGCAACCCATCGTGGTGGTACGACATCATCGTCGGCCTGCCAGACCCCATCGTCACGGACTCACACATCGAAGTCTGGGACACCCCCGGCCTCGGCATCCACTTCGACGTGGACGCAACAAAGCAGTACCTCCGCCCGGAGGACGCCGACTTCTTCGATTAGGAAATCACACAACGAGCGGTTTCTGAATAGGTTTCCTGAGCCCGTCGAAGGGCACCTGTTCAGTCACCGCCGACTTCATTGTTGCAGCGCGTCTAGAATTTGAGCATCTCATTTGACGAGAAGTTCATCTCGTGAACCCCAAATTCTGGAGTTGTTCGTGAAAAAAGTTGCTGTTGCCCGTTTTGATGACCTCGCAGATCGCACGCCTACCGGTGCGCTTATCGAAAACGTTGATCTCGTCATAATTCGATACGGAGGCAGCGTTTCGGTGATGTACGGGCGTTGCCTGCATCGAGGGGCGATGCTTGCCGACGGATACGTAGACGGCGACAACCTCATGTGCGGTGTGCATTTCTGGGACTATCGCATCCAAACGGGAATCTCCGAGTACAACAACGATGAGCGCCTGCCGACATTCGAGTCATGGATTGAGGGCGGCGATGTTCTGGTCGATGCAGATGAGATCAGCGCATGGCACGCGGACAACCCACAACCATTTCAGCGCGACGCCTACCTTGGTCAGTACGCAGATACTCACCCGGCCGCCGAAGAGCCCCACACTCAGCTAATCCAGAATCTTGCAAAGCAGGGGCTTGAAGGGCTGGGTGAGCACGGCCCCATGGCAGCAATGGGTGTTCCGCGTGACCAGTTGCCTACCTGGGATGACATCCAGTTCATCACCGGTCAACTAGCGTCCCCACCGCTTCTTGATGACGTTTAAGTAGGCACAGAACTGGTAATCGGCCCCAACGCCAAGAAGCCGTTGAAGTTGAACATACCGTTGTTCGTATCAGACATGAGCTATGGAGCATTGTCTGAAGAAGCCAAAGTTGCGCTCGCCCGAGGTGCGGATCTTGCCGGAACGGGTATCTGCTCTGGCGAAGGCGGCATGCTGCCAGAAGAGCAGGCGGAGAACAGTCGATACTTTTATGAGCTGACGTCAGCCCGATTCGGCTTCTCGATGGATCTACTCGCCGATGTACAGGCGTTCCACTTCAAAGGCGGACAGGGAGCGAAGACAGGCACCGGAGGGCACCTGCCGGGCGCCAAGGTTCAAGGCAAAATCGCCGCCGTGCGTGGACTGCGAGAAGGCCAGTCAGCCGTTTCACCCTCACGATTCCCGGAATGGGACACGCCGGCACAGATCAAAGAGTTCGCCGACGAAGTGCGTGAGTCCACCGGTGGTATTGCCATCGGCTACAAACTCTCCGCGCAGCATATTGAAGACGATATCGATGCGGCACTTGAAGTCGGTGTCGACTACATCATTCTTGACGGACGCGGCGGTGCCACCGGGGCTGCTCCACTAATTGTTCGAGACAACATATCGGTACCAACTATCCCCGCGCTCGCCCGCGCCAGGAAGCACCTGGACGATCAGGACAGAAGCGATGTGACGCTGATCATCACCGGCGGACTGCGCACGCCAGCAGACTTCGCAAAGGCATTGGCGATGGGTGCTGATGGAGTCGCCATTTCCAACTCCGCATTGCAGGCAATCGGCTGTCTCGGCATGCGCGCCTGCAACACCAACAACTGCCCCGTCGGCATAGCGACGCAATGAGAAGACCTGCGATCCCGAATCATGATTAACGAGTCAGCAAAACAGCTCGGTCAGTTCTTCAAATCGTCAGTCGATCTCATGAAGCTACTCGCCCGCGCAACAGGGCACAGTCACCTGCGTGAGTTGAATGTGGACGACCTCGCCACCTGGAAGCGCGACATGGCGTACCTCTCAGGCGTCGCATACGAAGGAGTCACTCCGGTGGCCTGAGTTTCTGGATGGAGGAGAGGTTATCCTCGCCTTCATCCAACAGCGATTCCCGCACACGCTCAAACACACGCGCCACAACCGCTCGTTCTTCCTCATCCATGTGATGAAGGAAGTTCTTGTGGATGCCGTCGACGTACGTTGAGGCGGCACGCCGGAATATGTGCATTCCCTCAGGCGTGAGGCGAGCGTAGATTCCGCGGCCGTCTTCTGTGGCCTTCTCTTTTACTAGGTGACCTGCGACCTGCATCCGGTCGATCAGCCGAGTTAGCCCGCTCTGGCTGTGGAACATCATTCGCTCAATCTCCCGGAGGCGTAATTTGCCGCCAGGGGACTTGGCGAGGATCAACAGCACCTCATACCAGACGAGAGGGATTCCCGCGTTGCGTTCAAGCGCGTCCGTAAGCTCTTTCGAGACGATCTGCTGCGTTGAGAGCAGGCGTCCCCAGAGTTCAGCGTCGGTGGCGCGTTTACTGATTTCTGGCATGGTTATCTACTGACATTCTAGCTGTGGTCCTGATCTGAACAAAATCTATATGCATGCGCATGCATCTTAATGATATCCTGTACGTCAAACATCACATAGACCAAACAAAAGAAGAACAATGACACACTCAAAAATAAAAGTACTGGCAATAAGTGGAAGCCTGCGCTCAGGCTCATACAACAGCGGCTTGATCACAGCATTCCAGGCAGCGTCTCACGATGAGCTTAATGTAACGATCTACCGAGGTACGGCAGAACTGCCTTTCTTCGATCAGGACCTAGAGGGCGAAAACATCCCCGCCAGCGTACTGGCGCTGACCGACGCAATTCGAAATGCCGATGCTGTGGTCATTTCGACCCCAGAGTACAGCGGCAGCATCCCCGGAGTTCTGAAGAACCTCATCGACTGGGCATCTCGCCCCTACGGTGCGTCTCCATTCGCCGGCAAGCCGACCGCGGTGCTTGGCGCTAGCCCGTCCCCGTACGGTGCGCAGCGGTCACAGGAGCAGCTGGTGGCCGTGTTGAACGCCATCAAGGCGCAGGTCCCTAGGCGACGTGCATCCGGTTGGCCCTGCAACTGAACTATTCGATGACACTGGAAGCCTCACCAGCTCAGAAGTGCAGACCACGCTGAGGGACATCGCATCAGACATCGAATCAGCGGTGTTGATTCCTGCGCTGGCGTGATCAGCGCGTAACCGCTTGTTTGGGCTCGGCATTGGCGAACAATGTCGGGCCCACACGCGCTGCCCCTTATCTGTCCGTAATCTCTGCGCTAAAATCCTGTGATGTCAAACATTAATGATTCCCACGTGCGCAGTCTTTTCGCCGATCGCATTGGCGGCGAAGAGTACGGCCTGTCCGACGAGATCTATAAGTTCGAGAAGATCAAGCGCGCTCGCCAGGCCGCTGAACGAGATCAGCCTGACCGGCTTCTGATCAACCTTGGCGTCGGTGAAAACGACGAGATGGCAGCGCCAACCGTTCGCGCCGCGCTAGCGCTCGAAGCCAACCAGTCCGAGAACCGCGGATATGCCGACAACGGCATCGACGAGTTCAAGGAAGCTGCGGCTCGTTTCATGGGCGATGCGTACGGGGTGGATATCGATCAGGACTCAGAGGTCAACCACTCCATCGGCTCGAAGCCCGCGCTGGCCATGCTGCCAATGGCATTCATCAACCCCGGTGACGTGACTCTGATGACCGTGCCCGGCTACCCGGTGGCCGGTACCTACACTGCATACCTCGGTGGCGAAGTCCACAAAATGCCGCTACTCGCCGAGAACGACTTCCTGCCCGACCTGGAAGCGATCCCCGCCGACGTCCTCAAGCGCGCCAAGATGATGGTCCTCAACTACCCGAACAGCCCGACAGGCGCAATCGCCACCGAAGGCTGGTTCAAAGACGTCATCGAATTCGCGCTGCGGAACAACATCACCATTGTTCACGATGCAGCGCACGGCCTCCTGAGCTACGAGCAGGAGCCGCTGAGTTTCCTTGCCGTCGATGGAGCCAAAGAGGTGGGTGTCGAAGTTCACTCGCTCTCCAAAGGCTTCAACATGATCGGTTGGAGAATTGGCTGGGTCTGCGGAAACGAAACCGTGGTCAGCGCGTTCGCTGATATCAAAGACAACACAGACTCGGGTCAGTTCATACCCATCCAGAAAGCCGCTGCAGTCGCCCTTGGTGACTTCTCCATCTACCGGGACGTGCAGGTTAAATACCACCGCCGTCTCGAGAAACTCGTCACAGTGTTGAACGACGTCGGATTCAGCTGCAAAGTCCCCGGCGGAACGTACTTCCTGTACGCTGCAAACCCCGTTGGCGCAGGTGACTCAGTCAAATTCGCATCAGCCGAAGAGGCCACGGATTACCTCATTGGCGAAGCCGGAATCCTCACAGTCCCATGGGACGACGCAGGAGCATTCCTCCGCTTCTCCGCAACCTACGACGCCGACGGCGAAGCAGAAGAAGACGAGCTAATGAAGCTGCTAACCACCAGACTCACCGCCCTGGATCTGCGGTTCTAACTTCCTCGCCCCCGGGAGAAGGGACAGGCAGGAACAGCCGACTACGCGATCGTCTTCGCGTCCGACTTCCTGAGCGTGGTCCGTGGGTCCGTGAACACTTCCGGCCTCAGCGCCATACCCAGTCCGGGTTCCGTCGGCGCTGCTACTTCGCCGAATTCGATGTCTGGCATACGGTCTACGATGGTTGGGTACCAGCCGGAGTTGTATGCACGCACGGTCTCCTGAATGAAGGCATTGGGCAGGTTGATGGCCAGGTGCACGCCCGCCATCAACGTCACCGGGCCGGTGCAGTCGTGCGGGGCTGCCGGGAGCTTGTACGACTCCGCCATGGTGGCAATCTTCTTCGCTTCGGATATACCACCACACCACGTGACATCCAGCATGCAGATGTCGGTTGCACGGCGCTCAAACATCTCCCTAAACGCCTCACGGGTGGCGATGGTTTCACTGGCGCAGATAGGGATATTGACCTTAGACCGGAAGTCCGCTAGCGCATCCATGTTATTCATGGGGATGGCGTCTTCAATCCACATCAGATCGTAATCTTCCAGGGCGTGTGCGATCCGCAATATCGCGGGCGTTGACCATAGCGAGTTCATCTCAGCCGCTATCTGAATCTTGTTTCCGACGCGCTTGCGAATCTTGTCGAATGGCTCAAGGCCCTTCTTAAGATTCTCCAGCGATATGCGCTGGCCATCGGACTCCTCATAGAACTGGTCGAATGGCCAGATCTTCATCGCAGTGATGCCCTCTGACAGAAGGCTCTCTGCGAGGTCGTCTGCGTTGTTCAGGAATGCCCGCATGTCCTCATACGGACCTTCGTCACCTACTTGGCCGATGTTTCCAGATAGGTTCAAGACGGTGTCGCCAGAGCTAGCGGTGTAGTCCTCGCCCGCCTCAGAGCGACGTACCCCATGCCGGTAGCCAGCACAGGTGTTGTAGATCATTACGCGCTCACGTGACGGACCGCCAAGCAGCTGGTGAATCGGCTGCCCCGTTTCCTGGCCGAAGATGTCCCACAGTGCGACGTCGATGGCTGATATCGCGCGCATCTCAGCACTAGGGGTCAGATCGGCGCGAGTGCTGTTGCGCAGGTTGGTCCAGTGGGCGTCGATGTGCAGCGGGTCTTTGCCGATTAGGTACGGGGCCATTTCATGATGTATCAGCGCCTCGACCGCTTCCACGCCAAAGGCGGTCTCGCCAAGTCCTGTGATCCCCTTATCGGTGTGGATCTGCACCCAGATCAGACCGGGGTATTCGGAGTTCAGGATCGTATCAATTGAGGTGATCTTCACAGCGCTGACACCTCTCTGATCAAGTTGCTATCTGTCAGGAAAGATGGCTGGAACTCCGTGCCGATCCCGTCGCCTTCCGGCGGCAAAAAGTAGCCATCTTCCATTGGCGCCAGTCTCTGCACAATCTCGGAATACCACGTTGCGTTGTACGCTCGCACGGTCTCCTGCAGGAATGCGTTTGGCATGTTTAGACTCAGGTGAATGCTGAACATCAATGTGATTGGACCAACGCAGTCGTGAGGGGCTGCTGGCAGGTTGTACGCCTCCGCCATCGACGCCACACGTTTGGCTTCTGAAATTCCGCCGACCCAGCAAATATCGAACATGCAGATGTCCATGCCTTTGCGCTCGAACATCTCTCGGAACTGCCACCGGGTAGACACCATCTCGGAGGCCGTGACCGGCTCGCGCATCTGTTTTCTGAAGTCCGCGAGGGTGTCGATGTTGTCCATCCTGACCGGGTCTTCGTACCACATGGGTTGATACGGCTCCACGGCTTTGGCTATCCGAATCGCGCTTGGAAGATTCCAGAGAGAGTGCATCTCCAGAGCGATGTCCATCTGGTCTCCAACAGCAGCTCTGATCTTCCGGAAAGGCTCCACGCCCTCGTCCACTTCTTCCAGCGAGATGTACTGGCCGTTGGTCTTGCCAACAAACTGGTCGAACGGCCAAATCTTCATCGCCGTTATGCCCTCATTGAGAAGGTCTTCAGCAAGCTTGCCAGCATCCGTCATGAAGGCGTGCTGGTCTTCGTAAGGCTGTTCTGGCCGGTAATCGATCGATCCAGGCTCGCCGAGTCCCGACCGCTTCACGCCGTATGAGTAGCCCGCACACGTGTTGTAGACCCGGATCTTCTCCCGTGTGAGGCCACCGAGAACCTGGTAGAGCGGCATCCGATTGCGCCGAGCAAACAGATCCCACAACGCCATATCCACGCCGGAAAGCGCCCGCATCTCCACACCGCGTGAGCGATGAGTCATTCCCAGTCGGTTAATCTCCCGCCAGTGACGGTCTAACTGGTCAGGGTTCCTGCCCAGCAGATAGGGAGCAACGTCATTGTGGATGAACGCCTCAACCGCCTCAGGTCCAAATGACGTTTCACCGTGCCCGGTTACGCCATCATCAGACGTCAGGTTGATCCACACCAGCTTCGGATAGTCCGGGTGCGTGAGCGTTTCTATCTGAGTTATACGGCTTGAGTTAGCCACGTTGGAACCTCATGAATTGCTATCGTTCCTTAATAGGCGCCTGGGATTGCGGAACTCAGGCCTTGAATCCGCACTCTGCGCAGTCAGTCCACACATGTTCTGCCGGTGGGAGCGCAAATGCGAGTCTGAGTGATCGTCCCTCGCCAATATTCTGGATGTAGTGAACTGAGCCACGAGGCACAAAGACGATATCGTCCTTCTCAGCCACGATAGTCGTTCCCCCGGTGAGTTCCCACTGAAGCGTCCCCTCCATCACCACCCAGTACTCGTCAAATTCGCGGTGCCAGTGAGGCCGATTGCCAGTGCCGGGCTTGTTGGCAATCAGCGTCACAAAATTCCGTTCGTCAGCGATGAGCAGTTTCGACCAGTTTGGTTCACCCATCTCCTCGCAGACTTCAGACACGCGTGTGCGCAGCATATTGGGGGAAGCGGCGTTGACCACGCGGGGCGGCATTGGGCCTTCCACTTGATCATCAATGTGTAGTTCTTGCATGAGTAGCTCCTGTGTATTTCTAAGTACGCGGGAATTTACCACAGGCAGCGGTGATATTAATGCCCCGTGGCGGCGTTTTCGTGATGAAATCGTGGTGAGGTTCGGGGTCAGGCGTGGCAAGAAAACTCAGTCGGAGTAGGATCATCATCGTTCGCACCCATCGTGATGGATCTGGTTCGCGAGAAGTTCAAGTCAAGGAACGGCGCAAGAATGGCAAAGCTCACAGGGAAGATCACTGACTCAGCGACCGGAGATCATGTCGAAGCTCGGGTTCAAGTAATTGGTCCTGGTGGTCAGATTTTGGCGCCGGCTGACGCGATGTTCAAAGTTGGGCCCGGCGATCCGTTCTTCTACTCCGACGGCGAGTTCGCACTGGATATTCCGCGTGGCCGATCGCAGATCGTGGTGGAGCGCGGCACGGAGTTCACGCCGTGGGCGCACACTGTTGAGGCTGACAAGAACGGCACCATCGCTATCGATGTTGACCTATCGCGGTGGAGCGCGCTCCCAGAGCAGGGCTGGCATCCCGGTAATACTCATATTCACTACGATGAGAACGAAGGCGATCCAGATCGTCGGCTGGCCTACGATTCGCGCGTTGAAGACCTACGGATGACGGCGATCAGCGTCCTGAAGCGGTGGGAACTTGAGTACGCCACCAACAAGTACCCGCCAGGGATGCTCACCCAGTTCACGGACACGCACCACTACGTTCAGAACGGCGAAGAGACACGCCACAACGCTGGAACTCCGCACGGCATCGGCTACGGCCATGTGATGCTTCTCAATATCAAGAACTTGGTCGAGCCGATGAGCCGTGGATTACTTATCGACGCATTCGCACCTGACTACCCGCCGCTTTCGTACGCCTGTGATAACACGAAGACTCAGGGCGGCATCGTCATCTGGTGCCACAACGGGCAGGGGATGGAAGCGCCAGTCGCCGCCGCGCTCGGCAAGGTCGACGCCATGAACCTCTTCGACCCATGGTGGAGCGATGTGGAATATGACCTCTGGTATCACATGCTCAACTGCGGAATTAAACTGCCAGCATCAACTGGCTCCGACTGGTTCGTCTCCTCAGCCAACCGCGTCTACACCCACTCAAGCCCGGAGTTTGAATATGCCGATTGGCTTCAGGGTCTTCGAGACGGCAACACATTCATCACGAATGGCGCGGCCATCGGCATGAGCGTAAACGGTGAAGCGCCCGGCGACACGATCCAGGCAAACAGCGGAGAAAAGCTCGCGGTGGAAGTGACGTGGAACTCCCACTACGCAATCGATCGCGTGGAATTAGTGCAGAACGGAAACGTTGTGAAATCTCAAGATCTGCCCGCTGGTTCCACAGAGGGGAAGCTTGAAACCAGCGTTTCAGTGAACTCCGACGGCTGGATAGCAGCGCGCCTCGGCAGCAGTGCTCGCGACAGCTTTGCGCAGGCCATGTGGGCACACACAAGCCCTGTTTATGTTGAAGTAGACGCGATCAAATCTGGCCAGTCAGCAGATTCCGCCCGCTACTTCGTAGAACAAATCGACCAATCCCTATCGTGGATCAACACTGGTGCAAAGTTCTACACCAACGCACAGCGCAAGGAAGTACTGGATCTTTTTGCAGAGGGCCGGGCGAAGTATGACGCCTTGATCCGTCTCTAGGTACCCAGCGCAGCTCGGCACGTTTGCTCGACCTTAGATAACCTGCGCCTCGCACATTATTTGAATGCGAGGAAACAATGCCGATGATCTACGGCTTTGGTGAGCACAGGCGACAGCTCCTTGAGTCTGAAGTTGAGCGCATCAAAGCAGAAATGCCAACTCTTGGCATTGAAAGGGCATATCTGATTGGCGAATTCGCCAAAGGACAGGTGAAGCCTACGACTGGGCTGGAATTCTTGGTGGTCCACAAAACAGACGCTCCCTATGTCTCACGCGCTGACTTCTTCACCAGCCACGTCCTACCCCGGGCCGGATGCACCTGGTACGTCTACACACCGGAAGAGTTTGAGTCACTTAGTAGTCAAGACAGCGCGGTTTCACGTGCGATGAGCTACGGAGAGGAAATCTATGCCGCCTGATCGATCTGGAGATGACCCCCAACGCTGGTTGAACCAGGCCAAACGGGATATTGAGGATGCCAAATTCAACGTTGAAGGCGGCAGGTACTCAGTTGGCTGCTTCCTGGCCCAGCAGGCCGGTGAGAAGATTGTGACGTCGTACCTCTACTTCCGTGGTGCAGACGATGTTTGGGGCCACTCTCTCAGCGACCTTTGCGAAGATGCGATGGCCTTTGATCCCGGTTTTGACGCCCTGAAGACCACCGCAGCGCTTTTGGACAAGTACTTTGAAATGACTCGGTACCCAACCGGACTTCCCGGTGGAATTCCGGCCGATGCGTTTGATGATTCAGAGGGCATACGTGCCGTTCAGATCGCTAACGAAGTTCTGGACTTTGTGGTTTCCCGAATGGAATTATGAAAACGGGAGTTATGAAGGCCGGATTCGCGGTGCCGCAGGTCTTCACAGACGGCCCGGTAGACCTGGATGAGATCCGCACGATCTCACTCAAAGCAGAATCATTGGGATTCGACGATCTCTGGACGCAGGAGCAGGTGGTTGGAAGCAGCAACTCGCTTGAGCCGCTTACTCTCCTCAGCTACCTGGCGGCGATTACAGATCGCATCAGGCTGGGTGTCTCCGTACTCGTTCTGCCTCAGCGTGAGCCAATATGGCTGGCGAAAACAGTCGCAACGCTTGATCAACTCAGCAACGGCCGTGTCACGTTAGGTGTTGGCCTTGGCAGTGATAGCAACGACGCAGCGTTTGGTGTCGGCGAAAAACGCGTCCGCCGGTTCGTGGAGTCCATCCAGCTAATGGACTCCTTCTGGAAGAACGACTCAACTACGCTCAAAGGTGATCACTTCACCGTTGAAGATCTCAGCATGCAGCCCAAGCCCGTGCAGTCGCCACGCCCTCCTGTTTGGATCGGCGCACGCGTGCCCGCGGCCGTGAGGCGCGCGGTGAAGTATGGCGATGGCTGGATGGGGCAAGGCTCCGCCAGCACAGAGTTATTTGCCAAGAACGCGCAGTACGTCCAAGAGCTTCTGGACGCCGAAGGGCGTGACCCAGACACATTCGCCATATCCAAGCGCATCTATATAGCGATTGACGATGATGCAGATCGAGCACTCAAACGTCTTGAAGCATGGTTCGCCCACCACTACGGCAGACCCCAGATGGCCGCTGAAGTGTCCCTGTGGGGTTCTGCCGAGACGGTCTACCAACAACTGGATGAAGTAGCCGAAGCAGGCGCACAGCACCTAATGCTCAACCCGGTCTTTGACTACGATGAGCATCTAGAAGCGCTGTCGGAATATGTGCGGAATCGGGCGTAGCGGAATCGACGTTCGAGTCTCTTGGAAGGAATCGATATGACAACACAGTCACAGGATGAGCTTGAGGCTCGACGAGAAGCCCTGAAACGATGGGTGCCCGAGCGGCCGTATAAGCCGCTGACGCAGGGTATCAACCATACCGCTGTGTTCGCGCTTGATCTTGAAGAGACGGCCCGGTTTTACACGGAGATTCTAGGCATGCCAGTATTGGGCATAGCACCAAATCGGGATGAACTGGGATCCACCCACATGACCATCGATATCGGAAACGGGTCAGCCATCTCGTTCTTCGACTTTCCGCATGTAGACCGCCTGACCAAAGTTGCTCCAGAGGGTGGCGGAAATGCGATGCACATTGCGACGCCGATCACTCGCAAGAACCTAGCAATCATCAAATCGCGTCTCGATGCAGCAGGTGCGGAGTACGCAGAAGCTGGTGGCTCCGTGTACGTGCCGGACCCCAATGGGCTAACCATTGAGCTCCTCCCGGAAGAACTTGTCCCCGAACAGCGGCTGGACCTGTAGCCCGCATCTGATGAGATGAGTGACTTCGCCAAACGCCTCGCACAACTCAGCCCTGGCTCACCGCTGGTGAACTTCCCAAATAAACCTCGGGACGTAGAAATACTGCTGCAGTCGCTCGCTCATGAGTTCGAGTCAGGTCGAATCTACAACGAGGCATCAATTGATTCGATCATCATGCAGTGGAAGCGAGAAGTAGGCCGCCGAGTTGAGATTGATCACGTGAATATTCGCCGGAGACTGGTCGATGATCTGTATTTGAATCGAAGCCGGGACGGACGAGAATACTCGGCGCCTGAGCGGCTGGTCGAAGCAGCGGTCGGCGAATCCAGAAAGATTATCGAAGACGAACTCGACGCGAGAGCCGCGAAGCGTCGAGTCCATGAGAGCGACTAAGTCTTCTCACGCTCCTGCTTCCTGATCCGCCGCATGAGATCCAGCATCGGCAGCAGGAGAATCGCTGCGCCTATCGTGCTGTAGATTTTCCAGCCCTCATAGCCGGAGCCAAAACCAAGCGCCAGACCACCCAACGCCGCACCAAGCGTAGCCCCGATAGGCCCCAGCGCACCGTCAAGAAACACCGCGGTCGATTGCTGCTTGCCTGAGTGCTCATAGATCAGCGATACAAGGCCGTTGAAGAAAATCCCAACCACCATTCCAAATAACAGGAACAGCACCGTGCTGACAGCCGGAGAAACCGTAATCCATACATAGCAGGAAATTGCGATCGTCATCGCGATCGTGCCGACCACAGTGGCATTGGCTGGGCCGCCAAGTGCCTTCGTGACTCTGGCGGAAAGAAATGCGGAGATCATAAAACCAACCGCGGCTGCTGCAAACGCCGGACCAATCCAGTCGTCAGACCCCGGGTATTCATGATTGTAGAACCCGGCGGTGAAGACGAACGTGCCAATCATCATTGCGTTGGCGACAACGCGCATCAGCAACGCACTACCCACGATAGGCATTACGAACACGCCAGCCAGCCCCGATAGCTGCCCTCGGATGCCAGCGCCATCGTCTTGTGTGCCCCCCAGTTTGGGTAGAGCGATAAAGACCAGCGCTGCGGCTACAAGGCAGAACACGCCGAACACGAAGAGGCCGCGCTCCCAGTTCCCGTCAGACCCAACAAGCCTCAAGATCGGCGTCATGATCCCGGGACCACCCGCAGCAGCTCCAATGACGAAGCCCTGTCGGGTGCGTCGGACTACAGGGTCGGGCCAGGCTCGACCCACCGCTGCGATCGCCCCGGCAAATACCGGGCCTCCCGCCAACCCTGACACGATTCGCACCGGCACCATCACAGCGAAATCATCAACCACGGCAGTTGCGATTGTGGTGATCCCGACGACGGTCATCGACACCCACAGCACACCCCGCAACTGGTATCTGGAAATGAAAGGTGCGAGCAGCAACGCCGCTATCGCAGCCCCCGCGAACGTCACCGTTCCAAGCTGACCCATGGTCGCGTCTGAAACGCCCAGATCATCGCCCATCTCATTCAGAAATGGTGCCATGCTCGTCGCATGATGCGTGCCAATCATCGGGGCAAGCATCAGTATGACCACGGTCAGCCAGTTGGCCTTGGACGGCCTAATCAGGTCTTATGGGCGCAAAAAGATTAGGTTCCGATGTTACAGGGATCGTGGTGTTTGTTCCATGAAAAGTTTCCTGAGGTCCTCGAAGGGCACTTTTTGTGGAACAAACGTCGGAGCATAGGCGAGGAGTTCGACGGCCCGAATTCTACGCTCCGCTCAGACTCCCACGGCACAAATGACTCCAGAGAACGCCTGATCCCAGCGGCGTCCAACCCGTGTCCCGCTCGGTGATCTTCACCCGTCCCATACTTTCTGAACTCATCATGCCCCACACCCAACGAAAGCAATCGATGGGGCTTAGCGTTCAGCGCAGCAGACACTTCTGCCGACGACGTACCAGCTAAGTACGGCTCAACCAGCACAACCTCCTGCCCTGTGACGTTTGCCGCAAGCCCGGCTGCATCGAATGGCCGTGGCCGGCTGGTGTAAAGCACAGTGACGTCCATGTCGGACGTAGCCTCCAGCACGGGCGTCAGAGTTGGTCCGATGGCGAGCAAGGTGGGTGCACCTTGGCTGCCCGCCCGCACCACGGAGATACCGGGAGTGGTGATAGCTGAAGCATTCGTTTCGTCCGACAGGCGAATGTAGTTGCGCCCGTCTGACATAGCCGCGTCACGGTGCATCTGCTCCACCTCGTCAGCGTGGCCGGGCACACCGATGTGCCAGTCCGGCAGCGTCGCCATCAGAGCAACGTCACCGGGTGATTGGTGAGTCCTGCCTGAAGTTGCGGCATCATATGAGGCGCCAACCGACACAAGAATCCCGCCCAGATCCTGATGACTGAAATCAATCTTAATCTGCTCAAACGGCCGCTCGATCAAGAACGGCGTGTAGCTATGGGCGATTGGACGATATCCTGCGGCCGCCATTCCAGCGGCGAAACCAATCATCATCTGCTCTCGGATACCCATGTTGATCACGCGGTCCGGGTGCCTATCAATCACACCGGTATCACAAAAATTCGCGTTGCCGATATCGGCCAGCACAAGGGCAACCCTATCGTTCTGATCCAGCAAGTCTGCGGTCACATCTATGAATCGTTGGCGCATGGCTATTTGCTCTCCACCGTCGCTACCAGCACATGAGGCAGATCAGGCTTTCGGTCAAGAAGGCCCGTCTCAATCTCCTCGTGATCCCGTCCATCCACCGTTGCTGAAGTCCAGCCCTCAACCTCGAATCGAGCAGCAATACCGCCCGGCCAGCCATGTGATGCAGATGAGTTATCAATGACGATCACCGTCAGATTGCCAAGCCCCAATCGGGCCGCCACCGCGATTGCTTCGTAGTTGCTACCTTCATCAAACTCAGCGTCTCCAACCAGGCTGAATACCCGGCTGGACGGCTCGCTAATTCGCAGCCCGTGCGCCAGCCCAGTGGCGATAGGGAATCCGTGGCCCAGAGACCCGCTGCTAATCTCCACCCCACCAACCAGGGTTCTGTCGGGGTGCCCGCCAAAAATGGAATCGTGCTCTAGAAACCGATCAAGTTCGTCAACCGGCACGAAGCCTTTTGCGGCCAGTACTGCGTAGTAAGCCATTGGCCCGTGCCCTTTGGACAACAAGAACCTGTCTCGGCCGGGCGCTTCCGGAGCGTCAGAATCGATATTCAGTACTCGATCGTAAAGAGTCCACAAAACATCAAGCGTTGATGTGGCGCTGAATGAATGCTTCTCATCCCCCGTCATTCGAGTCATCAAAGCAGGGAGATCAGGATAATCGTACGTTTGGGTTTGACTTGTAGTACTCATAAACGGGACTATACAACTTCAAGTTAACTTGAACTCAAGGCTTGGAAAGCAGACAGGTTCTAATCTCATGGCAACAGTAGAGCAGCGAATAACGATTGGTGCCCTTTCGGACCGGAGCGGCATCGCGACGTCAGCAATCCGCTTCTACGAGGAACGTGGCCTCATCAAGTCCATTCGAACCAGCGGCAACCAGCGCCGATTCCCTCGAGAGACGTTGCGGCGGCTGGCGGTAATCAAAGTGGCCCAGACGCTGGGACTCACCCTGGACGAGATCGAAGTCGCGCTGGCCGCGCTACCCAACGAGCGGACCCCATCGCTCGCCGATTGGGAAGACCTATCGTCAGCGTGGCGTGATGACCTCAACCTCCGCATACTGTCGCTTGTGGCATTGCGGGACAAGCTCGCCGGGTGCATCGGCTGCGGGTGCCTCTCGCTGGAAAAGTGCAGCCTGTTCAACGCCGGAGATGAACTGGCCGCAAAAGGTCCCGGCGCGCACAGACTTTCTCCAGATTAAACCCTCTCAGCAATGCCGATATGCGAGCCTGCGAAAGTCGACATAAACAGGTCAGAATAGTCATCCTGAGATTGACCCCTTAAAGGGGTCACCCTAGAATGTCACGAACACAAAGAAACCACATCAGGAATGATGGTTTTCCGGAGGCCACACAGTGACGACACTTTCTGAATCCCGTGGTGAAGTAGCGACCGGCATCGCGCTTTACGCACATCTGCTCAGAAGAGCAGGCTTCTCAGCCACCCGTGCGCAGATTGAGGCATACGCCAAACGACCCTATGAAGAGGTCGTGGAAGAGCTGCTCAACCCACAGGATCAGCCTGAGATTGATGAAAACAGGTTGATCCGATACTACCCGCACTACGGCACGCTGGAAGATTACAACGGTGGTGGCGCCGGTCGCTGGTACTACCGAATGGTCAACTCAGAACGCCACTTGCAGGAAAAGATCGCCTTCTTCTGGCATCACGTCTTCGCCACCGCATGGCACAAGACTGAGCACTCGCCCACCATCATTCGTCAGATCGAGCTGTTCCGACAAAACGGCCTCGGCAACTTCAGCGACATCCTCCTTGATCTCTCCAGAGACCCGGCGATGATTCACTGGCTGGACAACAACCAGAACCACTCCAACCGCATCAACGAAAACTATGGCCGTGAACTCATGGAGCTATTCTCCATGGGCATCGGCGCCTACTCAGAGCACGACATCAAGGAGGCCGCCCGAGCCTTCACTGGCTGGACATACCGACAGCCAATGCCGCTCTATCCGTACGGTGCATGGGAGTCCTCATACGAGTACGACGAGAATGATCACGATGACGGCGAAAAAGAGTTCCTGGGCCACAAAGGTAACTTCAACGGACAGGATGTCATCGACATCATCGTCAAAGAAGAGTCAGCCGCACGATTCATCTGCCGCCACCTCTACAACTTCTTCGTCGCTGATGAGCCGCAAGTTCCCGCATGGAGCATCGAGCCTCCTCTGGACACTGAAGCCATCGACATCATGGTCAACGCCTACTTTGAGTCCAACCATGAAATCCGCGCAGTGTTGCGGGCAATGTTCAACTCAGACTTTTTCAAGGCCGCTGCATACAAGCGCGTGAAGAGCCCGGTCGAGTTTGTCACCGGCGTCATCAAGCTCTCCGGCGAGTACACAGAACCAGACCCCGGCTTCGGCGAGATGGCCGCTGCATCAACCGCAATGGGGCAGGAGCTTCTGAACCCTGCAACAGTCGAAGGCTGGCACACCGGCAAGGAGTGGATCGACGGCGGCACGCTCAACGAGCGAGTCAACTTCGCCGTAGAGCACCTCCAGAAGACAGACGCACCCGGCGTAATCGACATCACCGACCGCCTGGCAGCCCACGGCCGCGCACTCTCGCCTGAGGAGTTCCTCGACGAGTGTCTCGACCTCGTAGGCCCAATGACGATAGGCGACGAAACTCGCATCAGCCTTATGGACTTCGCAAACTCGCTAGGCAGCATCGACTTCTCAGCAGACCGCGAAGATGCCCTGACCAACGTAACCCACATGCTACGACTAGTCGTAGCAGCCCCCGAGTACCAGTTCGGATAACCACCAAGCAATCATCGATTTACTCTTACTAAAGTAGTCCAGAGAATCTGGTCCTGAGAATCTGGGAGATATGAATGGCTTCTAACGGCGCTAACGGAAAAGAAAAAGACCCCGTACTGGTAGTGATCCAGCAGTCCGGCGGCAACGACTTCATGAACACGGTAATCCCGTTTGAGAACGGCCACTACTGGGACGCACGCCCCACCATTCGCGTCGAGCGAGACAACATGGTGCCCTTCACAGACGACCTCGCGTTCCACGGCGCAGCAGAACCGTTCAAAGGTATCTTCGACGACGGCGACATGGCGATCATCCAGGGCATCGGCTACGAAAACTCCAGCCGGTCGCACTTCCGCGGCATGGACATCTGGCACACAGCAGAGCCAACCTCAGTCGCCACCGAAGGCTGGCTAGGCCAGGTGATCCGTGAGCTAGACCCGGACAAGAAGAACGTCCTCACCGGCGTCAGCATCGGCCGCGGCCTACCCCGCGCAATGGCCTCCCCCGGCGTGCCCGTCGCATCCATCGGCAACCTCGACAACTACGGCCTCATGACCCCGGTGCAGATAGAAGAAGAGCGCAACAAGGACCTCGATATCTTCAAGCGCATGTATTCGCCAGCATTCGGCTCCGGCGTGGTGATGGACTACCTGGGGCAGACCGGCCGTGACTCACTCACCGGCGCAGACATCCTCAAAAAAGCCCCTGAAATGTACGAGTCGACCATCGAGTACGCCGACAATTCGATCGCCCAGGCGCTACGAGACGTCGCACGAATCCACCTCGCCGGACTCGGAACCCGCATCTTCTACACGCAGCACGGCGGCTACGACCACCACGCCCAGGAGCTACCCTCCCACGAGAAGCTCCTCGCAGAACTCACGCACGGCATCACAGATTTCCTCGCTGACCTACGCGCACACGACGCCGCAGACAACGTGTTGATCCTTGTCTTCACGGAGTTCGGCCGACGCATGCGAGACAACGGTAGCGGAACCGACCACGGCTCAGGCGGTGGCGCATTCCTCATCGGCGACCGAGTCACCGGCGGCCTCTACTCCGAGTACCCATCAATCGACCCCGCAGACTGGCTCAACGCAGAAGACATGCGCCACACCATAGACTTCCGCAGCATCTACGCCACCATCCTAGAACAGTGGATCGGCGTCGAATCGCAAGACATAGTCCGCGGCAAATACGAACAAATAAACCCCTTCACCGCCGCCTAGCAGCCCCCCTCATCCCAACCTTCTCCCGGAGGGCGAAGGGGCAAGCAAACCGCCCACTCCCGGGGGAGAGGGCGGGGGTGAGGGGGCTGTTCCACCCCCGCCGCCAAATAAACCAAACAACCGCCACCTAACCGGAGGCCAAAATGACAACAGCAGAAAAACCAACCACCACCCGCCCCCACGCACTCCTCCGCGCAGGCTTCCCGTATCTCACCACCATCGGCATGCGCAGAGTCACCTGGTTTCCCGTTGACGTAGCCGTCGGCAAAGAAGGCAGCGTCTACACACTCGACCGCACCCAGGGCACCGGCGGCTACATCCGCCGCATCAACTGGGACGATGAAGACCTGGGCTCGTTCGGCGGCAGTGAGCTGTCATGGCCATCATCATTCATAATCGATGACGACGAAAATTTCTGGATCACCGACGAAGCCAAGAACCAAGTCATCGTCATCGACGGCGAAGGCACCCTCATCAAATCATGGGGCGAGCAAGGCTCCGGCGAAGGTCAGTTCGACCGACCCGGCGGCATCACATTCGACAACGACGGCAACGTAGTCGTCTCAGACGCCGTCAACGGCCGCATCCAGCGCTACACACGTGATGGCAAACTGCTCCAGACCATCGGCTCGCAAGGCTCCGGCGACGGCGAACTCGACGGCCCGTCCGGCGTTGCAGTCGACGAGCGCGGCGATATCTACGTTGGCGACTGGGGCAACAACCGCGTCACCCACTTCGCCGCAGACGGCACCTTCAAGCAGAACATGGGCAAGCAGGGCAGAGGCGACGGTGAACTAAACCGCCCAATGGGCCTCTGCGTAGACTCCGACGGCGATATCTACGTAGCCGACTTCGGTAACAACCGCGTCATGCAATTCGACCAGAACGGCCGTTACGTCTACAAATTCACCGGCAACTCAACCCTCTCCAAAATGGGCCGCCGCTACATCGAAACCAGCCCTCGGGTACTCAGAATCCGTGAAATGGGCAAAATGGAAGAGCTAGAAGTCCTCCGCTCCCCCCGCTCCTGCCTGATGGACAGCGAAAACCGCCTCCTAATCCCAGACTTCGGCTCCCACCGAATCCAGGTCTACAAAAAAGAGGCCTACCCCCTCACAGAACTAGAGATAGCCCCAGTAATGGAAACAGTAGACCTCTACACCGTTTAAGCCCGCTTGGCGGTCGGCGAGGGTTCTGTCAGAACTCAGGACACGAGCAGAATAGCATCCTCTGAAACAACTTGAGGAGAGTCGTTCACGTCTTGCCCGCATTGCCGATCTGTGTCCACCCGGAAAAGAAGAAACCGAACCGCCCTCGGATACAAGATCTACTACTGTAGGCCGTGCAAAAGTCGATTTAATGATCGAACCGGAACACAGTTCAAGATCTTCGGTTTCCGGTAGACATCGTTCTCCTCGCCGTACTCTGGAGACTTTGCTACAAGCTCGGTTTCACGGATGTCGCTGAGCTTCTTCTCCAACCCTGATTCGACGTAAGTCACGAGACAGTCCGGATGTGGGCGTTGAGATTTGCTCCACTGCTAAGCGAGAACCCTCCTGCTTACACAAGAGAATGGCGGATTCATATCGCTCGCTAGAGTCGCGCATCAAAATTTTAGCCTGATCTCAACGTAGAATTCGACTCTCATAGGATCACTAACTGCCGGGACGAGTCAGATTTGCGCGCTCGAGATTTAATTAGACCTTCAGAAGCGAACTGGCTGACCGTGATCTTGTTGATGTTTTCCGTGCCCATTGCCGGCGGCCAAGCTGCCAGCATTACACCGTTCCTGAACGAGATGGGCGATGATTTATCCGTCTCTGACGCTACCATGGGGCAACTTGGCACCGTGACCTTCGCTGCAGCGGCCGTGGCAGCACTTGTCCTCGCTCCGTTCGTATCCCGATATCAGCTCCGAGCAATCCTCTGGATCTCGATTACGGTCGTGGGAATCGCTTCGATCATAACTTCTATGATCGACGATTTTGCATTGATGCTTCCTATACGAATCGTTGCCGGGCTCGCGGGAGGACCGGTATTCGCTGGGTCGATTGCTGCGGTGGGGAGGGCCTGGCCAAATCCAGAGGTCCGACGCGCGCGTCAGGGCTTCGTTATTGGTGCAATGATGTCTGGAACGGGTCTTTTTGCGCCATTCTTGAGGCTAATAGGGTCCGACGGAAATTGGGAACGAGGGGTATTCGTTTTTGGCGTGATCTGCCTGGTCGTGGCAGCGGGCATATTTATCACTTTCCCAAAGCTCGCAGGCTCATCTGTTGCAGAAGTGAGCCTGAAGGCACAACTCTCAGGAATGGCCGGAGTATTTGTGATGCCAATTGTGGGCAGCGCACTATTGATGAGAATGGTTGCCAACACCCTCGTGATCGGAACGTTCGTCTTCACGGCGGGATTCTACAATCATGAATACCCGGGGGCCGACGAGTGGATTGGACCTGCGTTTACCGCTTCATCCCTGGGATTCATGATTTCAGCGTTCCTTTCCGGCAAAGTCACGAGGGCACTTGGTGGGCCTGCTAATGCGACTATAGCGGGGATATTTGGTGTGATAATTTCCGCATCCACATACGCATGGATTACAGTTTCACCGGAGCTCAGTACCGCGTTATTCTTGGTACTTGGAATGGTCGTTGGAACCACCTTCAATGGCCTTGTGTCATTGGTGTACGAGTATTCAGGCAAACAACAATCCACTGCTATCTTCATGGATGGAGCGTTAGGGCCGGTTGGCGCTGCGCTCGGCAGTGCGCTGGGGGGACTGGCGCTCGGCCTCGGCAGCGGTTACGACGGCTGGAAAGTCTTCGTGACAGTAGGCTCGGTCCTAATGCTAATTCCGTTATTTGATCTAATGCGCAGGATCAGGGGTCAGGAGCATAAAGTAGCGCCGGAGCCAACGATGTCTGGAACGGATTAACCGTTGCTGTGGACACCGCTTACGTGCATCAGTTAGCCGGTGATACGACAGGCTGATTCTGTCCCTCTACGGAAAGGAGCGGGTTGGGGGTGAGGGGGCTGTTCGCTCCCAGCCGCCCCGCGGCATATGCCTGTGTGGCAGGCATATGCCGTAGTGGCGCACGCCCCATCAATAGCTATACGTCCATCAACCGTAGGGTGGCCTCCTGGCGGGTACCCTGTCCCCGCCACCTCAGCGCCGACCCCAACAACTAAATCTGCAGACCGGGGAAGTCCCTGTCTAAAACAACCTGATCCAACAGGTTCTCTTTTTCGCCCCTCTGGCCCCACGGATCAAAATAAATCAGATCTTCCAGAGGCATCCTGGGCAACCAGTTGGCGGTTTCCAACTCAGGCTGTTTGTAAAAATGACTCACATAGCCCACGCATAAGTAGGCAATTGGCACAATGTCTTCGTGTATCCCTAACGCCTCGCGTAACTTTTCTTGCTTGAGAATGCTGACCCAGCCAACACCCACACCCTCAGCCCGAGCAGCCAACCAAAAATTCTGTACAGCACACACTGCTATACAAATCCATAGCTTTAAGCTGAGTTCGATCAATCACGGTTGGTCCCGTGCGTCCGCGATCACAGGTAATACAAATATTTATCGGGGACTCCAGAATCCCCTCCAGCTTCAACGACGAGTAAAGCTCACGCTTCTCGTCCGAAAACATCGCTTTGGCCTCTTCGTGGGCCTCCACAAAAGCGGAATGGATTCGGCGTTTCACCTCATCGGACTTCACCACCAGGAAATTCGATGGTTGCATGTAGCCGACTGATGGCGCGTGATGCGCAGCGTAAAGAATTCGGCTCAAAACATCATCGTCAACGGGTTCGGACGTGAACTGCCCACGCACGTCGCGACGATTGAAAATGGCCTTATAGATGCCCTTCCTATCAGCCTCTGTGAACTCGACCTGCGCGTGCGTTTGATCCATGATCGTCAGGCTTTCCGGATTCTGCTTCACAATGTTCTCCCATCCATTGAAGCGCCCCCCAATTAAAAGATGTGGAGGGAGGCAATCCAGAGCGCCTGACCAAACGCTCTATCTCACATTCAGGCCGGTCTTCTGACTCAGGATCAACTCACTCTAACGCCTTCCCAAACCGCTCCTGTAATGAAGTGAATTCAGTAACAACTGTTAAAGCAATCTCCCACACAGCGCTGGGCGCGTGCCGGAATCTCACCGGCTTTCCGATTCTCTTCTGCCCCCTTAAGCAGGGACAGAAGCACCTGAAAGCAGTCTAGCAATCACAACCACCAACCACCAGTGACAGCCACAACCGTTTCAGTCCCTCTACGGAAAGGAGCGGGCTGGGGGTGAGGGCACTGCTCCGCTCCCACACCACGCGCGCACAACATCAACCACCCACGCGCCCCCCGCCGCCCCGCGACACATGCCCGTGCGGCAGGGACCATCATGTAAATTCACCCCACCAACACACCCACGCCGCCCGCGGCCAACACACACGGAAGCTCATAAGTGAAACACCCCAGCTACACCCCCGATTGCTCCCAATGCAAAGCAAACGCCGGCGAAACCGACATCGCAGGCGGAGTCATCTGGCAAAACAACCTCTGGCTAGTCCGACACGCCCCGCCACCCTACGCACTCGCCGGCTGGACCATGTTCAACACCCAGCGCCACGTCCACGGCCCCGCCCACTTCACCGACGACGAAGCCGCATCCTACGGACCAACCCTGCGCCACATCACCCGCACCCTCGAAGAAATTACAGGGGCGCTGCGCATCTACCAAATCGCCTTCGGCGAAAGCACCCCCCACATGCACACCCACCTAATCCCCCGCTACGAGGACCTGCCGTCCGAACACATCGAATTCGGCATAGGAGACCTCAACAAGGCGGTGGCGAGCGGTGCACAGCCAGGCGTACCCGAGGAAGAGGTGTTGGTGATGGCCGAGAACCTGCGAGCGGCACTGAAGGCAAGCCCGCCGGACGCGTAGATGTATCGGTAGTCGTCATCCGCTCGACTCACACACCCACCCCCGCAGCTACGGCTCCAACACCCGCTACATCCAGCACTTCGTCCTCGAAAAGAAGCTCGTCACCCTCCAAGAAGCCATTAGAAAAATGACCCACCTCCCAGCCCAACGCCTCGCCCTAACTCGCCGAGGCCGCATCAACATCGTTCACATCGCAGACATCCTCGTCTTCAACCCAATAAACCTTCAAGAACACTCAACCTTCGCAACCCCCCACCAATACTCAA
>Ga0209403_10001410_pt1 | contig 31293 bp, 20 predicted proteins | sample ArcticOcean_MG_C_8_FD_187440 | JGI IMG/M metagenome (GOLD analysis project Ga0209403, IMG submission 187440) | Marine microbial communities from western Arctic Ocean - ArcticOcean_MG_CB11_86 (SPAdes) (version 2) | ecosystem: Environmental > Aquatic > Marine > Oceanic | place: Arctic Ocean...
GGTAACAGCGACGGCAGCTGCATCTGCAAAGCCTGGCGCGTACTGTGCGATTGGACCCGTTTCCGGGCTCAACATACCTATTTTGAATGTACTGACCTCGTCTACTGGAGCCGCAGTCGGCTCAGGAGTAGATGTCGCAGCTGCTGCCACCGGGGCGTCAACTTGCTCGTCATCATCACTGCTGCAAGCAACCACTAGCGAAAATGCCGCCAGGGTGATCAAGAGCAGAGTTAACGATTTAGTGAACCGCATAATTAAAACCAATCCTTGTCAACAAATACCTGTCGACACCGCACATTTGGATGTTATTGCCAAGCAATCTAGTGAATTTTAGGCGGGTCCGTCCTATTACGGAAGTCTGTCGACGAACCAAGCAGGTAAATTTATGGTGAAAAATATGTGGGCCAGAAGGAGCAATGCGCACCAATGTGGCTGACGAGTGAGTTATGAGTACGATTTGAGGCCATGTGCCCACTTTTTTCGATGCGCCTTATTTACTTTCTTCTCGCGACGATGAACATGCGTTTGAATGGGAAAAGCGTTGTGCCATCGGACTCTTTCGGATACGCCTTTTCCACAAGATGCGCGTAAGTCTCTTCGAATTCGCTTCTCTCGGGCTCTTCAAGCGCGTCCAGAAGAGGCTTGAGCCAGGTGCCCTTTGTCCATTCCTTGACTGGATTGTCGCCGGTGAGGACCTGTATGTAATCCGTCTCCCACACATCCAGCGAACTTGCCAGGGGGGAAAGGATTCGCACGTAGAACTGTGGGGGCTCGACCGGGGCCGGACGTAGTAGCGGCTCCAATGTAGAACGCCACGAACCGCCAATAGCAGCTTCGGAAATCGATGTGTGAGAGAGGGCACCGAAATTGCGAGGCATCTGCACGACGAACAGGCCACCGGGTGCCACCGCCGACATAAGCCCATTGAACAACTCGGTATGACCATCCACCCAGTGCAACGCCGCATTAGAGAAGATCAAATCTGCCGACCGATCTGGACGCCAGGTGCCGATATCGCCCTGCTGCCACTCGAGATTCTCAACCCGTTCGGCTCGGCCCATCATTTCTGGTGAATTGTCCACCCCGATCACGCGCGCGCTCGGCCAACGTTTCGCGAGCATCTCAGTGATATTCCCTGTCCCTGCCCCGAGATCGTAGGCAACTTCCGGAGATTCAAGATCGACCCGATTGAGGAGGTCTATCGCCGGTCGTACCCGGTGATCGGCGAACTTGAGGTACTGAGCGGGATCCCAGGGCATTAACCGATGCCTTTCGTGGCAAGAGTGTCATCAGAATGTAAACGAAGGACCCAAGTCTAGACGGAAAACACAAGAGGCCACGGTTTTCTGTTGGCTGTGATGTTTTCCGCCCTTTGCAAAACCCCTTGGATCATCATTCGACTCCTATTTGCCGGGCTGAGACGATTTGATGATGGCCTCCGTAGCCTCTAATCCACTTGTGAACCCGTTGGTGATAGCGTCGACATCTGAGCAGCAGTTCAACCATGTGGCTCCGCGTTCGACCGCTAATTTCATAGCATCTCCAGGGTTAACGGCGGTACCCATAGCCTTGCCATTAGCCCTGCATGCTTGCCCTACCCGATCGTACGCTGCCAGTACTTTGGGCTTGAGGATCGGACTGCCAGGCTCTCGGTGTACACCGTAATCCTGAGACAGGTCTCCTGGTCCAACAAAAAGGAGATCAATACCATCGACGGCAGCGATCTCTTCACAATTCTCCACTCCTTCGACATCCTCGATCATCACGCCTAACAGCACATTGTCATTGGCGATATCGTAATAGTCAGGTTTTGCCATGAATCCGTACCCGGAGTCTCGGCCTCCACCCATTCCGCGCAAGCCTTTTGGCCCGTATTTGGTCATGTTGACCAGAGCCTTAGCCTCATCGGCAGTTTTACAGTGAGGCCAGATAAGGCCGGAGGCGCCTAGTTCAAGCGTCTTGATGTATTGGTTATAGGGTCCGTGTGGCACGCGAACGAAAATATCAATGTCTCGAGTCCGTGCCGCTAGGATCATCATAGAAAGGTCTCGGAAATCCGCATGACTGTGCTCCATGTCGATCCAGACACAGGAGTACCCGGCCTCTGCAATGTTTTCCACAACAGCGGGATCGAACACCCGGTTGATTTCCGGAACCTTCACCATCGCCCCACTCGCCAGTGCGATTTTGGTCTTATTGATCCTGTATTCGGCTTTCATATGAGATGAGTCCTCGGTGCCCATGGATAATGACAAGCAGCACGTCACAGTGTTGTGGCAACGGAGACTAGCTTAGATTCGCAATCGAGGCGAATGATCTAATTCCCTGCTCAAAATCAGGAAGTGACGATCTTGCAGATATCGGCTAACTTCGCCCAAAGCAGGTTGAGAGCGTTTCCGGAGAACCTTGTTACCTACAGCACCGCCACCCGTTTTTTTTCGAACTGCTTCCAGTCCCATTCCGCACCCCAGCCGGGGGATTCAGGGTAGGTAACTGAGCCATTAACGGGAACGACCGGGTTCAACAGTCCGATCTCTTTGCCCATGGCTGCTCCATTGACAGGAGGGGCTGTCTCAAACCAGTCGATGTTTTCGATCCCGCACGTTACATGCGCGTGGACCAGACCGAACAGTGGTCCGTAAGCGTTTGGTTCCACGTTCGCGTCAAGTTCGTGTGCGATTTTAGACAGACGCTGAACCGCGGTAACACCGTGACGTGCGTGAACCCGGAGTACGTCCACTGCGCCACTCCTCAACCACAGTTCACCCATGGCCGGGTCATGCATCAAAGTCTCTGCACCGGCGATCGGAATTTCGAGGAGATCACATAGTTGTTTATTCTGCGCGTGAAGCCGATCATCGATGGGTTCCTCGAACCATATGAATCCGGCATTCTCAAGACTCTTGCCGACCGCCAGTGCCTCCTCGTAGTTATAGCTCGCTAGCGCCGCGTCGTGCATTAAACCGACCTCGCTCCCGAATGTATTCCTGAATGTTTCGAAAGCGTCAATGTTCTCTTCGTACGAAAACGCTAAGTGATCTTTCAGTGTTGTGAACCCGGCAGCCAGACCCTTTTCTCCATCCCGGATCAACTCTTCGACCGTACTCCCGGCGGTGTTGTAGTACGCCGTCCCACGTTTCCTAGCGCCGCCCAACAATTCAGCGACGGGGAGCCCGGCCGCCTTGCCAGCGATGTCCCACAGACAATTATCGAACCCGCCCCACCAGACGGGATCAAGGAAACGTGACGCAGCGTTCAGTTTCGACCACATCCGATCGCGATCAAGTGGGTCTTCGCCGATTGCAAGCTCACGTAACGTCACTATCTGTGCCCAGTTGAGCTCCGTGTAGCGCCAGTCACCCACGGTGCAGACACCTTCCAGGCCCTCGTCGGTAACCACCCTAATCACTTGGACTGGGACATTCGCGCCAGTTGGGAACGTCTGTTTCCAGCGCGGGACGGCGGAAGAGCCGAACTCGACGATATTCGTGACCGATGGATACATCGGGAGCTCGAATACCGAAATTTCGATTGACTCAATTTTCATGCTGTCGTCTCTACAAAGAAGGCCCGCTGGACGAAACCAGCGGGCCTTCTAGATTCTCACAGGCAGCGACTGTCCGCTGTCAAGGTCGGCTAATCCCTGTTGATGCCGCTCAGGGAAGCCTGAATGCCGTCTGTCGCCGCTGTGGCCCACGGAACGGTGAACATCTTGAAGCCCTTGGCGACGAACCAGTTCGGGTCCATTCCCGGCGGGATGAAGTACATGCCCGGAACCACGTTATTCCTCTTGGCCGCCTCGGCGAGCTTGTCCAGACCTGCCTCGTATCCAGCGGAGGTGTAGTCCAGAGTGACCCCGAGTTCGATCGAGTAATCCGACGGACCGATAAGCGCGACGTCGATGCCGTCGACGCCCAGGATGCCGTCGATGTTGCTGATCGCCTCGTTAGTCTCGATCATGGGGATGATCACCAGATCTCTATTTACGGTTTCCATGTACTCCTGGTAGTCGTCGCCCTGGCCCCACTGGCCACGCATGCCACCGTTGGAGCGCTTGCCACCCGGGTAGTACCTGCAGGACTCGACGATATATTCGGCCTGCTCTTTGGTGTTGACCATAGGAACGATAATTCCCCTGGCGCCCGCGTCCAGCGCGAAGAGAATCTGTTCTGCACGGATGGAGTCCACCCGGGCGAACGGAGCCGCCTTCTTCCCGTTGGTCGCTTGGATCCCTGCCGCCAGTTCCTTCATCTCATATGGAGAGTGTTGGGTATCGAACAGCAGGAAGTCGTATCCCGCATCGGCCAATACGGCTGATACCTCTGGGTGGGGGGAACCCGCCGTACCAACGATCGTCTTCCCAGATTTCAAAAGATCTTTAACAGCGTTCACGTGACTTGAACCTATTCCTTTCAGGAATGAATGTCAGATGACTCCCCGGATAACGTCTCGGGGAGTGATATCGACCAGTACGGAGGGCATGATGGCCCCGATGTTGGAAAGATACAAGTCACGGTTTGCGTACGAAGGTTGACGGAATGAGGAAACGAATGTGATCACGGGACGAACGCTGGCCATTTCGCTCCACCTGGATGGGGCATAGCTTCATGATGTCGGCTACGACACGGACAGGTAAAGGTAAGGTAGTACTCGAAGCTGTTCGACAGTGTTTACGTCCCCATTTGCAAGTCGTTTGGATAACCCTCGGAGCAGTACGTGCTTCAACGCCAACCGACGGGACGGGGCGTGTTATGCCGGTTCTGCGACACGAACGTAACTCCGGATTACACTCGGCCGCACAGTTGACAACCCGATGCATCGATAATGTGAAGTCAAATTGTGAGCAATCAAGAATTACCCGGCCCTGCTAAGCAGCCAGCGGTTCAGAAATACGGCCCCGATACAGTAGTGTTTTCAGGTGATGGGGAATCGCAATCTCCGCAATCAATCGTGGATCGCCTTGGAGCTTTGCTTTCTAAAGGTGTTCTGTGGCCAGATGACTATTCTCTGGGCGGCACGGTGGAGGCGCTTGAGAAGCGTGTCGCGAGAGACCTTGGCAAGGAAGCGGCGATCTGGATGCCGACCGGATCAATGGCGAACCAGATCGCCCTACGCCGTCACTGTGGGACCAATTCGAGGGTTGTCTTGCAGGAACAGAGCCACGTCTATCACGACGAAGGTGACGCGCTTGCGAGACTAAGTGGGTTGAACGTTATTCCTCTTGCGCATGACAGGCCTTATTTCACCGCCGGAGAGCTTCAGACGGCGCTTGATCAATCGATAGGCGGACGTGTGTCGAACCCGGTAGGCGTTGTATCGGTCGAAAGCCCGGTAAGACGCCAGGCAGGCCAGATAGTCCCGTGGGACGAGATGCAGGCGATAAGTCGACTGTGTCGTGAGCAGGCGCTCCCGGTCCACCTGGATGGAGCAAGGCTCTACATGATGTCGGCGGCGACGGGCAAAGAACTAAAAGAGTATGCGGACCTGTTCGATAGCGTTTATGTCTCCATGTACAAGTACTTTGGTTCACCGTTCGGAGCGGTACTCGCCGGCACCCGTGAATTCATATCTGGCATGTTTCATGACCGCCGGATGTTCGGGGGCGGCCTCCCCTCCTCTTATCTATTTGCAGGGCTCGCTCTGGACGGGATGGACGGTTTTGAACTTCAAAATAAAGAGGCGTTTGAAAAAGCCTCCTCGTTGTTCGCAGACATTAACAATCTGTCCGAAATCGAAGTCCGTACGTTCGAGCACGGCTCCAACATTTTTGAGCTGGTGATCGGCCCCGGAATCGATCAGGACCGATTGGTCAGAAAGCTATTTGACCTCGGGATCGTGATCACCTGGCCAAACGACAACTGGCCGGTACCTTTACTGCATGTGAACACAACAATACTTCGGCGCTCGAACGCAGAAATTGCACAGGCGTTTTCGACAGCCGCTTCAGGTTGATGATTAGCCACAATCTCGGTAGGAATCGCAAGCAGGCATTCCGATAACGGTTCAACTCACGTAAACATATCCAAACTCCACTCCGGGTACCTCATGTCAGTCAATGGCATGAGGCCGCGGGAGTAGCACCGAGAAGGCAACGTCCCGGAAGGACTCATATGAAGATCACAGACTTGAAATGCGCAATCATCGGGGGATCTGCGGTTATTCGGATAACGACCGATGAAGGCATCGATGGTCTTGGTCAGGGCGAGACCCCCAAGCCTTACCTGAAGCCGATGGTGATGTTCTACCGGGACATGATCATCGGGAAGGATCCGACAGACGTAGAGCGGGTGATGTTGGGGATCCGGCGTATGGGCGCCTTCAAACCGTGGGGGACCGCAGTGAGCGCTATCGAGATGGCGCTCTGGGACATCGCGGGCAAGGCGCTCGGTGTCCCGGTCTACAAGTTGCTGGGCGGCAAGGTCCGGGACAAGGTGCAGGTCTATAACGGCAACATTCGGTTCGAGATGACCGGGAACGAACCGGAGGACTACGCCGAGGAAATTCGGAAGGAGATCGATGCGCCTCAAGGCTTCTCCATCATTAAGCAAGCGGTCGGATTTCATGACGGCTGGGCCGGAAAAGTCGATGATTTCTACTACGGCACGCCCGAGACCCGGCGGCGTCACCCGAACAGGGGCACGATCACCCGTAAAGGTTTCAATCACCTGATGGCGTGCATCGAGGCGATGCTAGAGGTGTGTGGCGACGATGTCGCGCTGGCCCTTGACTGCGGTCCGGGCATGACGGTTCCCGACGCACTAAAGTTGGCCAGGGCGCTCGAGGGCGAGAACATCATGTGGCTTGAGGACATGATTACGGGCGACTACACACCGTACGTGCTGGCCGATCTGTACAAGCAGGTAACGCCGTACACGACAACGCCAATACACACGGGAGAGCAGATCTATTTGCGCCAGAACTTCGTGGAATTGATTGAGACCAGCGCCGTCAATATTCTGGGGCCTGACCCAGCGGACGTTGGTGGGCTGGCTGAGATGAAGTTCATCGCCGAGTACGCCGATCTCCACGGCATCATGTTTGCGCCGCACGGGAGGTTTGACGGGTTGATCGGTCTGGCTGCACATGTGCAACTAGCAGCCTCTTTGCCAGACAACTACATAGCCTTTGAACTGCCAAACGGCGACCCGGATTGGTGGTACGACATCACGGAAGGTATTTCAGCCGATATCGTCAAGGACAGCCACATCGAGGTATGGGACCGACCCGGACTTGGTATTACATTCGTCGAGGACGAGGCAAAGAATTACCTGAGCGAAGAAGATGCTGATTTCTTCGACGCGTAAGAGATCGAATAATCAGATGGGGAATCTACTTTTATCCGAACCTGAGTGAAATGTTCTCGCAATGCCAGCGCTTGATAGTTCTACAGACGTTGTAATCATCGGTGGCGGGATCATCGGGTGCGCCATCGCCTACAATCTGGCGCTTCGGGGTGTGGCGGTCACACTGGTTGATAAGGGGCCGATTGGGTACGAGCAATCGACCCGCAACTGGGGCTGGGTCCACCAACAGGTCCGGTACCCTCACCTCATCCCGCTGGCGGTCGAGTCGGTTCGTATGTGGAGATATCTTGCCGAAGACCTCGAGTCGGACGTTGGGTGGGTTCAGGGTGGCAACCTGAGCCTTGGCCTTGACGACGCTGACCTGGCTGAGTTCGATCGGTGGGGGGAGACTGCTCATAACGCCGGTCTTGAGACAACCGTCTTAACCCGCGCTCAGGTCGTGGACATGTTGCCCGGGATGGCGAGGATGAAAGGAAGTTGGACTGGCGCGCTCCACCTTCCCACAGACGGTCAGGCTGACCCTTCACTGGTCACTGCCGCTTTCTCCCGGGGCGCGGAGCGCCACGGAGCGCACATCGTGAGTGACTGTGCTGTCTCAGAGATTGACACGGCAGGTGGTTCCGTGACTGGCGTGCTAACGGAACGCGGCCTAATCCGCGCATCCCAAGTTGTCGTTGCCGCCGGTGCCTGGTCTGGGCACCTGACCCGACCGCTTGGCGTACAGTTCCCGCAGCGCTCGGTCCGGTCGACGGTTATGAGGACGGATCCGGTGGATCCGGTCACATCTGTAACCGCATGGGCTGAAGGATTCACGTTCCGACAGGACCGCGCTGGCCGGTTCGTGCTGGCTGGCGGAGAAGAAGCCATCTACGACGTGGACCTGGGCCTCTTTCGTGACATGCGCTGGTTCCTGCCTATGGCCTGGAAGAATCGGCGATGGTTACGGATGCGCGTCGGCCGACCCCTTCTGCGTGACCTGACAGCGCGCATGCCGGGAATGCCAGCGCGGCGTGAGTTTTGGCAGCGCCGACGAAAGATCGACCCACCGGCGGACTCGAAGGCAGTACGTGAGACTCTTGAGCGATTCCACCGATTGTTCCCGGATCTCGCTGGAGTCGGAATCGAGTCGGTCTGGGCCGGGAACATAGATTCGACGCCTGACCAGGCTCCAATTATCGGATCGGTAGGCGCTGGCCCAACCGGCCTCTTCATCGCCACTGGCTTCTCCGGCCACGGCTTTGCTCTGGGGCCTGCTGGAGGGCGACTCGCGGCCGACCTCGTTCTTGGCGACGATCCCCTTGTGAGTCCTCATCCATTCCGCCACGTGCGTTTCACTGAACGCGACGTCCCCGTCGTCGGCGTTCACCGTCGCTGATCGGGCCTTCCTGCATGTCTCCGGTCTAGCAGGATTCGAGCTAACACCAATCCCTTCGGGAACTCAGTCGAGAGGCGGCAGCTTAACGCCCAGTACTACCCGTAGGTAGTTGACGTTGTGGGCTAGATAATCGTCGACGGCAAGGTCTATATTCCCGCCGATCGCGTCGAAGCCATCGTCACCTTTCCGTGGTCCATCCACATCCAGCATGACCCAACCTTTGAAGTGCTGGTCTCGCAAAAGCTTCATCACGGCCGGGAAATCGACACCACCACCACCCAGATTGTGATACACGCTGGCTTCGGCGTGCTGTTCACGCGTGGGGGTCGCCGTGTTCCCTCGGTACTTCGCGTACGTGTCCTTCAAGTGGACCTCCGCGATACGAGGCAGGTAATCGGTCATGATCTGGACCGCATCCAGACCGCCCAGGGTCAGTTGCCCGGTGTCAGGTGTGAACCACACGTAGTCTGGGTCGGTCATGTCAAGCATGGCTCGGACCTCGTGCTCGCGCTCCACCGGACCCCAGACGTGCGGGTGTGGCGCAAGGCGAATCCCCATCTCGATAGTCTGGCGACCGATCTCGTTGAGCGTGTCGGCAACCCTCTTCAGCTGGTCTTCCGACGTGCCCTCGGCCGGTCGGGCGCCCATGTTGACCTTCCAGACATCACAGCCAAACGGTTGAAGGAAGTCACGGGCAAAGGCGACATGGTCGGCGATCGTCTTCGGTGTTTCTTCCGAGTCCGTAAAGTTTGTCGACTGTCCCTTCGCTCCGTTTGAGACATCGATCAGCGTCACTCCCGATTCGTCGAACTTCTCCTTTAGCGCCAGTGGGTCAGAACGATGATCCTCGATCTGTTTCGAATATGGCTCGATGCCTTGCAAACCTAGTGCGGCAATTCGCTTGATCGCCCACTCGATCGGGTGTCGAGCGTCCCACAGTGAGCTGGTAGAGCCGTACAGGATGTCCGGGTTTTCGGGGTCTAGGGGGCGATGAGATGCGGTTGTAATGAGAAGTTGCCCCCGGACTGAGATGCAGTGTTGATGATGGAGGATAGCTCTGTTGGCAGCCGACAGCTAGAGGGGATGCCGGTGTAGGGCCATGTGAGACTCGAACCTCCGACCTGTGGATTACGTGGCAGCGTTTGCTTCCGTAGGGCAGGCTGGATATATTCGTCACGACCAGTAGCCCATCGAGAGGCAGCCGAGACGTTCCCGAACCCCTTCTCAGACGAGATTCCGCCGAAACGCGAGGAGCAGATATGACAACGCACGATCATAACGGCCAGGATCACGACCACAACGGCCAAGATCACAGTGGCCGCTCCCTCGCCGTAAACGAGATGGCGACGGCCTGCGTCAAGTTCGTCGATAGCCTCTCGGCGGACCAGAAAACGAAAACGATCTATCACTTCAACGACGGCGAACGTATCTTCTGGTACTACCCACCGATGAACCGTCACGGCCTGCCACTGCGCGACATGGATGAAAATCAGCGGACTCTGGCTTACGCTCTCATGGCCTCAGGGCTCAGCGAGACCGCCAACACAAGAGCGCATCAGATCATCCAACATGAATTGATCCTCGGCTCGATGGAGAAAACCGCTGGAATCAAGTCATTCGTCCGCGATCCGGATCTCTACTACTGGACCGTTTTTGGCGACCCACTTGGAAGCGACCCATGGGGATGGCGGATAGAAGGTCACCACATCTCGATCCATATGCATATCTATGGCGATGATGTCATCTCAACGACTCCGTTTTTCTTCGGATCCAACCCTGCAGTCGTACCAGATGGACTCCCAAACGCTGGACGCAGCATTTTAGGTAACCGAGAAGCGCTGGCACTGGAGCTTGCTAACACCCTCGATTCCAGTCAGCGTTCGAAAGCCGTAATCGCCGAGGATGCACCCTGGGACATACTTTCCTACAACGCCTCCAAGGTGGTCATCCCCAAGGAGCAAGGCCTCCGCGGCGGACAAATGAATGGCACCCAGAAAGAGATGCTTACCTCCCTTATCACTGAGTACACGAGCCAGGTGCGAGAGGATATTGCCGACAAAGGAGTCGGCAAGGTTCTCAATCAGATTCGCGAAGACGGCGTAGAAAACTTCCACTTCGCCTGGTCAGGCGGCATGGAAAACCGCAAGAACCACTACTACCGGATCCACAGCGGTGACTTCGTCATTGAATACGACAACCGCCAGAACGACGCCAACCACATTCATTCAGTTCTTCGTGACGTAGAAAACGACTTCGGCCTGGACGTCCTTAGAGAGCATCTCCTGCTTTTCCATGTGATCTAAACCATCAGACAATCACAATGGATAGTGGCGCCCCGACCGGGAGCAATCGCTAGACGTCGAAGGAACCCCGGTGATTCCGCTAATCCGGTCGATGGATATGCGCTGGCCCTGATGAGCTAGTCCGCGGCGGGAGGCCCCAACGGCCCACTTTGCGGATTAATGGCCCGGTTCTTTAAAACGCGTTGACCACCGCCGTATGCGGTGCTAACTTCCCCCGAATGCCACCCACCGAGCACCGACCCATAACCCCGCGTGCCGGTGCCTTCGCTGTATTTGTCTCGGCGCTGTGGTCCGGCAACCCCATCGCCATCAAGGCAGGCCTTGAGCATGCTCCGCCCCTTCGACTGGGCTGGTACCGATTCGTAGCGGGGGCCGTCGTCATCATTGTGTGGGCGCTGTACACCCGTGCTGACCTGCGGGTGCGCCGAAGCGAGCTACCGGTTCTCATCACCCTCGGCGTCCTGTTTTCGATTCAACTCGTGTTCATGAACCTGGGGTTGAAGTACACGACTGCGGGTCACGGCTCCGTCCTCTCCGTTACCCACCCCATTTGGGTGGTACTGCTCGCACACTTTTTCATACCCGGCGACCGACTGGCTCCATCACGGATAGTCGGCATACTCGTGGCCTACACCGGTGTAGTGGTGATTTCTCTTGATGGTCTTGGTGGGGATGCGTCCGGCGAGGTGCTATTCGGGGACATTCTTTCGATCATCGCCGGGTTCTTACTAGGCGCTCGACAAATATTTAACGCCCGACAAGCAGGGAAGATCGATCCGAACAAGCTCCTGCTTGCCCAAGCCGTGTTCGGCACGCTGGTGTTCATTCCTGCCGGGCTGATTTTCGAGGGCGAGCCGTGGATTATGAACAAAGAGTTGGCCATCTCCATCTTCTATCAGGGCGCGGTCATAGCCGGGTTTGGTTTCACGGCCAACCTTTGGCTCATCCAGCGATATTTGCCATCTCAAGTCGGCATGCTGTACCTGAGTCAGCCGATCTTCGGGATCATTCTAGCGTGGCTGATCCTGGACGAACCGCTTACGGAGATGTTGTGGATTGGGGCCATTTTCGTTGCCCTCGGGGCAGGGCTTGCCCAGAGGCGAAAACGAATTGCACCAGCTGTTCCTGCGGAACCCGCCGGAGCTTCTACCGGGGATTAAATTCCTGTATCCAGATCCCGAGGCTTATTCCGTCTGAACCCGGGAATAGAGTTGGGTGGGCCCTGTCGGATTCGAACCGACGACCTTCGGATTAAAAGAAACGATGTCGAGAGCGAATTGGTGGTCCTGACCCGACGGGTGGTCATCACGCGTGACGGGGCGGGTCGTTTTCTTTCGTTTCACGTTTAATTTATCTCCCCACCTTCATAGAGTGAATCTACGAGCGAACCCTCAAATGCAGACGCGACGTCCACGTCCGACTCAAGCACCTCGAACTCGATCAGCACATCTTTGAGCGCTGACCACTGATCCAGCGTTCCCCGCCCGATTCCATCAGCTCTCTCCGCGTTCTCAAGGTCTGTCGTGAGCAGAAATCGCTGATGCTCTGTATCGGCGCCTTCTGCATAGGTGAGAGTAATCGCCACCGCTTCGTCCACGTGTGTCTTGATCCACTCCACGGCCCGCAACGTGGCACGTAGGAATCGCTCGATCACATCACGTCTTTCGGCGAGCATTTCCTCGGTCACGAGATAAGTCACCCCGAGTGTTGGCACCCCGAAGTCATGTGGATCAATTACGTTGATCTCGATACCAGCCCGACGGATAGTATCCGGTTCGTTGTCCAGAAATACTGGATATACGTCCACCGCGTTCTCTATGAAGACACGCGGATCAAATCCGACGGCCCGTAGTTCAATATCCTCAATATCGATCCCAGCATTCTTGAGAAGCGCTTTGAGTTCCGCCGGGACCACACCGGCTTTGAATCCGATCGAGCGGCCTGCGAAATCCGATGGCGTTTCAATACCGGAGTCTGCACGGGTGACAAAACCCTGGTCACCGCGTTGCCCGAACAGCGCAACGGCTTTCACAGGAATGTCGTCGGCACGCTGGCTCAAGGCTTGCGCGGCTGTTCCTGTGGTGAATTGAACTTCGTCCTCAAGTAATAGTTTTAGATGCTCGTTTTGGCCGCTCGAATGCCGGATCGAGACGTTAAGTTTTTCATCTGCAAAAAATCCCTGATCCAGTGCAGCGTACGCGGCGACAAACGGCAGATTGGCCTGTGCCCTAAATCCTGCCATGAAGGTCACGTCCTGCAATTCCGCATCTTCAGCAGTACTGGAGCAGCCCATCGTGAAGGTGGAGAGCATGATGATTAACATGCCGGTCACGACGAGAATTGGCATTCCTCGCCGACGTTTGTGTGACGGATATGATCGGTTCATTTCACTCTTGTTTTTAGACTCGTTGCACATTCACAAACTCACAGAGGATTGATGCCAGAATAAAATCTTGCGCTCCACAAGAGCCACGCTTGCGGTGAGCAAGATCCCCATGGCAGCCAGGACGAATATAGCGCCGAATAAAACAGGAGTGTCGAAGTCACCGTTGGCGATAAGAATTAATTGTCCTATCCCGTTCGACCCGGATAGGAATTCCGCCACTACGGCACCGATCAGAGATAACGGGACGGAGATTCGAAGTCCGGCGAATACGAACGGGAGAGAAGAAGGCACGCGCAGTCGCCAGAAGACCTGCCACTTGGATGCGTTGATCGTCCGCAGGAAGTCGTGCGCTCGGGGATCCACGCTACGCAACCCGACCACGGAGTTCACCAGCATTGGGAAGAAGGTGATCATGGCGGCGATCAACACCTTCGGAGCAAGTCCGAAACCGAACCATATCGTGAATAGAGGCGCCACTGCCACAATCGGAGTGACTTTCAGCGCCAGTGCCGGTGGGTAAAGGGCCCGCTCTAACGCGCGGGAGTGCGCCATCGCTACCGCCAGTATGAAAGCTCCAAGGCTTGCGAGTAGTAATCCTCCGACCGCTGCCTGGAGCGAGAGGCGTGCACCCTCAGCGAAGCGGCCCGGATCATCGACGAGTGCGGCCAGTATCGCGCTGGGTGCAGGAAGCAAATATTCCTTCACGTCTCGCACCCGTACCCACGTCTCCCATACTGCCAACAGCAGCGCCGACGCGAGTGCGGGAGTCAGAAGGATGAGGACATTGTGCTGAAACTGACGGTTCAACGTCGGCCCCTAGGAATCGCGTGAACAAAGTCAGACCGGTCGGTCCCGGACACGAGCAGACCTCTCACATCGGCCAGCAAGGACTGGTATCTCGGACTGTCTTCCAGCGCTGCTGTACGTGGGCGTTCTAGATCGATTTCGACTACATCCTTCACTCGTCCGGGTTGGCCGGTCATGACGACGACCCGGTCCGCAAGTAATACGGCTTCTCGTATGGAGTGGGTGACAAATACGACCGACATTTGCTCCTGCTCCCAGACTTGCAGCAGTTCGAATCGCATTTCCTCCCGGGAGATTTCATCCAGCGCCCCAAAAGGTTCATCCATGAGCAGCAATCTTGGGTGGTGAATCAGGGCCCGGGCCAGAGCGACGCGCTGACGCATTCCGCCGGATAACTGCCCGGGGTAGTACCGAGCAAAGCGTGATATGCCAACGCGGTTCAAGAGCTCACTGACATGTTCCTCAGCGTCATCATGAGGACCCGTGATATCAAGCGTCAGGAGGACGTTGGAGGCCACGTCCAACCACGGCAGCAGCCCTGGGTCTTGAGTGACCAATCCGAGGGATTGAGATTGTTTTGCTGCCCGGGTATCAGAACCAAACACCAACACCTGTCCGTCCGTGGGAGGCAACAGGCCAGCGATTATGCTGAGCAGAGTTGTCTTGCCGCATCCAGACGGGCCAATCACAGCGACGAACTCACCGTCATTAACGGTCAGATCGATTCCGGTTAGCGCAACGACGGTTTCATTACCCACCGGATATCGGTGAGAGAGGTGGCGCACCTCCACCGCCGACTCTGGTGACATATCACAATCCTGGGACGTGCTGGTCAAGTTATTCGCAGGAGTCTTGGGACGAAAAAGATGTGCCAGACATTTATGATCATACGGACTCCTATCTTACGCTGCAGATGAATCTGTCAAACCCGACTTGCGGATCAAAAGATAGTTCCTCAAGAAGCCGAATATCCGGCTGTACCCGTCATCGGCGCACAGCCTCAGATAATCCCTGGTACCTATCTGAAGGTACGGAACTTTGACGCTATTTCGGGTAAATGTGCCAACTCACGTGTCGCCCATACCTCGTCCACATTTCCGTATCGACTTATCGCTTCGGCGACTTTGTCCGCCGAATTAGTCGCTGCATCGGCATTTAAAAAAAATGCCCTCGTCCGTCGGGCCATAACGTCCTCAAGCGTCAGGGCCATCTCTTTTCGAACCGCATACACGGCGTGAGAAAGCCGATATGGAAGGTCGTCAGACCAGAGCGCATTCAATTCAGGAATCTGAGCCTCAAGCTCCTTAAGATCGGCAAGTTCTGATCCGTATAACGAGTCTGGATCAACTATCGATGTGGCCGCGTCGACACCGTGGGTCGCAACATCACGGGCTCCCTGCAGTTTGAGATCTACGGATCTGCTCGGCGAGTCCAAAAGTCCTCCAACCTGCGCTGCCGCAGACACCGTTTGCTCCGCCATCAGCCGGGCCGTCGTCCACTTCCCGCCTGTGATAGTGACAAGGCCAGAATTAGAGATGAATATTCTGTGTGAACGAGCGATTGTCGACGTAGATGCGACCGAGCCGCTGGAGACCAGTGGCCTTATGCCTGTAAAGGTGGAAAGTATTTTTGCCGTTCCGGCTTCCGGGAGATATTGTTTTAATTCCTCTACCAAGAACTCGACATCCTGATCAGGTGCCATCGGATCGGAATCTGGCGACGCCACGTCGACATCCGTTGTCCCCACGAGAGTTCCATTCAACCAGGGCAGGGCGAACACGACTCTACCGTCGCTCGTCTCGGGAATCAGAAGGCCGTGATGGCCGTTGAGCAGGGTTCGGGACATTACGAGATGTGTGCCTCGGCTCCAACGCATAAGTCCGATGGGAGTATCACTTCCAAGGCTGATCGTGCTGTCGGTGTGCACACCGGTTGCATTAATCGTGACCTTTGCGTCGATGATCAATGAACTGCCGTCGACGTTGTTTTGCGCTTCGACGCCGACAACGTGTCCAGAGTTCGATCGGATCGCACGGACGGTCGCATGGTTGAGGACAGCCGCTCCGTGAGCGGCGGCCGTTTTCGCTATAGCCAATGCCAATCTTGCGTCGTCTGTTTGTCCATCGGCAAATACCATGCCCCCCCTTAGTCCATCGGCCTCGATACCAGGGACGGCATCGGTGAATGACGTCGGGTTTAAAAAGCGTGCTTTGGGGAATCCTGCCCCTCGTGACAGGGCGCTATAGCCCGTTATTCCGATGGAATTCTTGAATTTCTGCCAACGTGAGTAGGCCGGTACCGCGATCGGCAATGGGCGCACGAGATGTGGGGCGTTCTGTCTAAGGAACTTACGCTCTCGAAGAGACTCGCGGACCAGGCGGAGCCGGCCTTGTCGCAAATATCGGACACCACCGTGGACTAACTTGGTACTTTCGCTCGAGGTTCCGGAAGCGAAGTCGCCCCTCTCGAGCAGAACGGTCGAGTACCCCCTCGATATCGATTCGAGCGCGGTGTAAAGCCCTGTGGCCCCGCCTCCGACGACTAGGACATCGACGGATCTACCGTCCGACCTGATGTAGTCGACTATCGAACTTCGGTCAAACGGTAATCGGTCGATGGGGAGAGTCCTGACGTGCTGATCGGAGATTATGGTTGACACGGCCAGACCTTGAAAAAAGGAGGCCGGTCTGGGGCCGGTCTACGGTCAAAGCGGATCAACTCTGGGATGGATGGAGTCGGTCTTCGAGTTATGTAGGTGCGCGTGTTTGATCCGGGATGCGACGGGCGCGTTTGGCGAGGCCTGTCGGATTCGAACCGACGACCTGCGGATTAAAATGAAGGTCCTCCGGCCGCCAGATAGTTATCTCTGCTTCAGGCAATCGTCAGGTAGAACACAGGATGGACAGGGCTCGGAGAGCGGGCCTTACTTGTAGTGCGTCAATCTTAGCTTCGGCCATCTCGTCATAACAGGACCGTTGCTCCCGGACTTGACGGTTACGAAGCTTGGCCGGAAATTTAGCACCAGGGGGGCGCTAATTCGTCTCGGTTGGTTTCGCCGGGACAGCTGTAGGCGCCCTTAACCTCGTCTGGTGAAATCACCGGTAGCGCCGACAGGTAAGAGACGAGGTCGTCGATCTCAGCGTCGCTGAGACCGTCGGCTACGTTATGCGTCTCTCCCGTTCGCAGCACATCTCTTAAGGTCGGGGCTGTACCGTCATGGAAATAAGGTGCGGTCAACCAGAGTCCTCTCAAACTTGGCGTGTCGAAGGACGTACCCCGCCCGTGCGAATTTTTCTCCAGTGCAGGATCACCCGTGCCGACATCATGCAGTTTGCCATCGACAAACTTTCCAGGCACATGGCACGTGGCACAACCCTGGGTGTGGAACACGAGAGCACCGGCATCAAATGTGGCCGGGTCTGTCTCGTGAGGTGTTGGCAGTGACTTCAGGGAGTCCATGTATGCGGCCAGAGCGTCCAGGTCCACGGACTTCCCTGCGTGATTTGGGCCGAGGGAATCTAACTCATCTCCTTCAACAAAGCCGGTCCCGGCCTGGAGATTACGGATCGTCAATTCTGTGTCCGCGAGTTCGTCCAGATCCCCGGACCAGTGGATGGGTAACGTCTCCCCAACCCCGAACAGAGCCTGCGTGTTGCGAGGGCCGTCCGAGAGCCCCAGCCAAGTTCGTTGGTCTAGGCCGCCATCGAAGTGGCATGACGCACAAGAGATCCAACCATCAGTCGACAGCACGGGATCGGCGGCCGAGTTGAAGATTTGTTTGCCGAGCAGGATTTCTGGGTCGAGAGGGATGTCAGTCAGAACAACGGTCTCGACCACGGACAGGCCAGCGGTGTCGATCACACTGAGCGTGCCGTCAAGAACGTTATTGACGTACGCCCGCGTACCGTCCGGCGACATAACGATGCCACGGGGGTTGGATCCCACGGCCAGATGAGCAACTCCACGGTTGGTCTCCAGGTTGATCACAGAGACGGCGTCACTTCCGGAGTTCAAGACAAACGCTCGGTCGGATTCCGGCGTGATCGCCACCGCGAACGGAAGGCTGACGGGCTCATCTGCCGTGTCCAGTGTGATGCGGTCTTTGGAGATCAGCGCAGGCACGTCCAGGTTCACGACGTTGACCACCGGGAACACGGTTGAGTCAAACGATAGCTCCAGGTTGGATACATTGGAACGGGTCTGGGGGACGTATGCTCGGGTGCCGTCAGGGGATACCGAAATAGATTGAGATACGTTGTTGTCCAGCCCCGTAGAGATGACCATTTGGGACGTAAACGAACTTGTCTCCACGATGGTTATGTCGCCATCAAACATATGTGTAACGAGTAACCGTGCACCATACAGATCAAGCGCCACTCCGGCCGGGAAGGCCCCGGCATCGATCTCACCGAGCGTTGATCCGGACGATAACTTGATAGAACGCAGTTTGCCGGTCCCGAACTCGGTTACATACGCATTAACTCCGTCGGTCACGACTCCGTAAGGCTTTGCGCCAACAGGCCACAAAGAGACTTCTTCAAATGCGGAAAGATCGATCGCTGACACGGTGCGATCGCCGTAGTTGGCGACCAGTGCGTGGCCACCATCTGGCGTGATGGCGAGCGTTCGTGGGTCATCGCCCACAATGATCTCTGCCAGCACCGCCGAGCTCTCAGCGTCCACGACGGTCACCGAGTCACTGTCAGGATTGACCGCCACGATCAAGTGCCCATCGGGGGTGATTGCGACCGCAGAAGATGATTGCGGACCGACAAAGGGTGCGCTGTCCACGGTGATGCCGACCGCGGGAGCGCGAGGGAGGTCAAGCGCACGCGTGACGATCAGCTCCGGAGTTGCGGTGGGCTCGACGGTTGGCGTGGGAACGGATGTGGGCGCCGGTGTCGGATCCGGCGTGATCACCGTGGCAGTTGGAATGACGGTCGGAATACTGTCCGGCTCATCACTACTGCAAGCTGCCACGAGTGTAATCAGAACGACGGCAGCAGATATCAGAATCGTCCGGGTTCGCCAGTTCAACATCAATTCCTTCAACTCTTTCGGTCAGCGTTCGGAGGTATTTCCGGAACGCGCGCCCCGTGGGTCACCATCGAGGCAACGACGCTCGCTGGTGACCCATCAATTTGACCGTCAGCAAAAAGGGTGATGGTCAAAGTGTCATACAGTCCGCCACCCGTATCGAAATTGGTGGCGATGCGGTTCATTTCTCTGCCGTTCATATCCCACACCACCAGGCTGTTCGTCACGTCGACCTGTTGATCGATGAGGACATTGCCGGGCATGGTTACGATAAGTCTGGCGGAGTCTCCGATCCATCCATCCGGCAACAGCGTGGTGAACGTGGCGTCGCTGCGGTCCACGAACCACTCACCCGGTGTGAGTGAAGACAGATCAGTGGCCCAGTCGACGTCATGGGTAGTGCTATCCACGACAACGAAATTGAACGTACGACCGTCAGGAGTTAGAGGTCCGCCGGTCGGGAATGGTGCAAAAACCGGCCCAGCGCTCGTCTGACCATCGTGCGTGACGGTCAGATTCACCGTCCATAAACCAGCCTGGTCCACCACGAAATCATCGTCAGGATCGTAGAAGTATCCAACCGCGTTCGCGCGTCCACCCAGTTGTCGCGTGGACCCGTCCGGGGCGATAACCGTGTAGTCCACCAGGCTGGGTAAGGTTGGCATGATCGGTCCGGCCATTCGGAATGTGTCACCCGTCTCAAGCACAGCCCCGGGTCGGACAGCCATCGGCATCATGAAGATGTCGATCTCGCGGCCATGTGTAATGAAGAGCGGGCCACCGTTCGGGCCGCCCCCTGCGCCCTGGAACGGCGGGAAGATACGCGAACCCAGCGGGTCGCCATCTACGGTATGGATCCAGGAAGAACCGTAGATAGCGTATATACCTTCGTCCTCGACAGCGTCCCTTATCACGGCGCCACCGTAGATGAATTTGAACTCTCCTGGCAGATCTCCCTCGGGTCCATTGCCAAGCTGTCCGTGATATGCGTCGTCGAATTCCCAGTACGCGCCATTAATATCGTCGCCCTGGATCATCTCGCGGACACGGATTCCCGGTCGTTCTGCGCTGCCGTATACGTACGACCACAGTGAAAACTCATCCGGGTGAGATCCCGGTAATCCCGTATTTTCGGGACCGAGAGTGAGCGGCATCTGGCCGGCCCGAAGCGCCAATTCCAGTGACAGATCCCCGCCGGAACCCAGTTTCTCAGTCACCTCTCTGGCACGCTTTATCAGTGAGTTATCGTCGTCAAATGACTGGATACTCAGGCGGGTGATAACGGCTTGGCTGGGGCCAGGTTCGCTATCGCCCCAGAGAATGTCTCCGGTGAAGTACGGGAACTGCCAGTGCGTATCACCAACGCTGACAAACGAATCTTCAAACGCCCACGGCCTGGCAAGTTCGCTCTCACCGTCCGGGCCGCGCCGACCATGAACGGCGAACGGTGCATCGGGTGTAGCCACAACCCCGCCGAACCTCAACCGACCGACCCATATCCGGCCATCGTCGGCGGTGTACCGGGTATCGATATCAATCCTGTACTCGCCATCACGATCAAACGTGAAAGTCTCGCCATTGCCGTCCCACCAACCGTAGTTGTTGGCGGTCCCGCTGAAGGTTTGCTGGTCCACTTCTTTATCGGCGGCGACCTTGGTGATCGTGTACAGGATGTCTGCCGGCACACCCGGAAGGAGTGTCACCGTCGGGGCGATGCTATCGCCGACCTCGAAAGGTGTTGTCGGGAGCATCGAAGTTTCGATCTCCAGGTGATTCGCAACGGTGACATCGTATGTGCCGCAAATCCCGTGAACGTTGCCATTTGCGTCGGGCACCCTGCCGTTCAGGGTAACGATGTAATCGCCATCACTCGGGAATGAGTAAGCGAACGTATCGCCATTACCCATCAACTGCGGAATCTCGCGTAACTCGCCCCCGCCTAGCCCAAGGGGCTGGTTCCACGCGGTCCGAGGAGACTGGACACCATATCTGGTCAATGAAGCGGGACCTATAACATCGATCCTGCCGTCGGGCCGTTCGACAGTCACCTTCAAAGAGCTGGTGGATAAATCAGGATCCAGGGCCGGAGCTCCGGGGAGTCCGCGGTCCACGACGTCCAGCATGGGGAAAAAGGGGTCCAGGTGGTACGACCATGCGGTTCCGTACGGGTCCAATCTCGGAATCACGGACTCATGACGGGTGGAGGATCGACCAGCGATATCGAACAACCCGAAGTCTTCGCGGGCTACCAGTCCACCGCGGGCGCCGTCATCGACCTGGTCCGCAAGTAGCGTGGTCGTGAGGCGCATCGGGTTGGGATCGCCAATAACCATCGTCGCAAGGTTTGGGCGGTACTGGTTGGCATCCCGGTTGAAGATGTTTGACGGACGCAGCTCCGGTGCGGGGGGGAGGGCCGAATCGGTAAGATTCCACAGGTTCCCGGACAGCAGGCTGTAGGTTCCGTCTCTCGTAGCCTCAGGAATATTGATGTCCAGTTCGAATGGAGCGACCCAACGCTGTCCGTCAAACTCGAAACTGATCTCCTGATGGCCGACCAGGATACGACCCACAGGTGTACTCCCGAGGGTTCGCTCGATAGGAAGACCGGTTAGTGTCAGAAACGGCGAAACAAACTTTCCGGCCCGGCCGACCTGTCGCCCTCCGGAATCGCCGAGTATCGTCATTTGTAGTTGAAACTGCTCATTATCCGGTCGGCTCGTCTCGGCGGCGAACACCGTCACCGCGCCAGATATGTGTGCGCTACCGCCGGGTTCGATGTGGTTCGTTTCGAGTACACCCGCAACGGAGAACGGGGCGACTACATCGTCCCCGCAACATGGTTTGGCGCCGGCGGCGAAAGCGATGCCCTCCTCAACCGGCGTGATCGGCACCTCGATCAGCACGCCAGGGGCTATTAAGTTTTCATCAAGCCTGTCTCGACCTTGATTGATGAAATCACCGGTGACGTCCTGTTTTATAAGGACATGCGTGCCTTCTACGGCCGCGATGTCGGTAGCAAACGCTCCGGTCTCGTCAGCCCTGAGGACTGTGAAATCGTTGAGTTCAATGTTGCCTACCAACAGGTGTGCCAGGGGCGGCACAGATCCGGCCTTGCCCTTTATGAACGCCTGATTCTGAGTGGGGTTGAGCTCAATGGAGATGGCCCGTGTGTCGGGCGTCGCCAGATACAACAGGGTCTCTCCGGCGCTACCAATTAATGGCGGTGTAGAGGTTCCGAGAGAGGTCGTGAGTCCGCCTGACGCATGAACATCCTCAAACATGTTGTGCTCGTCATCAATTGAACACGAGAAAACACGATCATCGGAGATGAAAGACGTCGGGGCTGCAGCTACGGGGAAGAACGCTCCGGGCCCGTCGTCATACGGGTCGATTGCTTGTTGAGCGGACGCTGTAGGCGTTGGCATGATGAGAGCCCGGGAGTTCGTGGTCGGACCCATATCCAGATTTGGGGATGGAGTCGCTGTCGCCGTTGGATCCGGAATAGCGGTTGGCGTCGGTGTTGGCGGCACTGAGGTCGGTGTTGGGATGGGGTCTTTGATGGTCGGAGGTGGTGAAATCGGCGGCACATTGCCGTCGTCGGGCAGGGCATTATCGTCCGGGGCATCGTTCTGGTCGGCGTACATGCTCCCAGGCTCGATCGGGCGGTCCGAATCTGGCGCATTTGCCGGGACGGAGCTCTCGCCGTCGCTAGAACACGCGACGATCAACGTCATCAACGCAAGAACACCCAGACGAAATACAGTTCGCCATTGTGGTCGCCAAAGCGGATTAACCAAGGTCACTTAATCAGATGCCCATACGCGCTACCTGTCACGATGGCAGAGTACTCCAAGACATCAGGTTATTCCCTGATAATTGTTCGGATTTCGAGTTGAGAAGGCTGGATGCTATGACGATATCCGAACGTGAACAGCATTTAGCATGAGGTAGGTCAACAATCGCCGTGGAGACGCGCATCAGATACGATCCGCATTCGGTTTACGACGCTTCGAGTGCTATCTGGAATGTACGAGTCCGATTGTCAACCAAATTCGCTGGGATGCTCCCGGGAAAGGGCAGGCGCGATTGGTGGGCCCTGTCGGATTCGAACCGACGACCTGCGGATTAAAAGTCCGATGCTCTACCAACTGAGCTAAGGGCCCCACCCGCGCACAAACGACCGATCCCAGAGCCGGGACGGCACCGCGTAGCGCACGCTGCACTCCATTGAATCTGTGCGACGGTTCCGTGTCAACGATTCCAGGCACCAATCAGGTATTTCCATCTATTCGGCATCCATCGGGGCACGATGACGGATTGGCAACCATCCGCGGGGGCGGTTACTCTGCTCGTAATTGGACCTGCAACCTCGAACCTTTTATCCAGCGAGCACGTGAAATGGACCCGGACCGCATCCACGATTGGCTACGTGGCCCTATGGTCGCCGTGGCTACCCCGTTTACCGAAGATTTTGAACTGGATCTGGACGCGCTCCGTACCAACATCAGGTTCATGATCGATCGTGGCGTGAAGACCGGGCAAGGCAGTCTGCTGGTCGGCGGCGCAGGCGGCGAGCACCCGGTCCTGAACATCGAAGAACGTATGGCGGTCATGACCGCATCTGTCGAGGCGGCAAACGGCGAGGCGCCGGTGCTCACATCGATCCAGCACACCGACCATCGCGCCACCGTGGAGATGGCGCGCCACGCTGAGGCCGTTGGGGTGCAGGGCGGACAGCTCGGCCCCACCTACTACTACGATTCCACCGAGAGCGACGCCCGTCGCCTCTTTGAGCGAGTCGCGGGGCAGACATCACTCACCCTCATGATCTATCACACTTGGTGGGACGGACTGGTGATGAGCCGGGAATTACTCAGGGATCTGGTGAGAATCCCTACGGTGAAGGCGCTTAAGTGGAGCCATCCTGATGACGGGGGCTATCGCGAAGGGCTGCAGGAGTTCGCCGGACAGTTAGCGACCATCGATAATTCGAACAGCCACGTCTTGAGCCACATGTACGGTGCGACCGGGTTTATCACCCACCTGTCCGGTTTCTGGCCGGAGTACCCGCTCGATATCTGGAACCGTCTTGAAACGAAGGACTACGACGGCGTTCGTGATCGGCTGGCAGAGTTCAAGTGGCCATGGGCCACCTGGCGATCCAAAGTGGCCGCCGTTACGGGCGGCGAAGGACCTTTCATCAAGGCAGCGATGGAGGCAGTTGGACTACGTGCAGGGCCGCCACGACCTCCGTCAATTCGTCCGCCAGAGGCGTTGCTTGTTGAACTCAGGGCGCTTCTTGTTGAGTGCAATGTGCCGATGGCCAAAGCAGAATTGGCATCTGCTGATTGACAGAGATGTCGGGACGAGATCCAACGCGAGGACCGTGGATTGACATCGAAGCCCAGACCTTCAGCCTCTGCTGGGACACAGCATCATCGCAGAAGAGGCTCAGGTCAAAACCGCCGTCAGATTCCTCCGCACAGTTTCCGACTTTGAACAGCCAGGGTCGGTCAGGTCATCCGGATAAGTTAACGATTGTCATCGTTAGTTAGCTTGAAATGTCTGGCCAGATAAGACATTCTCAAGGGCGGCCAGATCTGCGGTTTACCTGAAGTGAACACAATGATCTGAGGGCCTGATGACGGCCCTTATTGATCCGCAGGTCGTCGGTTCGAATCTGACAGGGCCCATAAAAATCCATTTCAACCTGCTACGAGCGCCTCAATAACGCCTGTATAGGATTTAGGAACTGTCGTCTGACCACCGCACTCACTCCCCGCATGCAGATGATTCTGCATGGGTCGATTCCGAGGATGCTGGCAAAGCTCGCCGCTCCCAATGTGGCCGCGATGGCCACGACTACCGCGGTCACATTCGCCGATGTCTATTACGTCGGCCAGATCGGGACAGCAGCTCTGGCAAGCCTTGCAATCGTGTTCCCGTTCCAAACGCTTATGGGGATGATGTCCAATGGCGCAATCGGGGGAGGTGTCGCGTCATCACTCGCCAGAGCACTCGGGAGAGGTGACGTTGGAAAAGCCGAGAGCAGAGCCTGGCACGCCCTGGTTATCGGCGCATTCATGTCGTTCCTGTACATGGCTGTGCTCGGAGTTTTTGCCCGGCCCATCTTTTCGTTAATAATCGGCCCTGGTGACGTGCTGAACGGCGCGGTCGATTACGCCCACATAGTTTTTGGGGGTGCCGTGATCATTTGGCTTGCCTTCATGTGTGCGGCCATACTGCGCGGGACGGGCGAAATGGGAATGGCAGCCAACGCCATCATTGTGGCCAGTATTGTCCATATTGGTTTGTCTGGCGCGCTGACCCTGGGGTGGGGTCCGTTTCCTGACCTCGGCGTCACGGGTCCGGCTACGGCAATGGTCGTGTCCCACGGTCTTGCGGCCCTGTACCTCTCGATTCAAGTGTTGGGTGGAAAAGCAGCCATCACCGTGCGACCCCACAGGTTTTCCTGGATTTCGATCAAGGACATCATGAAGGTCGGTGGCCTCGGGTTGATCAACAGTAGCGGCCTGATACTTACGGTCATCGTCGTGACTGGTTTCGTAGGTAGATTCGGTGAGGAGGCACTTGCAGGCTACGGCCTGGGCAGCCGGCTGGAATTGACGCTTGTACCTCTTGCGTTCGGGGTAGGTGCCGCTCTGACGACCGCCGTGGGAGGAAACTTCGGGGCGGGGCAGATTGCGAGGGCAAGAAAAATCGCATGGACGGGGGCTGTTGTCACCCTGGTCGGGACGGCTGTGCTCGGCATCTCAGTAGCATTGGTGCCAGGAATATGGCTCGATCGCTTTACGGCGGACCCGGAGGTATACGCGATCGGCGCCCTATACCTGAGCATAGCGGCACCTGTGTACGGGATCTTCGGTGGCGGTCAAACTTTGTACTTCGCCAGCCAGGGAACCGGGCACATGGTCATGCCGGTTTTGATTACATATACCCGGTTCATGGTCGTGGCAGGATTTGGCCTGGCCGCGATGATTTTCGATTGGAGCTTGACGACTGTCTTTATTGGCGTTGCGTTCGGGCTATCAGTAATCGGGATTGGCCAGGTGTTGAATGTTCTTCGTGGACCGGGTTGGAGTTACGACTGATGTACGAAGTGACGGCGAAGCCGTTATGTTGGTTCATAAAGGCCTGTACATCGACCCTTTACACGGGCCGGGCGAGTTGATCCTGCGTCCCAGAAAATTCCCGCGGAACTTAAAGAACCTAGTAACCGGCTGATTTTCGGGAGCTCGGAAATTTCATCCACCGGGCCACTAATCCTGACCAATCCATCGTATGCCCGACCTCGGGCGCACCCGTCTTCCTAGACGTGGTTATCAAGGGTAGGTTATTATTTCTCTCTCGCGCGTGTGCTTAAAGCAGCCGCCGCGTTTTCGTGAACAGACACCCATGTTGCCAGTTGCCCAAAATATTCCCATGATTTCTTTTAAGAAACTTCTATCAATTATTGCCCTCTCGGTATTTGTTACCGGCTGTGGAATTATAGATACAGAGCAGGCAGGCGAAGCGCTTGCTCTCAAGGAACAAGTTCTTCGGCTTCAAATCGAAGAACTTGACCCCCTGATGGATCAACTTGCCGATATGCAGTCGCAAATTGTGCCTCTAGAGGAAGAAATCGAAGACTTAGAAGACGCACGTGAAGATATTTACGATGAAGCTAGAGATATCGGTGATCAATTCGAACGTGAAATGGGCGGCGCGTACGAAATACTGTGGCAAGGAGAGGAAGAAGCGCGGGATGATTTTGAGGATCAGTTAGAAGAACAATACAAGGCTCTTGAACGTGAATGGGACGAACTTGAGAAGGGCCAGCAAGAAATGTTTAGATCCTTGGATCAGTCCAGGGATGATACGTGGGACGAATTAGAAGACACCACGCAAGCAATGTGGATGGAGTTTGAGGACGGAAATTTCCTGAGGCGTAAGGTAATTGAAAAAGGTGATCCAGAGATAGAAGCGCAGATAGAAGCACTTGAAGATCGACGGAGCCTAACTCAGGCCGACAACAACGCCTTGAATGCTCTTCAAATGGCCATACGCAAGCAAGAGCAAGAACTTGAGATGCAGCGTTTTGATATAGAAGACGAATTGGATCCCCTATGGGAACGGTTGGAGGAGATGCACAACGAATCCAATCAGATATGGGAACAGGAACAGCCGATGGATTTCGAGCATGAAAGGAATCTTCGGTACGAGTCAGTAAGAGATAAGCAGCAACAAATTGAAGCCGCTTGGGATGAGCAACAAGGCCAAGACTCAATAGATTTTGATAGCCGAAACCAAAGGCGTGAAACTGCGCAAAATGATCATCAGACAATACTCGCGTCGATCAATTCACAGCGAGAGACTGCTTACGATCAAGACGAACAGGCTGACTCCGGTGAAAACGCGGAGGCAGATATCGCTGCCGTCGACCAAAATTACAATAACGCGCGCAGCGTCTACAGAGAGCTTCTTGCCGAGTCTGAAAGACTGATCGCCGAGTTGTCAGCCGCGCAGCCATCAGATGGCAATAACGTTGATACAAGTGCCATCGTCGCCGGCTTGGAAAGCAGTAGGATCGACCTTGCAGCTGCGCAGGAAGAGTTGGTCGGCGCCCCGGAAACAATTCCTGGTGGCGAGGAGTCCAATCCAGCTTATCCCGCAGTGGCACAGGCGAAGGCAGATGCCCAGACGGCCTTGGCAGCTGCGAACGTCGCGTTAACTGCCGCGAACGATCTTGAAGATTCCGACACTAAAGCCCAGTCTCAGGCCGATGCTCAGGCGGCCGTCGATAACGCCCAGGCTCAAGAAACAGCGGCGGCGACGGCCCTCGATAACACCCCTGAAAGGATTTCAACGGCAGACAGTCCTAATCCTGGATACGCAGAAATTCAGTCTCGTATCAGCGGATACGAAGCCTCGATCGCAAACTACGAGGCCCAGCTGGCGAACGCGGAACAGGGAGGGGAGGCGACGGTAACCAATCCCGAACTCACGGCCGCCTACACCACTAAAGCAGAATACGAGGCGATCCTGATAGATCTCGACGCCACGTACGAAACGGATGTCGCTGCACTGAGGGCCACAATCGACGCGGGATCAGGGGCATCTGTCGACGTTGGTTCACTTGAGCAGGAATTCGAGGCACAGGTCCAACGGGCCAACGCTGAGTTAGAAGAAAAACTAAAGTTGATCGACTCAGAAGAGTACGGCGAAAACACGAAGTCAGATGCGATAACAATCTTGGAGAATGAAGCTTCCGCGCTAGAACAGGAAGCTCGTGACATTGAGCAACAACAACAGGCCTGGCAGCGAGCACGTGAAGAACAACAGAAAGTTAAGCGTGCTGAGATACGGGCCATCGAAGAACAAATTGAGCCCGTACGGGAGCGTCAGAAAGAGCTCAATCGATCGCAGAGGCCCCTTCGCAAAGAAAGCATGGTCATAGAAAACCAGAGAATGGCCATCCAGGAAGAGCAGCAACTGGTCGAAACCGAACTTCAGCCCCTATGGGACGTACGGGAGGAAGCCCAGAACGGGCTATGGGAAGAGTTCGAAATCACGGAACGGGATCTTCGCCGTGCAATGGAAATGGAAATCGACGACTTACGTGATGAAGTTGAAGATGCCATGGAAGGCCAAGGGCGTGCGATAGAGGACGAAATGATGGGCCGCCGGGATGATCTTCAAGAACGGATGCGCGGGCTCGAGGAATCGCGAGATCAATTCGATGACGCCTTCGAGGACGAGGTTGAACAGAAACAAAGAGAATTAGACGACCTCATAGAAGTCCTCAGGGAAGAGTCCATGCAGCCTCTTGAAGAAAAGTCGGTTGCTTTGGACGACGAAATCGAAGTGCGATGGGCGGCACTGGAAGTGCTCTATGAAGAGCAGACGGGTTTGACTGACCAGATGAAGGAGCTTGAAGTGAGGATTCGCGATTTGGACCGTCAGGCCGAATTCGGGGTTCTTAATGTACTTACGGGTGCGCTAGAAAACGTTGCCGAGCTGGAAAAGAGTGGCGGAGTTGGTAGCTTCGACTCCTTTATTCCCGGTGCTGGCGGTCTAGTGCCTGATGGTCTAGTGCCTGATGGTCTAATGCCTGATCTAGCACCTTCAAATTAGAGTCAGAACGTTTCAAAAAGGTGAAATAGAAGTCTTATAGGACTGCTCCCGGAACAGACCGCGAACGAGTTGGGGCCGTTACAAGTCTCGGCAGCCAAAGGCAATGCGTTCTAGCGATCTGTCCGGGAGCTTGTCCATCTTCAGGTTCGGAGTTAATGGTCCGCTAGTGGCTCACTGCGGGAGCTCCGAAAATGATCAAAAGAAGGTAGTGGTGATGTCTTCGAGGGTGGGCGCCGTGTCCAGTGCATCATCGTGCGTTGAACATTTGACTCAGGTTTGAAGTTCGTCGGGAGAACATTACGGCTGACGGAAACGGTCGTCATGCGCCTTCCCTGTGGTCTACCAAACGGGCCTGTTGTGTGCCCTGCGGACACCAGGCAAAGGCCATCTGTGAATTTCATCGGTGTTGACTGGCACCTCGGAACGCACTAGTTGTGCCATCCAAAACCTCTGACCATCACGAAGGCTCTTCCGGCCCGGAGGAGACAGGCTCCCCTTCATCCCAGGCCCGTCGGCCCCTTGATCTGAAGGCTGGACTGTTCGTATTCTTTGTCTCCACCCTGTGGAGCGGGAACTGGATCGCCATAAAAGCCGGATTGGACTATGCACCGGCGCTGAGACTGGGATGGATGAGATTCGTCGTTGGAGGGATCTTTGTCCTGTGTTGGGCCATTTACACAAGGGCCGATTTGCGCATCCACAGTGGCGAGTGGTGGCCGTTAATTTGGTTGGCGATATTGCTCGTGGTCCAGATCATCCTTTTGAATCTTGGCATCACGTACACGACGGCGGGCCACGCTAGCGTGTTGATTGTTACGTCCGCGATCTGGGTCACGGTCTTATCCCATTTCTTCATTCCCGGGGATCAATTGAGCCGGGTTCGATTAATAGGGATCCTTATTGCATACCTCGGTGTCATCGTGATATCCGCGGACAGCCTGACTGAAACCGACGTAACGAACCTGATTTTGGGCGACATCCTCGTCGCTATATCCGGATTTTTACTTGGTGTTCGTATTGTTTACAACGCAAGGGTCATCGCGCGGATTGACGCGGCCAAGACACTGCTGTTTCAGGCGGCGTCAGGAACAGCAGTCCTTCTCGTGCTTAGCACCGTATTCGAACCGGATCCGTGGCTGTGGACTTGGCAGCTTGCGGCCTCGATCTCTTATCAGGGTTTCGTGATTGCCGGGTTTGGCTTTCTCGCTCTGTTACTGATGAGCAAGTACTTTTTCCCTTCCCGCATCAGCGCGATATCCATGACTCAGCCCGTCACCGGCATACTCCTTGCGTGGCTGATACTAGATGAAGATCCTACGGAACTACTGTGGGTGGGTGGTTTCTTCGTGATGGGCGGAGCCTTGCTTGCGCAGAGTCGATCAAATTCTGACGAGCCCAGAGCGTTGATTGTCCTTGACGGCGAAAAGAGTGCCAGTCCGAGGTCCGATCCGTGAGGAATACCGATCTTTACAAGCTCGATGACTTGCTAGCCCGACTCCAAGCTGACCTGCCCTCTGGAAGCATTATGTTAATCCTGCCTCGTGTTGGATGGCTGGGATGAAAATTCCTGGTGCCGGCGGCCTGTAGTCCAGTGAGCTATCAGGCCCGATCGTGTTGTCCTCACTGCGCCACATCTCGATCAGTATCTGAACCTTCTTTAGCTTGTTCAAAATTTGTGCTGGCGAATGCCCTCCTGTCGGAATATCTTCCTTCTTCAGGAAACGTCCAGCCTTTAATTTATTGACTGGACTGTTGCTGGTCGTACAGGATGGTCTCTGTGTTGTTGGAGAGGAAGCGGATTGTAATTTGGGAGAGAACAGTATTCATATACAATCCGGCTGACATCTTTGGACCGCATTAATGGTGTTGGAACGCTCAACGGCATCGGGTATCGGAGGTTTTTGGTGACTACAGTGTCGACTCAACGATCAATCGATATCGAACTGA
>Ga0209403_10001412_pt1 | contig 31252 bp, 32 predicted proteins | sample ArcticOcean_MG_C_8_FD_187440 | JGI IMG/M metagenome (GOLD analysis project Ga0209403, IMG submission 187440) | Marine microbial communities from western Arctic Ocean - ArcticOcean_MG_CB11_86 (SPAdes) (version 2) | ecosystem: Environmental > Aquatic > Marine > Oceanic | place: Arctic Ocean...
CGAACCTTAAGGCCATGGGCGTGGGCACCACCGAAGAGGCTGGCAACGGTCGCGATGCCTTTGAAGTACAACAGGTGAGATCGATCGATATTGCGCTGGTCGATTGGGCCATGGAGCACATGGACGGGCTCGAATTGACGCGGAAGATTCGGCGAGACCCTGGTAGCGCTGATCGGGAACTGCCCATCATCATGATCACGGCTCATACGGACGAAGAGCGGGTCTTCGCGGCACGCGATGCCGGCGTCACCGAGATTCTCACAAAACCGATCACCGCCGAACGTCTGTATAGCCGGATGTACTCCGTCGTCATGCACCCCCGACCCTTCGTTGACGGCGAAAGCTACGCCGGCCCCGACCGGCGACGCAGCGGCCGGTCCAGCTATGACGGTCCCGAGCGTCGGCAGGGCGAGCAAGGATAACGGAGCAAACAGGACGAAGGCGAAGCCCAACAAACTCAGGGACAAGATTGGATCGATTCCTGCCAAGCTCGATCCTTCCGTCGTCCAGCGCGTCGAAATTGAAGTTGCCGCATTCAATGCCGAAGTGAAAAGCGAACTCGGAGACAGGATCGCGGAAATCCAGGAGCTCTCGGTCGACGGTCACGGACTGATGGATGATTCGGAGCGGCGAAAGACCTTTTACGGTTTTGTTCACAGACTATGGGGGGATGCGCCCTCACAGGGCCACCCGTTGCTGGGACGTGCAGCGGAATCACTTTGTCTCCTGTTGGGCAACGATGACGAACACGACTCCAAACAGGTCGCGATCCTCGAGCATCACGTGGCGGCCATCGCCTCTATCTGGGGGAATCGGCATCAAGGCGATCGCCTGGCGGAATCTCTTGTCCGGTCTCTGGAGGAATCCACACTCAAATACAAACCGTAGTCCCACACTTGATTGTATTGTGAGTCCCACGAATCACTGCTCAAGTTCAGCGCGGAGGTGAGAGATGGTTTCGTTCACGGAAGTTATCGCCAAGGCGGAACAGCGGCTGGGCAAGTCAAATTTGAACGAGCGCCTGCCCAAGGTGAAGTCGGCGAAAGAGCTGATGGCAATGCCGGACGACCGCTATCTGTCGTTGATGTGCCTCCGCATCTTCCGGGCCGGCCTCAAGCACAGCATGGTCGACACCAAATGGCCCACCTTCGAAGACGTCTTTTTGGGTTTTGTGCCGCGTCGCGTCCGCATGATGAGCGACGAGGGCCTCGAAGCCTGTCTCGGGAACAAACAACTCATTCGTCACTGGGGAAAGCTAAAATCGGTACGCGAGAACGCCATTGCCATGGTCGATCTGATCGACTCAGGCCCTGGCGGGATGGGCAGCTATCTGGCGAATTGGCCGGGCGATCAGATCGTGGAATTGTGGTTCGAACTGGCCAAACGGTTCAACCAGATGGGCGGAAATTCTGGCCCCTATTTCCTGCGTATGACCGGCAAGGACACCTTCATGCTGACGCCGCATGTCATCAAGGCCCTGGCGGAGTGGGGCGTCTACTCCGGCAGCGGCAAAGGTAAGGGTGAGCAGCGCAAGGTTCAAATCGTGCTCAACGACTGGGCCGCCGAAAGCGCCCTTCCCCTCGCCCACATCAGCATGATCCTCGCCCAAACCGTCGACTGACGCGAAACGCGTTCATAAATGATTCCCTCCCCCGAGATCGGGGGAGGCCAGGTGGGGGTGAAATCCCGGGCGTCAGGAACGATCAGTTAGAAGAACAACTCCACGCACGTCGCGCAGGATTACTCCGCCGCCTGGGCGTTTGCGGCACCCGGCTCCAGCAAACCTATGACATCATCCGTCGTCCGCACGTCTCCGACGACCTGAATGATGGATTTCAGCGTCGCATTGTGCTCTTCGTCCGTTCGGGTGGCGTTGGCGTCCGCGACGAACACGACTTTGTAATTCATCATCATGGCGTCCCGCGCCGTCGATTCGCAGCAGACGTTCGTCAGGGTCCCAGTGACGATAACCGTGTCCACGTTCGCCCGTTTCAGATGCGCATCGAAATCGCAGCCATGCGGCAGCATGGCGCTGTAGCGCGTCTTGTGCAGCGCAACGTCTTCAGGCTGAACGTCTAAATCGGGATGAATGGAATATCCAGGTGAGCCCGGCGCTGATTCGGCAATCATGCGCTCGGCGTACTCACCTGAGGCCAGTGTCCCGTACCAAGACGTCCACTCGGGCACAAAGCTGTGCTGCGTCCAATAAACCTTTCCGCCGCCCTGCCGCAGCGCAGCTGCAAGGCGATTGATGTTGCCCACGATGTTGCGCGAATAGGGCACTTCGAGGAATCCGCCCGGCTCGAGAAAATATGCTTGCATGTCGATGACCACGAGCGCGGTTCGCGCCGGATCAAGCGAATCGAACACCTCGACCCGTCCGCGACGAGCCCGGGGTTTCGCCAGGATCTCTTCGGGAATATCAATCTTGTGCATGGCAGGTTCCATCGTAGGAAAGGTGAGGCATGGTGCGCTCATACGGGACGCTCATCAAGTGGCAGGTGGCCACTCAATGAAGACGGAGCATGTAGAATAGGTTTGCCGAAACGGAGCATGCAGATGGCGGAACAACGCGCGGCCCAACAAAAGTGAGAAGACGCGAAAGCCAACTATCTCGCAGGTCGCTTCAGCGAGGCGAGCCATGCTTCGACGATCTGTTTGGCATCGCTCGATGACTTGTGTGGCAGTTCGGCAGTGATGCAGTGGCCGACCCATGATTTGTAGTTAGATTTGGCGCTGCAACGGGCACCTTCACCCGGACCGGCGTTAACCGCGATCAGAAGGTCGGCGATGAGTTGATTGGTGAGGCCGTCGAATGGGTCTGGCGGTGACCATCGTCTCAATCCGCCAATCGAGTCGCCCGGTGCAAGATCGCCGTTGCCCAGCTCTACGCTGATCCGCTCACACCATGTCGCCTTCTCTTGTGGCGGGTGGAAGTTCGCCTTGGCACTGTCGATACGGACGAACCAATTGCGCCGATTCTCCTCGATGCCGAAGGCTTCGGCTTCCTTCGTGGTCATCGGCATCACGGTACGGGCAGACCTCACTGCTGCGATCAGTGACGATGCACCGCGTGCGGTCTCGGCGTTTCCGGCGGTAGCGCCTCCGGCGCCTTGCTGCGATTTGCGGGTGTGATGCACCAACTCAATCGCACATCCCGTCTGCGATGCGATCTCGGTGAAGATCGCCATCACACCGTCGACTTCTTTATTGCTGTTCTCATCGACGTAGTGGCTGCGGACGAACGGGTCGACGGAGACATAGCCAAATCCATGGCGCTCGATTTGTTCGAGCAATGCCTTGGCGTCGACGGTCGGGATCACATTTCCATTGCGGTCGCTGTCGGCGATGATGATCCGTTGATCGTGGCCCGAATCGACGGCCACCATCTCGCGCACTTCATCCCATTCGGCTGCGAATGATTTTGTCGTCGCGTAGAGCCGTCGCAGCAGCTCATCGCTGCTGTCCTCAAGATTGATGGCCCACGACTTGGTCTTCTCGACCGGCGTGTCCCATAGCAGTTGCTCTCCGACTGCCAAGGCAACGTGATCGGCGAATACGAGCGTGGACTTGCCGACACCACCGGGCGAGATCGTCGACGATACGAAACCACGCGCTAGGTGCTGGCCGAGTAACCATCGACGGCGAGGGATTTGATGTTCGGCAATCGCAGCAGCAGTCGCGATGTTTGTTAAAGAGCGAGTCGGGTGACGTGGCTATCAGCACTCGGTGGTGTCGCGAAACTCGCCACTGCTGTCTTCAAGTTTTGTTTCCATGGCCGCCTCATCCGAGCCGGTGTCGATCAGGCAACCTCCAAAGCCCAGTCACAAGTTCTTGAGCATGTATCACGCGCTCAGAAGGTGGAGCGGATGGTGGATGGTAATTCTCGCTTCGCTCGGCGGCTGCGCGCTCGGTTCAAGCGTGCCGACGAGTGAGTATTGCTTGATCGCCAATCCGATCACGTTCTCGGAGAGCGACACGGCGGGAACCCGGCTTCAAATTCACCGGCACAATGCGAAGTGGGTTTGCGTCTGCGAGGACGAGTGTGAATGACGTTGCCTTATGACCAATTACCAACAAGAAAAAATAAAATAGCCCCAAGCAACCCGCCGATGGCGGAGATCGTAATACGCCATTCCGACTCAGGGGCAATCCAGTAAATATAAATCCCAGCACCGAGGAAGCCGAATAGGCCCCATATTTCAGTGTGGGCAGCTAACAACGCTTCCATGCTCGCTTCCCCATTTCCAATTATTAGGTGATGACATCGTAGGTGCGAATGACGCCGCTTGAGAAGATGCTAGTGGAACACGAGGGATTATGTCTCGACCTCTATCGAGACACCGCCTCCCCTCCTCGCTGGACGATTGGTGTCGGCCGTAATCTGTCCGATGTCGGTCTACGGGACGAGACCGAAGCCCTATTCCTCCTCGGCCGTGATCTCGACGCCATACGTGCCGAGCTGGATCACGCGTGGCCGCACTGGCGTCAACTCGACGAGGTGCGGGCGGATGTCGTCCTATCCATGGCGTTTAATCTTGGCGTCGCCGGGTTCATGCGATTTGTGAAGACGCGAGCGCTGATCGAGGAGCGATCTTGGGATCGCGCATCTTTGGAGATGTTGAGGTCTCGATGGGCCGAACAGGTGGGCAAACGTGCTATCGAACTTTCCACGATTTTGTCGACGGGAAAGCACCCGAGGGCTATGGCCTAAACGTTTGGCTGGTCTATGGCTGGTCTGGAGATTTTTGCCAAAATCTCCTTTTCCAGAATTCTTGTAACACAATGTGTTTAAAGGAAAAATTGGGGCGAGTGAGGGGAATTGAACCCCCGACCCCCAGATCCACAATCTGGTGCTCTAACCGACTGAGCTACACCCGCCATATAGGTAGACGCCCTCTTTAGCGCCGCGCGCGCTACGGCGTCAAGCAAACGCCTTAACCGAAATAGGTCTTGAGCTTATCGATCGCTTCTTCCAGCACCGGCCACTGCTTACTAAAGCAGAACCGAGCCAGGTTGTTCACGGCGCCACTCGGATAGAAGGCGCTGACGGGCACCGCGGCAACGCCGGCCTCGACCGTGATCTGGCGGCAGAACTCCTCGTCCGTTCCGTTGAAGCCCAGCGGCCGGAAGTCGGCATTGATGAAATAAGTGCCATGGCAGTCGACGGTCTTAAAACCGATGTCATCCAGACCATTGGAGATGAAATCACGGCGCTCCTGAAGCCCGCCAGCCAATTCATCGAAGTACGAATCATCCTTGTTGAGACCGAAGGCGGCCGCCCGCTGCAGGTTGGGCGGCGTAGTGAAGGTCAGAAATTGGTGCGCTTTGGCGATGGCTTTCAGCACGTCCTCTGCGGCAGTCAGGTATCCCACCTTCCAGCCGGTCAGAGAAAAAGTCTTGCCGGCCGAGCCGATCTTGATCGCGCGCTCGCGCATGCCCGGAAAGGTGATCAGGGGCAGGTGCTCGCGGTCGTCATAGAGGATGTGCTCGTAAGCCTCGTCGCAGACCGCGTAACAGTCGTGTTTCACACACAATTCGGCGATGAACGACAGCTCATCCCTGTCGAACACCTTGCCCGATGGGTTCATCGGATCGTTGAGCAGAATCAGCTTGGTCTTGTCCGAAAACGCCGCAGCAAGCTCCTCACGCGGCAATTTCCAATGGGGCGGCTTGACCTGTACGAGACGCAGCGTCGCCCCGGCGCGCATGGCCATCGGCACGTAACAATCGTAAAGCGGCTCGATCATCACCACTTCGTCGCCCGGGCTGACCAGTCCGAGGAAACAGGCTGCCAGGGCCTCCGTCGCACCCGACGTCACCATGGTCTCCGTCTGCCAGTCGATGTCGAGGCCGTAAAAGCGCTTCCCGTGTGCGGCCAGGGCCTGGCGCAACTCGGGCACTCCCATCATCGGCGGATACTGGTTCGGGCGGTCTTCCAGAGCTTCGGCTGCCTTGGCCCGCACGTCCTCCGGCCCGTTATCGTCTGGAAACCCTTGGCCCAAATTGACAGCCTTGTGCTCGATGGCGAGACGCGACATCACCTCGAACACGGTCGTGCCGAAACCGGAGAACACGTCGTTGGTCGGTTTCACACCCCACTCCTTTGGTCGTTTCCACGGGACCGACCCCGCGGCTGCGGTGTCGTTTAGGCGAAACCGAATGGTCCCGCAAGGGTTTGGACGCCCCGGTCCCCAATAGGAACTGTGTCCGATTGCCCGCCTCAATTCCGGGTGGCATATTGCCCCACCATGAAAGCATCACTCTCACTTGCCGACCGGATGACCGATCTCGGGACCGAGACGGCCTTCGAAGTCCTGGCGCGGGCCGAGCAACTTGCCCGCGAGGGCCGCGACATCATCAATCTCGGCATCGGCCAACCCGATTTCAAAACGCCGCAGAACATCGTCGCGGCAGGCAGTCAGGCTCTCGTCGACGGCCACCACGGCTACACGCCGGCGATCGGCATCCCGGCACTTCGCGAGGCGGTGGCGGACGATATCGCGGCGCGGCGCGGCGTCACGGTCGATCCGAACCACATCCTGATCGTCCCGGGCGGTAAGCCAACGATGTTCTTCTCCTGCCTGATGTTCGGCGAGGCCGGTGCCGAGATCATGTACCCCAATCCGGGATTTCCAATCTACGAGTCGGCGATCCGCTTCTCGGGAGCCACTCCCGTGCCCATTCCCCTGCTCGAGGACACGGGTTTCTCCTTTGACCCCGACGACCTGCTCAGCCGCATCACGCCGAACACGCGTCTGATCATCCTCAACAGCCCGGCCAACCCCACTGGCGGCATCATCTCCACCGATGCCCTTGATACCTTGGTCAAAGGTCTCGCCGCGCATCCGCACGTCTGCATTCTGTCCGACGAAATTTACTCGCGCATGGTCTACGACAACCAGCCGCACGTGAGCCTGCTGGGTTACGAGGAGATCCGCGACCGGCTGATCCTGCTCGACGGCTGGTCGAAGACCTACGCCATGACCGGCTGGCGTCTGGGCTACTCGCTGTGGCCGGCACAGCTCATCGATCTCGCGGTCAAGCTCTGCGTCAACGATCATTCCTGCGTCAATGCGGCCACTCAATATGCCGGCATCGAAGCACTGCGCGGGCCTCAGGACGCCGTCGACGACATGATGGTGGCCTTCGACGAACGCCGCCGCGTCATTGTCGACGAACTCAACGACATTCCCGGCGTCAACTGTGTCATGCCGGGCGGCGCCTTCTACGTCTTCGCCAACATCACCGGCACCGGCCAAAACGCAAAAGACCTGCAATCGCGGCTGCTCGAGGACGCGGGCGTCGCTGCGGTCGCCGGCACCAGCTTCGGCGAGTACGGCGAAGGCTTCATCCGCTTCTCCTACGCCAACTCGACCGAAAACATCCAAGAAGCCATGCGCCGCTTCCGCGACCTGCTGGCCACAAGCTGAATGATTGGGGTCGGACCTGGGGTCCGACCCCAATCACCTTAATTGTAGCGCTCTATTCAATTTTCAAGAGAATATTTAAACATTATTTCTAATTTTACGTGCAGTTCTGATTCCACACCCACGACTGCGTACGAACTGTGCGAATCCAATCCAGAGTCCCAAATCCCGACGAAAATCGCATGACCCCTCCGACATGGTACGAAGTGTGCGAATTGGGCTTCCTCCGACATCCCTGAACCTCTCTTGATCCGGGACTTTACGGAAATTTCGAAAGCCTATTTCCGCAATCGGACTTGAGGCGCTAAAGTCGCCCGTTCTTGCCCATACGGACGATTGTGAGGTGGTGCGACGATGTCTCCTGATGAAGTGACGGCCGAGTTGCGGCGCACGCTTGTCGCGAGGTTGGGCGCGGAACGTGTCGAGGAACTCGCGTCAGAAATCGAGACCACCGCCAAGCAACTGGCAATGGTGCTAAACGAGCCCGTCGAACTCGACGACGAAGATCCCGACTTCATGCGCCCGCTCGTCTAAGGCCACATGACGGAGCTCCACGAACTCACCGCGAACCAGGCGCTCGACCGGATGCGGTCGGGTGGGCTCTCCCCCGTCACCTATATCGACGCCCTGCTCTCCCGCATCGAGGCGCGTGAGCCGACCATCCAGACCTGGGTCTGCATGGATCGCGATGGCGCCCGGGATGCGGCCAGGGCCGCCGAACGGGCATACGCCGACGGATCGGCCGGGCCGTTGTGCGGCATTCCCGTGGGGATCAAGGACCTGATCCTTACCGAACGTCTGCCGACCAGCGGCAATTTCGCGCCGCTCAAGGATTTCAATCCCGGCTACGACGCCACCTGCATCGCCCGGCTGCGCGAGGCCGGCGCCATCATCCTGGGCAAGGTCGAAACCACCCAGTTCGCTGGTCGTGACCCGACACGGACCCATAATCCGTGGAATCTCGAGCGCACGGCGAGCGGCTCTTCGAGCGGCTCCGCCGTCGCCGTCGCCGACCGCATGGCGCCGATCACCCTCGGCACTCAGACCGGGGGTTCGGTGATCCGGCCAGCCGGCTACATGGGTGTCGTGGGCTTCACGCCGACCTTCGGCCGCATCAGCCGCTACGGCCTGCTACCGCGCTCCTACTCCTTCGACATGATCGGCGTCATGGGGCGGAGCGTCGCCGATGCCGCCCTGTTCGCGGCTGCCATGACGGGACCCGACCCACGCGACCGCGCGACGCTCAGGCGAACCCCCTTCAAGCTGCCGCAAGTGGCGGTCTCACGTCCACCACGGCTGTTGCTGTTCGAGGATTTCTTCGACGTCTCAAGCGACGATGTGACCCGGCACGTCACGGAGACCGTCGATCGCCTGACCGCGGCAGGCGCCAAGGTCCGCCGAGCGCGCCTGCCCGTCCCGCTCGACCTCCTGATCTCGATGCATACCGTGATTTTGATCACTGAGGCGTCTTCGACCCAGGCCAGCCAGTTGGCAAAGCACCGCGAGGCCTATGCCCCCGGGCTGCTCTCCCAGCTCGATATCGGCTCGGCCATCCCGGCGACGGCCTATCTGCATACACAGCGCCTGCGCCATCGCATCCGGCTTCAATTCGAGGACCTGCTCAAGGGCATCGACGGCTTCATCCTGCCCTCGACATCGGAAGTCGCACCCGACCGCAGCACCATCGGCCCGCGCCTCTGCCAGACCCCGTGGACCATTTTGGGCTGGCCCGTCTTCACGATCCCGGCCGGCCTCGGCGACGAAGGTCTGCCCATCGGCCTGCAGCTGGTCGGCGCACCTTTCAAGGAAACCAAACTCATCGGGATCGCCGACTGGATCGAGAGGCAACTCGACCCCATGCCCAGCCCCAACGCGTTCTGAATTGCCAAAGGAGAACGCGATCGTGGCTTCGAATACATTCTCCGTGGGCGTCGACGTGGGCGGCACGTTCACCGATGTCGTGCTGTTCGACCACGCGGAACGGCGCGCCATCGTGGCCAAGGTCCCGTCCGATCCGAACAACCAGTCGATCGCCTTCATGAATGCGCTCGCCAAGGTCGGGACCAGATTGTCCGACGTTCAGCGGGTCCTGCACGGCACCACGGTCGCGACGAACGCGATCCTCGAAGGCAAGGTCAGCCGTGTTGCCCTGCTCACCACTGAGGGCTTCCGCGACATCATTGAGATCGGCCGTGGTGAGCGCACCAAACTCTATGACCTGAAGCTCGTGAAACTGCCGCCCCTGATTCCTCGCCCTGCCCGCTTCGAGGTCGCCGAGCGGACCCAGGCGGACGGCACGATCAGCCGGGCCATAGATGCCGACGGCGTGCGTGCGGCGATCGCCGGCTGCGACCCAACGTCGTTCGACGCCTGGGCCGTGTGTTTCCTCCACGCCTATGCCAACCCCGCCAACGAACAGGCGGCAAAGGAGATTCTCGCGGAACTGGTCGGCGACACACCGATTTCGACGTCATCGTCGGTCACACCGGAATACCGCGAATACGAACGCTTCAGCACCACGGTGCTGAACGCCGCCGTGGCACCGGTCATGAACCGTTATCTCGGCGCGGTCGAAGAGCGCCTGGCAGACGGAGGCTATAAGCACCCCCTGCTGGTCATGCATTCGAGCGGCGGCGTCATGACCGCCCGGGGCGCCCGCCAATTGCCAGCCGCGACCATCCTGTCCGGGCCCGCCGGGGGTGTGGCCGGGGCGCAGGCCATCGCCCGTGACGCGGGCATCGGTAACATCATCACCTGTGACATGGGCGGCACCAGCACCGACGTAGCGCTGATCAAGGACGGCGAAATCCGCCACACGACCGAAGGGCGTATTGCCGGTTATCCCACGCGCATCCCCCAAGTGGACATCGTCACCGTCGGCGCCGGCGGCGGCAGCATCGCCAGCGTCACCGGCGAGACGCTGCGCGTCGGACCGGAAAGCTCCGGAGCCAGGCCAGGCCCCGCCTGTTATGGCCACGGCGGCGAGGAGCCCACCGTCACCGACGCGAATTTGCTCCTCAACCGGCTCAACGGCGACGACCAGCTCTCGGGCGAAATCTCTCTGCATCCGGATCTCGCCAAGTCCGCCGTCGATCGCCTCAAAGAAACCTTCCCCGACCTCGATACCATCGAGCTTGCCGAAGGAATCGTCCATCTGGCAACGGTGAAGATGGCGAGCACGATCCGCGAGGTGTCGGTCTACCGCGGCCACGACCCGCGAGACTTCGTGCTCCTCGCCTACGGCGGTGCCGGTCCGATGTTCGCCTCCGAACTCGCCAGCGAACTGGGCATGGCCTCGGTCTTGATCCCGCCTCACCCCGGCAATCTGTCGGCGCTAGGCCTGTTGGTCTCGCCCTTGAAGCGCGACTTCGTCCGCACTCTGGTACGGCGACTGGACCAGATGGCACCCGATGAGCTGACGACCGTCTACCGCGCGCTGCAGTCCGATTGCGAACGCGAGTTCGAGGCCGACCATCTGCCCACAGGGGAACTCGAATTCGAGCGCTCCGTCGATGTGCGCTACGTCGGACAATCCTCGACCCTCAACCTCAAGAGCGCGACCGATACGCCGGACCCCGCCGCGCTCGCCACTGAGTTTCACGCCGCCCACGAAGTGGCCTTCAGTCACGCGGCGGCCGACGAGCCGGTCGAGCTGGTCAATGTGCGCGTCTCGGCGATCCTGCCGGTCGATCCACTGGATATCAGCGCCGAGGCGCCGACCTCGGGGACCGCCAAGCCTACGGGGATGCGCCCGGTAACCTTTCGGGGCCGGTCGGTCGGCTCTCCGGTCTACGCACGGGATGAGCTGGCGGTCGGGACCGAGCTCAACGGACCGCTCATCATCGAGGAGACCGGTTCGACGTCGATCGTGTGGCCCACCGATAAGCTGCGGGTCGACGAATGGGGCAACCTTTGCATCGAGGTCGGGGAGAAATGATCGAACTCGATCCCATCACGGTCGAAGTCATTACCGAGCGGCTCATCGCCATCGTCCGTGAGATGCGCGCGACGATGATCCGCACCGCCTACTCGGTGACCATCTTCGAGATGAAGGATTTCTCGTGCGCCCTGTTCGATGCCACGGGTCGCCTGGTCGCTCAATCGCGAGAAGATTTGCCGGTCCACGTGGTGCCGATGCCGTGGACCGTGGAAGCCATCCTCGAAGAATACGCGGGTGACGTGAATCCCGGCGACGTCTTCCTCATGAACGATGCCTACCGCGGCGGCACGCACCTCAACGACGTCACGATGCTCTACCCCATCTTCGACGGCGATGATCTGGTCTTTCTCGCAGCAAACCGCTCCCATTGGGACGACGTGGGCGGCATGGTGCCGGGCAGTATGTCGGGCCTGGCTACCGAGATCCTCCAGGAAGGCATGCGCATCCCGCCGATCAGGATCTACGAGAAGGGGCGCGAGAACACCGCCGTCCTCGACCTGCTGTTCACCAATATGCGAGTGCCGGAGAACCGCAAAGGGGATTTCCGCGGCATGTTGGCAACCTGCCGTGTGGCAGAGAGCCGCGCCCTCGAGATCCTCGACCGGCACGGCCTCGACAACGTCATCGCCTGTGTCGAGCGGAATATCGAACGCACCGAGAGTCGCACGCGCGAGCACATCCGCGCACTTCCGGATGGCACCTACCACGCCGAGGACTATCTCGAGTTCTACCACGACGGCGTCTTCGATCCGGTGCTCTTGCGCCTGGCGCTCAGCGTCGAGGACGACACCATCCATATCGACTTTACCGGCTCCTCGGAACAGGTGGCCGGCGTGGTGAACGCCTCGCTGGCCGTCAGTGCCGCCGGCGCCGTGATCGCGCTGAAAGCATTCTTCGATCCGGAGGACCCGATCAACCAGGGAATTTTCGCCCCACTCACCTTCACTGCGGCGCCGGGGACTGTCGTCAACGCCATCCCACCCGTGCCGTGCGGCGCGCATGCGGAAATCCGCCGGCGCACCATCACGTTGACCGCGGCGGCGCTGGCCACGGCAATGCCGGAGCGGATGGCCGGAGACATGCAAGGCACGTCAAATCACACCCTGATCGGCGGCATCGATGACCGGTCCGGGCGCAACTATGTCTTCTACGAGGTTCCGGTCGGCGGATCGGGCGGTTTCATGGAACACGACGGGTCGTCTGTGTTCGGCACGGTCGACTGGGCCGACAACCAGCCGATTCTGCCTGCCGAGGCGATCGAGGTCCATTTCCCCCTCGAAGTCGTCCGTGAGGAGATCCGCACCGATTCGTGTGGCCACGGGCGGCGGCGCGGCGGCTTCGGCCTGCAGCTCGAATTGAAGGCACTCAGCCGGCAAGCGACGTTCTCGCTCGTCTCGGACCGTGCCATCGTGCCGCCCTTCGGGGTTCTCGGCGGCACCAGCGGCGCACCGAATGCCTACAGCATCCGCTCGAACGGCGAGATCACACCCCTGGCAACGCCCGGCAAAGCCAGCGGTGTTCCGCTGGCACAGAACGACGTCGTGATCGCCTGCACAGCAGGTGGCGGCGGTTACGGCCCGCCCCGTGAACGTGAGCCCGAACTGGTTGCTGCCGACGTGACGGATGGATTTCTGTCACCGGACACGGCGCACGATCTCTATGGCGTTGTTTTGGCCGATTCGGGTGACGTTGATGCTGCCGCTACCGAAGCACTGCGGGCTGCCCTCCAACCGGACTGGTACGACGTGACGGTCGTCGGCGAGGACGAATCATGTGTCGGCGACCTCGGCCGCCACCGCGTGTTCAGGATCAATCCTCAAAGTGCCTCCGACATGGACCTCAATGACGACGACTTGGTCGAGGCCCTGGGCGCCGTGCCGGTACCACTGCGTGGCTGGGTGCGCATCACGGACGACATGCCGCCGAATGCGGTCTCTCTCGACGCCTGGGGTCAGCATCAGTTGCGGTTAGCGGCCGGAGATGGAATTCAATTGCGGTTGTTGCGCAAACGGACGGATGCGGATTTACCGCTGGCGAACCGATCGTCGAAGGGCGTTGGACGGTAGGTTGGGAATGCAAGAAACGAAGAAGGACACGCTTCTCAGGAAACTCATCACGGAACTCCAGCGTTATCAGAGCAAGGAATTTCTCAAAGCGGCAATGGCGGTGTGCGCTCTGACCGCCATCGCTGATGGTGAAGTGAGCCTATCGGAGCGCTACAGCATCGATCAGGCGATCGCCAATGAGCCTGCCTTGCGGCCGTTCGATACCGCAAAGGCAGTCCGCATACTTGACGACTATATCTTCGCTATCCGCGAAGAAGCGGAGGTCGCGAAGAGGGTGCTCTACGACAAGGTGCGGTGTATTGCCGACGATCCCAAACAGGCTCGCACCCTGATGCGCGTCGCCTACCTGATCATCGTTGCCGATCAGCAGATTCTCAAAGCCGAGAAGGAAGAATTCGTTCGTCTCTGCGGGTTGCTGAGCCTGAAGCCCGACCAAATCTGGGATGAGCTGTCGGGTTGATCTGCCACGAAGTGGTTGCACGCTGCATGGCCTTGCCGCTGGCGACGAGATCTCCCCAGAGGCTCTGGCGCAGACTTGATCGGCAAATTAGCGCCGGACGAGTGCCAAGCCCACGGCCGCTCCCATCACCAGGGTACCCGAAATTCGGTTTCGCAGCTTCACGGTCGCCGCACCCGTCACATATTGCCGGACATTTCCCGCCAATATGCCGTAGCCCGCTGTAAGCACCGTCGCGATGACGAAGAACGTGATGCTGAGAATGATCAATTGTTGGGCAATATCCGCTCCCACGCTGATGAATTGGGGGAAGAACGCCGCGTAGAACGCCAGACTCTTGGGATTGGTCGCGGATACCACGAACCCCTGCCAGAATAAGCGCTGCCCTTGGCTGGAAGCCGCTGCTGCCGTTTCGTCATCCCCACTCGCCCACCAATACTGCACGCCGACATAGATCAGGTAGGCGACGCCGAGCCAGCGGATGATTTCGAACCACTCGGCGACGACCAGTAACAGCGAAGTCATGCCCGCGGCAGTCACCAACAACTGCAGAATAATCGCCGCCGACGTTCCCGCGACGGTCAGAAGCGCCGCCCGCGTGCCATGGGAAATACTGTGACCGATGGTCAGCATCACGCTGGGACCCGGCAGCAGGATCATGATGATCGTCGCCACGACAAAAGCGATATAGGTTTCCAGAGCCATTCATTTTCTCCCCTACGTGCCTGGCACTGAGACTGGCACCGAGCCAAGGATTTGACCAAAAAATAGGCAGTCAGATTAAAGGTTGGGCAAAACGGTTTACCGCGGAATTCGAAAAGCCCAGGATTCCGCCAATTTTTATCGAGTACCTCTCTCTCTGGGATGGCATGCGGCGTGCAGTGTCTCTTGGGTCAAGGAACGCCTTTTTGCTGGCGGACCGAACAGTGCACAGCCACTCCGAGAGTCGACGCCATGAAGAAGATTGAAGCCATCATCAAGCCTTTCAAGCTCGATGAGGTCAAGGACGCCCTGCATGAGGTTGGATTGCAGGGAATCACGGTCACTGAAGCCAAGGGATTCGGGCGCCAAAAAGGCCATACCGAGCTTTACCGGGGAGCGGAGTATGTCGTGGATTTCCTCCCCAAGGTGAAGATCGAAATCGTACTTGAGGACAACATGCTCGAGCGTGCGGTCGAAGCGATTAAGCAGGCAGCGCACACCGGCCGGATTGGCGACGGAAAGATTTTTGTCTCGACCGTCGAAGAGGTCATCAGGATACGGACGGGAGAGACCGGCGGCGACGCCATCTGAAGACTCCTCACCGGGTTTACAGGACTTTGACCGACTCCAAGGGTTCAACTGACACAAGACTCGCAGTAACACAGTAGGGAACACAGAAAGGCCAACCATGTCTGATGCAACTTCCGTCCTCAAACAGATCAAAGACAACGACGTAAGATACGTCGATCTTCGCTTCACCGACCCGCGCGGAAAATGGCAGCACCTGGCCATGGACGTGAACGTCGTCGACGAAGACATGTTCGCCGACGGCGTCATGTTCGACGGCTCCTCCATCGCTGGCTGGAAAGACATCAGTGAGTCCGACATGACGCTGATGCCCGACACCGCGACGGCCGTCATGGACCCCTTCTCAGCTCAGAGCTCACTCATCCTCTTTTGTGACGTGATCGAGCCCACGACCGGCGAGGCCTACTCTCGCGATCCACGCTCGGCGGCAAAGCGTGCGGAGACCTATGTCAATTTCTCGGGCATCGGCGATCGCACCATGTTCGGACCAGAAGCTGAGTTCTTCGTCTTCGACGATGTTCGCTTCAACGTCGGCATGAACAGCAGCTCCTACTCGATCGATCAGGAAGAGGGTCCCTACAACAGTCAGCGCCAGTTCGAAGGCGGCAATATCGGTCACCGCCCCCCCGCCAAGGGCGGGTATTTCCCGGTCCCGCCGGTCGACTCCATGAGCGACCTGCGTGCCGAGATGCTCACCATCATGGCCGAGATGGGCCTCGATACGGAGAAGCACCATCATGAGGTGGCTCCGTCACAGAACGAGTTGGGCATCAGGGGTTCGAGCATGGTCCACACCGCGGACATGATGCAAATTTACAAATACGTAGTGCACAACGTGGCGCATTCGTACGGCAAAACGGCCACCTTCATGCCCAAACCCGTGATGGAGGACAACGGCTCCGGCATGCATTGCCACCAATCCATCTGGAGGGGCGACGACAATATTTTCGCCGGCACCGGCTATGCCGATCTATCGGAAATCGCGCTCTACTATATCGGCGGGATCATGAAGCACGCCCGCGCGCTCAACGCGTTCACCAACCCGAGCACCAACAGCTACAAGCGTCTCGTGCCCGGATTTGAGGCACCCGTGCTGCTCGCCTATTCGGCGCGCAACCGCTCGGCGTCCTGCCGCATCCCCTTCGCGTCCAGCCCAGGGGGCAAGCGTGTGGAAGTCCGTTTTCCAGATCCGGCAGCCAATCCCTACCTGGCGTTCGCGGCAATGCTGATGGCCGGCATCGACGGGATCGAGAACAAGATCCATCCGGGCGACCCGATGGACAAGAATCTCTACGATCTGCCGCCTGAGGAACTGAAGGACATTCCAACCGTCTGCGGATCGCTCCGTCAGGCTCTGGACTGCCTCGCCGAAGACAACGACTTCCTTAAGAAGGGGGACGTGTTCACGAACGACATCATCGACGGCTATATGGAACTAAAATGGGACGAGGTTCACGCCTTTGAGCAGGCGACCCACCCCATAGAATTTGCTATGTATTACAGTGTCTAATAGAACTTTCTTGAATCAAAAAATTCAATATGAGGGTCGGACCGATGGTCCGGCCCTCTCCGCCTAATCTCCGTCCACCGGCCGGGGCTGGCCGTCCTCATCAATCGCGACATAAACAAAGGTTCCCTCGGTGACCGAGATCTCTTCAGCCATCACGCGCCGGCGCACGATGGTTTCCAGGTGTACCGTGACCGACGTGCGCCCCACCCGCACGACTTCTCCGTAGATGCTGACGATATCTCCGACGGCGATGGGACGCTTGAATGTCATCGCATCGATCGCCACCGTGGCGACCCGTCCCCCGGACCTCCTTGCAGCGATGGTTCCGCCCGCTATATCCATCTGAGAGAGCACCCAACCCCCGAATATATCGCCATTGGAATTGGCGTCGGAGGGCATGGGTACAGTTCGAATGGCGGGTTCGGATAGCTGAGACATCGTGCTGCAATACCCCGCAGAGGACGAGAAAGAGGCTAGATATCGTTATTGCCGAGAAAAATCATACTGTATAGTGTGCCGCCGCGACCACCTGTAAAGTCGCAGCGGAGGCGCACAGGATGTCCATGGCGATGAACGATCTGTTTGATAATGGCGGCAAACGCCCCAAGAAACGGGATTCCGGGTATTCGGCGAAGGATATCGAGGTCCTCGAAGGCTTGGAGCCCGTCCGTCGGCGCCCCGGCATGTACATCGGCGGCACCGACGAGGCCGGACTGCACCACTTGGCGGCCGAAGTTATCGACAACGCCATGGATGAGGCTGTCGCCGGTCATGCCAGCCGAATCACCGTAACCCTGAGTGCCGACGGCACACTGACGGTCGAGGACAACGGACGTGGAATCCCGGTCGATCCGCACCCAAAATTCAAGAATAAGTCCGCCCTGGAAGTCATTCTCACAACGCTTCACTCGGGTGGTAAGTTCAGCGACAAGGTCTATCACACCGCTGGCGGCCTGCACGGCGTCGGTATATCGGTCGTCAATGCCCTGTCGGACCATTTCGAGGTCGAAGTCGCGCGCGACCGGGAAGTTTGGTCGCAGCTTTATTCCCGCGGGAAACCAACTTCCAAACTCAAGAAGGGCGGTAAATCTAACAACCGCCGCGGCACCCGCATCACCTTTCATCCCGATCCTGAGATATTCGGTCCGAAATTGTCCCTGAAAGCGCCTGAGCTTTATCGCATGGCGCGCACCAAAGCCTTCGTTTACGGCGGCGTCGAGATCATTTGGTCTTGCGATGAGACCTTGCTCAAGGAAAAGGACAGCACGCCGGCAAAGGAGAAGCTCCATTTTCCGGGCGGCATCGCCGACTATCTTTCCGCAATGACGGAAGGGTCCGAGCAGGTCGCAGACGTGCAGTTCTCCGGACGCGTCGCCATGGATTCCCGCGGTGGGAGGATCGAATGGGCCATTACCTGGCTTGCCCACGGCGACTCGTTTCTCAGTTCCTATTGCAATACGGTCCCGACACCCGAAGGCGGATCACATGAAGCCGGCCTCCGATCCGCGCTGACCAAAGCCCTACGCGAGTACGGTGAACGCCTGAACAACCGCCGGGCCAGCCAAATCACCGCAGACGACGTGCTCGGCCCCCTCGCTGGGGTGCTTTCGGTGTTTATTTCCGAGCCCCAATTTCACGGCCAAACCAAACAGAAGCTGGCCAGCCCCAAGGCACAGAAGCTCGTTGACTCGGTACTGCGGGATCATTTTGACCATTGGTTGTCGGGCGCACCTGAAACTGCGAAGTCGCTGCTCGAATTCATCATCGAACGGACCGAGGAACGGCTGCGCCGGAGGCAGGAACGCGATCTTTCGCGCAAGAAAGCAGGCCGGCGGACCCGCCTGCCGGGGAAGCTTACGGATTGTACCCGCGTCGGACAGGAGGGAACGGAAATATTCATCGTCGAGGGTGATTCGGCGGGCGGATCGGCCAAACAGGCACGCGACCGCGTGACCCAAGCGATATTGCCGCTGCGTGGGAAAATCCTCAACGTTGCCAGCGCCGGGCGCGAGAAAATGCATGCAAATCAGGAACTCTCGGACCTCATGCTTGCTCTCGGATGCGGGCTTCGCGAGGGTTATGAAGAAGAGAAGCTACGTTACGATAAGGTCATAATCATGACCGATGCCGATGTCGATGGCGCCCATATCGCGTCGCTTCTGATGACATTCTTTTATCGGGAAATGCCTGCATTGTTGGACCACGGTCATCTTTATCTGGCCGTGCCGCCTCTTTTCCGCCTGAGCCAGGGTGGCAAAACGATGTACGCACGAGACGATGCACATCGCGTCCGACTCCTCGCCGATGAATTCAACGGCCGGGGAAAGGTCGAGATCAGCCGGTTCAAGGGCTTGGGAGAGATGCCTGCAGCCCAATTGAAAGATACGACAATGGCGCCCGGCAAGAGGATCTTATTGCGGGTCACCGTCCCGGAACTCGAAGACAAAGGCACGGATCAACTGGTGGAGCATTTGATGGGCAAAAAGCCCGAGCACCGACTCGCCTTTATCCAAGAACGGGCCGCCCAGGTTCAGGATCTCGACATTTAGGGTGTCAGATCAGCGACACCAAATATCGATGTGATTTCTTGATCCTTTTGAATTTCGTTGCTCACAGTTTGTGATCAATTCCCTCACCTGCTATTGAGGAATTGCTGTTCCGACGCTGGCGTTGAATGAGGCCGTAACCATGAATGCGAAATTATCGCTGGCACTGGCCGCTATTGCGGCGCTGGTCGCCGCCTGTACCGTGCCCACAGGCGGGCCACTTCTGCCCTTTGCCACCGTCACTTCCAACCAGAGTCCGTTCTACGCCAACCATCTGGTTATCGGCGCGGCTCGGAATGGTCTCATGCCAGTCGTTATCATCAACAATCCGTTCGGCAATTCAAACGCGGAGGCCGTTAGCACCACGATGCGGGGGCCGGATTAGGCCGGGAATTTCAAGTTCCAATCTGTAGACTCAGGACAAACGCCTGCTCTTCATGCGGTCGTCGCCTTCGACGCATCCACAGACGCCTCCCGGCGATCTAATATTTGCCGTGTCCCTGCTGCCGCGACACGCCGCAGCGGTGGCGCTTTGCGCGTAATCGCCGCATTCTGCAACGGCAGCGAACCTCTCTCCATTGCGAGCGCGACGGCACCGCGTCCGCGCAGCGTCTCGGACGGCAGCTTCCGACGTATGATGATCAGCCATTCGAATGCCGTGTTCCCGATTGTGGAATACGGAACACAAGGACGCTGATACCTTCCGTTTCATTCGTGTATGGCGAAGTTCTTGGGCATGTTCCAAGGCTGTTGAGCCGTCACGATTCAGTGACCACCGCATAACATCAGCTCTGTTCCATTAAGATGTTCCGCAATTCTTTGAAAACTGGGACGAGAACGCTTGCATGACTAGTCCAGCACGATCCACTCTTTTCACGGCCATATTTGTTGGCCTTCTGATGTCTTTTTCCCCGGCGGGCGCTGAAAACGCGACTCCCTTCGCGGGTACGAAAGTCATCCCCACCAAGCAGGGCTTCAAGGAACTATGGAACCGGCTGGAATCCGCCATCCAAGCCAACCGTATGGGAATTGTTGGCCGGGCCAGCGCAAGCAGCGGCGCCAAATCTCAGGGCTTCGACATTCCCGGAAATGCCGTTGTCATGGTTTTCCGCAACGATTTTGCGCGACGCATGCTGGCGGCAAGCGTTCCGGCAGGAATCGAAGCTCCGTTGGGCATTTACATTACAGAGAACGCGGACGGAACGGCGACGCTCACCTATCGAACTCCGAGTAGCGTTTTCGGTCCGTACGAGAGCCCCGGCCTCGACGCAATGGCCGGAGAATTGGACACAATTTTCGGGAAGATCGTTTCCGATACGATCGGGCGCTAAAACTAAATCCGATCCAGCCAGTGCCGAAGCAAATCCGTAGTCTGCTCCGGCCATTCCAGCATGGGTATATGACCGCAGGTTTCCAGAACCTCCAGTTCTGCACCCGATATTCCTTCAGCGATCTCCTCGGACATCTCCAGCGGTGTTATGACGTCGTCACGGCCACAAAGCACGAGCGTCGGACACCTGATGTTTTTTAAATCCGGCCTACTATCTGGGCGATTCGCGAATGCCTTTTGCTGATTACGCAACCCCCTATCTCCGGCTTCCGTGATCATCGACTCCAGTGTGTGCACGTGCACACCATCTTCCGTTCGGTCAGGATGGAAAAAGACTGGAGCGTACATTTCAGCGATACTTTTGAAGTCACCCTGTGCGGCGAGCTTCGCCGCAGGTTGGCGGCGGGCGTTTTGCGCTGGCCATTCGGGACGGGCGGTGGTGCCAATCAGCGCGAGTCCGAGAACTCGTTCGGGCGCTTGGCGCATCACTTCGAACGCCACAGACCCGCCCATCGAATTTGCCAAAACCGCGAACTGTCGCGGCATAGCAACGATAGCCGTTTCCGCCAGGTCTTGAACGGTGTCTGCGCCGTAAAGATCCGCAACGACAATGTCCGCCACGTCACCCATTTGTCGTATCTGGTGGGTGAACAAACGTCGATTGCAGAGATGTCCGGGTAATACCAAGAGAGGAATTGGCGCGCCCATTTGCATCATTCTCGCTTGACTCCGCCTATCCGAATACCCATCTCCACATCAGTGTATGCAAGAAGTCCCTTCGCGATCGAAATTCGAGAAACCCTCAGTTTTCTGGGCTTTTCAGCGATTGATCGTTGACATCCAAAGTCATGTAGAGTATTGCGGCCACGAACCTGCGGCCCGACACTCGCATTGTACGCCGCAATATTTGGCAACACATGAATTTTTCTGATCTTGGTCTAAGCCCCGAAGTTCTCAAAGCGATCACGGAAACGGGGTATGAAACCCCGACACCGATCCAGGAACAATCGATACCAATCGTAATGCAAGGTCGCGACCTGATGGGTTGTGCCCAGACCGGTACTGGCAAGACGGCATCCTTTACCTTGCCCATGATCGACATGCTGGCAAGCGGGCGAGCGCGGGCTCGTATGCCGCGTGCATTGATCCTTGAACCGACGCGCGAACTAGCGGACCAAGTTGCCGAAAACTTTACCGTCTATGGCAAGTATCAGAAGCTATCGATGGCACTTCTCATCGGCGGCGTATCGTTCGACGAGCAGAACAAGAAGATCGATCGCGGGGTCGACGTGCTGATTGCCACACCTGGGCGCCTGCTTGACCATGTCGAACGGGGCAAACTCTTGCTCAGCGGTGCCGGTATCTTGGTCATCGATGAGGCCGACCGAATGCTGGACATGGGTTTCATTCCAGATGTCGAGCGCATCGTGAAGCTATTGCCGCCACTCCGGCAAACTCTGTTCTTCTCGGCAACTATCATGCCCGAGATCAAGAAAATCGCAGGACGCTTCTTGAATAATCCAAAACAGGTCGTGGTCGATCCTCCTGCATCAACGGCTGAGAATGTCGACCAGCAACTTGTGGTGGTTCGGCAGGAAGACAAGCAAGACGCGCTACGCAACATCTTGCGCAGCAATGGTGTCGAATCAGCGCTGATCTTTTGTAACCGGAAGCGTGACGTCGATATTGTCGCTCGGTCACTAAGCAATCACGGCTTCAATGCCAAAGCGCTCCACGGCGACATGCAACAATCGGTGCGAATGGACACGCTGGAGCAGTTCCGCAAGGGGAATATCGGTCTTCTGGTGGCTAGCGACGTCGCAGCCCGCGGACTGGATATCACGAGTTTACCTTTCGTCTTGAATTTCGACGTTCCCTCGAGTGCAGAAGACTACGTTCACCGTATTGGTCGGACCGGAAGGGCCGGCCTGTCAGGAACGGCGATCACGCTCGCAACGCCCGACGACGTCAAGCTGGTTTCTGCGATCGAACGCCTTATTGGGAATTCCATCCAGGTCAAACAAGCGCCCGAAGTCGAGAACATGAACCTTGGCAGCGGATCGGAATCCGAACGAAAACCCCGCGGCGGATCCGCACGACGTGGGCGGCGGAGCAAATCCAATGGACAGACTACGGCTTCGAACGACAAACTGTCGTGCAAACCTAAGTCTGTATCCGAAGGCGAGGGCCGGAAAAAACAATCGAGCGGCAAGCGTCCGGAAAAGCAGCGCCAGGAACAAAATCCTACTCCGCAGAATGGCAGGAATACGGCTCCTACAAACCTGAAGTTCGGTGTCACCGACGAAGTGCCAGCGTTCTTGGCACGTCCATCCCGGGTACCACCGGAATAGACTCAGCGGCGTAGCCTATGCAGACGATTTTCGTCATGGTGAAATGCGATCTCGGCGAGGCCTACCGAGTAGCCGATGAAGCCGCCCAAGAAGAGCAAGTGTCTGAGGTCCACTCGACTTCAGGGCAGTACGATCTGATGATGAAGTGCTACATCGATGACGATGTCGATATCGGGCATTTTGTGACTGAAAATATTCAGCGCTTGTCCGGCGTCAAGGACACGTTCACGATCATTGCATTCAAAGCATTCACGTAACGCGAATGGTGCTTTATTGGGATCACTTTGTGATCCCAATTGGTACATCTGAAGCTGCTCTACAAACTTGTGATTGGGCAGATTTCGTTGAGTTGGAACTGACAACGCATCCAACTCAAATGTGTCAGGTGCTTGGAAGCGGTAAATTTATCCACCTGTTCCGATTCCGAGTTTCCACCCGGCAAGTGCCCGAAGTGAGCCTCCGTAAGGAGGCTTCAAGTTCACGGCACGCTCCACTAGCGATCCCTGGATGGGATACTGCGATTTCCACAGAATTCCGTTCCGAGGTGACCCCCACGCTTCAATATCGCCACTGAAAAGCGGTGGCAGCACCGTTGAGAGCGCCGACCCTAACGGCGGTGCTCCATTGAGCCAGGCGCGCCGCGGAGACAATCGGGGAATCATCGCGCTGGCCCGTCCCATGTCGATATCAAACCAGCAAACCGAACCCAAATCTGTTCCACGTGTTGCGTGTTCAACAACTTCTTCAAGGTTGCGATAAGCTCGTACCGCCAACACCGGTCCGAGTATGGGCAAGCGAAGCGCCGCCATTTCATCGGCAACCTCTACAATGAGTGTCGGAGCTATCTTCCTGGTCTGCCCCGAAAACGACTCACTACCCGGATTGACTCTGATGATCTGGGCTCCTCGATCGATCGCGTCTTCCACCAAATATCGGACCAGATCAGCATGTTGGATACTGACCATTGAGCCGTAGTCAGAATTCTGCACCAGAGTTGGGTACATCGCAGCGACCGCATGCCGAGCATAGCCGAGAAAAATATCAACCGCTCTGCGGGGGACATACACGATGTCCGGTGCTGACGGATGTTGCCCCGCGTTCAACAACTTGGAGCGCATGATCTGCTGGGCAGCCTGGTCGAGCGAAAATCCGCGCGCAACAACAACCACACCGCGGCCTTGAACCGCTAAAAATAGCGGAACCAAACCACTTCCCGCAGCCAATGAAGCACTTCTCGCCTGTGGCCAAGGCGTCGCCGCATGCAATTTATCTAGGGGAAGGCGGGCAAACGTCGAAGCGACGTTCTCGCCACCCGTAACTGCCACGACGTGATCAGGCGGAAAAATGTCCCCGATAATTCGCTTAATTGCATCGCTCGTTTGCGGCGTTTGATGCGGGAGAGCCATCACCACCCTGTGCCCGGACGCGATTGCGTCAACGGCCGGAACCAAGGACTGGGAGACAGGAAAATGCCACGTCGGTACGAATCCCGTAACACCGATACCGTGACCATCATCGATCCAACTGGCTACAGCAGGGCCGACGACTCGACTCAGACCTGCCGCAACTTGCGACGAACCGGCCGAAGGTCGTACAGCCAAGTCTCGACAATCGAGCGGGAACCGAAATCCGACTGAATGGCTTCAAGGATTTCAGCGGTTTGCCGAACGAGTTGCGCATCGAGCCTGCGTAACAGTGCCAGACGATTCGCACGGCTTGGCGCACCCTGGTCGCGCAGCGCTGCCCTCTGGACATCAACAAGCGCCGCAAGGCGGTCCTCGGTAATTGGAGACCGCGTAGAATCTGTGTTGAGGACGGCTATCGACATGCCGTGTCCTTATCGGCTCGATTCCGAAGCTCTATAACATGGACAGCCTGTTCGTTCGGACCTTCCATATGATCCTGTCAGATTGTCCAATTCGGACACGCGGTGACCCCCTTGGCATCTCTCAAGCTGCGCATCATGGTACAGTCGCATCACTGATATATTGCTAACAAATACAGATGGCCTCAAGCGCAGAATGATCATCGCACAAATTACAGACTTCCACATCTCGCTTCCGGGCGAGCGCATGGACGAGATGTTCCGAACGGCCTCTTTTCTTGAAACAGCGGTCAAACATATTTGCTCTCTGGAGCCGTCACCGGACGTGGTCCTGGCCACGGGCGATCTTGTCGACAAAGCGATCCCAGAAGAATACGAACGGCTGCGCAACATTTTGGCGCCCATCGATGTACCCATCTACGTCATTCCCGGAAATCATGACGACCGCGGCGAAATGCGAAGTGCGTTCGGAGAACTTGGCTATTTACCCACTGAGGGTAAGTTTCTGAACTACGTGATCGATCAATGGCCAGTCCGCCTGATTGCACTGGATACCGTCATTCCTGGAAAAATCAGCGGCGAGCTTTGCACGGAACGACTGAATTGGCTTGCGGATCGCCTCGCTGAGGAACCGCTCAAACCCACCTTGATCTTCATGCATCATCCGCCGATCAAGAGCGGGATCAGCGCGATGGATCGGCATGGGTTTGATTCTGGCGGCAGTGAAATGGGGGCCATCGTCGAGCAATATTCAAACATTGAAAGGGTGGTTTGTGGCCATCTCCACCGGCCCATCACGGCGCGCTGGCATGGCACGGTCTTAAGCGTGGCACCAAGCACTGCCCACCAAATGGGATTGAACATGCTCGAAGGAGCCCGGCAACAGATCGTCATGGAACCTCCCGCTTGCCTTCTTCATATGTGGCAGGAAGATACGGGTATTGTCAGCCACACGTCCTATACGGATGACTACGAGGTTCCTTTGTCCGTCGCACTGCCTTAGCTAAATACTAGGCAGCGGAGCGATTTCCCAGACGGCGATACAATGCCTGCCAGGCCTCGACGAAACACTCGACATCCTCTGCTTGCGAGGCCCACCCAAGACTGACACGAATTGCCGAACCGCTCTGATTCTCGGGCAATCCCATTGCTTCGAGAACATGAGAACTCGACACCTTTCCCGACGAGCAGGCCGCCCCGGCGCTGACCCGCACACCCGCAAGATCCAGCGACATAACCTGTGTCTCGGCAGAAACACCGGGCATGACAATGCAAGACGTATTGGGCAGACGCGGAGCATTCATACCGATGACGAATGCGTTGGCCTCAAGGGCACACACCTCGGTCTCCAATTTGTCCCGCAGCGCAGCAATGCGACCCATTTCTGCGGAATCAGATATTACGCCCGCCGCCGCCGCGCCAAACCCAACGATCCCCGGGACATTTTCAGTGCCGGCACGCTGTCCCCGTTCCTGACCTCCGCCGGAAACAAGTGCCCCAGGCAATTCCGCACCCTCCCTGATAACCAGTGCACCAACGCCCTGAGGCCCGCCAAACTTGTGCGCCGAAAATGTCATCATGTCGGCGCCCAATTCACTCAAATCCACCGAGATCTTTCCCGGACCCTGTACGCCGTCACAATGAATGATGGCCCCGTGAGCTTTCGCTATTTCAGCTATTTTGGCGATCGGCTGAATGATCCCTGTCTCGTTGTTGGCGAGCATGACGGACACCATCGCCCGGTCAGGCAGGTGGCCTAATTCATCGGACAATGTTTCAAGATCGAGAATACCGTCACGGTTTACCGGTATCAGTGAACTTCGATCTGGAACGCTCCGTGAAATATTGAGCACTGAATCATGCTCAACCGCCGATACAACCAAGTGTCTACCCTGGATCGCTGAGCCACGCAGAGCCAAATTGTTTGCTTCTGTGCCACCACTGGTAAAAATGACGGTCCCGGAGGCTGCCCCAACAAGTCGGGCGATGTTCTCGCGGGCCGATTCGATCCTTGCCCGGGCATCTCTACCATCACTGTGGACCGAAGACGGATTGCCGGACGACCCGAGAACAGACGTAACGGCACTCACGACCTCCGGACGGACGGGAGCAGTCGCGTTGTAATCCAAATATCCTGGGTTGCGTTTAGCCATCGGTTGATGCGGCCGCCTAGGTATCTTCTCCGGCCGGCGTACGGAACGGATCGGCGCCATTTCCGAATATTCGCCGGTCACCGCCGATACGGCGATTCACGACATCGTCGAGCGTGACCGCGCCCAAGAATCCTTCAACGCGCTCATCTAGTTCGTGCCACAGCGCTGCAGTGAGGTTCCATCCGCGCGCCGTCGTCATATCCACCGGAAATCCATTCTTCCGACGCCGGCGCCGGTTCGGTTCTTCGATCGCCTTGATGATGTCCAATATAGGAATGTCTTCGGGGGCCTTATTCAGCATGTACCCCCCACGAGGCCCGCGCGTGCTCTTGATCATCCCCTGTTTGCGAAGCTTGGCGAGTAGCTGCTCCAAGTAAGACAACGAGATGTCCTGACGGGCCGCGATATCGGCAAGAGCGACCGGACGGCCGGAACTGTGGAGGGCCAAATCTGCCATCGCCATGACGGCGTATCGGCCTTTCGTGCCGAGATCAACGGTATGGCGCATTCCAGAATATTTAGCGCGAGTTGCTCAGACTGATCTTGAAGACAAGGGACTGCCTAGTTGTTGCAGTCAGGTGTATCCTCAGGAACGACATCCGGCTCACTCTCTGACTCGGACTGCCACGACAAGGAATTGCTCTGGTCGCCCAGTTGCGCTTCCAATTCCATCACGCGCAAACTGAGCGATTGAACCTTGTCCAGTAGAGCGTCGATCCGTCGAGAAATTGGATCCGAGTCGTCGTCCACAGGCGTTCCGTAAGGATCGAATCGTTTCGGTGCTTGACGTCCCGCGGCTGCGCCTGCTGCTCGAGCCGGAATCCCGACAACAGTGCCGCCCGCCGCAACATCCTTGAGAACAACGGAATTCGCACCAATTCGGGCATTTGCACCGACAGTGATAGGACCAAGCACTTGAGCACCAGACCCAACTATTGCGCCGTCTAGCAGTGTCGGGTGCCGCTTCTCGTTCGCCTGAGATTGGCTGTCGACTGCGGGCGCGATGCCACCCAGCGTCACGTCATGATAGAGTGTGACGTTGTCGCCAATTACCGAGGTCTCGCCGACAACGACACCCATTCCGTGATCGACAAAAAATCCTTGCCCAATCTGAGCGCCCGGATGAATTTCAATCCCGGTAAAAAATCGACCCAGGTGCGATATAAAGCGGCCCAACAGCTTCCAATTGCGCAGCCACAATGCGTGTGCAACGCGATAGAACAACACGGCATGGAAGCCCGGATAACAAAGAATGACCTCAAGCTTAGACCGAACCGCCGGGTCACGATCGAAGACTGCCTGGATATCTTCGCCAATGGTATTGAACATTGGCATCCTCACTATAATATTGTGGGTACCGATATACTCTTGAGCTGAGTCGCCTCAAACATTCTTTGAGACATTCGGCAGCTAGCTTCTCTGCATATAGGTTAGCTAGACATACCAGTCAATGATATGAACCGGTTGGGAGCCTTACCTGTGGTGGCCTTGCCAACCTGCTGCACGATATGTATGTCCTCGGTGGGCATATCAATTCAACACCGCGATATGCGCCAGTCGCTTGGAGGATGAATGCCAGAAATCAACATCGTTGGTCCAGAAGGCCGGCTTGAAGGCCGCTACCATCACCAACCCGACGCACCTCAATCGCCCATCGCATTGATCCTGCACCCGCATCCCCAATTCGGCGGGACCATGAACAATAAAGTTGTTTACAACTTGTTCCATTCCTTCGTGCAACGGGGTTTTTCGGCACTGAGAATCAACTTCAGAGGCGTCGGGAAGAGTCAGGGGACGTTCGACAATGGTCAAGGAGAGCTGTCCGACGCGGCGTCGGCCCTCGACTGGTTACAAGCGTCCAATCCCAGCGCTTCCGCATGTTGGGTCGGAGGCTTTTCGTTCGGTGCGTGGATTTCCATGCAGTTGCTCATGCGTCGACCTGAGATCACCAGTTTTATCTCGGTTGCCCCGCCCGCCAACATGCTGGACTTCACTTTTCTGGCACCGTGCCCGGCTTCTGGATTGATCGTCCACGGTAGCGAAGACGATATCGTCCCAAGCGAAGACGTCGACAAGCTCACCGCGAAGTTGCAGAGCCAGCGCGGCATCGAAATAACCTATAAGACCATCTCGGGGGCCAACCACTTCTTCGAAGAGAAGCTGCCCGACCTCAATTCATTGGTTGAAAAGTATCTCAAAAAATCTGTCGTCTGACGGGAATTCGGCGCCCGAATATGGGCGTGCGTCAGCAATTGGAAGGTCTGTGAATGACACCTCCAACGCAGGGTCGGGCGACGCCTGTCGTCGTCGGCCAGCTCAGAGGCAACTGATTGATCGCACGAACAGCCAGATAGGCGAATGCCTCCGCCTCCAGGACATTTCCGTCCCACCCAGCGTCTTCGACGGGTTCAACTGTTCTGCCGAGACGGGTGGCGAGTTCATCCATCATCACCGTGTTGTGCCTCCCCCCGCCCGTGACCAACCAACGTAACGGTTCAGACGGAAGAAAGTGAGCCGCCTCGCAAACAGCCTGAGTGGTGAACGCGACCAATGTCGCTGCGCCGTCTTCAGGCGATAGATCCCGCAACGGCTCAAGTGAAAATGCATCTCGATCGAGCGATTTTGGTGGCGCTCGCGAAAAAAATGGATTCTGTAAAAGCTGCTCCAGGACAGACGAATTCACGGAACCGGCAGACGCCAGCCCACCATCTCGATCAAACCGGGCGCCGATATGCATAGCAGCCCAATCATCAAGCAGAGCATTACCGGGTCCTGTGTCAAACGCCCAAATCTGAGGAATGAGACCTCCGCCAAGGTCATCAACTTCCGAATCGGCCTGATCGTCGCCCAGCCACGTTACGTTTGCGACTCCACCGAGATTGAGCACAGCGACCGGCTTTGGGATATTCCGGGCGAGGGCCCAATGATAAGCGGGCGCAAAAGGTGCGCCCTGCCCTCCTGCCGCCATATCAGCGCTACGCAAATCGTTGACGACCGTAATTCCGGTCATTTTTGAGAGTAGCGCACCATCCCCAATTTGATGAGTGCGATGCTCATCAGGGGCATGAAGAATCGTATGGCCATGAAATCCAATAACATCTATTTTTGAGTTATTTAAATTATTTTGTTCAAGTAAAAAATTGACTAAACCTGCGTGCTGGATGGTTAATTCTGCCTCCACTTCCAACACATCTCCAACACCCGAAATCAAGTCCGAAAGTCTTTCCCTAAATTCCTCGCTGTAGGATGCCATCGCGGATGGCCCCCGCTCGAGGACGGAGACGCCATCGGTACGAACGATGGCCGCATCTATGCCGTCCCGGGACGTGCCGCTCATCAACCCAAGCGCCGTCATTTCCGATCTCGAGGCATCATCCACTGCAATAGACTCCCGTATGGAGTTGAATCCCGAATTCGTGTCTGGGACCCGAGTTGTCGCACATCTGGGTTTATGCTACATGGTGGGCCGCCGCTTTCGCTATAGTCTCGTTATACTTCCTGCGCCTGCCTGGTCGCGAGTGTTGAATTTTCGAGACGAGCCGGCGGAGAAACTTTCCCCGGCCTTCAGACATGCAGCAACCAAAATCCGATTTTCTGCGCGCGCTAACAGAGCGCGGCTTCATCCACCAATGCACAGATCAGGTGAATCTCGACCAAGCGGCGTGCGACGGCGTTGTGACCGCATATATCGGCTTTGATTGCACGGCACCCAGCCTTCACATTGGAAACTTGGTCGGAATCATGCTCCTCCGCCATTTTCAGCACGCCGGACACCGGCCAATTGTGCTGATGGGTGGTGGCACTACGAAGGTTGGCGATCCGTCAGGAAAGGAAGAGAGCAGGAAAATTCTCTCGGAGGCGGAAATTGCCTCCAACATGGCTGGAATCAAGGAGGCCTTCGGACAATTTCTCGATTTCGGCGACGGTCCGACCGATGCCCTGATGGTCAACAACGCAGACTGGCTGGATACTCTCGAATACATCCCATTCCTGCGGATATTTGGCGGCCATTTCTCGGTCAACCGAATGCTCACCATGGATAGCGTGAGGCTCCGGCTCGATAGAGAGCAACCGCTCAGCTTCCTCGAATTCAACTACATGGTGCTGCAGGCCTACGATTTTGTGGAACTTTCCCGCCGCCATGATTGTGTGCTCCAGATGGGCGGCTCCGATCAGTGGGGTAACATCGTTAATGGTGTTGACCTGGGACGTCGAGTGGACAATCGGTCGCTATATGGTCTGACTTCGCCGCTCATAACAACGTCCTCCGGCGCGAAAATGGGTAAGACTGCGTCGGGCGCCGTATGGCTGAACAGGAGCATGCTTTCTCCTTATGATTACTGGCAATTTTGGC